>Ga0182019_10000027_pt1 | contig 72818 bp, 51 predicted proteins | sample 812E2MmetaG_FD_120483 | JGI IMG/M metagenome (GOLD analysis project Ga0182019, IMG submission 120483) | Permafrost microbial communities from Stordalen Mire, Sweden - 812E2M metaG | ecosystem: Environmental > Terrestrial > Soil > Wetlands > Permafrost | place: Sweden: Stordalen | collected...
GACGCCCTTGCGCTTCGCTATCCCTTCACCTCCACCAGGTTGGGAAGAGGACTCTCACCTCCAAGCTGCCAAGCATGCCCGGCACACGATCCTTCGCTCGCTGCGCTCGCTCAGGATGACACTAGGGAATGGCGGGATGGCTTTGTCGCCCTTCGCTGCGCTCGCTCAGGATGACAGCCGGTGGTGGGCTGCGTTCGGATCCGTCACTTTCATGGTCCAGAGTGTGCCTCGGCAAATGAAAATCCGGAGCGAGCCCAACGGACGGAGAGCCTCCACGCAGTGGAAATCAGCCGGCCGAGCGTCCGCGGCCCACGGCTCGCCAGCCGAAATAGACAGGGATGCCGGTGAGCACGATCGCGAGGCCGGGCCACGTGGTCTGCGTCTTGTAGACGATCAGCACGACCGAGATCAGCGCCGCGACCACGATGTACAGCGCCGGCACCACGGGGTAGCCGAAGGCGCGGTACGGGCGCTCGGCGTCGGGGCGCTTCCGGCGCAGCACGAACACTCCAGCAATTGTCAGGATGTAGAAAAGCAGCACCGAGAACACGACGTAGTCGAGGAGGTTCGAGTATACGTTCCCGTACTGCGGCGCGCCCGCCGCGTCGCGCACGAGGCCCCCGGCCGCGTCCCGCAGGCGCGTCCGCGGCAGCACGAGGAGCGAAGCCCAAACGCACTGCAGCACGAGTCCGACCGCGGGGACGCGATTGGCGTTGAGCCGCCCCGTGGATCGGAAGAACAGCCCGTCCCTGGCCATCGCCCAGTACACCCGGGCGCCGGCCAGTATCAGCCCGTTGTTGCAGCCGAACGTCGAGATCGCGATCGCCACGGCCATGATCACGGCGCCGGCGCCGCCGAAGATGGTCTGGAGCGCGGCGGTCGCCACGCGGTCGTCGGGCGCGTGCTGGATCGCCTCGAGAGGAAGCGTCAGCACGTACGCGAGGTTGGCGAGAACGTAAAGGGTCACGACGAGGCCCGTCCCCGCGGCCATCGAGAGCGCCAGCGTTCGGCGCGGGTCCTTCACCTCGCCTCCAGCGAAGGTGATGTTGTTCCAGGCGTCCGAGGAGAAGAGAGACCCGACCTGCGCGACGCACAGCGCGACCACCAGTCCGAACAGCCCGGAGGCCGCCGTGACCACCGCGACGAAGCCGAAGTCCGGCACGATCGGTGCGGCGCCGTGAGGCGTCCAAGCGGCGGTGAAGTTGGCGCGGATCGCGGCACTGTTCGAGCCGAGAACCACTCCGATCACGATCAGCCCCATCACCGCGAGCGTTTTGGTCGAGGTGAAGACGTTCTGGATGCGCTTGGCGAGCGCCAACCCCCTCGTGTTCGTCCACGTGAGCAACACCATCATGAGGATCCCCACGAGCTGCTGCGTGGAGAGGCTGACCGCGTAGCTCGCGGAGATGTCCACCGGCGGGACGATCCAGTTCGCTGGCGAGATCGCTGGGACCAGGACACCCAGAAAGCGGGAGAACGCCACCGCGACCGCCGCGATCGTCCCGGTCTGGATCACGAGGAACAGCGTCCAGCCGTAAAGGAACCCCCAGAACGGCGAGTACGCCTCGCGCAGGAAGACGTACTGCCCGCCCGCCTCGGGCATCATCGCGGCAAGCTCGCCGTACGACAGCGCCGCGACGACGGTGAGCAGCCCGCTCACCACCCAAACCACCAGCAGCCAGCCGGCCGACCCAACCTGGCGGGCGATGTCGGCCGAGACGATGAACACCCCCGAGCCGATCATCGAGCCGGCCACGACCATCGTTGCATCCAGCCGGCCGAGGCCGCGGACGAAACCTGACGAGTCCTGTTGTGAGGAAGCGACGCGCTCTGTCACTACGCCCCCCGGATCGGCGATCCCCTCCTGCCGGTTCGTTGCCGCAAAGCTGGCGCATCGTATCGGGCCGGTCGGCGCGGCGTCAACACGCGACGGGTCTTCGCGTCACAGGGATGCGGCGAGTCACGTCCTCCAAGGGTCTGCGAGCAGCCCGCCTCAGGTTGGGCGACTCAAATGCCGTCTCACCACGCTGGCGGGCCGCGCGACCGTAATGCTGCCCGTCTTGGTCACCGAGAAGCTTCCGTACGAGACAACGAGGCCCCAGGCATACGTACCGGCCTGCGTGTAGACATGGCTGGGATTCTGCAAGGACGAGCCGCCGGAACCGTCGCCGAAGTCCCAGAGATAGCTCGCGTCGCCGGTGCAGGAGGTGGCACTGGCGCTGGCCTGGAAGGATACCGGTTCGCCCGGACCCGCCCCGGCCGGAACCGTGGCGGTCGCGCTCACGCTGCACGATCCGAACTCCATCGCGATGGCCTCGGCATGACTTCCGGCGCCGTTGTGGTGGTGGAGGAGCAGAATCCCCGCGGCACCGTCCGTGGTGTAGTCGGGCTCGCTGTAGCTCACCTGAATGACCTGACTCGGGAGGTCCGGGAAAATCGGCTGCCCGGATCCGGCGACCGCGACCGTGCCGCCAAAAGACAGCCCGGGGTGAGCCGGATCGAAGCTGTGGACGACCTGAGTACCAGTCGTCCGGTTGAAATAGAACTTGAAGCGGCTACTGCCGCTGGTCAATCCGAGGTCCGAGGCCGCCACCGGCAGTATGAGCACGTTGGTGTCCATGGGGACGGTGTCCAGCACGTCCGGCGTGATGCCGTTGAGAGGCAGGAGGCTGCACGCTAAGGTCGAGACGTTGCAGAGGGAGGCGATGTAGACGTCGTCGTAAACAGGATTCCCGGTGAAGAAGCTGTAGTCCGTGACCGTCAGGTCGAAATCGGGTTTGCCGCCGCCGTTGACATCGATGTAGATGTCCGCGACGACCGGAACCGGACTCGACCAGCTCTGCTGCAAAGCGACCCCGAAGTAAATCGTGGAGTCCGCGAGCGTCTTGCCGTTGGCCACCTGGAACCGGTAGTCGCTCGCCACGCCAAGGTACCGTGCATCGCTCGTCGCCGAGTCCGGGTTGTCCTCCAGCAGCTCGAACGCGCTCGCCAGCGAGAGGATGTCCGTGGGGTACGTCGCCCCGGTCGAGATCCCGTGCCCGGCCAGGTCGACCGTCGCCGTGCCCGAACTGCCGGACAGCCCCACGGTCGATTGCAGCGCCTGCATCGTCGAGATCGGCCGCACGGCCGCATAGATAGGAACCCGCAACGGTGAGCCCGAGACGGCCGTGAGCGTGACGTAGCCGTCCTCCTCGGAGAGCCAGAACCGCGGGTAGGTCTCCGACGTCGTGCTGATGCTCGGATCCATGGAGTGCCGCATCGCCGCGGCATTCGCGGTGAGCTGCACCGGGAATGTCACCGAGCCGTTGGGCCCAACGGTGAGGCCTGTCCCATTCGGGAAGGAGATAGAAACACCCGGCACCGTCGCAAGCGGTGTGAAACCGAGCGCGTACGTCTGCGCTACGCCCGACTTGTTCTCGACCATGATGTTCTTGGTCAGGGTTGTGGTCCCCGAGACTTCGACCGCCCCGAACGACACGCTGACGAGCCCAGCATCGTCCGCACTGAACGCAACAACCTGCGTCGCCGCAGCGGCGGCCGCGTCGATGCGGCCCGCACCGGTTCTTCCGGCGCCGACGTATGGCCCAACGCCGTTCGCGTACAACGTGACATCATGTCCGGCGGTATTCATCGCCAGCGCCTTCAACTCCTCGACGGTCCATCCCGGGTGAAGCTGCCGCAACAGGGCCATCACGCCGGAAACGTGCGGGGTTGCCATCGACGTGCCATCCATGAACACCCCGGCATTTCCCGTTCCCGCCGCCACCGAGAAGATCTCGAGCCCAGGTGCCGCAATATCCGGTTTCAACGCCGCGTCTCCCGACCGCGGTCCGCGCGAAGAGAAGTACGCCATCGTGTCGGTCATGCCGACCCTGATCAGCGTAGCGTTGATGCCCGGGTTCGGGAGCTGCCCCTCGAGCGTCAGGCCATCGACCAACGAGATGAAGAAGGAGGGAATCGTGATGGTCGAGTCGCTTCCCGCCATGGAGACCAGGAATGACTCTTCCACGTTGTCGGCAACGATGGCGGCGACCGCACCGGCACTTTGTGCGTTCTTTACTTTGACCGTAAAATTGCACGCGTTGTCGGCACCGAAGTTGCGGTCCATGATGACGATGTTGCCGCTGACCGCGCTCTTGTTCGATAGCGAAGAACAGCCATCGTTCGGCGACGCGTAGACCACGGCGCCGGTGATTGGCGTCGTCGGCAGATCCGGCCCAAACGTCGCAGGCTGACCGGAGTAGTCGCCTGCGACGGCGGCCGGCGTGTTGACGCGCAGGTCCGCATAGATCACGCCTGGATCACCCGTTGCGGCCACCGCGATCCCGCGGCCGGCGTTCCCCGGCGAGTTCACGACGAAGTAGGCGTCGCCCGAATTTCCCGCCGCCGTGACGACGATCACGCCGAGTTGGGCCGCCCGGTCGACAGCCTGCGTGTCGGGATCGTCGGGCGCGCCGTACTCGGAGCCGAGCGACATGCTGACGACGTCGAGGTGGTCAGCGAAGTTGCCGTCTCCGTTGGGATCGATCGCCCAGTCGATCGCCTGTGTCACCAGGTTCGTGGACCCGCTGCAGCCGAAGATCCTCAGCGCGAACAGTTGCGCTTCAGGCGCGACCCCGGGACCGATCCCGAGCGTCGAGATCGGTGTGCCGGCGTTCCACGGACCCGCAAACGTGCTCCCGTCCGCGTTCTCGCCGTAGCCGGCCAACGTGCCCGCGACATGGCTCCCGTGACCGTCGCAATCCATCGGGTCGGGGTCGGGCGTGGGCGTCGTTGACCCATTGGTGCCGGAGGCATCGTAGTTGTCGCCCGCGAAGTCGTAGCCGCCCACCACCTTGGCGGTCTTCGGCCAGCTTGCGCTGACGTAGTTGCCGTCGCTCCGGTAGTTGCCGGATCCGCCGAAGTCGTTGTGGAGGTAGTCGATGCCGCTGTCGATCACGCCGACCTTGACTCCCGCGCCGGTGGCCCCACCACCCAGCCCTCCCCACACCTGGGGCGCGCCGATGAACGGCACCGATGTGAAGTTCTCCATGCGCTTGGGGACCAGCGGGTGGACTGCCTTGACCCCCGGCAGGGCGCGAATCCGGTCGAGCGACGCCCCGTCAACTTGCACCGCGATGCCGTTGTAGACGCGCTGGACACGGTAGATCAGATCGGCCGCGATCTCGGGACCCGTGAGGAGCTCCACCATGCCCCTCTGGACCTGATCGAGACGGGCGATGTGCGCTTGCGCCGCCGAGGCCGCCTGCGCTGCCACGGCCGACGATGCCCGATCCCCCACCGCCATCGTGCTCACCCCCGGGGTGTGCAGGAAGACCTCGACCGCGGACGGGTCCACGAGCTCGACCATGGCGCCGACCCGGCCGTCGGAGTTGACGGTGAAACCTCTCCTAATGAGCGCGGCGTTTGCAGCGCGACCGGAAGCCCCGAGACCACGGGTGGCCCGCGCCTTCCCTCCTGATCCAACCTGGTTGACAAGGTGAAGACCACCGGAGGCCCCGCGAGCGCGCTCACCCGCAAGAAGGAGCGCTGCGGCGCTCAGGATCAGCACCGGCCCTCGCATGCGAACTGACATCGTGGAACCCTCCCAGCCCGTGCCACGGCCAGCCCGGCATCGTGAGCCGGGCCACCGCATCCATCCCACCTACCGCCTCCATGACGATTGATCCGCTACCGCGAGGGGTGAAGCTGCGAGTCGCCCAAATCTAACGAAATTCCCCACCCGTGTCAAAGCGCCGTTGGGCCCTGCTCATTCCCCCGCGAAGCTCCGCCTCGCTCAGGACCCGGCTCCGGTGGGACGAGGAACCAATCCCGTCGAATTCCGCGAGATCGCCACGGCCTCATGCTGCGCTCGGTGGCCTCGCGATGACGGCGTGTCCTCGGGTCATGGTTCAGAAAGTCGCGCCCCAAAGCCCGGTCATCGCAAGTCCCGCCGGAGGTGGGATGAATCGATCCCGAGGTCATCCCGAAGACGACGGGATCGTCGCGTCGGCCGCTCGCAACGCGAGCGGCCTCTTCGCGATTACATCCACTTTCATGGTCCGGGGTGAGCCCACGGCCCATGATGATTGCGAGCGAAGTGAAGCAATCTCGAGGTGGATGAGGGCCGCCCCTTTGCGACGAGCCCCGTCACGGGGCGAGCGGCGCAGTCTGTCTTTGGTCTCAGGACACAATCGGGCGTTGCGAGCGCTCTTGACCCGGCAGGCTTGGACGGCCTAGCGTATGTATGGGGGGCGAGAACGATGACTCGACCGCGAGCCTGGCACGCGCTGCTGCTCCTGCCGCTGGCAGGCGTGGCGGTGTGGCTCGTCGAGCGCGGGAGGACGGTCCGGGAAGACCCCGCGGCGGTCCTCGCGGCGCTGAGGGCGGCGGCTGGGCCGGCGTTGCCCGAAGCCGGAGCGGCGGGCGCCACCGCCCGGTCCGAGCCGTCCACGTACAACCGCGACACGCTGTACGAGTACATCGACGGGGCCGCCGAGGCATACCTGGCTCGCGGGTTCGAGCGTTGCGTCGTGGCTACCTACACCTTTGCGACCGAGGGGCTCGAAGTGTCGGCCGAGGTGTACCGGTTCGCGGCGGCCGGCGGAGCCCGCGAGCAGATGGAGGCGGAGCGGCCGTCCAATGCCAAACCCCTATCCGGCATGCCGGACGCCTTCGCCGACGCCACGACGCTCGTCTCCGCCCATGGAGCCGACTACCTCAAGCTCACCGCGCTGGGGACGGGCACCGCTTCCCCGAAGGCGCTCGCCACCGTCGCAGCAGGGTGGCTGAAAGGGCGGCCGTGAGCGGCCCGTCCACGCCCAAGGTCACCCGGCGCGAGGCACTGCTCCGGCTGTCGTCGACGGCCGTCGCGGCCGCGGCCGTCGGCGCCGGCTTCGCGACCTTCCACGACCGCCGAACCGTCTCGGCAAGCGCCTCCGCGATCCCCGACTGGCGCGTCCCACAGCCGGGCACCGGAACGGCGGCGGCGGCCCGCGGGAGCGATCCCGCGGGGAACGTCCGGCGCGCGGTGGCGGCGATGGGCGGGATGGAGCGTTTCGTCCGCAAGGGCGAGACCGTGCTCGTCAAGCCGAACGTCGGGTGGGACCGCCTGCCCGAGCAGGCCGCGAACACCGATCCGCAGGTCGTGGCCGAAATTGTCAGGCTGTGCATTGCCGCGGGCGCGCGCCGGGTCGTGGTCACCGACATCTCCTGCAACGACCCTCGCCGCTGCTTCGCGCGCTCCGGCATCCAAGCGGCGGCGACCGCAGCCGGGGCCGAGGTCATCGAATCCGGTCGCTTGCACCTGGCAACGGCCGCGCTGCCCGGGCTCTCGGCGGGGCTCCAAGTCGTCGAGGAGCTGCTCCGCGCCGATCGCGTCATCAACGTCCCGGTGGTCAAGCACCACAGCCTCTCGCGCGTGACGCTCGGCATGAAGAACTGGTTCGGGGTCCTTGGCAAGGGACGCAACCGTTTGCACCAGGACATCAACAGGGCGGTGGCGGAGCTCGGCGCCACCTTCCGGCCGACGCTCACCGTCGTTGACGCGACCCGGGTGCTCGCAGCCAACGGACCCGTCGGAGGCAGCCTGGCGGACGTCCTGCCGGTGGGCGCCGTCCTCGCCGCGACCGACCCGGTGCTGGCCGACGCGTGGGGCGCGTCGCTCCTCGGCCACAAGCCCGAGGGCCTCGGGTTCATCGCCGAAGCCGAGCGCCGTGGCCTCGGCCGCGCCGACCTCGCCCTGGTCAAGGAACTGGGGACGGCATGAAGAGAGGGGTCCGGGGTCAGGGATCAGGGGTCAGGGCCGCCCAACCCCGCTCGGCCGGCAAAAAGCCGACGGGTTCTTGCCCCACCATGGCCACCGGACACCGGACATGCTCTCTTTGTTGTCCCCGACCCCGGACCCCGGATCCCGGAGCCCTGCCGTGAGGTGGACCATCCGCATCCGCGTGCTCTACCAGGCGTTCTTCCTGGTAGTGTTCCTCTGGCTGCTGGCGCGCCTCGCGGCGGGGGACGCTCGCGACCTTCCGTTCTCCGCCTTCCACCACGGCGACCCGCTCTCTGCGGTCGGCGTGACGTTCGGTTCGGGCACCCTTCCGGGCGCACTTGTGTGGGGGTCTGTCCTGATCGCGCTCACGCTTCTATTCGGGCGGGCGTTCTGCGGATGGGTGTGTCCCCTCGGAACTCTGCAGCAGCTCTCGAGCCGGCTCTTCTCGCCGCGCACGCGGCGCGAGAGCCTGCACGTCAATCGCTACCGCCGCTGGTACGCGATCAAGTACTACGCCCTCGCCGCCCTGCTCGTCGGCGCCCTCGCCGGGACGCTGCAGACGGGCCTGCTCGACCCCCTGTCGCTGACGGCGCGCGGCCTCGCCTCGGGCCTCTGGCCCCTGCTTCCCGGCGGCCGGCCGGCGCCGGGCGGGTGGGTCGCGGCGGTGCTGCTGCTCGGAATCCTGGTGGCGAGCCGGTGGATTCCGCGCATGTTCTGCCGGGGGTTCTGCCCGCTCGGCGCACTGCTGGGCGTCTTCGCCCGGTTCGCGGTGTGCCGCATCCACCGCGCAGGCGACGCCTGCACGTCGTGCAAACTCTGCACCTTCGCGTGCCAGGGCGCCGACGAGCCGCTCGGGAGCCATCGCGTCGGCGAGTGCTTGGTCTGCCTCAACTGCCTGCCGGCGTGCCCCGAGCAGGCGATAACCTACCAGGCATTGCCCGCCCTGCCGGCCCCCCCCAAAGAGCCCGACCTCTCGAGGCGCTACCTCTTGGGAACCGTCCTCGGGTCGATCGCCGTGGCCCCGCTCCTCCGAGCCACCGGCGGCGGCCGCGAAGCCGCGCGCCCGCGTCTACTGCGCCCGCCCGGCTCGCTCGGCGAGGCGGAGTTCCTGCAGCGTTGCGTCAAGTGCTCGCTCTGCCAGCAGGCCTGTCCCACGAGCGCGATCCACTCCGCGATTGGCCAGGCCGGAGTCGAGGGCTTCTGGACGCCGGTGGTCGTTCCGCGCCGAGGGTGGTGCGAGTTCGCGTGCACCCGCTGCGGCGAGGTTTGCCCGACGGGAGCAATAACCAGGCTCACCCCGGCGCGCAAGACCGGGTACGACGGCAAGCCCCCGGTGAGCATCGGCACCGCCTTTGTGGACCGGGGCCGCTGCCTACCGTGGGCGATGGGCACGCCGTGCATCGTCTGCGAGGAGATGTGCCCGACCGACCCAAAGGCGATCTGGTTCGAGACCGTCGACGAGGCCGGGCGCGACGGCGCGTCCCGGAAGCTCCAGCGCCCGCGCGTCGACGTGGCCAAGTGCGTCGGCTGCGGCATCTGCGAGAACAAGTGCCCCGTCGGCGAGGAGGCCGCAATCCGCGTCTACTCTGTCGGCGAGACGCGCGATCCCCTGAACCGGCTCCTGGCCGGAGGTTTGCCGAAGTGACCAAGCCCGGAAACCCCAGTTGGTTTCGTCGCGAGAGGGCGGGGATGCTGATGATGGCGGGCGCCCGTAGGCGAAGAGCCGGAGCCATACTTCTGCGGTACAGCGGCACGGTTCGAGCCCTGAGTACGCCCGCCAGCGCAGCAAGATCCGCCCTCGCAACAGAAAACACCTGGGGTTTCCGGGCTTCAAAGTTGCACTTTTCGTCTCGCGGACTTATCAATCCCTGCATGAGGAACGCTGCGCTGATCCTGGGGGTGCTCATGTTCACGAACATGGTCCGAGCCGAGGTCCGCCCGCCCGCCGTGGCGGGAGCTTTCTACCCTGGTGACGCCCGCCAGCTCGAGGGCGAGGTGCGTGGGTTCCTTGCTGCGGGGAAGGGCGCGGCCCAGGCTTCGGTTGCCGTGATCGCCCCCCACGCGGGCTACGTCTTCTCCGGCGCCACGGCGGGCAAGGCGTTCGCTCCGCTCGCCGGCTCCAAGCCCACCCGGGTGATCATCCTCGGTCCCTCGCACTACGCAGGGTTCGCGGGAGGCGCGCTGCCGGACCGCGACGTCACCGCGTTCGCGACGCCCCTCGGCGAGATGCCCGTAGACCGCGAGGCGGTCGCAAAGCTCGCCGCGCTGCCCGAGTTCAGAGGGCCTGCGAGCGCGCACGTACGCGAGCACAGTCTCGAGGTCGAGCTTCCGTTCCTCCTAGCCACGGTCGGGCCGGTCCCGATCGTGCCGATCGTCGTCGGACACGCGACCGATCTGGCCCTCGCCGTCGCCATGGCCCGGCGCCTGGCCGATCTCCTCGGACCGGGCACCATCGTGGTGGCCTCCTCGGACTTCACCCATCACGGGGCTGCCTACGACTACAGGCCCTTTGCGACCGATCACACCCTTGGACCCAAGCTGGTGGCGCTCGCCCGCTCGACCGCCGGTCGCGCGGCGGCCATCGACCCGCTCGGCTTCTCGCAGCAGATCGAGACGAGCGGCGACACGGTGTGCGGCGCCCGGCCGATCACGGTGCTGCTCGAGCTGCTCGCCCACGCCTTCCAGGGCTCAGGGGCCGTTGCCGACGTGACCACCTCCGCGGAGGTCAGCGGCGACTGGTCGCAGGTGGTCGCGTACGCCGGCGTCGACTTCACGGGAAGCTGGGGCTCCTGGCGCGACGACCCCGCGCCGCCTCACCCGACCGAGCTGAGCAAGCCGGAGGAGAAGGCGGTCGTGGAGCTGGCCAGGGCCACGCTCGCGACCCACCTCACTCACCAGGGACAGCTTGCCGACTGGTTCGCCGCGCACCCGGTGGCAGGCAACCTCGCGGCGCTCTCCGGCGTCTTCGTCACCGTGAACAACACGGGAGCCAAAGCGCGCAAAGAGGGGAAGCTGCGCGGCTGCATCGGCTCCATGGAGGCGCGCGAGCCCCTCGTCGACTCGGTGATCGGCGCGGCCGTCTCCGCGGCCCACGACCCGCGCTTTCCAGAACTAGCCGCATCGGAGCTCGACGAGGTTGCGGTCGAGGTGTCGGTGCTCTCCCCGATGCGCCCGGTGGGCGGCCCCGAGGACATCGTCCTGGGCAAGCACGGCGTGGTGCTGACGAAGTCCGGACGGGGCGCGGTGTTCCTCCCGCAGGTGGCCACCGAGACCGGGTGGGACCTCTCGACGTTCCTGTCGGCGCTCTCCCAGAAGGCCGGGCTCGCTCCTGACGCATGGCGAAGCGGCGCGCGCTTCGAGGTTTTCACCGCGCAGGTCTTCGGCGAGCACGAGTAACGCGGGCTCACCGCGACGGGGTTGGTGGCCGCCCGAACCAGCAGCGCGGAGCGAGCCGCAGCGCTCTCGCCCAGTGGCCTTCCGCCGCCGCCGTGTCGCCGAGCGCTGCCGCAGCGTCGCCATTGACCCTCTCGGCAAGGGGCACCAGGCACTGCGCCTCGATGCCCGTTCGCGCCTTGCGCTCGAGGGCCGCGAGAGCGCCGCTCGCGATCCCCCTGGCGATCCCTGCCTGCCCGCTCCGCACCAGCGCGGCCGCCCGCAGAAGCTCGGCCGCGTTGCGGATCTCGGGGTTTTCCGCGAGGCTCTGCGCCTGCCGAGCAGTCGCAGCGGCGTCTCCACCGCGGGCGAGTCACGCCCACGCGCGCAGCACCGTGACGATCGGCACGTTGTGGTCGTCGGCCTCCTCGACGAGATCCTGGGCCCCCCACTCTCCGCGGCAGAACGCCCAGAAGGCCAGGAGTTGGCTCTCGACATCCCGGAACCCGCCTTCACTGCTCGCCCTCGAGTACTCGACGACCTGCCGGAAGCGCACCTCGTCGCCCGAGGCGGCCGCCAGTTCGGCGCGGGACACCGCGGCGTCCAGCGGGTTGCGCCCCACGATATTGACCCGGTGTGCACGCGCCAGCGCATCCATCGCGGCACCGTAGTTCCCCACTGCCGCGAGCTGCTCGCCGAGACGCAGCAAGAGGTCGAGGTCGTCGGGCGTCGCGGCGAGCGCGGTCTGCAGCAGGTCGATCGCGGCCCCGTGGTTTCCCGCCTGGGCCAGCGAACGAGCCAGCATCAGGGTAAGCGCCAGCTCCATCGGCGGCTCCGCAAGCGCGGCCGCGTGCCGCTCCCGAAGCCCCGCCACGACCGCGCGCGAATCCCCCCTGCCGCCTGCGAGGTCGAGGCACGCCGCCGCCAGCTCGTTCCAGAACCGGGTGCGACCGGCGGACCCCGCGCCGTAGAGGGGAAAGCCCCTCGGGTTGGCGTCGGCATCGAGCTCGATTCGCCGACGGTCCACGTCGAGCACGATGCCGGAGGGGCCGGCCGCCAGCACCAGGGCGACACCGCCCGCCGGCCCGATGGGTGTGAACGCGCGCACCGGGACCACGCCGTTGCGGGGGGCGGAACTCCACTCCCCGAAAAGGTCGGGAGAGAACCCCTCTTGGTAGGCGGAACCTGCCTGGTGGACCGGCTCCACGAGCGCCACCACCCTCTGGTACCCCAGGGGGTTGTTGATCGCCGAGATGACGAGCGTCCGGCGCTCGCCGCCGAGGTCGGCGCCGGAGACCCCGTGGATCGTCCCGGAATTCACGAACAGCACGCTCGGCGAAAGACCGGCGCGCGGGTTCCAGGCGCCAACCAGCGACGGGTACCAGACGGCGTGGTTGGTCCTCCAGACGAGCTCCGGCTTCCCGTCGCCGTCCAGATCGATCATCGAAGGCCATGTCACTCCGACACGATTCTCGAAATCAGGGAAATACAGGGGAAAGGTCGCGCCGGTCGAACAGATCCGCTCGAGCTCTCGGCCATCCGGGGAGAAGATGGCGAGGTCGGGGACGTCGCCGGGTCTCCCGGCCGTTCCGAACCCGATGGCTACCTGAGGCCCCCCACCGAGGACGTCGCCAACAGCCGCCGTCGGTGCGTCTCCGGGGAACGTCTTCCGCCAAAGTTGATGCCCCGAGGCGTCGCTGACCACCACGTCATTCCCGACGACTCGCACACCGGCCGGGAGCGGATGGAGGTGACGGACGGCCCACGTCGCCGCGACGGCGACGACCCCCACCGCCGCCGCGCCCGCCGCTGCTCGGCGCCAGGTCCGGGGGGACGCCATCACGCGCCTGCGGCGGAGCGCGTCCAGGGCCCGGGCCGCGTCGGGCCACCGATCGCGCGGCGACTTCTCCATCAGGCGCAAGACGAAATGCGCCAGCCACGCCGGGCACTCCGGCCGCTGCGACCGAGGGCTTGGCGGCTCTTTGTGCAGGTGCCTGTCCGCGATCTCGAACCCCGAGTTGCCCTCGGACGGCATGCGCCCCGTCAGCAAATGGAACAGGGCCACGCCCAGCGAATAGAGGTCGGATGCGGGGGTCAGCTCCGTGCCGCGGATCTGCTCGGGGCTCATGAACCCCGGCGTCCCGACGGTCGTCGCCGTCGTCGTCAGGTCCGAGCCGGGCTCGAGCGGCCGCGCGAGTCCGAGGTCGGCGAGACGCACGCGACCGCGGTCGTCCAGCAACAGGTTTGAAGGCTTGACGTCGCGGTGCACGATCCCCTGGTCGTGCAAGTACGCGAGCACCGAGAGCGCCTCGTCCGCGACGGCGATGACCCTCCCGATCTCCAGCGGTCCGTCCTCGAGGCAGGACGCGAGACTTCCCTCGCGCACCCACTCCATCGAAACAGCGAGGTGCTCCCCGGCCTCGATCAGCTCGTAGACCCGGACCAGATTGGGGTGGGACAGCGACCGGCCGAGCCGGACCTCTCGGCGCATGCACTCGCGGCGGGTGTCGGATATGTCCCCGCGGAAGACCTTCACCGCCACCCACTCGTCCAGCTCCTGGTCGCGAGCGAGCCAGACCTCGGCCTGCCCGCCGGCGCCGAGCAATCGGGTGATCTGCCATCGCGCCGGCAGCGCGAACTGAGGTGTGACGGTTTCGCTCCCGACAGCAAGAAATGGCAGGGTCTTCGTGGTGGGCCCCGGCGGTCCGTGCATCGTGTCCCGATTATAAACAGTTTCTCACAAAGCCCGGAGGGATCCTGAGACCCGCAACAGGCGTATCCTCGCCCAGGGGGAGACACGTGGGCCGAACGATCAGTCGCCGCGAGTTGGTACGAATTGCCGGTCTCGGCGTGGCCGGGTTGGCCCGCGGCGCGGGCGCTGCGGCCAGACCTCCGCGGGTGCGCGGCCGCGTGGGGCTCGCGCCGCTGCCCCCCGGCGCGGGCGGCGGACCGCTCGATCCCGCAGCGGCCGAGCGAGCCTTGAGCGCGGCGCTCGTCGCGTGCACGGGGCTTGCGACGGCCCGCGACGCCGTCGAGGCCCTGTTCCTCCCGGAGGACATCGTGGGGGTCAAGGTCAACTCCATCGCCGGCCCCGGCATGTCACCACGTGTCGAGCTGGTGTCGGCGCTCGCCGGGCTACTCCACCAGCGCGGAATCCCGTCGCACCGCATCATCGTGTTCGACCGCTCGAGCCGCGAGCTCGCCCGTTCCCGGTTCCCCGTACGCCGGGACGACGGCGATTGGCTGTGCTACGGCATCGACAACGACTACGACCGCGAACCCACCGCCTCCGGCCAGATCGGCTCGTGCTTCGCCCGACTGGTGTCGACGACCTGCAGTGCGCTGGTGTCGTTCGGCGTCGTCAAGGACCACGACCTCGCCGGGGTGTCGGCAGGCTTGAAGAACTTGTACGGCCTGATCCACAACCCAAACAAGTACCACGACCACAACTGCGATCCATACGTCGCCGACGTCCTGAACCACCCGTTCGTCAAGGGCAAGCTGCGCCTCGTTGTCCTCGACGGCGTCACGGCGCAGTGCCACGGCGGACCGGCGTACCGCCCGGATGCCGTCTGGCCCCTCGGTCTGATCGCGGCCTCCACCGACCCGGTCGCCGCGGACGCCTGGGCCTGGAAGGTCATCGATGCCGAGCGTCAGCGGAAAGGCATGCCATCGCTTGAAGCGGCCGGACGCCCGCCGCGCTTCCTCGCCACCGCCGCGCGCTACGGTCTCGGCGTCGCGGACCCGGCAGGAATCGTGGAGGTGCGCGCGTAATGGGCAGCCTGAGCCGCCGGCAGCTTGCCGTGGCCACCTGCGCCGGAGCGGCCGCCGCGCTCCTTCCGCGCCGGAGCAAAGCCGCCTCGCCGACGGTCGGCGCTCCCGTTCCCCCCGACGAGCTGCCGGCCCGCGAGGCGTCCTGGTACAAGAAGCTCCCCGACTCGCGCGTCGAGTGCCAGCTCTGCCCCCGCGGCTGCCAAGTCGCCGATGCCGAGCGCGGCGGGTGCGGTGTCCGCGAGAACCGCGGCGGCGTCTACAACACGCTCGTCCACTCCCTCGCCTGCACCGTTCACCTGGACCCGATCGAGAAGAAACCTTTCTTCCATGTCCTGCCCGGCTCGCAGGCGCTGTCGTACGCCACCGCGGGCTGCAACGTCGAGTGCAAGTTCTGCCAGAACTGGGAGATCTCACAGTTCAGGCCGGAGCAGGTCGCTGCCACGTACCTGCCGCCCGAGGCGCTCGCCAAGATCGCGCGCAACAACGGCGTGCCGCTGCTGTCCGCCACCTACTCCGAGCCTGTCGTGTTCTGGGAGTACGTGCGCGACACCGCCATCGAGGGACGGAAGCTCGGTATCCGCTCCACGGTGGTCTCCAACGGCTACATCCAGGAGAAGCCCCTCAAGGAGGTGCTCCCGTCGCTCGTCGCGATGAAGGTGGACCTCAAGGCATTCTCCGAACGCTTCTACAAGGACGTCGTGCGTGGCGAGCTGAAACCCGTCCTCAAGTCGATCGAGGCGATCAAGGCCAGCGGGACCTGGCTCGAGATCGTCGTGCTGCTACTTCCGGAGCTCAACGACTCCGAAGCGGAGGTCCGTACCCTCTCTCGCTGGGTCAAGACGACCCTCGGTGCCGAGGTGCCGGTGCACTTCACACGCTTTCACCCGACGTACCGCCTCACCAACCTCCCGCCCACCCCGCTCGATTCGCTGGAGCGAGCCTGGCAGATCGCAAAGGCCGAAGGGCTCGCGTTCGCCTACCTCGGCAACGTCCCCGGTCACGCCGGCGAGAGCACCGTCTGCCCGGGCTGTGGCGGCCAGCTCATCCGGCGGGTTGGGTTCCAGGTCATGGAGAACCGCCTCACGAAGGGCCGCTGCCCGAGTTGCGCCCGCGCCATCCCCGGCGTGTGGTCGTAGAGCAGAGCCAGCGCGAGCCCCCCACCTCCCCTCTCCCGCTCGCGGGAGAGGGTGAACGACAGGGCGGGAACAAGCCCCGCACCTACACCGGGACGGGGAGTTCAGCGCTATTTGGCCGGAGCGGTCACCACTGCCCGGGTCTTGAGGTCGTATGCCTCGCCCGGCATGAGGATGTCGACCTTCAGGCCGTGGGCCCCAAGGCGGTCCTGCCCCTTCTCGCCCGGCTGCCGGCCGACCTTCGCGTTCGATGCGTCGATCACGACGACCGAGCTCTTGCCGAGCACGGTGAACGTCTGGTCGGGGCGCACCCAGACCGCGGCCTCCTCGTCCACGGCCACGCCGAGCAGGTCGGGGTGCTCCAGGATCACCGCCAGCAAACGGTTCTCCCGCTGGCGCTTGATGAAGTGCTGGTCCACGATCACCCCGCGAAAGAATCCGAGCCCCGGCTTCAGCTCGACCGTGTTGGCCTTGATCACCGTGAAGTCTCCCTCGCCCGTGATCATCGGGTCGCTCTGGCACGCCGTCCCGGCCGACGTGCCGCCGACGACCGCGCCGCGCTCGAACGCCCTCGCGATCGCCGCGCCAACCGGCGTGCCGAGAATCGCGTTCGTGATGCGGACCTGGTCCCCGCCTCCGAAGAAGATGCCGCCCGCCTCGGCGGCGCGCTGCGCGAAATCCGGCCGCATCGCGTCGGCCTTCGCCTTGATGTCGAGCGCCACAACGTTGGTGCACCCGAACTCCTCCTTGAAGAGCTTCACGTAGTAGGAGGCCGCGTCCGCTTCCTCGGAAGCGGTCGGGATGGCCACGATGGAGGCCTTCGGGCCGCCGGCCAGCTCGATGAACTTGATCATCGCGTCCTTCGGCTTGTCGCCGCCGCCGATGAGGACCAGGTTGCCCTTGGGAGAGGGACCGGCGGCGGTTGCCGCCACCGCGACCATCACCGAGCCGATGAGAGCGAGAGTCCGCCGCATGATGAGGCCTCCTTGTCGAGGGAAGAGGTAGGTACCGCTGGTTTCCGTGGGCGAGAATTCCACCTCGGAGCGGTTCATTGCTGGGTCTCCACGGCACCGAGCAGAGACTTGCCCGCCGCCTCGATGTGGGTGCGGACGGCGCGCTCGGCGGCAGCCGGGTCGCGCGCGGCGAGCGCGGCGATGATCGCCGCGTGTTCCTCGACGTCGGGCTGGTCGCGCTCCGGGACCGAGGCGATCGCGACGCGCGGCACGTTGCTCCAGAGCATCGTGGGGAACGCCGACCACAGTTGCGCCAGCGTCCGCACCAGGTACGAGCGTCGGCTTGCGGTGAAGATCACTCCGTGGAAGCGCCGGTTCAACTCCCGGTACTCGTGCAGGTCCTTGGGCGTCTCGCACGCCGCCATCCGCGTCGCGAGCGCCCTCAGCTCGTCGAGCTCCTCGTCCGAGATGCTCGCCGCCGCGAAGCGCGCCGCCATCCCCTCGATGAAGGACCGGCAGGTGTACAGGTCCTCGACGTCGGCGACCGAGAACTCCACGACCCGCACCCCTCGGTAGGGCACGTGCTCCACGAGACCCTCGGAGGCGAGCTTCTTGAGAGCCTCCCGGACCGGCATCTGGCTGACGCCGTGCTCCTGGGCGAGCCTCTCCTGGCGCAGCCACTCGCCGGGCTTGAGGCGGCCTTCCAGGATCTCCGCGCGGATCTGTTCCGCGATCCACTGAGGAAGCTGCTTGTGAGCTGGAGGAGTGGTTTCGTCCGACATCCGATCGTCTCCGATATTTGATATAAAATCCAATCCGTGCCGACGCTAGCCCACCACGCCGTACGAGTCAAGCGGGGCGCAGGCGACACCGGCGGCGCCGCCCTGCGCTCACGGGAACGCTTTTCCCCGCCTCAGCCGACACCCCAACCCCGCTCCAAGGAGGAGTCATGACCCCGAAGAATGTGGATCGCACCCTCTTGTTCCTGAGCCTCTGCCTGGCAGTCGCTCTCGGCATGGCCTTCGTGAACGACGCTCGCGCCTGCACCACGGCGGTGGTCTCGGGCCAGGCGACCGCCAACGGCCGCCCGCTCCTCTGGAAGAACCGCGACGCCGACAACAAGCAGAACCAGGTCGTGTACGACGCCACCGGGCGCTACCCGTTCGTGGGCGTGGTCAACTCCGCCGACCCGGCCGGGCTCGATATCTGGGCCGGGATCAACGCCCAGGGGTTCGCGATCATGAACTCCGCCTCCTACAACCTCGACAAGGGCGACTCGGTCGCCGAGGGCCAGCTCATGCGCCTTGCGCTGCAGACGTGCGCCACCGTGGAGGAGTTCCAGGCGCTGCTCGACAAGACGGACGGCGGCCGCGACGTGATGGCCAACTTCGGCGTCATCGACGCCAAAGGGGGCGCGGCGATCTTCGAGACCGGCCGCAAGGCACACAAACGCTTCGACGCCACCGACCCCAAGGTCGCGCCCAACGGGTTCATCGTGCGCACCAACTACAGCGACTCGGGCGACACCGAGGACGGGTCCGGCTTCCTCCGGCGGGAGCGGGCCACCTCGCTGCTCGACGAGCTCGTCAAGGCCAAGGCGCTCGCCGCCCCGACCCTGCTCTCCGGTCCCGCGCGCGACGTCGCCAACGTCCGTATCGGCTCGTACCCCGCCAAGGGCCTGCCGGCAGGCGCGCACTGGGCCTACACCGCCGACAGCGTCTGCAGGTTCGACACCGCCTCCGTCGCGCTGTTCGAGGGCGTGCGCCCGGGCGAGGATCCCCTGCTCGCGACGTTGTGGGTGATCGTCGGCCAGCCGATCACCGGCGCGGCGGTCCCCGTGTGGGTGCGGGCCGCGAGGGTGCCGTCGGCGCTCGCGCCGGCGCTCAAGGCCTCGGAGATGACGCAGGCGCTCGACGCCGTGCGGACGGTGTTCTACCCCGAGACCCGCGGCGAGCTGAAGAAGTTCATCCGCGCCGACGCGTTCGCCGCCTCCGACTCGGCGCTCGAGCCCCGCCTGCTCAAGAGCGAGGCCGAGAACTTCCGCCACGCCGAGGCCGCCCTCGCCGATTGGCGAAAGGAGGCGCCGGCGCCGCAAGAGGTGTCGTGCCTCCAGGACCAGCTTGCGGAGCGCACCCTCACCGAGATACAGGCTATCGCCCCGAGGGCGGAGGGGAAGTAGAGCTCGTTCGCTGCAGCAGAGGAGCAGAGGGGCGGAGGAGCAGAGGAGCAAAGGCGGCAAGCTCAGACGGGCCGGCTGAGCGACCGTGACCGTCATTCTCTCAGCAAGTCTCGGCAAATGAGAGGCCACGACTACAAATCAGCTAAGTACATACTAGAGGCATCCGATCCTACCTCATTCGGGCGGTCAGTTGTGCGTAGACTTCCTTCGAATGGTCGCTCTCGACGGGGCCTGGGTTGTGCACGTGCTGCTCGGTGACGGTGTCGATCACGAGGTACAACGTCTCCCCATGAAGCCCCGTGACCAGCCATGAGGCGTCGGCCTTGCTTCTGGTGGTGGCTACGAGCTGATATGGACCGCCGCTGACCGCTGATGCGTAGATCCGATAGTAACCGGGGTTGGCCGTGTAGCTCACCGGCGCCCAACTGAGCGTGATCGAGTCCGGTGCCTCAACGCTCACGCTCACATCGCTCGGTGGAACGGTCTGCGTGGCGGACCAGTCGCCATCGACTTCCTTGGATTCGAGGAACGTCCCGAGGGCGGCGTCCACCGTATGGAGCGCGTTCCAACGGATGTCGATCGACTGGACACGGCGCGTGGGCGTATCCATGGCCTCCAGCGTCTTGGGAATCTCGCCCGCGAGCGCGTTGCCGCAGAGCTTGAGCTTCCCCATCCGGACCAGCGTGCCGAGTTCGGGGGGAATATGACCTGTGAGCTGATTCACCGAGAGGTCGAGGTAGTTGAGGCGTTTGATCTTCCCGAGTTCTGTCGGGATCGGACCAGTGAGGAGATTCGAGGAGAGGTTCAGGTAGACCGCGTTCAGATTGCCAAGCTCGGGCGGGATTGAGCCCGTGAGGTGGTTGACCGAGAGGTTGAGGGAGACGCCCAGGTCCACCTGGAGCTTGCCAAGCTCAGGCGGGATCAGACCCGTGAGTTGGTTGGTCGAGAGGTCAAGATGCCGAAGGTGCTTCACGCTCCCAAACTCACCTGGTATGGGGCCGCTCAGGCGGTTGTAGCTGAGGTTCAACTCGAGCATCGAGGTGGCGGTTGCGAGCGTGAATGGGATCGGGCCGCTCAGCTCGTTAATTGAGAGATCGAGCAGCAGCAGGAATCGAAGCTGTCCCAGCTCACTAGGAATCGGCCCAGAGAGGCGGTTCGCGGAGAGGTCAAGTTGGTTAAGTCGTGTGATCTTCCCGATCTCTGTCGGGATCGGGCCAGTGAGGAGATTCGAGGAGAGGTTCAGGTAGACCGCGTTCAGATTGCCAAGCTCCGGCGGGATCGAGCCCGTGAGGTGGTTCGCCGAGAGGTCAAGCGAGACGCCCCCGCCCGCCTGGAGCTTGCCAAGTTCCGGCGGTATCGGACCCGTGAGCTGGTTGGCCGAGAGATTCAGACCCTCCAGGTACGGCATGTTCCCCAGCTCGGGGGGGATCGGGCCGCTGAACTTGTTGTGTCTGAAGTCCAGACTCAGCAAGACGTGCTGGGCAAGCGCGCTCAGGCCATCAGGTATCGAACCCTCGAGCTGGTTGTAGGAGAGATCGATTATGCGCACCCTGGGCAACCTCCCGAGTTCGGCAGGAATGGGGCCGGAGAGTTGATTGTGGCCTAGCCCCAGGTATTCAAGGGCAACGAGGTTCCCGAGCTCGCGCGGGATCGAGCCGGACAGCTGGTTGGACTTGAGCTTGAGGTAGGTGAGGTTGGTGAGCCGGCCTAGTTCCGGCGGGATCGTGCCCCAGATCTTCGTGCGATCCAGGTTGAGCCACGTGAGGCGGGATAGCTTGCCGAGCTGGGCCGGGATTACTCCTAGGAGGTTGTTCCCTTCGAGTTCGAGGCGCTCGAGATTGGCGAGCTGCGCCAGCTCGACCGGAATCGAACCGGATAGGCTGTTAAAGGATAGTTCGAGCACTTCCAGGTTTCGCAGGCTGGCGATCTGAGGTGGGATGGGCCCCGAGAGTCCGTTGCCGTCCAAGAGGAGCTTCCGCAGCTTCGAGAGACGGCAGAGCTCGAGTGGAACCGGACCCTCAAGGGCGTTGAGCTCCCCGAGGTCGAGGGTCTCGAGGTTTGTGAGCTGGGCGATAGACACAGGCAGGTGACCCTGCAAACCACGCCTCCGCAGTGAAAGAGCGGTGACCGTGGTCCCCTCGGCATCACATGTGACGCCGTCCCATGTGCATTCCGTCCCAACCGTCCCGTTCCACTGGGTGCCATAGGCCCACCGTTCACCGTCCGTGGCGTTGTACAGAGCAACCAGCGCCTGACGTTCGCTGGCCGGGATGGCAGCATTAGCGTGGGTGGGACTAATCAGGAACGCGAGGCTCGCCAAAGGTACAGCCAGCGTCCGACCTGAGAAGTTGTTCTTCATGCCGTCGAGGATAGTGCAATTGGGGCAGCGTTCAACGTCGGCGGCTGCGGATCGGGTTGGTCAGAGCGAGGACTTAGCCTGTCGTTCCGCATAGGTATCACCTTCTTCTCACCTTTTTGGCTTTCAGTGGGTTGGGTACGAGTCTGGCGGAAGCCGGTTCGAGCGCTGTCCGCTCGTGATAACGGCCGTCCTCGCGCTCCCCTGCTCCTCTGCCCGTCTGCTCCTCTGCCGCTGTTGAACCTTCGAACCTGCGAACTTCCGAACCTTCGAACTCCCCCGCTCCCTAGTTCCAGTGCGTCACCGCCGGCCAGACGAGCGCGAGCAGGGAGAACACGAACAGCGCCACCTGCAGCGGCCAGTTCCACTTGAACCAGCGCTCGTACGGGATCTTGGCGAGCGCGAGCGTGCCCACGGTGACCGCCGAGGTGGGAAGGATCATGCTGTTGAAGCCGGCGCCTAGCTGATACGCGAGCACCAGCGTCTGCCGCGTGATCCCGGAGAGGTCCGCCAGCGGCGCGAGCAGCGGCATCGTGAGCACGGCCTTGGTCGAGCCCGACGGGATGAAGAAGTTGAGGATGCACTGCAGCACGTACATCGACTGCGCCGCGAGGATGCCGCCGAAGTGCGAGGTGACCGAGGCCATGCCGTAGAGGATCGTGTCGAGGATGTGCCCGTCCTCCAGGATCACGACGATCCCCCCCGCGAACGCGACGATCAGCGCCGCGCTGGCGAGGTCCTTGGCGCCCGCGATGAACGACTTGGCGAGCTTGTTCGGCCCGATGCCGCCCGCGATCCCGCAGGCGAGGCCCATCGCGAAGAACAGGCCCGCGAACTCCACCATGTACCAGCTGTAGACCGTCGAGCCCACAATCAGGCCGACGACGGTGGCGGCGAGGACGAGCAGGCAGAGGCCGTGGCGCCAGGTGAACACCGGCTGCTCGGCCTCGGCGTTGGCGAGATCCTCGCGGCGCTGCTGGTCGAGCTCGTACATCACCGAGCGTTTCGGGTCGGCCTTGACGCGCGCTGCGTAGATCATCACCCAGACGATCGCCAGCACCGTCGCGAGGGTCCAGATCACGAGGCGGTACTTGATCCCGGAGCCGAGCGGCACCCCCGCGATCCCCTGTGAGATCTGCACGGTGAACGGGTTGAGGAACCCGGCCGAGAAGCCGACCCCCGCGGCGACGAACGAGAGACACACGCCCACGATCGAGTCGTAGCCCAGCGCGAGCGCCAGCGGGACGAAGATGAGGGCGAACGGGATCGCCTCCTCCGCCATTCCGTACGCGCCCCCGAAGAAGGAGAAGACCGTCATCACGATGGGGATGATCAGGAAGCTCCGGTTCCCGAGGAGTTTGACGAGCTGGTGAATGCCCGCGGCGATCGCGCCGGTGTCGTTGAGGATGTTGAAGGCGCCCCCGACGATGAAGATGAGCCCGATGATCGCCCCCATTCGCAGGAAGCCACGCATCGGGGCGAGCAGGATCGCGGCGACCTGCGGCTTGCTCGGCTCGACGTGGAACGTCCCGGGGACGACCACCTCGCGGACCGAGCCGCCCACGGTCTCCTTCTGGCGCGTGTACGAGCCGCCCGGCAGCACCCAGGTGGCAATCGCGGCCAGCAGGATCAGCGTGAACGCGATCACGAAGACGTCGGGACTCTTCTTGGCCATGGGGGGTCTCCCTGTCGGCGGGATATTATATCTAATACAAAGTGCCGCCACGCAAGCCCTGCGCGGATTCCTCCCCCGCTTCCGGGGAAGGCGATGTGAGGGGTTCGGTACCGCTTAACCGGGCCCTCACCCCGGCCCTCTCCCGCACGCGGGAGAGGGTGAACGACCGGGCGTGGGCCAACCCGGCGTGGATTCCTCCCCCGCTTCCAGGGAAGGCGATGTGAGGGGTTCGGTACCGCTCAATTAGGCCCTCACCCCGGCCCTCTCCCGCACGCGGGAAAGGGTGAACGACCGGGCGTGGGCCAACCCGGCGTGGATTCCTCCCCCGCGTGCGGGAGAGGGAGCGAGACCAGGGCGGGGTTTGTTCCCGCCCTAACTCACGGTTCTGCCGAGATCGGCGAGATCGCTCCGTTTCCCCGCGTCTGCAAACGCCGCGTGGATCCGGAGCGCCTCTACGCTAGCGCCTCCGGTCGCCGTACCAGTAGCGGTCGGCGATCCGGTCCGCGGGGCCTCTGTTCCCGAAAAGCCAGGGGATCGCGCGGGCGACCAGCGCAAAGTAGTGCCAGTCGCCGTGCTCGTCGAACTTCCGCGCCGAGGCGATCGCCTTGACCGGACGCAGGCGCACGAGCCTCTGCCCGCGCGAGCGGCCGAGCCTCCACATCGCGACCATGAGCCGCACGTCCTCGCCCCACCGGATGCTCTCGTCGTAGCCGCCGATCGCCTCGAAGTCGGCCCGCCGGAGGAATACGACGCCCGTGTCGAAGCCGGTGACCCAGACCATGGGGATCAACAGGACGTGAGTGCAGGCGATCCCGAGCGACATGCGGTCGAGACGGACGCCGGTGGCGCCGCCGACCACGCGGTCCGAAGCGATCGCCGCGTCGATCGCGTTGAACGTCTCGGGGCGGATCCTCGTGTCGGCATCCACGAAGGTGAGGACTTCGCCACGGGCGATCCTGGCGCCGCCGTTGCGGGCGGCGGCAATCGCGCGTTTGGCGACATAGACGACCCGGCACCCGCGCAGCGCGGCGATCTCGGCGGTGCGGTCCGTCGAGGCGTTGTCGGAGACGATGACCTCGACCGCGCCCGGCCCCTGCGCATAGCGCGATCGCGCCCGATCGACGGTATCGAGAAGGTCGGGCAGGTACCTCTCCTCGTCGTGCGCCGGGACCACGAGCGAGATCCGCGGTGCGCTCGGATCGGAAGACAAGGTCAGCTGCTCGTCCGTCAAGATCCCCCCGCGATGCTCAAACCGATCTTGCTCAAACGCAGCGTTCTCATGGTCATCGCGAGACCACTGAGATCGACGCGGTCGACTCGCTGTCCCGCCACTCTGTCATCGCGAGGAGCCGCGCAGCTTCGACGCGGCAATCCCGCCGAACTGGACGAGATTGCTTCGTCGCCTCGCTCGCAATGACAGCGCTTTCTCCATCGAGGGCGAGTACTCTGCATCAGAACCAATACGGCATCAGGGCGTCGATGAGGCGCTTGGCCACGACCTGGTTGCGCTGGGCGATCTCGTCCCGATTCGGCAGGCGTTCGTAGGGCGGGTCGGCGTCGTGGAGCGTGGCGGCCGTCTTGCCTCCGAGCCGTTCCGCCCACTTCGCGGCCCAGGCCTTCGGTATCGCGCCCGGAACCGGGAGATCGTTCATGACCAGGTACAGGATCGTCCAGACCCTGGCCGCCGCGTGGAGCGAGTAGCCGCCTCCAAGCGTGACCAGCACCCGTCCTTCGGTGAACTGGTCCGCCAGATCGAGGATGCGGCGGTACAGCTTCTCGTATGCCTGCGTCGTGAGAGCCAGGTCCGCCAGGGGATCGTCGAAGTGGGCGTCGGCACCGGCCTGCACGACCAGGACGTGCGGACCGAACGCCTCCACGGCGCGCGGGACGAGCATCTCAAACACCTCGAGGTAGCTCTGGGCGTCGGTGAACGGCTCGAGCGGCAGGTTGATCTTGAGGCCCCGGCCCATGCCGTCGCCGAGCTCGTGGATCGCGCCGGTGCCGGGGAAGAGGTACTGGCCCGACTCGTGCAGACTGATCGTCTGCACCTTGTCGTCCTTGTAGAACGCCGCCTGTACGCCGTCGCCGTGGTGCACGTCGATGTCGATGTAACTTACCCAGAGGCCGTTCGCGGTCAGGTGCTTGATCGCCACCGCGAGGTCGTTGTAGACGCAGAATCCCGAAGCGCGTGCCGGGTGGGCGTGGTGCAGCCCGCCCCCGAACTGCAGCACCCGCGTGGCCCTCCCCTCGCTCACGAGGCGGGCGCCGGTCAGTGTGCCACCCACGAGGGACCGCACCGCCAGGTCGATCCCGGGGAAGACGGGGGTGTCCGGCGTGCCGAGCCCGAGAGCCGCGGCGTCGTCGAGCGGCTCGCCCGCGGAGAGCGCCTCGACCGCGCGGACGTACCCCTCGTCGTGAACGGTCAGGATTTCCTCTCGCGTGGCGGGCTCGGGCTCGATCCGCTGCACCGTGTGCCCGAGCGCCGCGACCAGGTCCAGCGCCATCTCCTGCCGCTCGGGGCTGAACGGGTGCTCGGGGCCGAGGTCGTAGGCCCTGTACGACGGGCCGTAGATCAGCTCCGCCATGGCTTGTCGACCGGCCACAGCACTTCGAACCCCGCGCCCCGCAGCGCCTCGGCGAGGTGACGCGTCTCGAGGGTGTTGACGCGCAGCACGGTCCGCACCTGGCCGCCCTCCGGATACGTCAGGATCGAGTGGACGTTGAGCAGGCGGTCGGCGATGAGCGCGGTCAGTCTCGCGAGCCCGCCCGGGCGGTCCGGCAGCCTGACTTCGATACGCCCCGAGGGCTGGTCGACGCCGGTGAGCCGCAACAGGGCGTCAAGCAGGTCGATCCCGGTGATGATCCCTACGAGCGTCTCGCCGTCCAGCACGGGGAGGCAGCCGATCTTGAGTGAACGCATCGTGCGGGCCGCGTCCTCCACCGGGTCGAGCGCGTGGGCGGTCTTCACCTCCTTCGCCATGGCTTCGCGCACGAGGCCCTTCGGTTGCGAGGGCGTCAGGCACAGGGCGCTCGTCGCGCTGTGGACGTCGCGGTCCGTGATCACGCCTACGAGCCGACCGCCTTCGACCACCGGCAGGTGGCGGATATTCCTGGCGTGCATGATTTCGCACACCTGCTCCAGCGTCGCGTCAGGCGCGACCGTAATGACGGCGGTCGTCATGATGTCTCGCACGAACATACGGCACCTCCCCCGGTGATCCCCCCGATTCCGATCGTCTGCCCCGGTTTCCTCGGGGCAATTCTAGCCCTGATCTTCGCGAACGCCGCTGCGGCTACCACCGCTCCCATCATTTGACCGTCCGTCATAGAGAACTTGTTCATCGCGAGAAGGGCGCCTCCGGCGGGACGACGAGGCAATCCCATCCCTACGCGAAACACGCAGCCATGTGTAGCGGCCGCCCGCCGGGCGGCCGGTCTTCCGCCGAGACCGCATGAGTGCCGACGGCCGGCCAGCGGCCGGCCGCTTTTTCCTGTTCAGCACCGCCTGCGAATGGGCGTGCAATGCGGCGAAAACGGCACGTTCGAACGACCGTCGATATCAGGCGGGCGCGGTGAACGCGACGCGTAGATCGCCGCCCAGCGCCGGCTTGCCGCTCCCGCCCGGGGCCGCCGGCACCAGGTCGCCGTGCATTTCGGCCAGCCACGGAAGCTCCTCCACGAGCTGCGAGAGCCGGCACAGCAGCTCGGCCTCGCCGCCGTCGACCGGCAGGCCCACCGCATCGAGCATCCCCCGCACGTCCTGGTCGGTCAGAGGGGTGATTCGCTCGACGACGGGCTCCTCGCCGCGCCGCAGGACGACGAGCGGGCCGAAGTCGGGGTGCGGGCGGACGCTCACGCCGAGGACGTAGTCGCGCCCGGATATCCAGCCGCCGCTCAACGCCTCGATGCCGAAGCAACTCAGGATCCCGGCCGCCTGATCGCCGTTGAGCCACGTCACTCCCTCTGCCGGGACGCCGCCGGCCAGGGCAGCCTCGAGCTTCTTGCGCGCGGCGGCCGGGTCGGCATCATCGAACCAGACCAGCCGGCCCGGCGGTTGGCGGCGGTAGGCAGCGTACGCCGCGGCGTGCGCGAGGGCGCGGGCGGCCGCCTCGGGGAAGCGATACGAGGGGAACGTGGTCTTGCGGTCGGCGGCCGCACCTCCGTGCTCGAAGGCAAAGTTGACGAGCCCGGTCGCGCCCATGAGGCAAAGCAGCACCGGTTTCGCGACGCCGCTCTTCTTCTCGGCGCCGACCACGCCGCGCCGGATCCCGCGGGCCGCGAGCTCGGGGTCGCACTTGCCGACGCAGAGGAAAATCGCGATTGCCGCGTCCACTCCGGGGTCCTCGAGCGCCTTCTGCAGGGCGTGCCGGTAGTCCTCCGGGCCAGCCAGCGCGCCGAGGTCGACGAGCCCCGCCTTCGGCACCTCCAGCCCACGGGCCTCGCAGCCGTCGGCCGTGATGGTGACGACCCCTCCGGAGTTGCCCACGATGGCGACGCGGTTCCCCGCCGGCAGCGGCTGGTGGGCCAGCAGGACCGCGGCGTCGAAGAGCTCCTCGAGGGTGTCCACGCGGATTACGCCGGCCTGGAGGAAGAGCACGTCCACGTCCACGTCGGAGAGCGGCGTCGCGCCGATGTGGGCGCGGGCCGCGGACAGCCCGGCGCGGCTGCGGGCGCTCTTCACGCACAGCACCGGCTTGCGCCGCGCGACCCGGCGCGCGACGCGCGCGAAGCGGCGCGCGTTGCCGAACGCCTCCAGGTAGAGCATGGCGACGTCGGTGGCCGGGTCCTCCTCCCAGTACTGCAGCAGGTCGTTGCCGGAAACGTCGGCCCTGTTCCCCGCCGAGACGAACGTGGAGAAGCCGAGCCCGCGCTCGGCCGCGTATTGCAGGATCACGACCCCGAGCGCCGCCGAGTGGGAGAAGAAACCGACCCGGCCCAACGGCGGCAGCGTGGGCGCGAGGCTGGCGTTGAGGCTGATCTCAGGGTCCGTGTTGAGCAGGCCGAGACAGTTCGGCCCCACGAGGCGCGCGCCCTGGGAGCGCACGACGTCTACCAGGCGGGCTTGCAGCGCCGCGCCGTCCGGCCCGGCCTCGGCGAACCCGGAGGTCACGACGACGAGGCCGCCGGCCCCGGCGCGGAGCGCCTCCTCCACCACCTGGACGACCTTCGCGGCGGGGACGGCCACCACGACCAGGTCCGGCTTCTCCGGAACTTCGGCGACACTCGGGTACGCCCGCACGCCGTGCACCGACGCCGCCTGGTGGTTGACCGGGTACACCGTCCCGGTGAAGTCGCTGGCGAGGATGTGCCGGAAGATGAGGTGGCCGACGCCGCCCGGCTCGCGCGAGGCGCCCACCACCGCCACGACGCGAGGGCGCAGGAGGCGGGCCACCGAGGCGGCGGCGGCGATCTGCTCCCGCAACTCGGCCCTCTCGCGGAGCGCAACCGCTCCGGCGACGGGGAACTCGACGTGGTAGCTGCCACCGTCCATCACCTGGCGCCCCTCGAACCCGGAATCGCGGAACACGTTGAGCATCGGCTGGTTCTCGAAGAGCACGTCGGCCTCGAAGCCGACGAACCCGACCCCGGCGGCGAGCCCGGCGAGGCGCTCAAGGAGGAGCGTACTGATCCCCCGGCCCTGGAACTCGTCGTCCACCAGAAACGCCACCTCGGCGGTGTTGCGAGTACCGAGCCCGACGTAGTTGCCGAAGCCGACGATCCTGACCTCAGGCTCCTCGCCGATCACCGCCAGGAGACAGGCGCGGTCCCGCAAATCCTCGCCGCACAGCCCGCTTACGAACTGGCGGGGAGCCTGGGCCATCCCGCCCATGAATCGCATCCGCAGGCTCTGCCGGGACACCCTGGCGAGGAGCGCGTCGATGGCCGGCACGTCCGCAGGCGTCGCCATACGGAGCAGCACGCCCTCCCCGTCTCGGAGCAACACGTACTCGCGGAACTGCTTGGCGTCCGTGATGATCCTGAACATCCCCGCGTCCTCCAGCTTTTCGCAACCTCAGGATACCGCCTTTCTTGGCGTGCGGCGGTTACACAAGACTCCGCTTTCTAATGTAGGGGCCCGCTGTGGGCAATCGTGCAGGCTTGGCGGAAGACCGGTCGCCCGGCGGGCGGCCGCTACACTCAACTCCGGTTCCTAGTGGGGCGGCCGGCGCGCCGCCGCCGCCACGAGCAGCTCCGCGATCCGGTCCGCGCTGGCCTCGCTCACCTCGAAGACCGGCGCGCCTTCCAGGCGCCACCGCGAAACCACAGCCGAGAGACACGCGTGGCGCACCACAATGAGGAGCGGCACCCCTCGACCGACGAGCGCATCGAGGTCGCGGGACCAACCGGACCCCACCAGTTCCCACGGCCCCACCTCGTCCACGACAACCACGTCCACCTCGGAGCGAGCGAGCGCAACGCGACCGAGCGCGAGCCCTGCCGGGTTCACCCAGAAACACTTCTCCTCGGACCATCCCTGCCGCGGCTCACGACAGCCGAAGGGGAGACTGTCGCCCGAGGCAAGGTCCAAGAGATCAAACGAGAAACGCGTCCCGTCGCGGAAGGTGCCCGGCGCCAAGATGCCACCGACCTTGAAGCCCGCTCCTCGAAGACGCTCGACGGTCTCCGCGGCGAGCGTGGTCTTCCCCGACCCCCGTTCGCCGGTGAGGACGACAACCCGGCCCCGTTCTGGGTCGGGGGTGAATCCGTCCACCAGGGCGTCCAGCCTGGGAAGCATCGACGCGAGAGCTGCAGCCGGCCGCCTCACGAGGTCCCGGCCGGAGGGTACGCTCGCGATGATTTCGGGGAGCGTGGCGAACGCTGCCTCGGCGGCGCCCAGCAGCGATCCCGCTCCGTGACGCTCGAGCGAGGCCCGCAGGCCTGGATGCGCCAGCTCGACATCGATCGACGCGAAGCACGCGGCCACGAAGATCGCCCGCAGCACCATTGCGGCGCCGACGGAGATTGCCAGGCCCAGCGACTGCCGTGACGCTAACCTTCCAACCAGCATGGCGGTCACGGCGATCGTCAGCACACCTATCCAGAACCCGGGCCTCGCGAGTCGGCGAAACGCTCTCCGGTAACGGAGCGCGCCGGCTCCGAGCGCGGCCGCCATGCCTGCGCACGCCACCGGCAGCGTCACCCGGGACAGGGCCACCAGTCCCAGCGGAAGAGCGACGACGACGAGCACGAGCATGATGAGGCTCGGACGGGCCGTGACGGCGGGTCGGTACACCTGCCGCGGGGGCGACGCCGCTGCGGCCACCGAAGAGGTCGTGGCGTCGGTGCGGCCGCCGACCCGCCAACCGGTAAGAGCGGCTGCGGCGCCGATCGACATGTTAATCAGCGCGAGGACAGCGATCGGACCTGCTGCGCCGGCCGGTACGGGGCCCAACTGCTGCCCGGCAAGGAGAACGAGCTGGCGGTAAACCTCGATGAGGTTGCCGCCGTAGCTGAGGAGCAGGCTGAGGAGCAGATGCAGCAATGTCCACGACATCGCGAGGACGCCGCCTATCAGGCACCCAAACAGTCCTCCCCTTCCGAGGGCGAGGCCCAGCTCGAAGGCGAATCCCTCCATGCCGATTGCGAGCATCGGGCCGAGCAGCACCGCGCTCGGCGAGGCCGACTTCATGATCGCGGCGACGAGCCCCGCACGGGCGACGACGCCCCGCTGCCCCCACCTCCGCTGGGCTCCCGAAACCAGGAGCACCGCAATTGCAGTGAGTGCGTGACCACGGAAAGGGACCTTGAGGTTGTGCAGGAAGCTGCCAAGGATGATCTCCGACGCCGCCCACACGCTACCCAACGCGGCGGCTCGCAGCCACCGCGGATCGGACCGCCACCGTTCCGAGTATCTTCGCTCGCTCATCAGGACCCGCGACCCGCTCAAGACGTTAGCACGACGCGCTCGACCCATGGCCTGAGCCGGCTTCGAGCACGCCCATGCCAGGGCGATCCCGCCGCGCAGGATCCGATGTCGATCAGGCCCAGGAGCGACGAGAGATCGATTATGGCCAGGGCCCACACCATAGGCAGGGTCACCGCTCATGCCGGCGATTGCTGGAGCACGAATGGCGCTCGGCGACTCTACGACCCGGAAAACAGCGCCGAATCGCCTTCGTTCCACCAGCCGCCGCCAAGGGCGATGAAGAGCTGAGCCGTGTCCGACAGGCGCTGGCCGATGGCGCGCACGTAGCCGAGGCGCGCGCTGGAATAGGTGTTCTCGGCGACGATCAACTGGAGCGCGCTCGTCTTCCCCGCCGCATAGCCTGATCGTTGCAGCGCCAGCGAGGCGCCGGCGATGTCGACCGAGCGGTGGGACGCTGACACTAGCTCGGCATCGTGCTCGAGAGCGCTCAAGACGTCCGCCACCTGGCCGAAGGCCAGCAGAATCGTCTGCTGATAGGTCGCGAGCTCGGCATTGTACGCGTCGATCGCGGCGCGCTGCTGCGCTCGCAGGGCGCCCCCGCGGGACAACGGCGCGTCGACGCCTGCACTCGCATCCCATGCCCGGCTCGCCGAGCGCACCAGACTGGCGAGCGACTGCGCCTCCTGGCTGAGGGATGCGGAGAGAGTGATCGAGGGGTACAGCTGCGCGGTCGCCATTCCGATCGCCGCGCTGTCGGCGTGGAGCAACGCCTCCGAAGCCAGGATGTCGGGGCGCTGATGGACGAGCTCCGAAGGGAGGCTGACGGGCACGTTTTCGGGCAGTGTGAGCTCGTCAATCGCGAAATCCGATGGCGCCCACCGGCCCGGGGCCTGGCCGGCAAGAACGGCCAGCGCATGACGGGCGACGCTCAGCTGCTGATGCAGCGGAGCCAGTTGCGTGCGGTCGCCCGCCAGCTGCGCCTCGGCGGTCAGCACCTCGCTCCGGGCCACCTTGCCGGCGTCGAACTCACCCTGCACGAGGTCGAGGTTCTTTTGATCGTTGCTGATCAGGTCCTGCACGGTCGCGATCTGGAAGTTCGTCGAGGCGATGGTGATCGCCTGAGTGACGGAGCCACCGGTCAGGGTGAGGTACGCCGCGTCGAGCTGGTAGCGTTGGTTCTCCGCGAGAGCCGTTTCCTGTTCGATGTGTCGCCGTGCCCCCCCGAACGCGTCGATCGAGTAGCTGACACTGGGGCCGAAGGAGAAGAGACTCGCAGTCGTGCCGAACCCCGTCGAGGACCTCGAACGGCGCGCCGACGCGCCGAAGTCGACCTGCGGGTAGAGCGCGGCGCGGGCCTCGACGATCGCCTCCTGGGCCTGCGCGAGGGTGGCCTTGGCCGCGGCCAGCGTGTAGTTGGCGGCGATGACCTGGCGCAGCGTCTCGTCGAGGCGCGAGCTGTGGAACAACGCCCACCATTGCGCCGGGATGCGCTCTCCGAGCGCGATGTGCTGCGCCGCGTCGGCGCCGCTCTCCGGCTGCGCCGCCGGAGATTCCGGCGGCAGGTACGCGGCAACGTCCGGAGGCGCCGGCCGGTTGAAGCTCGGGCCCACGAGGCAGCCGTCGAGCGCCAGCGTCAGTGCCAGGCAGAAGGCGAACGCGGCGCCGCCTCGAATCCTCTTCATCGCTCTGGTCAATCGAGTCGTCACGCGCCAGCCCCTTTCCACCGGTCTCGCGTCATCAATCTCATTCATAGCGCAGGGCGTCGATGGGATTCAGCAGGGAGGCTTGACGCGCCGGGTAGTACCCGAAGAAGAGGCCGATCGCCGCCGAGAACAGAAAGGCCGCGAGCACCACCATCGGATGGAGCAACGTCGGCCAGCCGGCCACCCGCGAGATGACCTTCGATGCGACGGCGCCGGTCAGCACGCCGGCCCCGCCACCCATCAGGCTGAGCAGTGCCGCCTCGATGAGGAACTGGAGAAGGACGTGAACGCGCCGGGCACCGATCGCCATCCGAATGCCGATCTCCCGCGTGCGCTCGGTGACCGAGACGAGCAGGATGTTCATGATGCCGATGCCGCCGACGAGAAGCGAGATCGAGGCGATCGCGGCGAGCAGCAGCTCCATGACGCGGCTGCTTGCCTCCGCCACCTCGGCGATCTCGGTCAGATCGCGCACGGCGAAGTCGTCGGGCTGACCGGGCTTGATCCGATGACGCCGTTCGAGCGTCTGCGTCACCTGTTGCAGCGCCGTCTTGACCAGCTCCGTGCTGCGCGCCTGCACGTACATGGTGTGCACGAACCCCGTCAGCTTGGGCTGGATGCCGAACGGATTGGGCGGCGTGAAGAAAATCGTCGACTGGCTCTGCACCGAGTTGGGGGCGGCCGACCCAAGGACCCTCTCCTGCGACGTGCGGAACGGAATGAGGACGGTGTCGTCCTGGTCCTGCCCCGACGCCGAGTGACCCTTGATGCCAAGCACGCCCACTACCTGCATGTCCACGTTCTTGACGCGAATGGTGGCGCCCACCGGGTCCTCGAACTCGCCGAAGAGATTGGCGAGCACGGTCTGACCCAGCAAACAGACCGTCCTGGCATTGTCTTCGTCCTGATCGTCGAGCTTGCGGCCCGCGACCACCGGCCAATCCCGGATCGACAGATAGCTTGGGGTGACTCCCTGCACGCTCGTCGACCAGTTCAGGTTGCTGTTGACCACCTGGGCGGACTGGCGGTTCACGTAGCTGATGTCGGCGACGGCGGAGTCTTCCTCCAGGATCGCGGCGCCGTCGGTCACCATGAGGCTGGTGGCGCTGCCGATGCCTGCCCGCACGCCGTTGGCGCGGGTCGTCCCCGGCAGCACGATGAGCAGGTTGGTGCCCAGGCTCTCGAGCTGCTTCTGGAGGGCCGCGCGCGCCCCTTCGCCGACCGCCAGCATTGCGATGAGAGCGGCGACGCCGATGAAGATGCCGAGCATGGTCAGCGCCGAACGCAACTTGTTGCGGCCGAGCCCTCGCCCGGCGGCGAGAAACGCCATCCAGAGGAAGGACCGCACTTCGGAGAGTGGCGCCGTTTGCAGGCCGTCGCGGGCTGCCGTCGCCGACAGATGGGGCGCCACGGTCTTCTCGGTCTTCCGCTCGTCGGACAGGACGAGGCCGTCGCTGAGGGTGACGACGCGGTCGGCAAACTCGGCCATCGCTCGTTCGTGGGTGACGAGCACAACCGTCAGGCCGCGTTCCCGGTTGAGCGCCCGGATCGTCCCCATGATCTCTTTGGCCGTCTGCGAATCGAGGTTGCCTGTCGGCTCGTCGGCGAGCAGGATCGTCGGGCTGTTGATCAGCGCGCGGGCGATCGCCACGCGCTGCTGCTGGCCGCCGGAAAGCTGGTTTGGATGGTTGTGCTCGCGGTCGGATAGTCCAAGCAAGGCCAGCGTGTCGCGTACCTTGCCGGCGCTGCCGGTCAGCTGGCCCGAGTAGAACAACGGCAGTGCGACGTTTTCAGCAGCGCTGGTCCGAGCCAGCAAGTTGAAGCTCTGAAAGACGAAGCCGATCCGGCGGCTGCGGATTCGGGCCAGAGCGGGCTCATCCAGACCGGCGACATCGATCCCGTCCAGCAGGTACTCACCAGCGGTCGGCTGGTCGAGGCAACCGATGATGTTCATCAGGGTGGACTTCCCCGAACCCGATGCGCCCATGATGGCGACGAACTCACCGCGCTCGATCGTCAGCCTGATGCCCCGGAGGGCGTGGACTTCCTGGTCGCCCAGCTGATAGACCTTGGTCACGTCGCGGACCGCGATTACCGGGTCGGCCGTCACCGCGCGCGGCTCCTTCGGCGCGCTCACAGTCGCGGTCCCGCTGGGCCCTGACCCTGTCCCTGGCGGAACGCGGGGTTTGGGTTGGGACTCGCACCGGCGCGCCCCTGCTCGGAGGAGTTGGCCTGATTGACCACCACCCTGTCGCCCGGTTTCAGGTCCTCGCCGGAAACCTCGATCAAGGCGCCGTCGTCGATGCCCGTGGTAACCGGGACGGGGCGTAACGTGCCGTCGCCGCTGAGCACCCAGACCCGGCTGCGGCGCGCACTCGCGCCCGCGAGCCGGCCCTCGCCCCAGCGCCCCGTGCCGCCGGGCCTCCCGGAGCCCGAACCGGCGGGCCTGTCTCCAAATCTGCCGGCCTCCTCGGGGCGGGCGCTGCCCCTTTGCCCGACGCCCGCGCGCCCACCTTCGCCGGCGCGCGTCTCGGTGCCACTTTCGCTTGGCGCCTCTGGGCGTCCCTCGTCTCGGCGGGATCCGCCTCCCCGCAGGCGACCGATACCCTCCGGATTGAAGCGCACCGCCGGCAACGGGACGCGCAGCACGTCGTCGTGCTCGTCGATCACGATATGGGTGTCGGCGGTCATGCCGGGGAACAGCGCGCGGTCCGGGTTGTCCACGGCTACGACGACGTCATAGGTGACGACGTTCTGCACTGTGATCGGCCCATGACGGATCGTCGTGACCTTGCCCCGAAAAGTCCGGCTCGGGTATGCCTGCACGGTGAACAGCGCATTCTGCCCGACGCGAACTGCGCCGACATCGGCCTCGCTCACGTTGGTGTCGACCTGCATCTTCGTGAGGTCCCGGCCGATGAGGAACAGGGTCGGGCTGGTCAGGCTCGCGGCTACCGTCTGCCCGACGTCGATGGCGCGCGTGATCACCGTGCCTACCACCGGCGACACGATGTTGGTGTAGGCCAGGTTTACCTGCGCCGCCTTCAGCGTGGCCACTTTGTTGACGATCGTCGCTTCGTCGAGACCTATCTGGGCGGTCGTCTGGTCCATGACGCTCTTGTCGTTGTCCACCGTGTCCTGCGACACGGTGCCCTGCGTCAACAGCTTCGAATCCCGTTCGAAGGCGATTCTCGCGTAGGTCAGGGCGGCGCGATCCTTCTCCAGTTGCGCCTCGGCCACGCCCACCGCGGCCTGGTCCTGATCGACGATGAGCTGGAACGGGACGGGATCGATCGTCGCGCAGACCTGGCCGACCACGACCTCCGTGTTGTAGTCGCACCCAAGCGTCTTGATCGTGCCGGAGACGTAGGATCCGACCTGCACCGTGACAACCGGATTGAGCGCGCCGGTCATGGCGACGCTGCGCTGGATGGTGCCGCGCGTCACCGCAGCCGTGACGTATTGGGACTTCTGGCTTCTCGCCCGCCACCAGAGAAGGCCTGCGACGGCGAGAATTGCGAGGACCGCGGCCAAGAGCCAGAGAACGTTGCGGCGTAAGAACGACATGGATAGGAATTTCCTTTCTCAGCGTTGTCGATGTCAGCCCTCGGAGCATAGAGGGGCAAGAAACCTGTTGGGGGAGACGTGCCAAGGAAGCCGAGATGGCCTTCCCCGTCGCTTGGCCTGCAAACCTCGAGAGATTCCCGCGGATGGGCGCTGAGGACGACGCTCACCCGTGATCGACCTCATGCGACCAATCTTCCTGAGGCCGGGACCGGCCGGAGCCCTACTGCTTCCACTGGGCGGCCTGAGTGCGCAATTGGTTGTACTGAGTGATTTGGGCCGGTGTGAGCAGAGCGAGCACGTTGGCCTCGGTCTGGAACCCGCTCACGACGAGCTGCTGCATCAGGGGCGTCTGCTGCGCGATGTAGGCGTTGACCGCGTTCGCGTCGAACTGCGCAGGGTTGTGCGACGCATCGAACGCCTGCTGGTTGGCCTTGAGCTGGTCACGGGTCGGCTTGTTGGCGGCCTGGGCTGCGGAGATGATGCCCTTGATCTTCGTGACCTGGTCGCTGCTGAGGTCGAGCTTGTCAGCGAGGTGCAGGATGCTGCCGCCGCCCATCGCGAACGGCCCGGCTCCCATGCCGAACCCCATGCCGCCATGCCCTAAATGACCAGTGGCCCACATCACCGTTGGCACGAGAAGTGCCACGGTTGCAAGCGTTGCCACGATTAGCTGACGGATCTTCGTGGTTTGTCTCCTCTTCTCGGCGGCGCGGCAGCAGGCGCCTCCCCTTCCCCTAGAGACGGAGCGAGCGCTTCGACCGTTACATTGACCGCCGGGAGTTCGCGGGCGCAGGGCCACAGTGAGAAGACACTGAACTACCGAAGTGCGCGAGTGCGGCGATCCAGATGAACGGCCGGAGGCGTCAGCCCGGCTTGTCGAGGCAGAGGAGGACAACGCTGGACTTGGAGCGTCGTCATGGAAAGGAGTCTACATGCTCAGCTTGAGGACAGTGTTACCTGGGGTGCGCGGAGGTATTCATAGTGACGGTCGTGTTCCTCGCGCCCGCCCAACAAGAACACGTCTCACGCATCAGCCCCCGCAAAGGCGACAAACGGGAGCAACGATGACCTGCTTGCAGAAGCGGGGCCGCTTCCATTTTTCCGGAAACGGCCCCGTGTTTCGGTTTTCACAGTCCACCGACCGCGGTCCACGGTCTTCACACCTCGTGCTGCGTCGCCTCCGTAACGGCCCTCGTGGCGATCTCCTTGACCACCGCCGCGTCGGCGAGCGTTGTGGTGTCGCCGAGAGGTCGGTTTTCCGCAACGTCGCGCAGCAGGCGTCGCATGATCTTGCCCGACCTCGTCTTGGGGAGGTCCGGCGTGAAAACGATGTTGGCTGGCTTGGCGAGGGCGCCGATCTTCTTGCCGACGTGCTCACGCAATTCGGCGAGCATCTCCGGCGTCGCTTCGAACCCGGACTTGAGGGTGACGAATGCGACGATCGCCTGCCCGGTGAGGGCGTCGGCGCGGCCGCACACGGCCGCCTCCGCGACCTTGGGGTGGTCGACCAGGGCGCTCTCGACCTCGATCGTGGAGATGCGGTGACCGGACACGTTCATGACGTCGTCCACGCGGCCCATCAACCAGAGGTCGCCGTCCTTATCCATCCTGGCGCCGTCGCCGGCGAAGTACATCCCCGGGAACCGGCTCCAGTACGTCTGGACGTAGCGCTCCGGCGCCTTGTAGATCCCGCGCAGCATGGCCGGCCACGGCGACTTCAAGACGAGGTAGCCTCCGCCACCGAGTGGGACTTCCTCCCCCTTGTCGTTGACGACCGCGACCACCAGGCCCGGGAACGGTTTCGTCGCGGATCCGGGCTTGAGCGTCGTGATCCCCGGAAGAGGCGTGATCAGGATCATGCCGGTCTCGGTCTGCCACCACGTGTCCACGATGGGGCATCGCCGCCCCCCGATGTGCTCGTGGTACCACTCCCACGCCTCGGGGTTGATCGGCTCGCCGACCGAGCCGAGCAGCCGGAGCGATTTGAGGTCGTGCTTGGCCGCGTGCTGCGGGCCCCACTTCATGTGGGCGCGGATCGCGGTGGGCGCGGTGTAGAGGATGGAGACCTTGTAGCGCTCGATGATGTCCCACCAGCGTTCGGCGTTGGGAAAGTTCGGGGTGCCCTCGTAGATCACGCCGGTGCAGCCGTTCGCCAGCGGACCATAGACGATGTAGCTGTGGCCGGTAACCCAGCCGATGTCGGCGGCGCACCAGTACACGTCATCGGGCTTGATGTCGAAGATGTAGTGGTGGGTCGTGGCGGTTCCGACCAGGTACCCGCCGGTCGTGTGCATGATCCCCTTGGGCTTGGCCGTGGTGCCGCTGGTGTAGAGGAGGTACAGCATGTGCTCGGAGTCGAGAGACTCGCATGGGCAGCTCTTCGGGTCATCGCTCTGCCCGGCGGTCACGTCGTGCCACCAGAGGTCGCGCCCGACCTGCATCGCCGTGGCCCCGTCGGTGCGCTTGTAGACGACCATCTTCTTCACCGTGGGAACCTGCTTGAGGGCCTCGTCCACGTTGGCCTTGAGGGGCAGCCGCTTGCCCCCGCGCAGGCCTTCGTTCTGGGTGAACACGAACTCCACTTCCATGTCGTTGAAGCGGTCCGCGAGCGAGTCCGGGGAGAAGCCCGCGAACACCACCGTAAACGGCGCGCCGATGCGGGCGAGCGCCAGCATCAGCACCGGCAGCTCCGGCACCATGGCGATGTAGATACCGCAGTGCGTGCCTTTCTTGACGCCGAGCTTCCTCAGGCCGTTGGTGAGCTTCACCACGTCCTTGAGGAGGTCGGAGTACGTGATCGTCTTGCGTTCCCCGACGCCCTCGCCCTCCCAGTAGTACGCGACCTTGGCGCCCTTCCCGGCTTCGACGTGGCGGTCCACGCAGTTGTAGCAGATGTTGAGCTCGCCGCCGACGAACCATTTCGCGTACGGCAGGTTCCACTCGAGGACCTTGTGGTACGGCTTGAACCACGAGATCCGAGACTTTGCCTCCTTGTCCCAGAAAGCTTCCAGTTCCTGGTCGTAGATCTCCGGTTTCGCGTTCGCCTGCGCGGCGAAGGCCGCCGGCGGGGGGTATTTCTTGACGTCCACCTGCAGGGTCTCGATCGCTGACTTCGGTTTCTCAGGTGCCATCTGCAAACCTCCCTTTCGATTAGGCCCTGCCAGGAGGCCGGGCCGCACGTGTCCCGCTAGTACGTGAAGACCTGCCACTGCACGACGTATTGCATGCGGTTGGGGGCGTTGTCCTGCTTGATCTGCTCAACCAGCGCCTTGAGGTTGTTCCGGTGGCCGTTGAAATACACAGCGACGCCGCCGGCGATCTTCTGCTGATTCTCGTAGGTGCTGGTTTCGCTGTCGTACGTGAGCTTGCTGAACTGGACGATCGGGCTCGCCTTCGCGCTGGCAACGAAGAAACCGCCCTCAACGAGCAACGCCTTCTGCTGCGGGAGCGTGACGAATGTGGTGCCGCCGTCGAAGTTCGTGTAGTCGGCCTGGAGCGTCAACGAGTTGCCGCCGCCGACCGGCTGGTCGAGGAAGATGTCGCCACTGTAGGCCTTGTAGTTTTGCTGCTCGTCGTAGCTCCCGCCGATTGCGAGGATCTGTTTCTTGCCGAGCGTCGTCCCGGTGTAGAAGAAGCCGGTGTCCGCCTCGAACGGGTACCAGACGACGCGCGCCGTGGTCCTAAACGGCATGGTCGAGGTGGTGCCGCGGTTCCCCTGGAGCACCGCAAGGCGGTACTCGAGGTGGTTATCCGCCAGGTAGCCGCGCGCCTGAAGGCCGTAGTCCCGACCGACGACCGAATTGAGCGGGGTCGAGTGCTGGAAGCTGTACGGCCCGTAGTCCACCAGGAGCAGCGACGCGGCGCTCTGCTGGGCGTTGTGCGACACCGGCACCAGCAGCATCCCGCCGTCGAGCTTGAATTCGTTGGAGAACGAGTAAGTCAACACGAAGTCCTGAATCGTCATCGTGCTGGCCGTCTTCGTCCCTTCTGCCGTCCCCTTTCCCAGGTTTGGGCTGTCGGTCTCGAAGAAGAACGACAGATTGTCGTTGATCTTCCCGCCCGCGATCAGCCGCAGGCGCCTCAAAAACAGGTTCTGACCCGTATGAGTCGCCGCGGCATTATCCAACCCCTCGTACTGGAGCTGCGACAGGAAGCCCAGGTTCAAGTTGGACTTTCCGTCGGCCGTGGCGATCGACCATTGCGCGTTTGCGGGGGCCGCAAGACCGAAGATGTATCCGAACGCCGCGGCCAGAATCAGCAGGTAGAGTCTCCCTTTCATGCATTCTCCCTTCCCTTGGGGTCGTTCGATTCTCATCGTTCCCGACATCTCAACTCCTCCGTCGTCATCAAAGCCGCAGAGAGGTGGCGGACCAATCCGAAGCACTTCGCCCCCGTCGACGAAACGGCGAGGGTTTCCCGTCCGGCCCGCCTCGACCCGGCTTGCCGCCTTCATACGCCGCTGCCCGTCGGAGTCGATGGCCGCTTCGCAAGGAACTCGAAGACGAGGGCAACGACTGCAAGCGCGCCGGCGGTATAGAACGCGGCCTGGTAGTTCTTGTACTGATCGAAGAGCGCGCCGCCGATCTTGGGTCCGATGATGCCCGCAACGCCATAGGCGCTGAACAGGATCCCGTAGTTGATGCCGGCGTTCTTCGTGCCCCAGAAATCGGAGCTCGTCGACGCGTTCACCGACAGTTGCGTCCCGAAACACCAGTAGACGATAAACACCATGACGTACAACATCGCGACAGTGCCGCCGGTCAGGTACAGGAGCGGCATCGCCACTGCGGAAATCCCAATCATCAGGCGAAGCACGTTGAGCCGCCCGAGGGCGTCCGACATCCAGCCCGAGAGCACCCGACCCGAGGCGCTGCCGACGGCACCGACGAACAGGGTCATGGTTTGAAGGGCCTCGCTCGGGATCTTCATGCTCTTGGCGAACGGGACCAGCTGGCTGATGACCATGAGACCCGCCGAAGTGCCCAGGGCATACGCGATCCACATGAAGTAGGCCGGCGCGGTGCGCCACATCTGGCCCGGCGAGAACTCGTAGGTCGTCGCCGCTGCCTTCGACGCCGGCACCGGTACCCAGCCCGTAGGCCGGTACCCTACGGGCGGGTTCTTGAGCAGGAACGCTCCGATAAGGGTCATGCCGAAGAACACGACTCCGAGAACGGCGAACGTGGTGCGCCACCCGTAGGTGGGGATCAGCCACAGGTTCGCCATCGGTCCGAAGATCGCCGATCCGCCGCCGTAGCCGGCCACTGCCAGACCGACCGCCAGTCCGCGCTTGTCCGGGAACCACTTGGCCATGACGGGGATCGGCGTCGCGTAGCCGAAGCCGTTGCCGATCCCGACCAGCACCCCGAAGCAGACGATGAGGTAGGTCAGGCTGCTCGTCCTCGTGCAGAGCAGGAAGCCCAGCGTGAGAAAGACGCTGCCCGTCAGGGAAACACGGAACGGTCCGAACTTGTCCTGCAGCCGGCCCGCGAGGATGAAGCTCAGAGCGAAGACCACGATAGCCACGGTGAACACCGTCGAGGTGTCCGCTCGCTTCCAGCCGAACTCCTTTTCGAGAGGCGCGACGAAGACGCTCCAAGCGTAAAGCGACCCCAGAGCGAGGTTCATGCAGAGCCCGCCCACCACGTGCCACCATCGATTCAGGTGGCCTTCCGATTGCGCACCGACGGTGTTGCTCATTCTCCCCCCCCTTCTTCTTGCCTCCCGCCGCCGCCAGCTGATTCGCCGCCGGGAGCGAGAGTGCGACATTTGACCTTCAGAACTTCCGCCCGACGGGCGAAGGTGCGTTCGCGCCAACGCCGGGCTGCCCCCGCCGAGGAACGCCGCCGGGCCGCGATTCATCTCCGCCGCCTGAAGCGTCGTCGCCCGGAAACGCCGACCGCATTTCGACCGGCCCCAGGCATCGTTGAAAAAGACTGCGCCCGCCACGCCTTGCCCACCGGCTTCTCGCCCCCTTTGCCCGACGACCCCTCTCGGGGACATCCGCTCCGTAAAGCAGTGCACCTCGAGACTTGCCCCGCCCCAGCGAAAATTTACGCGAAACATAGGCTGATTATTTTCCGGTGTCAAGAACACATAAATCGTTGAGACTCCATGGGCTGCTCGTGCAAGTGTGCACAAAATCAAGAACAATTCAGAGCTGTTTTGTGCTTGTGCAATTCAACACAATTCGTTGTTCACAAGCACACCGGGCAAAGGACTCGGCAGCCAGGAGCCGGCACACCACCTTCTACCGGCAACCCGTCCAGGCGCCACGGAGCGCAGTCAGGCGAAGATCAGCGCGACAACGGCTTCGAGGCCCTCGCGGTCGGCCTCGTCGAAGTGAGCGTGCTCCTCGGAGTCCACGTCGAGGACGCCCACGATGACGCCGGAGGGATCGCGTACCGGTACCACGATCTCCGAACGCGAGCGCGCGTCGCACGCGATGTGTTCGGGGAATGCGTGCACGTCGGGCACGATCACGGTCTCGCCTCGCTCGATCCCGGCCCAGCAGACGCCCGCGTGCGCCTTGAGCACGAGGCACGCCAGCAGGCCCTGATACGGGCCTACGGTCAATTCGCCGCCGCGAAGGAGGTACCAGCCCGTCCAAAGGAAGCCCGGCAGCTTAGCGTGCAGGAGCGCCGCCTCAGTCGCCATCCGGGCCTCGGGATCGCGGGTCGCGCCGAAGAGCTCTTTCAGCTGCTCGGCAACCCGCGCGTATCGCGCCTTCTTCTGGCCAGGCTCCATCGATCCCTCCCCGCACCGCATCCTACGCGCGGCGGCGGCGCGTCGACAGCAGCAGCGCCGCGGCGGCGCCCACCTCGAGGATGGCAATCACTGCGCCGGCCGCAGCGATTCCCGCCCAGGGGACGATCAGCAGCCCAACCGCCAGGGCGGCGAAGGCGGCTCCCGCCTCGTCCGCGGCGAACCCCCACCCGACCCCGCGCGCGGACGACCGCCCTCCCGCCAGCGCCGCCACCGAAGGAAACGCTGCGCCCGTGAGCCCACCGCCGAGCGCGAGCAACGGCACGATGGCCGCCCTGGGAAACGAGAGGGGCACGCCGATCCCGATCGCGAGGGACACGGCGGCCCCGCCAGCCAGCACGCATGCCAGGTTCTTTTCGGAAGGCACGAGCCAACGGCGTCCGCCGATCGCCCCAACCGCCGTGCCCGCCATGAAGGCTGCCGAGAGAGCGCCCACCTCGCCGTACACCGAGCCCATCGTTGCCTGCCAGCACGCCAGCAGGAGCAGCCACCAACCCATCGAGGCGAAGCCGACGACCGCGCCTGAACTGATACCCAGGGAGACACGCCGGGCGCCGCAGATCAGGAGGACCGTGACGACCAGCACGAGGCAGACGACGAGCGGCAGCGGGGAGCACCCCTCGAGGGCCCGCGCCGCGGTCAGGATCGGCGGCGCTCCCCTCGCCTCGTGCAACGCTGCCGCCAGGAGGACGGCGCGGGGATGCTGGGCGGTGTTCGCCGGGGCGTCCGCGCTCCACAGGAACTCCGCAAGGGACCCGGCCCTTCCCGGGTCGACGAGGAGCGGCAGGACGTCGGGATCGAAGTCTGGATCACGGATCCCCCGCTCGCGCCACCGGGCCGCGATCGTCGCGGGGTCGATCGCGAGCCCCGCCGCCGCACGGCCAGCCACCAGGAGCACTTCCTCGCCGGGAATCGCACTCGCCGCCGGGAAGACTGCCCTGAGCGTCGCGAACAGGACGGTGAGGAGACGGCCCCCGCCGCCGCCGAGGTAGGTGTCGCTCACGCCGACCCGCACGACCAGCACGCCGCCCGGGGCCAGGGCGCGCTCGCAGGCCCGGAAAAACTCGACCGTTCGTGTACGGTTCGTGCGCAACGTCGTCGGGTCCGGGTCGGCAAGCACCACGAGGTCCCACGGCCCGCCGCTCCGGATCAGGCGGAGCGGGTCGCCGGTCGCGACCGTCAGTCGCGGGTTGGCCAAAGCGTCGGTGAGAGGGGGCCCGAACCAGCGCGGCAGCACTGCGGCGAGCCCGGGATCTTCCTCGGCGGCGACAAGCCGCGCCACCGGGTGCCGGAGCATCGTGACGACGCTGCCGTCGGCGAGAGCGCCGACCGCCGCCACGCGGGCCGGGTTCGGGTGGAGCAGCATCATCAGGTGGGCGCGCGCGACCGTCGAGTAGCGGTCCGGGAACGTCGCCGCGAGCCTGCCGTCCGCGTACAGCGCCGCCGGCCGGCCGGATGCGAGTTCGAGGCGCTCCATGCGGGTCTCGCGCCAGTCGGCGAGCGACCCCAGGCGCTCCGAGAAGCGCCACCCCGCGTGGGCCAGCGCCCGGTCCGCCGGGCCGACGAGCACGATTCCAGCCAGCAGCGGGAGCGCCGCGAGCTGCCGGCGGTTGCCCATCGTCAGCCAGGCGGCGCCGCAGACGCCGGCCGCCACACACACCGCTCCCGCAGAGCCGAGCGGAGCCAGCAGAAACGTGAAGACGAGGCCTCCGACGGTTGCCCCGCCGCTCTCGAGCGCGTACGCCTGTCCGGCTTCGTCCCGAGGAGCAAGCCGGGCCGCCGCCACCGGGAAACACCACCCGCCGACGACTGCCGGGGCGACGACCGCCGAGGCCCAGAGCCAGGCGCCGCGCCACGCCGTGCCGGCCTCGCCGACGCCTGCGCCGGCGAGCGCGGGAGAGAAGCGCATCAGCACGACCCCGACCGCGGTCAGCGCCAGAACCAGGACCGGGCCCGCGGAGGTCAGCGCTCCGACCGAACGCCGCGCCCCGGCCCACGCCCCGAGTCCCATCCCCGCAAGCCAGAGCGCCAGCACGGCACCCCACGCCAACTCGGAACCACCGAGGGCCGCCATCGCCTCGCGGAGGAGCACCGCCTGGGCAACGGCCATCCCGAACCCGAGCGCCATCAGCGCCCCTACAGACGCCCGCCTGGGAGGAGCGGAGTGCATGATGTAATTATCGCGCGCAGAGACGCGTCCCTGCGAGAAAAGGGCGCACACCTGCAAGTATCTGCCCGAACTTGACAAACCTCTCGAGCTGAGCGATATGGAGACATAGAACCAACTCGACGAACCATGCTCGGATGACGATCGTCCACGGACCACGAGAAGAGGGGGGCCTCGAAGCGTGATCGGCATGACAGTCTCTCACTACCGGGTGCTCGAGAGGCTCGGTGGCGGCGGGATGGGAGTCGTCTACAAGGCCGAAGACTCGCGCCTCAAGCGCTTCGTCGCCCTCAAGTTCCTGCCGCCTGAGCTCACCAGCCACCCGGCCTCGCGCGAGCGCTTCACGCACGAGGCGCAGGCCGCGGGCTCGATCGACCACCCCAACATATGCACAATCCACGAGATCGACGAGACCCCCGGTGGCCAGGTCTTCATCTGCATGGCCTACGTGGACGGCGAGCCTCTGCGGGCGAGGCTCGCACGCGGACCGCTGACCGTTGAGGAGGCCCTCTCCGTCGCCGTCCAGGTTGCCGTCGGGCTCGGTCAGGCCCACCGCCACGGCGTCGTCCACCGCGACATCAAGCCGGGCAACCTGATGCTGACCAGTGACGGCCTGGTCAAGATCGTGGACTTCGGGCTCGCCTCGCTCGCCGGGCACGCGCGCCTGACCCTGAGCGGGCAGGTCGTCGGTACCGCAGCCTACATGTCGCCGGAGCAGGCCCGCGGCCTCGTGGCCGACTGCCGCTCCGACCTCTGGTCGCTCGGCGTTGTGATCTACGAGATGGTCTCCGGCCGGCTGCCGTTCGGCGGGGGCACCGACGCTGCGACCCTCCACGCCGTCGTCTACGACGAACTTCGCCCGCTCGCCGAGCTGCGGCCGGACCTCCCGCCGCAGCTCCTCGCAACGGTCGCGCGCTGCCTCGCGAAGGACCCCGCGGCGCGCTATCAGACCGCTGCGGAGCTCATCGCCGACCTGGAGAATGTCCCACGGGCGCTGGGCCTCGCAACCGCACGAACCCTCTGGGATCTGCCTACCGACCAACCGGGCAGGCGTCGGCGCCGTCTTCCGGCGCGGCTGCGCCGCGCGCTTCGGCCCGCGATCGTGTTGCCGGCGGCCGTGGCCGTGATCGTTGCCGCCCTGCTGGCGATCACGCCCCTGGGACGGAAAGTGGTCAGGGACGCGCTGCACATCCCGGCGGTTCCGGGCCAGCAGCATCTGGCCGTGCTTCCTTTCGCCAACGTAGGTGAGGACCCCGCCAACCGGGCTTTCTGCGACGGCCTTACCGAGATCCTCACGAGCCAGCTCACGCAGGTCGAGAGCTTTCAAGGCTCATTGTGGGTGGTGCCCCAAAGCGAACTCACGGCACGAGCGATCAGGGCGCCGAGCGATGCCCGACGAGTCTTCGGAACCAACCTCGCGGTGACCGGCTCCGTTCAGCGCGGTCGCAACAGCGTTCGACTGGCCCTCAACCTCATTGACACTGAGAGGTCGCGCCAGCTCCGGTCCCGGGTCATCGACGAGCCCCTCTCGAATCTGAACGCCGTCGAAGACCGCGTCCTCGTGGCGGTTATGGACATGCTCGAATTGGAGCTTCGGCCCGAGGCGCGCAGGAAACTGGCGGTCGGAGGTACGGCCAATTCCGAGGCCCAGGACGCGTACGTGCATGCCCTGGGCGCTCTGCAAAACAGTCTGGGACCGTCCGATCCCGAGGTCGCCATCACGATGCTCAAGCGCGCCACCGCGCTCGACCCCAATTTCACCCTGGCACAGGCGGCGCTGGGCGAGGCTTACCTCGCGCTCTACAGGAACACCAAAGATCCGGCTGCCGTCGAGGAGGCCGTTGCAGCGTGCCAAAAGACGGCGCGGCTCGACGAATCCCTGCCACAGGTCCAGGTCCTGCTCGGCTTGATCAGCGTTGCCACCGGGAAGTACGAGGAGGCGGCCACCGCCTTCCAGCACGCCCTCAAGCTGGCTCCTTCAAATGCTCAGGCACTCGTCGAGCTGGGCCGAGCCTATGCAAAGCTCCAGAAGGCGCCGGAGGCCGAGGCGGCCTTCAAGAAAGCCATCGCGCTCCAGCCTGACTACTGGCTGGGGTATTCGCGCCTGGCTCGGTTCTACTGGCTCCAGAGCCGGCACCGGGAGGCGGAGCAGGAGTACCGAAATGCGCTCGAGCTGACCCCTGAGAACTACCTGCTCCTCAACGACCTCGGTGCGCTCTACTTCGATCTGTCGCGCTGGGACGAAGCACGCCTCATGTTCGAGCGCTCGGCCGATGCGAGGCCGAACTACATCGCCTACTCGAACCTCGGGACCCTGGCGTCCCAGCGTGCCAATTCACGGGAGGCAGCCACCATGTTCGAGAAGGCTCTGGCCATTGACGACCACGACTACGTCTTGTGGGGAAACCTCGGCACCAGGTATCAACACATCTCGGGCCAGGAAACCAAGGGACGACAGGCCCTCTCCAAGGCAATTGAGCTGGCCAAGAAGAGCCTCTCCGTTGACCCCCGAGACCCCCAGGTCATCGTGGACCTCGCGAGCTACCACGCGGCGCTCGGTGATAAGGACCAGGCGCAGGTTTACCTGAAAAGGCTCGAAGCTGACGGCAAGCAGCAGGGAGACCTTGCGCGTCAGATCGCGCTGGTCTACGCGGACCTGGGTGACCGCGAGCGGACCATCGAGTGGATCGCCACGGCGTTGCGACTCGGCTGCCCTTTCGCCGAGGTCGAGGCCGATCCGTCGCTGCAAGAGCTCAAGAAGGACCCGCAATTCGCGGCTCTGATCAAGGCCCAGAAACAGAAGGGTAAGAAGTGAGACAGGCCGAACTGGCCAAGGAAGGAATCAATATGGCGGCAAGCAAGAAGTCCAAGTGTGAGGAACGTGGTTGCATCCACAAGGTGGTGATCTACAAGGAAGGCTGCAAGTACCGGGTCGAGCCCGGCCGGCTCGTGGTCCACCCTCGAGCCCTCGTGAGGTTTGTTTCCTTGGTGCCGGATTTTGAGATCATGTTCCCCGAGGCAGTTAGGGCAGTTGCGCAAGAGAATAGCAAGCAAGAGAAGAACAGGAAGAAGACCTTGTTTGTGATCAACGCAGATCTGGGTTCCTACCCCTACTCGGTTTACGTCCCGGCTGAGGGCGGCGGCGACCTTGCCGAGGGTGGTTCCTCGCCGAGGATCATCGTGGCAGACCCCTAACTGGAAGGAACTCCGCCGGGCGGCGCTGCTTTTGAGGATGCTCCGCCGGCAACCGTGTCCGCGAAACGCGAGTTGTTCGTGTGTCGCCGAGAAGTCATGCCGCAACCGTGCGGGACCACCGGGCGACCTTCCAAGCTAGAATGAGTCGCCGCACAAAGCGGTTCCAGTCGCAGAGGGAGGGGGCGCGATGCTCGAAACCCAGCACGACCTTGTGATCATCGGATCCGGACCCGGCGGCTACGTCGCCGCGATCCGGGCAGGGCAGCTCGGCCTCGACACGTGCGTGGTCGAGCAGGACCCCTTCCTCGGCGGGACCTGCCTCCACCGAGGCTGTATTCCGACCAAGGCCCTGCTCCACACCGCCGACCTGCTCCAACAGGCGCGCGACGGCGCCAGGTTCGGGGTCGTCTGCGGCGAGGTCAAGCTCGACCTCAAGGCCGCGCAGGCGCACAAGACCAGGGTCGTGACGAAGAGCTCAAAGGGCGTGGAGTTCCTCCTCCGGAAGAACAAGGTCGCCTGGGTGCAGGGCACCGGCAAGCTCGCCGGCAACCATGCGGTCGAGATCACACGACCCGACGGCTCGGTGGAGAAGCGTCTCGCAAAGAACATCATCCTGGCGACCGGATCTCGCTGCGGCGACCTGCCGTTCATCACCGCCGACGGCGACCGGATCATCAACTCGGACCACATTCTCGAACTGGCGGAAGTTCCTCCGCGGCTCCTGGTGCTCGGGGGTGGGGCGGTGGGAATGGAGTTCGCCTCGATCTTCGCGCGTTTCGGCTCCCAGGTCACCGTCGTGGAGTTGCTGGACCGCGTGCTGCCGCTCGAGGACCCGGACCTCTCCGCCGAGGTGAACAAGGCGTTCCGCCGCCAGGGGATCACGGTTTACACCGCCACGCGCGTGGAGGAAGCCAGGGTCGACGGCGAGGTCGTGCGCTGCAGAGCGGTGACCGCCAAGGGTGAGACGCTCCAGCTCGAGGCCGAGCGCCTGCTGCTGGCCGTGGGCCGGGTCGCCAACTTCAACGGGGTCGGCATCGAGAACACGAAGGCGCAGGTCGAGCGCGGCCGCATCGTGGTGGACGAGTTCTGCCGAACGCACGAAGAGGGGGTGTACGCAATCGGGGACCTGCTCCGCACCCCCTGGCTCGCCCATGTGGCCTCGATGCAGGGTGTTCTCGCCGTCGAACATATCGCGAGAGCCAACCCGCGCCCCATCGACTACGACCAGGTGCCCTCCTGCACGTATTGCTGGCCGGAGGTGGCTTCCATCGGGCTCTCCGAGCCCAGGGCGCGGGAGGCCGGGTACGACGTGCGCACCGGGGTATTCCCGTTCTCGGCCAGCAGCAAAGCGTCGATTCTCGGCGAGTCGACCGGCTTCGTGAAGATCGTTGGTGAGGCAAAGTACGACGAGATCCTCGGCGTTCACATCGTAGGCCCCTGCGCGACCGAGCTTATCGCCGAGGCCGAGGCCGCGCTGCGCGGCGAGCTGACCGCCGAGGAGCTTGTCCACACCATCCACGCTCACCCGACGCTGCACGAGGCAATTCACGAAGCGGCCGAGGGCGTGCACGGGCACATGATCCACTTCTAGAGGAGTTAACAGTTGACAGTCAACAGTTCACAGTCAGGAGCAAGAGGGAACGTGGTCAAGGCCGAAGGTGGTTTCAGCACTCTGCTTTCAGCCTTTGACTGTCAACCGTCAACTGTCAACTGTCGCCTTTGAAAGAGGGGGCACGTATGCCGGTCAACGTCTTGATGCCGCAGATGGGCGAGTCGATCACCGAGGGGACGGTCGTCCGCTGGTTCAAGAACGAGGGTGACGAGGTCGCTAAGGACGAGCCTCTGCTCGAGATCTCGACAGACAAGGTGGACGCCGAGGTACCTGCCCCGGCAAGCGGGAAGCTCGGGAGGATACTCCACGGGCCGGGAGCCACTGTCGCGGTCGAGACCGTGATCGGCGTGATCGAGATCGATCAGGCCGGCGAAACGGCCACATCGGCGCCCGCGCCCAAAGCGGTACCGGCCGCGGCTCTGGTGCCGCCTCCGGTCTCGGCAGCCCCGCCGGCGCCGGTCGCGCCGCCTCCCATGGCGCCCGCTCCGGCTCCCGCCGCTCTCGAACCGGCCGAGCCGACGGCCGGCGAGGCCGAGGCCCTGCGCCGGCGCTCCTCGCCGCTGGTTCGTCGCATCGCAGGCGAGCACGGGGTGGACCTTGCCGCCGTGCCCGGGACCGGGATCCACGGCCGCGTGACCAAGGACGACATCCTCTCCTACGTTCAGGCGAGCAAGGCCACCCCGCCGGCGCCGGCCCGGTCGGCCGGTCCGAAGGCGGCTGCGCCGCGTCTGGCGCCCGTCCCGGCGCCCCCGAGCCACGGCACGCCCCCGATCTCCGGCGCCACCCTCGGCCCATCCGGGGCTTTCACCGGCGAAGAGCTGCGCGAGCCGATGTCGGTCATGCGCCAGAAGATCGCCGAGCACATGGTGGCCTCGCGCCGGACGTCGCCGCACGTCAACACAGTGTTCGAGGCGAACATGTCGAGGGTCGTCGCTCTGCGGGAAGGGGGGCGCACGGCGTTCGAGGCGAAGCACGGACTGAAGCTCACCTACACGCCGTTCTTTCTTGCCGCAGTCATGGAAGGTCTCAAGGAGTTTCCCGTCGCCAACGCGTCTCTCGACGGCAATGAGATCGTCTACCACCGCCACATCAACATCGGTGTCGCGGTGGCCCTCCCGCACGGGCTGATCGTGCCGGTGGTCAGGCACGCCGAGGAGCTATCCCTCATCGGACTGCAGCGCGCCGTCACGGACCTCGCGACCCGCGCCCGCAACAAGCAACTCAAGCCTGAAGACGTCCAGGGCTCGACGTTCTCGGTCACGAATCCCGGCCCGTACGGCGGCCTGTACGGGCTGCCGATCATCAACCAGCCCAACGTCGCCATCCTGTCCACGGGGAGCATCCAGCGCCGGCCGGTAGTGGTCACCGACGAGATGGGCCGCGAATCGATCGGCATCCGCGACATGGTCTACCTGGCCCTCTCGTTCGACCACCGTGTGGTCGACGGTGCGACCGCGGACCAGTTCATGGCCGTGGTCAAGGCGGTTCTCGAAGCGGGCGAGTTTGACCTCGACTGAGAGACCGTGGTCAGTGGTCGGCGGCACGAAGAGACACGCAGAGGAGCTGAGGGGCCGAGGAGCCGAGGGGAAGAGCCGCGCTGCCGGACTCGCCGCAGCGAGCGAAGACGTGGGCGGAGCTACCGGGAGTCGCGGACCTCGTACCACCCGTCCGCGCCGCGGATGAGCCACGCCGATCCGCCTGGAGTCGCGACGCTCACGATCTCGGACAGCGACTGCGCCTTCGACAGGCAGTCGGCGAGAGCCTTCGAAAGCCCCTGACCCTCGCAAAGGTCGGTGAGCTGGCTTCTGGACCGCCGTCCGGTCGCGGGGTCAAGCGCCGCGACCTTGGGGTCGCTCCCCCCGGTAAGGACGAGCAGCTTACCGTCGGGCATCGTCCGGGCGTCCCGGACCGGGGCGCCCGCAACGGCGCAGCGCCAGCGTGGCTCGCCCTTCTCGAGGCCGGTCGCGACGGCCAGCCCCGCAGCATCGATCGCGACGACGAGGCCACCCGCAAGGTCCACATCGGCGATCCCCCAGCCGCCGCCGCTCCCCTCTCGCTTCCACGCGACCCCTCCAGGAGAGCGGTACCGCATCAAGCCTCCTCCCTTGAGCGCCAGCAGCATGTCGTCGGCCGAGAGCGCGACGAGGCCGGCGAACGCCTCGGAGCCGCGCGCGAGGAGCTTCTCACCCGCAAAACGGTACGTTGCCGCCACGCCGGCGCCAAGCGGTATGTCGTCCGCCAGACCGAAGAACGCCCTGGCCGGCGGATCGAGGACCAGGAAACCGTAGATGCCTTTCCCGTCCAACGTAAGGCGGCTCGTGTCGGTCGGGAAGAGCTCCGAGATGCCTGAGTTGGGCCACGCCAGTCGCTCCCGGCCGTCCACGCTCACCGCCACGAAGATGACCGGCATGTCGTTCACTCCGTGCGTCGTGTAGAGGATTTGGTTGCCGCGGAACTCGATCACGGCCGGGTCCTTGCCGGGAATCTCGAACGACGCCGACGGCGCTTCCGCGTTCTCGCCCCGGTACACCGAGAGCGTACCCGCCTGGAGAACGGCGAGCCGGCCGTCGGCCCGGTTCGCCGCCAACGTCGTGGTCGCCCCCGGGAAACGGGGCGCCGGTGGCGCCGCACCGGCCGTTGCCACGGCCAGCGCCACAGCTGCGAGGAACAAGGCCCACGGGTTCCACGCCCAGCCCGTGCTGCGGTCTCCGGGTCTTTCCTTTCCCCTCTTCCCTCTTACCTTAGAGCCGCTTCTTTGCGAACCTTCGAACCTTCGAACCTCTGAACCTTCGAACCTCCCAAAGAACCGGTTCATCGACCTCCGCCTTTCATGCCCACCCTGCCCGCAAGCCGCGGGTCGTCCTTCCAGCCGCCCGGCAGGTCGGTCGACGCCCCTTGCCGGGGGTACAGCACCCCGTGCGCGTCGCGGTGGCAGGAAAAGCAGTCATCGCGCGGCGGGTGATCGGTCGGCCGCGGATGCGCGCCGGTGTGGACGTGACAGTGCAGGCAACCTGTCTCGGTCTGATCGACACGGTGGTCCTGGTCGGCGGGCAGGCGCGGCGGCTTGCCGGACGTTGTCCACAACGCCACCGCCCCGAGGGCCGCGACCGCCGCCAGCCAGACCAGGAGCCGCCTCGATGTGCGCATCGGCGGTATGGTACCCTCCTGCGGCGATGCGTGGACTCCTTCGCGATGCCGGCCTGATCCTCGTGGCCGTCCTGGTGCTGGGGACCGCGGCGAACCTCGTGCCCGGGCGCCACCTCGCGTGGTGGGGCAAGGGTCACGAGCCGCCCGCCACGGGGGTCGACTTCCAGCTTATCGACGCCGGCTCCGCCGACTCGATGCGCACCTCGCTCCCGAGGGTCGTCTTCCTCGACACACGATCAAAAACCGAGTTTGCGGTCGGGCACGTGCCCGGCGCGGAGGAGATCTCCTACACCGATCTTCAGAAGCAGCTGACCGCCGATCGTCTGGCGCAGCTGCGCTCTGCTGACGCCGTCGTCGTGTACGGCGCCAGCGAGGAGGCCGACATCGAGCAGCTGCTCGCCCAGGAGCTCCACCGCCGCGGGCTCTCCCCGCCGAACGTACTGATGGGAGGCGTGTCGGCCTGGGAAGCGGCGGGCCTGCCGCTCGAGCGGGGGGAGACCCGGTGAGCTTCCTGCGAAACCGTTGGCTGCACCGGCTGCTCGGCCTCGCGCTCGGGGGCATCTTCCTGTACGCCGCCTGGGGCAAAATCCTCGACCCGCGGCCCCTGGTGACGATCATCTGGGGGTACCGGATCCTGCCCGCCGGCCCGATCGACCTGATGGCGATCTACATGCCGTGGCTCGAGCTGCTCGTCGGTGCGTGCCTGCTCTTGGGCTTCGGGCGCCGCGCAGCGGCGCTGTGGGCCACCGTGCTGCTCCTCATGTTCGAGGTCGCGCTCGGGATCAACGCCGTGCGCGGCGTGGACGTGGCCTGCGGCTGCTTCTCGGCGAGCGCCCAGGAAACCCACAATTCGTGGTTCCTCGTCCTGCGCGATCTCCCGATGCTCGTCGCCGCGCTCGTCATGCTCCTATTCCCTCCCAAGCACCGCTCCCCCCAGGCAAGTTAGGAGTTCAGAGTGAAGAGTTGAGGACAAGAAGCCATCAGAGCACGGACCAGCCCTACCTTCCAACTCTCAACTCCTCACTCTTAACTCTTCACTGCTGCCACCAGCCTGCGGACCTTCGAACGCGCTGCCCTACGGGTGTGTCTCGACGACGGCCTTGCGGTCGGCGGCGCTCGGCTCGCGCACCAGGCGCGGGATCAGCTCGTCGAGGTCGAGAGTCGCCCAGGCCGCGCGCGCGATTTCCTGGCCGGCGCCCCGCCACGCGGCGTTGACGACCTTGATTCCGCGCCCCTGAAGACCCACCACAGGGAAGACGAAGTCGCTGTCCGAGGAGACCACGATCGCCACGTCGAGAGCATCCGACCACGCGAGCTCGTAGAGGTCGGTGATCAGGGCCGCTTCGACCCCTTTCTCCGCCGACCACACGAGCGGCTGCCCGCACGAGGGGCAGGTGCCGGTCTCGTACCCGCAGCCGCGGCAGCGGATGTGGTCGAAGCGCCGCCGGCGCTCGAGGGTCACAACGCTGGTCCCCGGCTGTCGCTCGAGGAAGTTCTCCAGCCAGCGGCGCAGGTTCTCGTCATCGGGGTCGCACGATGCGTAGACCCGCATCCCCTGGAAGTCCACGTCGTCCGACAGCGGTAGCGTGCCGAGCTTCTCCAGCAGCACGGCGGGAAGGTGGGCCCAGTTGCAGCGCGCCTCGCCGGCGCGCTCATTCCATCGGAGCTGGAAGTTCCAATAGTCGACGAACACATGCACGCGCTGCATCAATCCCCCCTCCACGATGTCGTCCGAGCCGGACGGTGCCCGGCGAGGCCGCCTCAGCTCTTCGTTCTCTGCCAGCGCAGCACGGGCTGCCGAGCCGCCCTCACCTCGTCGAGCCGCGCCACCGGGGTGGTGTAGGGCGCGCCCTTCACAAGCTCCGGGTTCTCCTTCGCCTCCACGGCGATCGTCTTCATCGCCGCGATGAATGCGTCCAGCTCGTCGATTCCATCGCTCTCGGTGGGTTCGATCATGAGCGCACCGTGGACGATCAGCGGGAAGGACATCGTCGGCGGGTGGAAGCCGTAGTCGAGGAGGCGTTTGGCGATGTCCACGTTCTTCACGCCGGACGCGGCCTGGAACGTATCGTCGAACACCACTTCGTGGAGGCTCGGCCCGTCGTACTGCAGGTGGTAGTCGCCCTCGAGCCGCTTCCTGATGTAGTTCGCGTTGAGGACCGCGCCTTCGGACATGGACTTCAGGCCGTCCCGCCCCAGGGAGCGGATGTACGCCAGCGCTCGGACCAGCATCCCGAAGTTCCCGTAGAAGCCGCGCACCTTCCCGATGCTCTTCGGCCGGTCGTAGGACAGCGTGTAGCGTCCACCCACCTTCTCGACGGTCGGTACCGGCAGGTACGACACCAGGGCCTGGGAGACCGCGACCGGCCCCGCCCCGGGACCGCCCCCGCCGTGAGGGGTCGAGAACGTCTTGTGCAGGTTGATGTGCAGCGCGTCGGCGCCCATCTTCCCCGGGTACGCGATTCCGACGAAGCTGTTGAGGTTGGCGCCGTCCATGTACAGGTACGCGCCCTTCTCGTGGAGCAACCCCGCCGTCTTGACGATCTCAGGCTCGAACACCCCGAGGGTGTTTGGGACGGTGACCATGAGCGCGGCCACGTCGCCTCCGTCGAGGTGCCTCGCGAGCACCGCCAGGTCGAGCGTCCCCTGGGCCGTCGACGCGATCTCCACCGTCTCGAAACCGGCGAAAACCGCCGAAGCAGGGTTCGTGCCGTGGGCCGAGTCCGGTATCAGTACGAGCTTCCGATGCTCGCCCCGGTCCATGAGTGCCTTGCGGATCATCAGCATTCCGGCGAGCTCGCCGTGTGCTCCTGCGGCGGGCTGCAGCGTCACCTTGGGCATGCCGGTCACTGCGACAAGCGCCTGCTCCAACTCCCACATGAGCGCGAGGGCCCCCTGAACCTGGTCCTCGGGCTGGAGGGGGTGGAGCTGGGCGATGCCGGCCAGGCGGGCCAACTCCTCGTTGATGCGCGGGTTGTACTTCATCGTGCAGGAACCGAGCGGGTAGAGCCCTTCGTCGACGCTGTAGTTCCACTTCGACAGACGCGTGAAGTGGCGCACGACATCGACCTCGCTTACCTCGGGCATCCCCTCGATCTCGCCGCGCAGAAGGGCGGCCGGCAAGGTCGCAGAGGGATCGACCGGCGGCACCTCGAGCGCAGGGAGCTGGTAGCCGACGCGGCCCTGCGAGGATCGTTCGAAGATCAGCCGCTCGGGCTCGCGCAAAGTCCTCGAGCCGTTCATGCGCCACCTCCGAGCTTGGTTACGGGATTCTTCTTGCGGCGGGACTGTCGACCGTCAACTGTCGACTGGGCGGGCAGGCGGGGAACGACTGTCTTCATCCCAACCTCCGCAGAGCATCTAGGAGACGGTTGCACTCTTCTCTCGTGTTGCGCTCGGTGGCCGCAACGAGGAGTCCCTTCGGCCACGAGTCGCCGAAGCGGGTCGTGGACACGCCGCCGAGGATCCCCTCGGCCTTGAGGCGCGCCAGGAGCACGTCGGGGTCGTCGTGCAACACGAGGAACTCGTTGTACGTCGGGCTCTGCGGGAACGCGAGCCTTGCCCTGGCCCCTGACCCCTGGTCCCTGACCCCGGCTTTCAGGTACTCCGCCGTGGCATGCGAGGCGAGCGCCACGTCGCGGACGCCCTTCCTGCCCAGCAACGACAGCACGATCGTCGCCGCCAAGGCCATCAGTCCGTGGTTGGTGCAGATGTTCGAGGTCGCCTTGGCTCGCCGGATGTGCTGCTCGCGGGTCGAGAGAGTCAGCACGAAGCCGCGCCGCCCGCTCGAGTCCAAAGTTTCACCCACCAGCCGCCCCGGCATCTGACGCACATGCGCCTGCTTGGTCGCGAAGAACCCCAACAGCGGGCCGCCGAAGGCAGCAGGGAGTCCGAACGCCTGCATCTCGCCGCACACGACGTCGAAGCCGAACCGGCCGCCGGGCGCTAGCAAACCGAGCGACGTGGCCTCTGCGACCGCGTGAACGCCGAGCGCGCCCGAACCCGCGATGGCCGGGCCGAGCGTGCTGAGGTCCTCGACAACACCGAGGAAGTTCGGCGACTGCACCACCACCGCACAGACGTCGTTGCCGAGCGCGCCCGCAAGCTCTCCCCCATCCACTCGGCCGTCGGCGCCCCAGCCGACCCGGGTGATCGCCAACCCCATCGGCTCACAGTATGTGTCGAGCACAGCGCTCCAATCGGGGTGGAAGGCGCCCGCCACCACCACCCTGCGCCGCTTGGGCAGCACGCGGGCTGCCATCATCACGGCCTCGACAACCGCCGTCGCGCCGTCGTAGAGCGAGGCGTTGGCGACGTCGAGCTGGGTGAGCTGGCACACGAACGTCTGGAACTCGAAGACAGCCTGGAGCGTACCCTGGCTGACCTCGGGCTGGTAGGGCGTGTACGCGGTGAAGAACTCGCCCCGCTGCAGCATCGCGTCGGCGACCGCGGGAGCGATGTGCCGGTAGACGCCCGCGCCCAGGAAGCTCGCGAAGCACTCGGGCGCCGAGTTGGCGATCGCGTATGCCCAGAACTGTCGGCGAACCTCCTCCTCGCTGGCCGCCGGCGGCAGGTCAAGGGCCCCGCAGCGCACTTCCTGCGGGATCGAGGCGAGCAGCTCCTCCACCGAGGCGCACCCGACCGCATCCAGCATCTTCCGGCGATCGTCCTCCCCCGCCAGGTAGCGGTGCATCAGTGCGCGCCCTCTTCGGCGAGGAACGCCTCGTACGCCGCGGCGTCCATGAGCCCGTCCGAAGCGCCGGGGGCGACCGAGAGCCGCACAAGCCAGCCGCCGCCGTAGGGATCCCGGTTGATGAGCTCGGGGTGGGCCTCGAGCTCGCCGTTGGCGGTGGTCACCTCGCCGGCAACCGGGGAGAAGACCTCCGAGACGGCCTTCACGGACTCGATGTTTCCCAGCGCCGCACCCTTGTCCACCTTCTTGCCGGCGGCCGGAAGCTCGACGAAGACGACGTCGCCCAGCTGCTCCTGTGCGTACTGGGTGATGCCGACGGAGGCTTCGCCGCCGGCGACCTTCACCCACTCGTGCGTCTTCGTATAGAGACGATCGTTCGGTTGTGCCATGCCCTGCTCCTCTCGCAATCCGCTACCGCGCGCGGCGGTAGAACGGCATCTCCACGACCCGAGCTGCTACCTTTTGTTCTCGAATCTCGACCTCGAACGACGAGCCGACCTCGGAGAGTCTCACTGGAACGTACCCCATCCCGAGCGCTTTCCCGAGGGTCGGCGAGTGCGTGCCCGAGGTGACCGTTCCGACCTCCTTGCCGCCGGCCCAGATCGGGTACCCATGCCGGGCGATGCCGCGGCCCGTCATCTCGAACCCCGTCAATTTGCGGCGGATGCCGTCTCCCCGCTGCCGGAGGAGCGCCTCGCGCCCGAGGAAGCCGCCCTTGTCCGGCTTGACGATCCAGTCCAGTCCGGCTTCGAACGGCGTCGTCGTGTCGTCGATGTCGTTGCCATAAAGCGGCATGCACGCCTCGAACCGGAGCGTGTCGCGGGCCCCGAGGCCGGCAGGGACGATGCCGAACTCCGCCCCCGCGGCGAGCAGCTTCCGCCAGAGGCGCGGCGCGTCGCCGGGCGCCACGTAGATCTCGAAGCCGTCCTCCCCCGTATAGCCGGTGCGGGCGATGATCGCCGCGGCACCATCGACCGCGCCATGGACGAACCGGTAGTACTTGATCTCGCCCAGGTTGGTCACGGTGAGCTTCTGCAGAGTCGGGAGCGCCTTCGGCCCCTGGACGGCAATCTGCGCGTAGTCATTCGAGCGATCGACCACGTCCGCGCCGTCGAAGCCCACCAATTGAGCGCAGAGGTAGGCATAGTCCTTGTCCTTGTTGGCCGCGTTGACGACGAGGAAGTAGTGCTCATCGGACATCTTGTGGACGAGGAGGTCGTCCACGAAGGTGCCGCGCGGGGTCATGAGACCCGAGTACTGGGCGCGTCCGACGGTGAGCTTCGATGCGTCATTGCAGGTCACGTACTGGACGAAGTCCAGCGCGCGACGTCCTATGACTTCGATCTCGCCCATGTGCGAGACGTCGAAGAGCCCGACGGCGGTGCGCACCGCCCGGTGCTCCTCCAGCACCCCCGCGTACTGCACCGGCATCTCGAAGCCGGCGAACGGCACGATGCGCGCCTTCGCCTCAACGTGGCATTCGTACAGTGGGGTTCGCTTGAGGTGTGGCTCGTCCATCGGCCCTCCCGGCGCGGACACGCCGATTGTGAAGCGTATCACCGCCCCGCTCAGGCCAGCAACACCACCGTCGGCACCCTCTCACGTTCGCCGGCGCTCCCCCGCCCTACCAGCAGAGGAGCAGAGGGGCTGAGGTGCAGAGGAGAAAGCAAGAACGTCGAGCTGAGCCGTCTGTCGCTCCTCGGCTCCCACGCTCCTCTGCTCCTCTGCCATCCTGAGCCCCGCTGCTCCCTTGCTCCTCTGCTCCTCCGCCGTCCTTAGCTCCTCCGCTCCTCTGCACCCGTGCTCCTCTGCTCGTCTTGAACCTTCGGACCTTCGAACCTGGGAACCTGGATCGGCAGGTTCAGGGCGAGGGGCGGGGCGCATGCTGGGGATCGTGACGGACGGGCCTGTGGGCCGGCCCCCTGGAGAGGCCGCTGCCTACGAGGTGCTCGAGCAGCGCCCAGCCGGCTGGCAGCCCGGCAGTCGGATCCGCAAGGCGCGCGTCGAGGTCCTCGACCGGCAGCGAGATCGTCACCATCCCCGGGTCGATCGGGCGGCTCCCGCCCGAAACGGGCCATCGCAACTCGTAATACAGTGCGGGAACCTGAGTCCAACCGGTCTGGCCCACGGTGCCAACACGGTCACCCCGGGCGACCACCTGGCCGCGTTTGACTAGCACGTCGCGCAGGTGACCGAAGACGGTCGCGACATCGCCGCCGTGGTCGATCACGACGACATTGCCGAAGCGCGTCCACTCGTTAGCCTTGCGCTCTCTCACACCACCGGCAAACAGAACCTGCCCGGCCCCGGTGGCGTGGACCACCTCGCCCTCGGGCGCAGCCAGAATGATCCCGTACTGGGCCACGGTCTTGCCGGTAAAAGGGGACTGCCGCCAGCCGAAGAGGGACACGGGGACGGCGCTGAGCCGGTCCAGCGGAGCCCCCATGGGCATCGCCGGCAGCGGGCACCGCGGCGAACCCCCTCCTGCCGTGGCCAGATCGGACCCCAGCGCCTCGAGGCGGTCCCCACCCTTGGAGATCCAGTCCAGAACCTCCCGGTCGCTCGTGCCTTGCTGGGGCGGCGGCGGACAGGCTTCCTGCCAGGACTTGCTGGAGGTCCCGAGGGCCCATGCCGTGCGACGGCCGCGCTGGATGAGGTCGTAAGCGCGGGCCGCCGCCGTCAAGGCCTGCTCACGAAGCGACTCGCCCTGAACCGTCAGAGCACGATTCTCGCGCTTCGCGGCGTCAACGGTGAACGAGGTCAGGAAGCCCTTGAGACCTACCGGGAGGGCGCTCATCACGACCACGACGAGGAGACCGATGAACCCGAGCCCGATGAGCACGCGGCGAAGACTGCGCCGCGTCAGCACCAACCGACGGAGCGAGCCGCCGCCCCCGGGGTGCCACTGCACCTCCCACAACGTCCCGTCGTTCAGACCCACCGCAGCACCTCGACGGGTTCTCGGCGCGAGGCCCGACTCGCGGGCAACATTGCGGCCAGCACGACCTCGACCATGCTCAGCCCCAGGACGAAGGCAAGGTCCCCAGGGAGAAGCCGCAACGGGATGGTATCAACCATGTAGATACTGGCGATGTCCGGAGGGAATCGGGGGATGCCGAGCACCGTCAGCACGAGCACGACGAGCACGCCCAACCCCACTCCAGCCAGGACTCCGGCGCCACCGAGCGCTGCCCCGGCCAGCACGATCGTCCGCCGGACCAGACTCGGCGGCCCTCCGAGCGCAAGCAGCACGCCGAACGCCCGCCGCTTCTCGGTCACCATGACCACGAGCGCGGACGCCACTTCGAAAGCGCCGACCCCGAGCACGAGCGAGAGCACGAGCCCCAGGGAGATCTTCTGCCAGCGCAGCGCGGCGAAGAGGTTGCGGTTGCTCTCCTGCCACGTGGTGACGATGGATCCCTTGCCGCACGCCGCCTCGACCCGATCGCGCAGCGCTTCGGCTCGGTCCGGGTCAGCTAGCCACGCCTCGAGGCCGCCCACAGGCAACGACGACACGCGGCGGCGCAGGCCGGCTAGGTCCGCCACCATGAACCGCTCGTCCAGCTCGGCGAAACCGGTCGAAAATATCTGCCCGACCCGCACCGTGACGGCCCGGGGCGCACCTCCGGTCACCACCTGGAGTGCCAGCACATCGCCGTCCCGCGCGCCGAGCCTGCGCGCAACACCGAGCCCCACGGCGACTGGAAGCGGCCCCCCGACATCAGCGATCCGGACGTGGGCGAACGGAGGCGGCGAAGAGCCTGCGCGGACGCTCACCAGCTCCGCGCTCCCACCGGTGCGCGGGAAGAGCATTCCGGGGAGGTACACGACCGTGCCAACCCGGGTCACCCCCGGGACCGCGGCGACACGCGTCGCGGCCGCGGCAATCTGGTCCGCCGGAAGGCCGGGGGTCGTGAGAATCACAAGGTGCCCGCTCGCAGCGAGCACTCCTGCCCGGAGAGCCGCGGAGTAGCCGCTCATCAGTGCCAGCACAACGACCAGCGAGGCGACGCCGAGCGCCACGGCCAGCAACGCCGCGAGCGCACTCGTCCTCAGGAGGGCGGTCTCGCGCCTCCGGAGCAGCCTTGCCGCGATGAACCAGGCCGTTCGCACGCGCCGATGATAGCCTCAAAATGGGCGTGGTTGCCCCTGTCGAATCGATCAGCGATCTGCGACCGACGCCTCAGGGGTTCTGCCTACGCCTGATACGAGCGCGGTGACGGTCGCAACTCCAAACGCGAGGAGCAGGAGCACGAGAGCGTCCTGCAAGGGGGGCTCCCATTCGGCAAGCGACCAGAGACTGCCGACGACCCACCCCCACATCACAGAGGTCGTCAGCCACGTACCTCGCCCCCGGTCACTGGCGGCGGCGGCCACGACGGCGAACGCGACACTCAGCCACGGGCCCGCAACCACCACGGCGCCGATGCCGAGACACGCGAGGACGAAACCCCGCGCGCCCCCCATGAAGCGCAGCAGCTCTCGGAGTCCGTCCGCCGCGAGCCCTGCAAGCCACCCGGCGAGCACGGCGAGGGCGGCGAGCGCTGGCATCCCGAACGTCAACCCGGCCACCGACAGCAGCCACTCCCCGGGCTCCAGCCGGCCTGCCACCACACCGATGGCCAGCGCCGCCGGCAGCCAGGCGGCTGGAGGAGTTCCGGCGACCGCGGGAAAGCGATGGGCCGCGAACAGCAGTGCGCCAAGCAGAATCGTCACAGCCGTTCCGAACGCGAGCTCGCCGACCCACGGGCGGACGCCGGGCTGAAACGAAGGCGGCGCCAGCGCGGAGAGCCACGGCAGAAGAGGGACCAGGAGCGCCGATGACCAGACAACCACGTGCCGCCAGAGCAGCGAAGGAGAGCCGGGTACCAGATGCCGCGCCGCAGCCCCCGCGAGCAGCAGGCCCATCAGCACCGCCTCCACGATCGGTCGGTGCCGGAACTGCCGTACAGGCAGCTCGCCTCCCGCCGGCAGAGCGCCGAGTAGCCTCGATCCGTCAAGCAGCCAGTCGCGGCGAGCGAGCCGTTCACGCTCCTGCGCCGTTCCGGCATCGAACCCCGTTAGCGCACGAGCCGCACGTTCCGAAAGGCGCGCGCCCGGAAGCCACGGAGCCGCTTCGATTCGCCATCGGATCTCGCCGCCATCGTCGGGCACCCATGCACGCACGACCCACATCCCGTGGGCAGGTTGCCAGAAAACGGTCCAACCCCCACCGACCCTCTCCCAGCCGCGGACCTTGCCCCAGAGCACCCCAAGGGCCGGAAGCGTGGACTCAGCCCGCTCGGCGGCCGATTCAGGCGACTCGGGCGCCGGCTGGCCGCGCGGCGGAATGGGCACCGTCAGCGCTGCCGCACCGAGGACGACGGCCCCGGCTCCGGCCAGCAGGAGTTTCACTCGCGGCGTCGAGGCCATAGCAACAAGACCACACCGACCGCGACCCCCAGGAGGGCGATGCGGTCAAATTCCGAGCCGACCGGGAACGATGCCCTCCTCACCAGGGCTTCGCACGTCCCACGCGCGAGCACGGCCCCCCCGACGCCCGCGTACCGGGCCACGATCGCGAGCCCAGCCTGGAGGACGAGCTCAAGGGCGATGGAGGACAGCAACGGGACCGCGGGCAGTGGATGAAGAAGCGCGCCGACCGGCGCAGCGAGCAGAGCCGCCCCCCACCACCCGACCACCGGAGCGGCCAGCGCGGGCAGCGCCCCCCTGAGCAAGGGCTCCTCCACAAGGGCGGGAACCCACGACTCCGCCAGAAGGCGGCTCGCCCCCATGTCGGCCGGAACAGGCGACGTCACGGGCACCCAGCCGCCGGCCCCGAGAATGAACGCGCGGCCAGCCAGCGTCAGCCCGGCCAGCGCCACGCCGGCTGCCGGGCCGAAGCGGAGCCGCGATCGGGGCAGGGCAGTCCATGCGGGCATCACCGCGATCACGGCCGCGAGCACGACGCCCTCAAGCGGAGCTGCGGTCAGGGCGTCACCCGCAAAACCGCCGGCGAGCACGACCACAATCCCATACGCGATCCCGCGAAGCGGCGCGACGGTTTCACGGTAGGCCACGGCCTCAGCTCCCGCGACCAAGACGCCAACCACGAGGATCGCGAGGCCGAGCATCGCCGGTCGACGGAGCATCCGGAGTTCCGCCATGCGACCGGTCACGACGCCGAGATCGATGCCGAAGGGGTGGACGAGGCGCCGCCACGACACCACCGTCGAGCCGACCATCTCCAGCTCCAGCTCGCGTCTCCAGCCCGACGGGAGCGGCCCGGAACCGCCGACGAACCAGGCCCGTTCCCAGGTATGACCGCCTTCCCTCCAACTCTGCGCGCGCACGAGATGCCACGCTGCCGGGTCAGTGACAGCCTGGGCCACAGCCGCTTCGACGCGGGCTCGGGCAAGCGATGGAAAGAGGTCCGGACCGGGCGCCGTGGGGACCGGCCTGCGCAGCGACCAGACGAGCCCATCGATGGTGACCTGAGTCTCGCCACCGCCGGGGAAGACCACGCGCCAGCGCAGCGCGCCGCCCTCGCCCCGCGCCAGGCTGACGCCGTCCGGGCCCGGCTTGGCCCGCTCAAGTGCCCACGCCAGCTCCTGGTCGCCCTCGAAGCTTGCCGTCGGCTCGCCGATCGGCTCGTACCCGAGCCGCACCATGGCGGCACGCGCATCGGACACGGCGCGGGCTCCCCCGCTGACCCCCCGGCCGCGCACCAAGGCCACGCCGGCGACGGCCGCGGCCCCGGCCACCGCGACACCGATCACGTATCCGAGACGGACCACTTCTAGCAGTTTACGGCAGACCAGCGCCGTTCGCTAAACTGCACACCATGAGCCGACCGCGGTTTCGCACCCTCGCGCACGGTGCCGACCTGCGAGTCGCGATCTGGGGCGACAACGAACGCGAACTCATCTGCAACGCCGTTCTCGCCGCTATGACACTGGCCCTGGGCACGAAACCGCAGGCCGCAGGACGGCGCCGGTTCGCGATCCGACCCTGGCCGCAGGACCTGCCGTCACAACTCGTGCGAGCCGTGAACGAGGCCCTGTTCGCACTGTACGTGCGCCACGAGATCGCGACGGACTTCGAGGCGAACGCAGCCGGGGCGACCCTCGAGGTCGGCCCGCTGCCCGCCGGCACGATGCCCGAGATAGAGGTCAAGGCGGCGACGTACCACGACCTGCGCCCACGCCGGCGCGGCGGCCGCTTCGGGGCGATGCTCACCCTTGACGTTTAGCGGCGTCTTTGAGGGCGTCGACGTGGTGGAGGCTCTCCCAGCGAAACTCGGGCTCCGACCGGCCGAAGTGCCCGTAGCTGGCAGTTATCCGGTAGATCGGCCGCAGCAGGTCGAGTTCCTTGATGATGCCGCGCGGCGTCAACGGGAAGACCTCGCGCACGAGCTTGGTGAGCCTATCGTCCGGGAGCACGCCGGTGCCGTTGGTATCGACCATGACGGAGACCGGATCCGCAACGCCAATCGCGTAGGCGAGTTGCACGAGAGCTTCGCGCGCGAGCTTCGCGCCGACGATGTTCTTGGCAATGTGGCGGGCCATGTAGGTGGCCGAGCGGTCCACCTTTGTCGGGTCCTTGCCGGAGAACGCGCCGCCGCCGTGCGGAGCCCAGCCGCCGTAGGTGTCCACGATGATCTTGCGCCCCGTCATGCCGGTGTCCGACTGCGGGCCGCCGATGACGAACTTCCCGGTCGGGTTGACCAGGAACCGGGTCTTCGAGTCGACCAGCCTCTTCGGCAGCACCGCGAGGCCGACCTTCTCGATGATCTCGTCGCGCGCCGCGGCCGTGATGCGGTCGCCCTTCCGGTTGAGGATGTCCTCGGTGTGCTGCGACGAGATCACCACGGTGTCGATGCGGTGCGGCCTCCCCTCCCGGTACTCGACCGTCACCTGAGATTTGCCGTCCGGGCCGAGGTACGGAAGCACACCCTTGCGCCGCACCTCGGCGAGGCGCCGGGTCAGTTTGTGCGCAAGGGTGATCGGCGTGGGCATCAGCTCGCGCGTCTCGTCGCAGGCGTACCCGACCATCAGTCCCTGGTCGCCGGCGCCGCCGGTGTCGACCCCCTGCGCGATGTCCCCGGACTGCCGCCCGATCGCGTTGAGGATGCCGCAGGTGGCATGGTTGAAGCCGTACCGGGCGTCGGTGTAGCCGATGTCGCGGATCAGGCCGCGCACCAGGTCCTGAACGTCGACCCACCCGTCGGTGGTGATCTCGCCGCCGACGATAACGAGCCCGACGGTGATGAAGCTCTCGCAGGCAACCCGCCCCTGGCCGACGCGGTCGGCCTTGATGTCCTGGCGCAGCACCTCGTCCAGCACCGCGTCCGAGATCTGGTCGCAAACCTTGTCCGGGTGACCCTCGGTCACCGACTCCGACGTGAAGACGTGGATTCCTCGGCTGTTCACGGTCTCTCTCCATTAGCCTGGGCTGGACCCTAGCCCACCAGTCCCTGGCTCGACTTTGGACAGCAGTATACGACCGGTCGCGCGGCGGCCGCTGTGGTCATTCCTCCCGCGACGCCGCGGCTGTCGACGTCGGTGGCAGCGCGAGAAGCAGACGCGCACGCTGTCGAAGCCGTCCGACCTCGAGGCCGTACAGCCGGGCCCGCTTCTCGGGCAGCTTTCGCAGCCTGTACTTCCTGAACGCCAGGCCCGTGAGCAACCGGAGGATCTCACGACGTTCGTCCCGCCGTTCCCACCAGTCGGAGCAGATGCGGCGCCGGTAGCTCGGTAGAACCTGCACAGCCCACCCCGGTAGCACGCCGAGGGCCACCTCTTCGGCGAGTTGACCGGCAAGCACTCGCCGCTCGTACGAGATCGAGAAGCCGAACACCCCGAGGAGGACGGCCAGTTCTAGCGCAGCGAGCGCCAGATTGCAGGCAGCGCTGACTTCGCCCCAGTTCGTCCAGCACGAGACCGCTCCGAGGACGAGGAGAGCGCCGATCCCGGCGGCGGCCGTCACCGCGCTCAGGACAGCGGGGATGCGCAGATGGGGCAGCGCCGCCAGCTTGGCCAGACCGATTCCGGCGCCGAGAACCGCGCCGACGGCTGCGTGGAGGAGACCCACGAAGACCAGCGCGGCCAGACTCGGATGCCAGGCGGCCCGTGTCACGACGAGAAGGTGCATGCCCAGCGAGAACGCCAGTCCCGCCGTGACCCCGAAGACGGCGCCGCTCGAGGGTCCCTCCAGGAAGCGCGAGCGGGCGACCGCCGCGACCGGCAGGGCCACTCCGATGCACGGGAGCACCACAGCCAGCGCCGGGAGTGTCAACCAGAGCTCCGGAACCGGGCTGCCCATGACAGGGGCGGTCAGCAACTGCGGCAGCCGAGCGCCCACCGCCGCCAGCACCGCCGGACCCGCAAAACCCCACGCTGCAACCCCAGCCAGCCAGGGCACCAGGTCGAACTGGTAACGATCGAGCCACAGGAACAGGAACGCGGCAACGCTGAGGACTGCCCAGAAGGCGACCGGGACCGCCAGCGCCACGTTCACCGCCGCACCAGCTCCTCCTCCGGCAGACCCTCGCGGCTGAAGTACAGGCTCGCCACATCCGCGTCGCGCCGGATCTGCGCCACGAGCTCGACGCTCGAGGCAAACACCATCTCTTCGCGGACACGCCTGAGGAAGTAGAGCCGAACGGGCTCCCGATAGACGTCGCCGGCGAAGTTCAGGACGTGGCTCTCCACCGTGACGTGGTAGTTCTCGTACACGGTCGGACGCACGCCGATGTTGGTCACCGAGGGGAACACGCGAGAGAACGACGGGATGTGAACGGCCGTGACGTATACGCCGTGAGCCGGCAGGAGTTCGTTCTCGACCTCCACGTTGATCGTCGGGAAACCGAGCTTCCGCCCCATCCGTTCGCCCCTGTAGACTTTCCCATCGACGAAGTACGGGCGACCGAGAAGGCTCCGCACCTCGTCCGCGCGACCGTGGGCGATCTCCTGGCGGAGCCGCGTCGAGGAGATCATCTCGTCGCCCTCGAGCAGGGGTTCCACACCGACGACCGAGAACCCCAGGTCGTGCCCCAACACGGAGAGGAAGTGCACGTCCCCCATCCGTCCGGCGCCGAAACGGAAGTTGGTTCCGAGCCTCACCTCGGCCGGCGCGAGCCTGCGGAACAGGAACTCCCGGGCGAACTCCGCGGCGGTCGTCGCGGCGAACCTACGGTCGAAGCCGAGTTCGACCAGCGTGTCGACACCCAGCCGGTCCAGGAGCTGCGCCTTCTGCGCCCTCGTGGTCACGAGCTTGAGGCCCGACCCGGGGCGCAGCACCTTCTCCGGGTGAGGGTCGAACGTGAGGGCCACGGCCGGCACGCCAAGCTCCCGGGCGCGCTCCACCGCTCCCGCCAGGAGCAGCTGGTGGCCGCGGTGGACCCCATCGAAGTTGCCGACCGTGATTACGCCTCCGCGGGGCAGGTCGGACGAGAGCGCCGGATCGCGCAGTATCTCCATAGGTGCTAGTCGCCGCCCGCGGTCGATCGGAGCGTCGGAAGGAGCTGAGGGATGGCCGGTGCCCGCCGAGCAGACGCGGGGTCCACGACCCTGCAAATTTTCCCGACCAGGTCGAACGCGTAGGTCTTCTCGATCCGGACATCGACGAGGTCGCCGGCGCGCGCGCTTCCTTCCGAGAACAGCAGCCGGCCGTCGACCTCCGGCGCCTGGCGGCGCAGCCGTCCCTCGAGCAGGTACTCCGACTCCGGGCTCGGTCCTTCCACGATAGCGGCGAGCTCGCTCCCCTTGAGCGTCCTGTTGCGCTCGCGGCTGATCCGTTCCTGCCGCTTCATGAGCTGTTTGCGCCGGTGCTCCTTGGTGTGCGCCGCGACAGGGTCGCCGAGCGACGCGCCGGGGTTCTCCTCCTGGAACGAGTAGGTGAAGACTCCAACGTGGTCGAAGCCGACCTCTTCCACGAACGCCTCGAGCTCTGCGAACTCCGCGTCGCCTTCGCCCGGGAACCCGACGATGAACGTAGTCCGCACGGCAAGCTCGGGGACCGTCTGGCGCGCCCGAGCGATCAGCTCGCGGTAGCTCCCGGCGTCGCCGCCGCGCTTCATCAGCTTGAGGACCTTACGCGAGGCGTGCTGCAGCGGGATGTCGAGGTACGGCACCAGCCGGCTCTCGCGCGCCATTAGCTTGAAGATTCCGTGGTCCAGCGTCGCCGGGTATGCGTACATGAACCTGATCCACCCGATCGCCGTGCCGCGAAGAAGGTCCTCCAGCAATCGCCGTAGCCCCGAGCGTCCGAGCCCGAGGTCCTCGCCGTAGCGCGTCGTGTCCTGAGCGATGAGCACGAGCTCCCGCACGCCCATCTCCTCGAGCCTGCGGGCCTCCTCGACCAGCGATGCCGGCGTGCGCGACCTGAACGCCCCGCGCATGCGCGGGATGTGGCAGAACGAGCAGGGGTTGTCGCACCCCTCCGCGACCTTGAGGTAGGCGTACACCCCGCCGGTCGCCAGCAGACGCGGCGCGGTATGGTCGTACAGCTTCAGCGCCCGGTGCTGGTCGGGCACGTGTGCCCGCCCCAGCCGGCCGAGCACCGCCTCGGGGACCCGGTCCAGCTCGTCCAGACCAATGAAGGCGTCGATCTCGGGGATCTCGGCGGCGAGCTCCGCGGCGTAGCGCTGCGCCATGCACCCCGCCACGACCAGGCGGCGCAGGCCCCCGCCGCTCTTCCGTTGCGCCACCTCGAGGATGGCTTCGATGGACTCGCGTTTCGCGTCCTCGATGAAACCGCAAGTGTTCACGATCACGACTTCGGCGTCGTTGACGTCGGTCACAATCCGCGCACCCCGCTCAACCAGGTGACCGAGCATGACCTCCCCGTCCACCAGGTTTTTGGCGCACCCGAGCCCTATCATTCCGACCTTGACTGAATTCGGGGCGCGCGACGACCGCGCGGCCTTTTTCACGGCGAGAGATTCTAACATCGCGTCCCGAACGGCCCATTCCGGAAGCACTTCGCCGGCGGCAAGGCTCGAAGGTTCAAGACGAGCAGAGGAGCATGGGCGCAGAGGAGCGGAGGAGCCAGGAACGGCAAGACCACGGGCGGAGTCTCTAGCTCCCCTGCCCCTCTGCCCCTCAGCTCCTCGGCTCCCCTGCTCCTCTACCGGATCACACCCGCGGCTGCGAAGCGGCCTCACGCGGCGCCCGATGCCGCTCGAGCAGGCGCTCGAGATACCGGGAGCGCATCTGGCGGCTTGCCATCGCCTGCTTGAAAGGAGGCAGCTTGAGGATAGCGCCCAGGAGCGCCGCCATCGCGCGGTGGCTAGCGAGGTAGTGGCGGTCGAACACCAGTTCGGCGAGCTTACCTCTCTCGATGGCCATGAGCACCACGCGGTGGACCGAATCCACCGGTGTGATGACCCGCTCCGGCCGCTCGCGCAGCGTAATTGCGCCCTTGCTGCACCCGCGCACGCACACCCCGCAGCCAAGGCAGAGCACCTCGTTGAGAAAGGCCTTCCTCTTCCCCGCGCGGTGCGGATCGTGGGCGGAGACCAGGCTCACCGCCCCCACCGGGCAGGCGTTCACGCACTTGCCGCACCCCGCACACGCCTCGGGATCGAGATGCGGGATGAAGTTCGTGGTATGCACGGGGTGCAACACCGAGAACCTGCGCTGCGCGATCATCGCCTCGCAGCAGCAGCCGCAGCAGTTGCAGATGAAGCTGACGCTCTCACGCACGTTCTCGCCGAACTGTACGAGATCGCGCCCCCAGGCCACGTCGAGGAGGTCGAGCGTCTCGGCCGCGTCCGCCCGGCGCGCGAAACCGTGCCGGATTAGCGAGTCCGCGACACCGTTGAAGGTCATGCAGATCTCCATCGGCGCGTCGCAGGCCAGGCCGACATGCTCCATCTTGTGCCGGCAGTAGCAGGTCCCGATCCCGATCGCGGAAGCCGTCCGGATCACCTCGCTCGCCCGCTCGTAGTCCAGCACGTGAAGGACGTTGGCCTCTGCGAGAGCCGGCTCTTGGACGAACGCCCGGCCGAGGTGCGTCTCGCCCTGGGCGAAGAGCTCGCGGATAAAGTCGTCCTCGACGTTGAGGTACTGGTAGAAGAGCTCGGCCAGTAGCCGCTGGTCGACGTCCTCCCGCACACGCATCATCGAGAACTCAAAGAACCCCGCCATCGGCGGCGGCAGTGTGTAGGTGGTCTCGCGGCCGTTGTTCGCGTCGAGCAGGAGGGCACGGTCGGCGAGCGCGTCGAGCTGCCTGTGCGCCTCGGCTTCGGACGTCTTCCACGCGGCCGCGGCGTCTTTCGCGGTGAACGGTTTGATGGGGAGGAGCGCCACCAGCGCAGCCTCCCGCTCGGAGAAGAGCATCGAGAGGATCTTGAACAGCAGCTCCGACGGAGGTGCCCCCTGAGGGAAGCGGTTCAGCCGCTCCGCCAGGCTCGCGTACCCCGAACGCACCGTGTGATGTGCCATGTCCCCCCGGCCCTCCGTCCCAAGGGTACACCGGAGGACACGACGAGTAAGGCGGTCCCGTCCAGTCGCGCCAGGGCGGAAGGTGCTTGGCGGTGCTGCCTCCGCGCCGTACACTCGACCCCGACGATTCCCGTACGGCGGTGCCGCAGGGGGAGGGACGGATGAACGCGACCGGAATGACGCGGAGAGGGTTCGGCGCGGCGCTCGGCGCTGCTGCCGGCGCAGCGGTTCTCCAACGGGGGTTAGCCCCGCGCACGGCCGAGGCGAGCATCGCGGTCGGCCAGCCTGCCGACTCGATCCAACTCAACTCCAACGAGAACCCGTACGGGCCGTCCGCCGCCGCGCGCGAGGCGGCAGTACGCTCGCTCGATGTCGCCGGCCGCTACCCCGATTCCCAGGAGGACGAGCTGCGGGCGACGGTGGCCAGGGCTCATGGAGTGGCACCCGAGCAGGTCCTGCTCGGGTGCGGCTCGGGCGACATCCTTCGCATGGCCGCCGGGGCCTTTCTCAGCCACGACAGCAATCTGGTCGTCGCGGAGCCGACCTACGAAGCCGTCCTCTTCTACAACCGCGTGACCGGAGCGCACGTGGTCAGGGTGCCACTGGACAGCGCCTTCCGGCACGACCTCCCGCGGATGGCCGCCACGTGCGACGCCGCGACTGGGCTTGTCTACGTCTGCAACCCCAACAACCCCACCGGCACGATCGTGTCGGGGAAACAGGTGGCCGCGTTTCTCGCGCGGGTCCCCGCCTCGGCCACCGTCCTCCTCGACGAGGCCTACTACCACTTCGTCGAGGACACCAGGTACCGCAGCGGCCTCGATCTCCTCGCCGCCCACCCGAACGTGGTCGTAGTTCGCACGTTCTCGAAGGTCTACGGAATGGCCGGGTTGCGCCTCGGTTACGCCGTAGCGGCGAAGAGCAAAGTGGAAGCGCTCGCGCGGTACGCGTCCTTCAGCAACACGAACTCCGCCGTGCTCGCGGCCGGCCTCGCCAGCCTCGCGGATGCGGACCTCGTCTCACGTACGAGGCGCCGCATCAACGATACCCGGCGCTGGCTGACCGAGCAGCTCACCGCCGACGGCAGACGCTTCATCCCCTCGGAGGCGAACTTCGTCATGGTCGAGACGGGGCGCGACGTAGCGCCACTCATCGCGGCGTTCGAGGCCCGAAAGATCCTGGTCGGGAGGAAGTTCCGCTCGATGCCCACGTGGCTGCGGGTGTCGGTCGGCACACCCGCGGAGATGGCCGCGTTCGTGACGGCGCTGCGCGAGATCGTGCCCGCCCGCGCCGCCTGAGGAACCGTGGTCCGAGAAGACCCGCAGAGGAGCGGAGGGGCTGAGGGGCAGAGGAGAAGAGACAGTTCGAAGGTCCGGAGGTTCAGAGGTTCAGAGGTTCAGAGGTTCAGAGGTTCAGAGGTTCACCCAGGGCAAGACAACCCCTCACCGCCCATCGTATTCCAGGAATTCTCACCCTTGGTCTCTGA
>Ga0182019_10000031_pt1 | contig 68970 bp, 54 predicted proteins | sample 812E2MmetaG_FD_120483 | JGI IMG/M metagenome (GOLD analysis project Ga0182019, IMG submission 120483) | Permafrost microbial communities from Stordalen Mire, Sweden - 812E2M metaG | ecosystem: Environmental > Terrestrial > Soil > Wetlands > Permafrost | place: Sweden: Stordalen | collected...
GAATAAAAAAAAGACCGCAAAGGATACACTTTGCGGTCATATATTTAAATATCAGTTACTTGATAATTTGTCCCCTTACTTCTTCAATAGCTTTGGTTATATCCTTAATATTCTGTTCGGTCAAGCTTGTTCCCAGTCCGTCATAAACTTTCTTAACCGGGTCAAGAGCCTTGACAAAATCGCTTACTATAGGATCATTTTCATATGGTTTGGTGATCTCTAAAAATAATTCGAACGATTTTTTCTGTTCCAGAAGGTTTTTGGATATCCCGGCTACCTGATATGCAGCAGCAGAGACATGTGTCGTAAGGAACATCCCCTCAACCCAGGCGCCGCCTACGACAAGAAGTGCCAGAGGTTGCTGGTCATTGTCAGCCAGATAATTATAGGTATCATTGAATGCTCCGGTAAGAATCTTTACCAGCTCGTCCTTGTTGTCGAAATTCTGTTTGATCTTATCATACAGTGAAGCATCATATATCTTTGACATATTGAGCTCATTTGCCAGATTTCTTATCGCATCCATATAATCAATAACCGATTGCTGGATATTATACAGAGTTGCATAGCTCAGGTCTGCTCCGTACACTCCCATATTGATTGATCTCGCAGTACTGCTGAAGTATTTCTTTGAATTCTCTGCCGGATTGGATATTCCGAAAATATATCCGACCTCAAGGTCAGAGAGCATTTTAATAACCTCTGCAGAAGTTGGCAGCGGATAAACATTTGCTTCTATATTCTTTTTAATTGTATCAACTGCCTGAACTTCAACCTTCTTCTGCTCGTTATTGACTTTCTTGTTTTTACATCCTGTAAGGGAAGCGGAACTTAACAGAAGAGCCGGAAGAATCAATATTGCAATTGCCTTTTTCATAAATGATCTTTTTTTAGTTACAAAAGTTTAATTAAACCCGCCTATAAAAGTAATAAATTATATTGAAAATACTCAAGAGGCGCTCCATTTTGATAAGAAATATGTTGTTTGGCGACCAATCAGGAAATAATATCCCGGGTATCTTCAAATTTTATCCCTTATCAACATCCTCACATGTTTATCAGTGATTTTATATATCTTTGAACCCCTGAAATTATTGCACTCCCAATGAGATGGAATTTTGATGAATATATTGAAAGAGAGGGAACTGACTGTGTCAAATATGATTTAAGGTTAGAGACTTTCGGGAAAAAGGATGTTATCCCGATGTGGGTGGCCGACATGGATTTTAAAACGCCGGAGTTCATCATTGATAAATTAAGAAACCGCCTTCAGCATGAAATAATGGGATACTCTTTCCGTCCGGAAGAGTACTATAATTCAATTTCCCGGTGGGTTGAAAAAAGACACGGCTGGCGAATTGAGAACGAGTGGATTTGCTTTTGCCCCGGCGTTGTTCCGACACTGAATTTATGCACACTGTCATTTACCAGGCCAGGTGACTCAATAATCGTTCAACCTCCGGTGTACACTCCATTCTTCTCTGCGGTCGAGAGCCATGGCAGGAATATCGTTTACAACCAGCTGATTGAAAAGGATGGAAAATGGAGTATGAACTTTGACTCATTGGCAGGCTCGCTGAACGAATCGACAAAAATGATCATTATCTCCAATCCCCATAATCCAGTGGGCAGAGCATGGTCACGCGAGGAACTCGAAACACTTGCCGGTATTTGTCTTAAAAACAATATCCTTATCCTCTCCGATGAGATACATTGCGACTTGACGCTTCCCGGCTACAGTCATACGCCTGTAGCCTCAATCTCAGAAGAGATAGCTAATATAACTGTTACCTGTATTGCTCCCAGCAAAACCTTCAATCTGGCCGGACTTTCAACATCATCCCTGATAATTCAAAACCATGTGCTGAGAAAGTACTTCAACAGGAAGATCGAAAGCCTGCATATCGGAAATGGGAATATCTTTGGGACAGTTGCTTCAATAGCTGCTTATACTGAAGGCGAAGAATGGCTTGGGGAGCTGCTTGATTACCTCGACAAGAATGCAGAATTGGTTCTGAATTATTGCCGGGAGCACATCCCGGAGATAATACCAGTAAAAAATGAGGCAACATATATGATATGGCTCGATTGCCGTAAACTCGGAATGAACGGAAAAGAACTACAGAGCTTTTTTGTCAGTAAGGCAGCCGTAGGGATGAATGAGGGATCTGCTTTTGGTCCCGGAGGTGAAGGTTTTATGAGAATGAATTTAGGTACAACCAGGCAGATTGTCATTCAGGCTCTGGAACAGATTGAAAAGGCAGTTGCAGAAGTAAGACAATTAAAATAATATCCTACAGATGGAAGAAAGAATTAAAGTTACTCTGACACTGGAAGACGGAACGATTTACCGTGGAAGATCCTTTGGTGCTCCGGTTGCTGCTGCAGGAGAAGTTGTTTTCAATACTGCAATGACAGGTTACCCGGAAAGCCTTACTGATCCGTCTTACAGGGGGCAGGTGCTTTGTCTTACTTATCCTCTGGTGGGCAATTACGGAGCACCAGCAAAAAATGAGGAGAATGACCTTTCCCGCTTTTATGAATCCTCTTCAATTCATATTTCGGGACTCATAGTATCGGACTACTCCTTTGAATACAGCCACTGGAACGCCACGGAAAGCCTTGATGAATGGCTTAAGAGGAATAAAGTTCCCGGAGTTTATGGAATTGATACACGTGCCCTTACCAAAAGGATCCGCGAAAAGGGTGCAATGCTCGGAAAAGTAGAACCTGAAGGGGCTTCAGTTCCTTTTTATGATCCGAACAAAGTCAATCTTGTTGCTGAGGTAAGCACCCGCGAAAAGAAAACCTATGGCAGCGGCAGATACAGAATATTGCTTGTTGACTGCGGCGTTAAATATAACATAATCAGGAACCTGCTGAAGCGAGATACGACAATAATAAGAGTCCCATGGGATTACGATTATCATTCAGAAAAATTTGACGGTCTCTTTCTTTCAAACGGGCCTGGCGATCCTAAAATGTGCGGCATTACAATTGAAAACATAAAAAAATCCTTTGAAAAAGGAATACCTGTTTTTGGGATTTGCCTTGGCAACCAGCTTATGGCCCTGGCTTCAGGTGCCGATACATATAAACTGAAATACGGACACCGAAGCCACAATCAGCCGGTTATTCAGGTTGGTACGGATAAAGCATATATAACCTCCCAGAATCACGGTTTTGCAGTCGATAACAATACCCTTGGGAAAGAGTGGGATCCGCTTTTTATAAATATCAACGATAAAACCAATGAGGGAATGAAGCACAAAACCAAGCCATTCTTCTCAACACAATTCCATCCCGAAGCATCTGGTGGACCGACAGATACAGATTATCTGTTCGATGTATTCATTGAGAATATAAAAAAGAACCCCCAGCCACGCTGATGCGTGGCTCGCCCCCTGAAGGGGGTCTAATATACTGGTCATTACAAAGCTCCATGTGAATACTGAAAATCAGGCCCCCTTTAGGGGGCAGTCCCGCGCTAACGCGGGACAGGAGTCATTTCACATACTCCATCATCTTTTCAGCCATTTCTGCAGCCGATTTGTTTTTAAAGCACTCCATCCTGTTATTGAATAATTCTGCTATCTGTTCATTGCAAAGGTTGCCGATACTTCCTTCATGAGCATAATCTGAAATTACTGTCCTCGAAAATGAAGAATCTTTAACCATTTCAGAAACTGCCTGGTATGCATCCCGGAATGGGATGCCATTTCTTACAAGCCTGTTTACCTCTTCGGTGCTGAAAATAGTGTTGTAAAGCGGGTTTTCCGTTATATTTTTACGAATTATGATATTATTGAGCATCAGCAGCATGATTTCAATGCATTCCGTGAGTCCATGGAATGCACTGAAAACAATTTTTTTCAACAGTTGAAGATCCCTGTTATAACCGGAAGGAAGATTCGATGTGATCATGGAAATCTGGTTTGGAAGAGTCTGAATGATATTGGATCTTCCACGAATAAGCTCGAAGACATCGGGATTTCTTTTCTGAGGCATTATACTGGATCCTGTCACATACTCATCGGGAAAATCAATAAACCTGAACTCTGCACTCATATAAAGGCATACATCCATAGAGAACCGCGAAAGAGTCTGGGCCAGTGAAGCCAGAGCTGAGGCGACGGACAATTCTACCTTCCCTCTGCTGAGGCTGGCGTATGCTGAATTATAAAGCAGATCGTCGAATTCCAGCAGTTCGGAAGTCAGCTTCCTGTTAAGGGGCAAAGTTGTTCCAAACCCGGCAGCTGTTCCAAGAGGGTTCCTGTTATTGAGAGCCCTTGCAGAAGAGAGCATCAGTATATCATCTGAAAGGCATTCGGCATAGGCCCCGAACCAGAGGCCGAAAGATGAAACCATTGCCGGCTGCATGTGGGTATAACCCGGAAGAAGCACCTCCCGATGCTGTTCGCTAAGGGCCTGAAGCCTTGAAAAAAGCTTCCCTACCAGATTGGCGAGCTTATCTATCTCCTCCCGCGTATAAAGCCTGATGTCGACCAGAACCTGATCGTTCCGGGATCGGCCGGTATGGATTTTTTTGCCGGTTGTGCCAAGAATCGATGACATCTCTTTTTCTATCTGGGAATGAATGTCTTCAATATCTTTCTCGATTACAAGACTTCCTTCTTCATCCCATACAAAGAGTGAATGAAGTGCTTTTAACAGATCATTCTTCTCTTCTTCTATGATCAGCCCGACATCATTAAGCATAATTACATGGGCCATTGATCCGATAATATCCCACTTGGTGAGTGCAAGATCAGTCATCCTGTCTTCGCCTGAAGTGAATTCAATGATTGCAGGTTCCGGGGTTATCCCTTTTTCCCAAAGTTTCATAAAGTCTTGTTTTTATGTTATTTATTCAGGTTCTCCTCTACAATTGCCCGGTGGGCCATAAGCCTGATGGCATTTATCCTTATGAATCCCTTGCTGTCGGTCTGATCAAATCCACCCTCAATATCCATGCTGGATAGCTTTTTATTATATAATGAAGATGGAGACTCACGCCCTTCAATAATTACATTCCCCTTGTAAAGACAAAGATGAACGCTACCGTCAATCAGCTCCTGGCTCTTTTCTATTGCAGCCATCAGAAAATCCATTTCCGGACTGAACCAGAATCCGTTATAAATTATCTCTGCAAATTTCGGGGTCAGCATATTTACCAGGCGCATTACCTCGCGGTCCATGGCAATTCCCTCAATATCCTTATGGGCAATATGGAGGACAGTCGCTGCAGGGGTCTCGTAGACACCTCTCGATTTAATTCCCACAAATCTGTTCTCAACCATGTCGAGCAGTCCGATCCCGTTTTTCCCGGCAAGCTCATTCAGATAAACGAACATATCATAGGGATCTTCTTTTGTGGTACCATCTTCTTTGTTGACAACCTTTATTGGCAGTCCGTTCTTGAAGTGGATCACAATGCGTGTCTCTTTGTCCGGGGCATCCTGTGGCATGACCATTTTTTCGAGCATGCTTTTGTGAAGCGTGTACATAGGATCTTCAAGCACACCTGCCTCATGGCTTATATGCATGAGGTTATCGTCCTCGCTGTAGGGCTTATCAATACTGGCTTTCACAGGAATTTTTTTTTCGGAAGCATATTTAAGAAGGTCTGTCCTGCCCTTGAACTGAGAAAGAAATTCCTTGTCTTTCCATGGTGAAATTACTTTAACTCCAGGCATCAGGGCATAATAACATAGTTCAAATCTTACCTGGTCATTGCCTTTACCTGTTGCGCCATGGGCAACGGCAGAGGCGCCCTCTGCCTTTGCAACTTCAATTTGTTTTTTTGCGATCAGCGGCCTGGCCAATGCTGTACCAAGAAGATACCTGTCTTCATAGATTGCATTTGCCATTATCGCCTTCAAAACATAATTCTCGACAAATTCCCTTTTCAGGTCAGCTATAATGACTTTAGATGCACCAAGCAACAGAGCTTTTTTCCTGCACTCCTCAAAATTCTCTGCCTGGCCGACATCGGCTACAAATGCAATCACATCAAAACCCTTTTCAATTAACCATTTAAGTATCACCGAAGTATCCAATCCTCCGCTATACGCCAAAACAACTTTTTCTTTCATTCTATAATATTTATCTGTTAACTATTATTTAATTTTCAGATCAGAAATTATTCTTTTTTATTTGCTCATGCAGACCTGGCAGAATGATCTCGAGGCATGTATGCACCTGATTAGTTGAAATACCATCACGGGGAATGATTAGGATTGTATCGTCACCTGCTATGGTACCTGCAATCTCAAACCTGGATGTATTATCTATATAAAATGCGGTATTGCTGGCATTGCCTGGTATTGTTTTTATTACAAGAAGTCCTTTTGCCTCAACAATCTCGCGAATAGCCGGAAGAACCTGAATCTTGGCTGCTTTTGAAGGTAAATTACTGTTATTTTCGGGCAGGAAATATTTGTAACCGCCTCTTCCGTCAGGAATACGACCGGCTCCCAACTGTCTTAAATTGCGGGAAAGAGTTGCCTGAGTGCAACTTAGACCTTTGCTTTTCAGTTTTTTCAACAGTACTTCATGCGATGATATCTCCTCCTCTGTAATTAGTTTTTCTATTGCAAGAAGCCGTTTTGTTTTCTGCATATTTATACATTATATCTGCAAATATATTCATTTTTTATTAAAAACAAGCTTCTAATAAAAATTTGTGTTATTTTTGACCTTCAAATCCGTCAGATGAGAGATGATTTGAAAAAAGTGATAATACTGGGATCCGGAGCCCTTAAAATTGGAGAGGCTGGTGAATTTGACTATTCGGGGTCACAGGCACTAAAGGCATTAAAAGAGGAAGGTATTAAAACCATACTGATAAATCCAAACATTGCAACAGTTCAGACTTCGGAGGAGATAGCCGGAAAAATATATTTTCTTCCTGTAACTCCCTATTTTGTCGAGAAGGTCATTGAAAAGGAGAGGCCTGATGGCATCCTGCTGTCCTTTGGCGGACAAACAGCTCTTAACTGCGGAACAGCACTCTTTAGAGACAGGGTATTTGAGAAACATAATGTCAGGGTGCTGGGTACTCCCGTTTCTGCCATTATGGATACGGAGGACAGGGAGCTTTTTGTAAGAAAGCTCGGGGAAATTGATGTTAAAACACCTCGCAGCATTGCAGTCAAAAATGTTGATGATGCCATTGAAGCAGCTGAGAAACTGGGATTTCCGATTATTATCAGGGCTGCATATACTCTTGGAGGCCAGGGAAGCGGATTTGCATCAAGCAAGGCCGAGATGAACAACCTTGCGTCCAGGGCTTTCTCCTTTACAAATCAGATACTCGTTGAAGAATCTCTCAAAGGATGGAAAGAGGTTGAATATGAAGTTGTCAGGGATAAATTCGATAATTGCATAACTGTCTGCAATATGGAGAACTTCGACCCTCTTGGCATTCATACCGGAGAAAGTATTGTGGTGGCTCCATCGCAAACCCTGACAAACAGCGAATATCATAAGCTTAGGGAACTTTCCATAAAAATCATAAGGCATATCGGGATCGTCGGTGAATGCAACGTTCAGTTTGCACTCTCTCCCGATTCAGAAGATTACCGGGTAATTGAAGTCAATGCCCGGCTCTCGCGCTCAAGTGCACTTGCATCAAAAGCAACAGGCTACCCTCTTGCATTCGTAGCTGCAAAGCTTGGTCTCGGATACGGACTTCATGAACTGAAGAATTCTGTGACAAAAACCACAACCGCATGCTTTGAACCTGCTCTCGATTATATTGTCTGCAAAATCCCCAGATGGGACCTTAATAAATTCGAGGGTGTATCGCATGCCATAGGCAGCAGCATGAAAAGCGTCGGTGAAGTTATGGCAATCGGGAGAAATTTCGAGGAGGTTATCCAGAAGGGACTCAGAATGATAGGCCAGGGAATGCATGGATTTACAGGCAACCATGAAATCAAATTCAGGGATATCGAGAAAGAGCTTGCCGAACCGACCGATATGAGGATATTCTCAATTGCCGAGGCTCTCGATAAGGGAATGTCTATCGATAAGATCTATGAACTCACAAAGATCGACAAGTGGTTCCTCTTCAAGCTCAGAAATATCATCAATATCAAAGATGAGCTCAGCAAATACAAAACCATTGAAAGTATTCCCACAGAGCTGTTATCTCATTCCAAGATAAACGGGTTCAGCGACTTCCAGATTGCAAGGCATGTACTCGGATCAGGACCGTCAGAAATCAACGAAGATCTTCTGAAGGTCAGGCAGAGAAGGAAAAACCTCGGTATTGTTCCCTGCGTCAAACAAATCGACACCCTCGCAGCCGAGTACCCGGCCGTCACAAATTACCTTTACCTTACATACGGAGGAACAGAGAATGATATCGTATATGAGAGGGACAGGAAATCAATAATCGTTCTTGGTTCAGGAGCTTACAGGATAGGTTCAAGCGTTGAGTTCGACTGGTGTTCAGTCAACGCAATCGAAACGATTAAGAAGGAGGGCTTCCGGTCAATAATGATTAATTACAATCCCGAAACCGTTAGCACTGATTATGATATCTGCGACAGGCTTTACTTCGATGAGCTCACTTTCGAAAGAGTCCTTGATATTATTGATCTCGAACACCCGGGAGGAGTAATTGTATCGGTAGGGGGACAAATACCAAACAACCTGGCGATGAGACTTTTCAGGGAAAATGTAACCGTATTGGGAACCTCGCCGCTCTCAATCGACATGGCTGAAGACCGTCATAAATTCTCGAAGATGTGCGATAGCCTTGCCATCGACCAGCCGAGGTGGCAGGAGCTCTCTTCTATCGACGATATTTTCGCATTTGTTGACCGTATAGGATTTCCTGTCCTTATCAGGCCATCTTATGTCCTGTCCGGAGCAGCAATGAATGTGGTCTCAAATAAGAATGAGCTTACTCATTATCTCGAACTTGCGTCCAAGGTATCAAAGCAATACCCGGTTGTAGTTTCCGAATTCATTGAGAATGCCAAGGAGATTGAAATAGACGCTGTTGGAAAGGAAGGAGAAATAATAGCATATGCCATCAGTGAGCATGTAGAATTTGCCGGCGTCCATTCAGGCGATGCAACAATTGTATTTCCCCCTCAGAAGATATATTTAGAGACAGTCAGGAGAATAAAACGAATATCAAGACAGATAGCAAGGGAGCTTAATATATCCGGTCCCTTCAATATTCAATTCCTTGCCAGGGACAATGATATTAAAGTGATTGAATGCAACCTCCGGGCAAGCCGTAGTATGCCGTTTGTTTCCAAAGTCTTAAAAACAAACCTTATAGAAATGGCAACGAAGGTAATGCTTGGAATACCCGTAAAAAAACTTGATAAATCGCTTTTTGATCTTGACTATGTAGGCGTAAAAGCGCCACAGTTTAGCTTCTCGCGACTGGCCAAAGCCGATCCCATCCTTGGCGTTGATATGTCATCGACTGGCGAGGTCGGCTGTATCGGAGAGGGTTTTTACGAGGCAATTCTGAAGGCAATGTTCTCTGTTGGTTACCGGGTACCCCAAAAGAGTATCCTGCTCTCCACCGGACCTGCCCGTTCAAAAGTTGAGCTCCTCAATAGCGCAAGGGCTCTCAGGGAAAGAGGACATAAAATATACGCAACAAGGGGAACCCAGCAGTTTCTTGAGAATGCAGGCGTTGAAGCGCACGTTGCCTACTGGCCTGATGAGAATAAATCACCGAATACCATAGAGCTCATTAAGAGCCGCGAAGTTGACCTTGTGGTGAACATACCAAAGGATCTCAGCGCAACTGAACTTGATAATGATTACACCATCAGAAGAAGCGCTATTGATTTCAATGTTCCCCTCATAACAAATGCGAGGCTTGCAAGTGCATTTATCCTTGCATTTTGCAACATAAAATTGGAAGATCTTGAAATAAAGAGCTGGGATGAGTATAAATAGGTTGAAGGGGGTTGAAGGGAGTTGAAGGGAGTTGAATGATAATTATATAAATCCCATGATAAAAGACAAATAAATGATAACAATCCGGAATGCAATTCTTGCAGATGCACCATTCATAGCCGATTTCCAGCTTAAAATGGCATGGGAGACCGAAAAGATGGAACTCGACCCTGACGTTGTTATAAAAGGAGTGAAAGCCGTTTTTGAGGATCCTTCCCGCGGACAGTACTATGTGGCGGAAGCTACCGGCAGGGTAATTGCCTCGCTGCTGATAACCTTCGAGTGGAGCGACTGGCGAAACTGCAATGTCTGGTGGTTTCAATCAGTTTATGTTGTCCCTGAATTCCGCAGGCAGGGGATATTCAGGAATATGTACACACATATAAAGAATATAGCTGAAGAACAGGATATTGCCGGACTACGCCTGTACGTCGAAACAAAAAATGAACAGGCGAGGAAAACCTATGAAGCCCTGGGAATGAGTTCCGAACACTATTCTTTCTACGAATGGATGAGGAAATAAGCGATGCAATGGCTTCTCTTAATATCCCTTACACCCTATATATATCTGCTTAGCCAGATTTACAGAAGCCTTACTCAGATTAAATATTATCGCCCTAAATCAGTCCCGGGCCGGTTTCTTTCAGTAGTAATTGCCTGCCGCAACGAAGAAAAAAACCTTCCGGTTCTACTCAGGCATCTTTCTGAACAGGATTACAACCCTGACCTTTTCGAGATCCTGCTTATTGACGATAATTCGAACGATAGCACATCAGCCATCGCCTTGGGATTTGAAGGAATAAAAAATCTTGTCGTTTTACAAAACAGCGAAAGAGGTAAAAAATCTGCTATCCGGCATGGTATAAGCGTATCAAAAGGAAGCCTGATAGTAACAACAGATGCGGATTGCAGGATGGGAAAAAGCTGGCTGAAAACCATTGCCTCTTTCTTTGAGGAGAATAAACCTGAGATGATTATCCTTCCCGTTGAGATGGAAGGAGGCATAGGGTTTTTCCAGAGATTTCAGGAGCTTGAATTTCTGAGCCTGCAGGGCATAACGGCGGGAACGGCATTCCAGGGCAGACCCGTGATGTGCAACGGTGCAAACCTTGCCTTCACCAAAGAAATATATAACAGGTATTCAGGAAATCTTCACGATGAACTTATCAGTGGTGATGATGTATTCCTGCTTCATGAGATAAAAAATGACCCCGGAAATAAAATTATGTGGCTTGAATCTGCTGAGGCAAGGGTATATACAAATACTTCAGAAACAATATCTGCATTTTTCAGGCAAAGAGCAAGATGGATATCAAAAGCTGGGGCATATAAGGACACATTTACCTGGGTTCTGGGAGTTGTGACATTCGTTACAATTCTCTTCCAGATATCACTTCTTACAGCAGCCATTTTCAGTCCCGCTCTCCTTTTGGTTTTCCTGGCAGCATCACTTATAAAATCGACTGTGGACTATCTTATAGTAATGAACACTGCTACAAGATATTGCAAAAGACAGCTTATTAAATGGTTCCCTTTGTCAGGGGTCATTTATCCTTTTTATATATTATTGGTGGTGATCAGCTATTTTGTACCAGCTGAAATGAAAAAATAAATTAATTCCCCATTTCGGAAAGGAATTTTATCCTGACCAGCCTAATCTCGTCTTCCTCAAATTCATTGCCCAGTTCCCTGATCGCATCTTCAAGAGAATCTGTTTCAGCTTCTTCCCTGAAAAATAAATAAATGTCATGCTGCCTCTCCTCATCAACCATTGAATCGATATAATAATCGAGATTCAGGCGTGTACCTGAGTTTACTATTGCCTCTATCTCGGATAAGAGTTCGCCTATCTCGAGACCTTTTGCTTCGGCAATATCCTCGAGAGGTCTTTTCATATCGATGCTCTGGATGATATAAACCTTAATACCGGATTTATTTACAACGGATTTTACCACCATGTCGAGAGGTCTTAATATCTCTTTCTCCTCGACATATTTCTTGATTATCTCTATGAATTCCTGTCCATAGCGTTGCGCCTTACCTGCTCCGACTCCTGAGATATTCTGTAACTCATCAAGCGTTATAGGGTATTGAATTGCCATATCCTCCAGAGAAGGATCCTGGAAGATCACAAAAGGCGGAACATCTTTCTGTTTTGATATTTTTTTGCGCAAATCTTTCAGCACGCTGAAAAGCTCTTCATCAACGGCTGCTGTTTTTGCACCGAATGCATTTTCTTCGTCAGTGGTATCGGCATAGTCATGGTCCTCAGCCAGCATAAACGAAACAGGTTTCTCAATATACTCCATCCCTTTCTGAGTGATTTTCAGAAGCCCGTAATTCTCAATATCCTTTGTCAGCATTCCAGCAATCAGGGCCTGTCTGATAACCATGTTCCAGTACTTTTCATCCTTATCTTCACCTGCCCCGAAAAACTCAAGCTTATTATGCTTATATGATTTTATCGATGAAGTGACTTTACCGGAAAGTATATGAGCTATATGATCGGCTTTGAATTTTTCCTTTACGGCAAGGATAGTTTCAAGGACCAGAACCACAGATTCGCTTCCTTCAAATTGCGCCTTGGGATGCAGGCAGTTGTCGCAGGCCTCGCAATTTTCTTTCTCATATTCCTCGCCGAAATAATGAAGCAGGAGTTTCCTTCGGCAAACTGAAGATTCTGCATATGACACTGTTTCAAGAAGGAGCTGCTTTCCTATCTCCTGTTCGGCAATCGGTTTGCCCTGCATGAATTTTTCAAGCTTTACAATATCGTTGTAGGAATAATATGCAATACAGTTCCCCTCTCCTCCGTCGCGGCCTGCTCGTCCTGTCTCCTGGTAATAGCCCTCCAAACTTTTGGGAATGTCGTAATGGATTACGAATCTGACATCCGGTTTATCTATTCCCATTCCAAAAGCGATTGTCGCAACGATTACATCAGCCTCCTCCATCAGGAATTTGTCCTGGTTCAGGGTGCGGGTTGCTGAATCCATTCCTGCATGATATGGCAGAGCCTTAATTCCGTTGACTTTAAGCACCTCGGCCATCTCTTCAACCTTCTTCCGGCTCAGACAATAAATTATGCCTGATTTTCCTGCATTGTTCTTTATATATTTTATAATCTCTTTTGTGACGTCCTGCTTTGATTTTACCTCATAATAAAGATTTGGTCTGTTGAATGAGGATTTGAAGACTCCGGCATCGAGAATGCCGAGGTTTTTCTGGATATCATGCTGAACCTTGGGCGTGGCAGTAGCAGTAAGGGCAATAATCGGAGATCTTCCGATTGTATCAATAATTGGCCTTATGCGCCTGTATTCAGGTCTGAAATCATGTCCCCATTCCGAAATGCAGTGAGCCTCATCAACAGCATAAAATGATATCCTGATGTTTTTCAGAAATTCGATATTCTCCTCCTTCGTCAGTGATTCCGGAGCCACATAGAGAAGTTTTGTCTGGTGCTCGAGAACATCTTTCTTTACACGCTGGATCTCGGTCTTTGTCAGAGAGGAATTCAGGAAATGAGCAACATCGTCATTAGTGCTGAAGTTGCGCATTGCATCAACCTGGTTCTTCATGAGGGCAATCAGCGGAGATATTACAATGGCGGTCCCCTCTCCCATAACTGCAGGCAGCTGATAACAAAGCGATTTGCCTCCTCCGGTGGGCATGAGGACAAAAGTATCCTTGCCTGCAAGGACGTTTTTTATTATATCCTCCTGATTTCCTTTGAAGACGTCAAAGCCAAAATACTTCTTTAAGTAATCATGTATGGTTGAATCAGTTATCATTCTTCCACAATTGACAAATCTGACACGAATTAAAAACTCTTCTATGCAAGAGTTAATCTAAATTAATAAATTTCTTTATCATTTACCAGTTTTAACCAATAATTAACATAAATGTTCCATATTCCATCCGCATAACACTTTGTTCATATTGTTTTGCATAATAAGATTTATCATCTTTACACGCTGAATTTTTTACTTAAAGCTGATGGCGTTAAAAGGGAAGAAAGGTGGAAAAGGCGATGGCGAGATGTCTTTCCTCGAACATCTTGAAGAGCTAAGATGGCACATCATCCGTTCATTACTAGCTGTAGTGATATTGATGATAGTTGCCTTTTGTTTTAAGAATGTGCTTTTTAATGTTATTGTTCTGGCTCCGAAAAATCCGACTTTCATTACCAACAGGTTGCTTTGCGAGTTCGGACATTATCTTGTTCAGCACCTGAATTTATTTCAAAAGAATCCAGATATCCTGTGCATTAATACAAAACCAGTAAACCTGATATCCATTAAAATGGCCGGACAGCTTACTACTCATATTACGGTAGCCATGGTTGCAGGACTAATTCTTGCATTTCCTGTTATTATACGTGAATTCTGGCTGTTTTTCAAGCCAGCCCTGCATTCGAATGAAGCAAAATATGCCCGGGGTGCTGTTCTTGCTTCATCATTACTTTTTTTCGCAGGTGTCATGTTTGGATACTTCCTGCTTGCACCGCTTTCAATTTATTTTCTGACCTCTTACCAGATAAGCAGCGATGTGGTTAACCAGATAAATATCAGATCATTTATAGGTACCCTGACCTCAATCTGCCTTGCAACAGGTGTTGTATTTGAGCTGCCTATAGTTGCATTTTTCCTCACTAAAATCGGGATCATCACACCCACTTTCATGAGAAAATACAGAAAGCATGCAATTGTTGTCATTTTTATCGTAGCTGCAATTATTACCCCGCCTGATGTCTTTTCCCAGACACTTGTTGCTATACCGCTTCTTATTCTTTATGAAGTAAGCATTTTTATTTCTGCCAGGGTAATCAAGCAAAAAACGAAAGCGCATGAAACATTCATGGATAATGACTCTTCAGCAAAAACGGAAACAACAACATCATAATTCCTGCCATGAAATTATATACCGATAACCTTGTAAAGAAGTACCATAACCGCACAGTTGTCGACCATGTTTCAATTGAAGTGGAACAGGGAGAAATAGTCGGATTGCTGGGACCCAATGGAGCCGGTAAAACAACTTCATTCTATATGATTGTTGGCCTTATCAGACCCAGAGAAGGAAAAATTTTCCTTGACGATGAAGAGATTACGACACTGCCGGTTTATATGCGTGCCCGGAAGGGAATAGGTTATCTTGCCCAGGAAGCCTCGATATTCAGGAACCTGTCAATTGAGGATAACCTTAAAGCGGTCCTTGAGATGTCGGGATTTCCTAAAAAGGAGCAAGCTGAACGACTTGAATCATTGCTTACTGAGTTCGGTCTTCAAAAAATAAGAAAGAGCAAGGGAATTCAACTCTCAGGAGGAGAGAGAAGGCGTACTGAAATTGCCAGGGCGCTTGCCCTGAAGCCAAAGTTTATCCTTCTCGACGAGCCATTTGCCGGCGTTGATCCTATAGCTGTCGAAGACATTCAGGCCATTGTTTCCCACCTGAGAACTAAAAACATCGGCATCCTGATAACCGACCATAATGTCCATGAAACACTTTCTATCACCGACAGGGCATATCTTCTTTTTGAAGGGAAGATCCTGAAATCAGGGACTTCTTCGCAACTGGCTGAAGACGAATATGTAAGAAAAGTCTATCTGGGTAAGAACTTTGAGCTCCGCAGGTGACCCACATATTTGTAAAAACAATTATTTATAGTACTTTTGCACCTCTTTATGCGGATGTGTCGTAATTGGTAGCCGAGCAAGACTTAGGATCTTGTGTCTTAATGACGTGGGGGTTCGAGTCCCTTCATCCGCACAAAAATAACAAACCGCTTTTCCCCCCATTGATGGTGCGTTTGGCGGTTTTAAAATGGAATAAACTGTTAAAAATGAAAATTACACGAGAAAACACCGATGAACTGAATGCTGTTCTGAATGTCAAGATCGAGAAAACCGATTATGAGGAGAATGTAGAGAATGTTCTGAAAGACTATCGTAAGAAGGCTAATATAAAAGGTTTCCGTCCAGGTATGGTACCCATAGGGCTGGTTAGAAAGATGTACGGCAAGGCTGTTAAAGTTGACGAGATAAATAAATGCGTAACCGGGAATATACAGAAATACCTCACCGACGAGAAGATTGAGATACTGGGCGATCCGCTGCCAAAGATAAATGAACATGATAATTTCGATTTTGATATCCAGGATGAATTTGACTTCTCGTTTGAACTCGGCCTTGCCCCTTCGATTGAACTCGGCATAAATAAAAAGGAAAAAGTGAATTATTATGCCATTTCCATTGATGACAAAATGAAGAACGACTATATAAGCAATTATACACGTCGGTATGGTGAATTACGGAAAGAGAAAATATCCGAGGATAAAGACATACTGAAAGGTAAATTAGAAGCAGTTGATAATAACGGTGACCTGAAAGCCGAGGGCCCTGCTAACGATTTTTCATCTCTTGCAGTCGATATTATTAAGGACGAAGAGATCAAAAAATCTTTCATAGGTCTCAAAGAGAATGAATCGATCGATTTCGACCTTAAAAAAGCATTCCCGAACGAAAACGAGATAGCCGGTTTGCTTAAAAAGAAAAAGGAAGAAGTTGCGAACATTGATGGCAATTTCAGATTTACAGTAAATGAGATATCAAGATTCTATCCTGCAGAAATCGGGAAAGAGCTCTTCGACAGGATATATGGCGAGGGTGTCGTTAATAGCGAGGAGGAATTCGCAGCAAAGATCGAAGGGGAGATTACAGCCAGCCTTAAAACAGAAAGTGACTTCAAGCTTATGCAGGATATCAAGAGGCTGACTATTGAAAAGACAGATTTCAAATTACCTGAGGATTTTCTCAAGAGATGGCTGCTGAAAGTAAATGAAAATTCTACGGCAGAACAGATCGACAAGGAGTTTGATAGTTTCAGGACTGATCTTAAATGGCAGCTTATTAAAAACAAGGTTGCAAAAGAAAATGAAATAAAGATCACGGAGGAAGAGATGCAGAAGGAGTCTGAAAACATAACAAGGATCCAGTTCCGTCAATATGGCCTCTTTTATGCTACCGATGAGCAGATCGCTAATTATGCAAAAGAGACCCTCAAAAAAGAGGAAGATGCGAAAAGGATCGCTGATAAAATACTTGACGATAAGGTTATCGGAATCCTGAAAGATGTAGTTAAAATTGAGGATAAAAGCGTAACAGCAGAAGAATTTAATAAGCTTTTTGAATAGGAATCAACGTTTTAGGTGATAAATTTAATTTTTGTATCTTTGTTTTCTTAATGTAAAAAAAGCTGTAAAATGAACATAGGTGACGATTTCAGTAAATATGCAAGAAGCAAGCATGGCATTAGCAGTCTTACCCTTGAGAGGTATGCAAAAGCAGAAAATAGTTATATATCTCCAACAATTATTGAGGAAAGACAGTTGAATATTGCTTCAATGGATGTCTTTTCCCGCCTTATGATGGACAGGATTATTTTTCTGGGTCTCCCCATTGACGATTATGTAGCAAATATAATACAGGCACAGCTGCTTTATCTCGATTCATCTGATCCCGGAAAAGATATCCAGATATACTTCAACACTCCAGGAGGATCGGTTAATGCCGGACTGGGTATCTACGATACCATGCAATACATTTCTGCCGATATTGCAACAATCTGTACCGGAATGGCTGCATCAATGGGAGCAGTTCTTCTTACGGCAGGCAAAAAGGGTAAAAGATCTGCTTTGAAACATTCACGGATAATGATCCATCAGCCTGCAGGCGGATTTGAAGGCCAGGCTTCTGATATAGAAATTCAGGCACGGGAGATTGTTAAGCTGAAAAGAGAGCTATACGAAATAATAGCATTTCACTCCGGCAATTCTGTTGAAAAAGTTGAGAAGGATTCTGACAGGGATTACTGGATGACTTCTCAGGAGGCAAAGGATTACGGAATGATTGACGAGATACTTGTGAAAAACGAACATTAGTATAAAATGGACAAATGTTCATTCTGCGGCAGAACCAAAAAGGAGGCTAACCTCCTGGTTGCAGGGCTCGAAGGACATATTTGCGACCATTGCATAGAACAGGCTTATTCTATTATGAATGAGGAGCTTGGATCGAAGAAGAATATCTCATTCGATACTATAAACCTCCTTAAGCCTGCCGAAATAAAAAATTTCCTCGATCAATATGTTATAGGTCAGGATATGGCCAAAAAGATTATCTCAGTGGCTGTCTACAACCACTATAAAAGGCTAATGCAAAAGTCGGATGGAGATGATATTGAAATTGAAAAATCCAATATAATCCTTGTAGGCGAAACAGGCACTGGCAAAACACTGCTGGCCAGGACAGTCGCAAAAATGCTTCATGTTCCTTTTACAATTGTCGACGCTACCGTGCTTACCGAGGCTGGTTATGTTGGCGAGGACATTGAAAGCCTGCTGACCCGTCTTCTCCAGAATGCCGATTATGACGTTAAGGCAGCTGAAAAAGGAATTGTCTTTATTGATGAGATCGACAAGATCGCGAGGAAAGGCGACAACCCCTCCATTACCCGGGATGTATCCGGAGAGGGAGTCCAGCAAGGTCTTCTCAAGCTTCTTGAAGGATCAATTGTAAATGTTCCTCCCCAGGGAGGCCGCAAGCATCCGGAACAGAAAATGATCCCTGTTGATACAAAGAACGTTCTCTTCATTTGCGGTGGCGCTTTCGAAGGTATCGAAAAGAAGATCGCTCAGCGAATGAATACCCAGATAGTCGGTTATGGCGCAGCCAAAATAAGGGAAAAGGTTGACAAGGATAACCTTCTTAAATACATCGCACCACAGGACCTGAGGGCTTACGGTCTCATACCTGAGATTATCGGAAGGCTTCCCGTGGTAACACATCTCGATCCACTTGACAGGAAAGCTCTGCGGGCTATCCTTACAGAACCAAAGAATGCACTCGTGAAACAGTATATCAAGCTGTTTAAAATGGATAACATTGAACTTACATTTGACGAAGGAGTTCTTGAGTTCATTGTCGACAAAGCTATTGAATTCAAGCTGGGAGCACGCGGATTAAGATCTATCTGTGAATCCATTATGCTTGATGCAATGTTTGAGATGCCGTCTCTCGGTAAGGATGAATTGATGATAACCATCGATTACGCAGCGCACAAACTGGAGCATATAGATATGCAGGTGCTCAAAGCATCATAAATAAAAGAGAGGCTGAAAAATCAGCCTCTCTTTTATTTTGGTCACCCCCCTGATCCTGAAGAAAGCTCTTTTGATAAAATAGAATTCAATTACCTGCCCATTACCCTGTATTTGTGTTTCAAGGTTATCTCTTTGGTTTCGCCGCCTTTTGTTACAGTGGCAACAGCATCACAGCTTCCGCTTCCGAAATCAAGCACAATGCTTTCTTTCCCTTCACTTTCAATATCTATTATACCGCTGACAATGAACTTGCATGCCCTGGTCCAGTGCAATGCAGTCGTGATCGTATTGGTATATGCGACACCGTTAATTGTCACTCCGCTTGCTGTTCCTGTTATAAGAACTTCATCGTCCCATATGTTTCTGGTGTTAAAACCGGCAATCCATTCTCGCTGATGGTCAAAAGAGCGTTCAATAACAGTGTTGTTGGGAAGGGTAAGCTTACCATCAGCCAGCTTAACTTTGAATACCATGTTCTGGTTACTGTTGTACCCCATGGTCTCAATGGTTTTGGTCCCTTCAACCTTGATCCCGTTGAAGTAATAATTATCAAATGTGATTGTCCTTATGGAGCCTGTAGTCTTTCTTGGTCCCGTAACAACAATTACAATCTTGCCCGACCTGGTATTGTTATAAAATCCGGTACAGGCAGTTCCGTAATCGACAGTTATGGTCTTTGGCCAAATTGCATCTGCAGGATGATCGATGGTAACTGACGGGCATGAATCTGTCACTGTCAGGGATTTAGTGCCTGCCTGGTAATTGTCAAGCGTGATATCGGCCATATCAACCGTATTTGAAACATCTTCAAAAACTGCGTTTCCAACCGCATCGTCATCAGCAACGTTTACGCTTGTCTGATCAATACCAGTTTGCTTATTGCATGACAAAAGAGAAAAAATTGCAACTGCTGCAAACATTAAAAGAGCTTTTGTTTTCATTGTATTGTTTTTAAGTATGTAATTCATATTAACAAACAATTAGATGCTTATTACATAAATAGGTTTAAAATGAAATCAAAATAGTTTTGTCTGCAGGATACATGTCATCCGCCTTTGTGTTACTTAGTGCTAACCTTAGAGCGCCTTTGTGGTTAAAATCTTTCTAACACGAAGGGTCACAAAGGCATCTCAAAGGAACACTAAGGAAGATTGACTAAGGCTTAAAGGAGTTAATGTTTAAGGACTCTCCTTTCATAAATAACATATGTATACGGGATATCCTCCGGATCAACCGGTTTAAACTCTTCCTTTTCAATTACTTCCCAGATCTTTGGATCTATCTCAGGGAAAAAAATATCGGCCGGAGCTTTCTTGTGTATGTGTGTAATATAAAGTCTGTCGGCAAGGGGCATGAATTGCCTGTAAACGCTTCCGCCTCCTATTATAAAAGCTTCTTCATCTTTTCTGCATTTTGAAGCAGCATCATTTATTGAAGAAGCTGATTCAGCGCCTTCAAACTCTTCACCCGGAATATCAGTTATTACAATGTTTCTTCGGCCCTGAAGCGGTCTCCGGGGTAGCGATTCCCATGTTCTCCGGCCCATAATTACAGTATTCCCGGTAGTAAGCTTTTTGAATCTCTTCATATCTTCCGGCAGGTGCCATAGGAGATCATTGTCTTTCCCTATTCCAAGGTCTTCCGAAACAGCAACTATTATTGATATCATCCGAATAAATATTAAACTGAAATATCTCCCTTTATATGAGGGTGTGCAGTATAATTTTCAAGGGTAAAATCCTCATACCTGAACTTAAAGATATCATTTACCGACGGATTGATTTTCATAGCCGGCAGCGGGTATGGCTTCCTTATAAGCTGAAGTTTTACCTGTTCAATATGGTTGAAGTAAATATGGGCATCGCCAAGAGTGTGAATAAAATCTCCCGGCTTTAGTCCGGTTACCTGAGCGACCATCAGTGTAAGAAGCGCATAGGATGCAATATTGAATGGTATCCCGATGAAGATATCGCAGCTGCGCTGATAGAGCTGGCACGATAATTTACCATCTGCCACGTAAAACTGGAACATCACATGGCACGGAGGAAGGGCCATTTTTTCTATCTCGCCGACATTCCAGGCACTTATGATAATCCGTCTCGAGTCGGGCGACCTTTTAATGATGTTGATCGCCTCTGACAGCTGGTCAATCTTCTTTCCGTCAGCTGCAGGCCATGAACGCCACTGATATCCATATATAGGCCCCAGATTCCCATCCTTATTGGCCCATTCATTCCATATCTTCACTCCGTTTTCGTTCAGATACCTGATATTTGTATCACCTGATATGAACCATAGCAATTCATGAATTATCGATTTAAGATGAAGCTTCTTGGTAGTAAGCAACGGGAACCCATTCTGCAGGTTAAACCTCATCTGATAACCAAAGACACTTATTGTTCCGGTTCCTGTACGGTCCGTTTTTTCTGTGCCGTTCTTAAGAACATGATCAAGAAGATCAAGGTATTGCTTCATTCTTTTCAGAAAAAATTCATTGTTTCGGCGTTATCCTTGCAACAAAGCCGCCACCCGGAGCCAGTGTTAAAGTCATCTTATCGCCTGATTTTATATCAGTCTTCAGATGCTTATAATCCTGAGCATATTTGTCGGCATTTATCCCATCGCGGAAAACTTCAATGGAGTAATTCCCAAAAGGGAGGAATGACATGTCCAATACAAGTTCACGCCCGGTCCAGTCTGTAAGAGCCCCCACAAACCACTCTTTACCAGATCTCCTTGCAAGCAGAAGATAATCTCCGATCTTTGCGTCAAGAACCTTAATGTCGTCCCATACAACAGGTACTTTGACAATGAAATCTGTGCACTCCTGTTCCTTCATGTAGTTTGAAGGCGAATCTGCGAGCATCTGCAGAGGACTTTCATAAATTACATATAATGCCATCTGGTGGACCCTAGTTCCCTGGCTTGCCGGCCTTGTAAAAACAGGATTAAAGTTATTCCTCTCCATATTTACCATTGCTCCCGGAGTGTAATCCATTGGGCCTGCAACCATTCTTGTAAATGGAAGCGTGACATCATGATCAGGAGTGATATCCTTACTCCACTTGTCATTCTCGAGCCCCTTCACGCCTTCCCTTGTCAGGGCATTGGGATATGTTCTGCCGAGACCATCAGGTTTATAAGCACCATGGAAATCGATAAGCATGTGATGTTCGGCTGCTTTACGGGCAGCTTCGTAATAAAAATTAACCATTTTCTGATCATCCCTTTGCATAAAATCGACTTTAACTCCCTTTACACCCCATTTCTCATACTGGGTGAGAGCTTCATCCATCTTATCCGAGAGACTTTTCCATACCACCCACAGGATTATGCCAACGTTTTTGCTCTGGCCATATCTGACCAGCTCCTCAACATTTATTGAAGGTACCTGCTGAAGAACGTCTCCCAGCTTATACCATCCTTCATCAAGCACTACGTACTCTATTCGGTTTTTTGAGGCAAAATCGATGTAATATTTATAGGTTTCATTGTTAATACCTGCCCTGAAATCAACGCCATAGATATTATTTGCGTTCCACCAGTCCCAGGCTACCTTTCCTGGCTTTATCCAATTAGTGTCGGTAAGCCTGCAGGGCGCAGCAAGCCTGTATACCAGGTCGTTCTCTACAAGTTTCCCGTCATTTCCAGCGATTATGAATACTCTCCAGGGGAAGCTCCTTGTTCCAGCTGTCTTCGCGATATAGTCCTTTGTAGCAGTAACTTCAATATCTCGGTCGTTCTTTGCCTTTTCTGTTTCAGGATATGCAGGATGAACGCCTATAAGCTTACCTGAACCGGCACCTCTTAGCCACATCCCGGGATAATCTTCAATATCTGACTCTGTAATGAGGACATTAATATCATTTGCCTTGAACAGGGCCGGAAGGCTGGCTAAATGCTTTTTCGATATCGTATCGAGGGATGAGTAAAGGAACAATCTTTCGTTATGCGACATGAAGCTGTCTTCCAATGGGTACCATGCAAATGAGCCCTTCGGAAAGCTTATATCTGTTATCTCGTCTTTGATTGTCAATTCATTTTTTAAAGCTGTTTCAAACCTATAAGCAACTCCATCATTGTATGCCCTGAACTGAACGGACAAGCCGGATTTGAAAGTTATCAGAAAAGTATTACAGTTATCAGTGATCTTTGATCTTTTATATGCAACCACGGGTTCGATTACCTGATTAATGCTGCCATTCACAGCCTTTTTGACAGGATCATTCATCCCAAGCACCTTCTCATCTCCAAGTAATATTCCGGCTTTTACTGAGGAGATGATCTCCTTACCTTCGAAGGTGGCTGACCATTCCAGACTTGTTCCTGCTTTAATGGTCATAATGACCTTCCCATCAGGTGAACTCAGCTTATATTCCTTTGCATTTAAATAACTTGCAGCAAACATTAACAATAATATCCCCAAAAATGTACGTTTCATAATCAATGTTTTATGTTCTGATTTCACAACTAGTTCAAAAAGGGTTTTTCAGTGAGGTGAAAATGGCATTAGTACAGCCAGGGCTCACTCGTTTTTCTTTTTTCTTTTTTCGATCTCGTCCCTGATGGACGCTGCCCGTTCATAATCTTCCGTTTTCACAGCATCATCAATTAATTTATATAGTTCATCATTGTTCAATGAACTGTATTTGGAACTAGGTTCGTTCAGGGGTCCTGATTCGCCTGATGAAACAAGGTCAACGTCTGAAGGAGTGTTGGTCAGCTGGGCCTTTTCAAGAATGTCGTTGTCAATATAGATCGGACATCCGAACCTGAGGGCAATGGCAACGGCATCAGATGTCCGGCTGTCAATGGAATGTTCCTTGTCTCCATTAGAGCATACCATTTTTGAATAGAAAACACCCTCTTCAAGCTTATAGATCATTACCTCGACGACTTTAATATTGAATTGATCAGCCATTTTCTTAATCAGGTCGTGCGTCAGCGGACGAGGAGGTTCAAGGTTTTCAAGCTTGATAACAATAGCCTGAGCTTCAAAGCCACCGATTATAATAGGAATTCTCCTTTCGCCATCTTCTTCAATCAGTAGCAGGGCATAAGCTCCAGATTGAGTCTGGCTATACGAGATCCCCATGACCTTAAGCTTAATCCTCTTCATAATAATTGAATAAACGCGGGCATTTTATCCATATTTCTGTCACTTCAGCAAATATAAAGATAATTGAAGTAACTCGCCGGCCAATGATTTGCTTTTTTTTTAACATTTATAAACCCCGACAATGCTCATTTGACGATTTAACGCTCATTTCAATAATTATTTTCAACCGATTCCCCCGGGTTTATTTCATATTAAAAAATTATGTCAAATGGTTTGAAAATAATCTATTTTGTATATCTTTGCAGTCCAAATTTGAATAAATCCGGCCGGGGCTTTTGAAAGTTATCTCATCTTTTGGTCAGATACGCCTCACGGAGTAACTTAATAACGAAAAGTGATGTACGCAATCGTAGAAATTGCAGGTCAGCAGTTTAAAGTAGAAGAAGGAAAGAAGATTTTTGTTCACAGGCTTAAGGCAGAGGACGGAAAGCAGATCGATTTTGAAAAGGTCCTTTTAATTGAGGATGATGGCAAGATAACGATAGGGGAACCTGTAATTAAGGATGCCAAAGTTGAAGGGAAAGTCGTGAACCAGGTAAGAGGCGACAAGGTTATCGTATTCAAAAAGAAAAGAAAAAAAGGCTATCGGGTTAAAAATGGCCACCGCCAGAACTTTACCCAGGTCGAAATAATCAGTATAAACGGCAAATCATCGCCAAAGAAACAGGCAGTAAAAAAAGTAGCTGCTGAAGCACCTGCTAAAGAGCCTGTAGCTGAAAAGAAAGTTGCTGAGAAGAAAAAAACCGCTGCAAAGAAAGAAGAAACAAAAAAGTCTGAAGTCAAGAAAACAGCTGAAAAGAAACCTGCTGTAAAAAAGGCAGAAGCAAAGAAAACCGCAAAAGGGAATAAATAACTTTAAGAAACCGAGGAAATTAAATATAGTTTATCATGGCACACAAGAAAGGAGCAGGTAGTTCACGTAACGGTCGCGATTCGCAAAGCAAACGCCTTGGCGTGAAACTCTTCGGCGGTCAGAGCGCTAAAGCTGGCAATATTATAGTTCGCCAGAGAGGTACAAAGCATAATCCTGGTCTGAATGTAGGATTGGGAAAAGACCATACACTTTTTGCACTTGCTGATGGTGAAGTGGAATTCAAAAAAAGAAAAGATAACAGGAGTTACGTATCGGTCAAGCCGGCAAGCGAATAACAGTAATCAAAAAGGAATAGCGCTCCCGCAATACTTTTCTGAAGAAGAAAATAATTATCGGGAGTTTTTTATATTTTTACAGCGGGCTCATTATGCCTGCTTTTTTATTTAATATAATTACCATGTTAACCATTAACCTCATCCGCGAAAAAAAAGATTTCATCATTGAACGTCTTAAAATAAAGAATTTTAATTCAGCTGAGATCCTCAATAAAATAATTTCACTCGATGCTTCACGCCGTGAAATACAGACTAAGACTGATCTGATGCAGGCTGAAATGAACAGGATATCAAAAGAGATCGGTGCTCTTATGAAGGATGGAAAAAAGAAAGAGGCAGAGGAAGCAAAGGAGAAAACTTATAAACTCAAGGATGATATAAAGATCCTTTCTGAAAAGATCGCACTAATAGATATCGAGCTTAAAAATGAGATTGTAAAGCTGCCGAATCTCCCCCACGAATCTGTTGCTCCAGGACATGGCGCAGACGACAATGTGAAGGTTAAAGAGGGCGGGAAGATGCCTGTTTTACCTGAATCGGCACTTCCTCACTGGGACCTGATTAAAAAATATGACATCATCGATTTTGACCTTGGGATTAAGCTGACAGGAGCCGGATTCCCTGTTTATAAAGGCAAGGGAGCCAAACTGGAAAGATCTCTGATCAATTTCTTTCTCGATGAGGGAGCAAAAGCCGGTTATCTTGAAATAATGCCACCAATAATGGTAAATGAAGATTCAGGTTTTGGTACAGGGCAGCTGCCCGATAAGGAAGGACAGATGTACCATGCTGATATAGATAACTTCTATCTCATTCCCACCGCTGAAGTTCCCGTAACCAATATTTACAGGGATGTGATCCTAAATGCGGAAGATCTTCCTGTTAAAAATATGGCGTACACGCCATGCTTCAGGAGAGAAGCAGGCTCATGGGGCGCCCACGTCAGAGGACTTAACAGGCTTCACCAGTTCGATAAGGTCGAGATTGTCCGGATTGCCCATCCCGATCATTCATACGATTCGCTTGAGGAGATGGTTTCCCATGTTGAAGGACTCATTTCCAAACTAGGTCTTCCCTATCGTATTCTGAGGCTTTGCGGGGGCGACATGTCATTCACCTCGGCTCTTACTTACGATTTTGAAGTGTGGTCAGGCGCTCAGAAACGGTGGCTGGAGGTGAGCTCCACTTCCAATTTTGAATCATTCCAGTCAAACAGGTTGAAATGCAGGTTTAAGGAAAAAGGCGAAAAGCAGACCCGTCTCGCGCATACTCTTAATGGCAGCGCTCTTGCATTGCCAAGAATAGTTGCCGCAATACTTGAGAACAACCAGTCTGAAGCCGGAATAAAAATCCCTGACGTTCTGGTCCCCTATACAGGATTTGATATGATCAACTGAAAGAAGCTCCCCAGCCCTCATAAAGGAGGATTAACTCAGTTCGACTGGCTTAATATAAAATACTATAAAGCCCCCTTCTTCGCCTTCGCGTAGCCGCTTCGGCAGAGTAAGGCAGGTGGTCTGGGGGCCAAAAATAAAATGGATAAATCTCACCAATCTTATTTTTATGCGCTGTTGGCAATTCTGTTCTGGTCGACGGTTCCTACGGCATTTAAAATCTGCCTTAAGGAGCTGGGTATTCTCCAGATGCTTACTATTGCTTCACTTGTTTCAACTATCGTCCTTTTTATTATCCTGGTTTCCGGCAGAAAAGTCAACCTTATCAGAAACAGCACTGGAAAAGAGATTCTGAGTTCTGCGCTGCTCGGGCTTATAAATCCATTTTTATATTACCTGATACTTCTTCGGGCTTACCAGCTCCTTCCGGCACAGGTTGCACAACCACTTAACATGATCTGGCCGATAATACTTGTTTTCCTTTCAGTACCCCTGCTTGGACAGAAAATAGGGCTCAAAAGCTATATCGCGCTTTTCATAAGCTTTGCAGGAGTTTATATTATCTCATCACAGGGGAACCTTTTCGGCCATATTCATTCCGACATCAGAGGTGTCCTTCTAGCTACCGGCAGCTCAGTATTCTGGGCATTTTTCTTTATCCTGAATGTCAGGGACAAGAGGGAGGAAACGCTAAAGCTGTTCATGAACTTTTTGTTTGGAACAATTTACCTGCTGGTAACAATGACAATTACCGGTAAATGGAATATCGGAGGAGCATCATTTAAAGGTATTGCCGCGGCAATATATATTGGCATTTTTGAAATGGGAATTACTTTCTGGTTCTGGCTGAAAGCCCTTCAACTAGCATCGTCGACCGATAAAGTCAGTAACCTGGTTTACATAGCTCCTTTCCTTTCGCTGGTTTTCATACACTTTATTCTTCATGAACCCGTTTACTATACGACTCCGGCCGGACTGATCCTGATAATTTCAGGAATCTGGATCCAGAACATAAAAACCCGGAGATCATAAATTATTATCTTTGAGATTGTTCATTATAGTTTAGCTTCGAATGATTATGAAAAAGCTTATTATTTTCTTAGTTTTCATGATGCTGATAGCAGGGTCATGTAAAAAGACAGAACCCATTGCTGATACCACCGTAACGGCAGTGGAGGCAAGGGATTCATTATTTTACATAATGAAACAGTGGTACTATTGGTACAATATGCCATCAGTCACCTCCATCACAACAGACAACAAGAATAACTATCCTGATCCTTATACTCTCCTTGAAGCCATGAGGTACCAGACCCTTGACAAGTGGAGCTTTGTGGCAGATTATGATGAGTTTCTGGCCGAGATGAACGGTACTTTCGTTGGACATGGTATCAGGGTAGGTCTCGATACTGATTCTCTTGCGCGAATAGCCATGATATATAATAACTCTCCGTTGTACACAAGCGGGGTACGGCGCGGCTGGATCATAAAAACAGTTGGTGGCGTAGCTCTTGCACCATTAATTATTGCTAAAAATACAACTGCATACAACAATGCCTGGGGTCCGTCCACAGTAGGTTATTCAAATACGATCCTGTTCCGGAGACCCGATGGGAAGGACACTACGATTACATCTTCAAAATCCAGTTTTACGATCAACTCGGTACTGGTCTATGATACCCTTCATCTTAAAACAGGAATAGCAGGACATTTGGTATTCGAATCGTTCATCGACCCCTCTGAAGCTGAGCTTGCAACGGCATTCGCCTATTTTAAGGCACAAAATGTTACTAAATTCATTCTTGACTTAAGATATAATTCAGGCGGGTATCTTTACATTGCTCAGGAGCTTGCTTTTTATCTTGCAGGATCCGGCCTGGCATCGACAACGTTCGTGAAATTGTCATATAACGATAAAATGCAGGCAGCCAATTCGACCTATACTTTTTATACTGATAGGATTAATTCAAGCAATCTGTTGTCACTTCCGGAGGTCGTTGTTATCACATCCCGTCTTACAGCCTCAGCAAGTGAAGCAGTAATGAACGGCCTTAAGCCTCATCTGATTATCAAAAGTGTCGGCGATACCACAGATGGGAAGCCTGTCGGGATGAACGGTTGGCCATGCGGCCAAAAGTATTTTTTCTGGCCGATTACCTTTAAGCTGGTAAATTCTGCTGATCAGGGCGATTATTTCTCCGGCATTGCTCCGGACAAGATCGCAACCGACGATATCACCCGTGATTTCAGTGATAAAAACGAAAAATGTCTGAAAGAAGCGATACTTTATCTTGAAACAGGAGCATTTTCTTCAGGCAAAGGCGAAGAAAAATTCAGTCGTTCTGTCAAGTACGGAGAAAAACCTGCCTGGATGAACAATATGTTTGTTATTGAAAAGTAAGCACTTACTCAATTCTGAAAGTTGAAAGGAAAACCAAAAGAGAGAATTATCCTGGGAATTGACCCTGGAACAAATGTAACCGGTTACGGAGTAATTAAGATCTCCGGCAGCACGCCTGAACTTGTTGTAATGGGAGTAATCGACCTTTCAAAATCGGAGGACCACTACTTAAAACTAAAGAAAATCTTTGACAGGATAACAGAGATAATTGATGAATATCACCCCGATGAACTGGCAATTGAAGCACCTTTCTATGGAAAAAATGTACAGTCAATGCTGAAGCTGGGAAGGGCACAGGGTACTGCAATTGCAGCGGCATTGTCGCGTTCCATGCCTATTTTTGAATATGCACCGCGGAAAATAAAAATGTCCATAACCGGTCAGGGGGCCGCATCAAAAGAACAAGTCGCGGCCATGCTGATGAGCATTTTGAAATTCAAGGAGATAAAGATCAAGCTTGATGCAACTGATGGCCTGGCTGCTGCCCTTTGCCACTTTTACCAGACAAATAACCCTGTAAAGGGAAAGGCTTTTACGGGCTGGAAAGATTTCATGAGGAAGAATCCTGGCAGGGTAAAATAATATCCGGCTTATACAACAGCCACAGCCAACGCCGCAACACTAACCTTCACTCCCTCAGCCTTAAGAAGCTCATTTGTGCAAGATTCAAGGGTCGAGCCGGTTGTAATTACATCATCAATAAGCAAAATATGCTTCCCTTCAAGGAGCGAAGCATCTTTAACACAGAATATACCTTCAACATTTATCCATCTATCAAACCTTGACCGCCTCGTCTGTGTTTCAGTGACTGTTATCCGCTGAAGCGAATCGCGGTCAACCATTATGCCGGTTGCTGAAGATATCCCGTCAGAGATAATTTCGCTCTGATTAAAACCCCTGGCTTTTTTTTTAGATTTGTGAAGTGGAACAGGAACAATAACGTCAATTCCAGTCAGAAAATCTGATCTGATCAATGATTCGCCGTAGATCTTCCCCAGCTCGAATCCGATCTCCGTTATACCCTTATACTTCAGGTTATGGATCAGCTTTCGAATACGGCTGTCCTTATTGTAGAATGAGAAGGCTGCAGCTTTTTCTATCCTGCACCTTCCCCAGAATAGGCGTGCAACCGGATTATCATCTTCAAGATGATAATTAGTGCGTGGTATCAGCACATGGCATTCCGTGCATATCAGAAACTCATTTCTCAACAGCTGATTGCCGCATGCATAGCAAAGCCGCGGAAACAGAATACTCAGCAAATCATCCCATAAATCGTAAAGATAACTCATGCAGCGAGCAGAATTATCCTATAAAGATACTAATAATTACAGTATGACTTTTTCGCTGATGTTTTTTGCGATTTCCTTAAACTCTTCAGGAGTGAATCTGAGCTTCTTATTCTTAAAATTTAAGTCTCCCATCGAATCCATCGGAACCAGATGAACATGAGCATGAGGGATTTCCAGTCCAATCACAGCGACTCCTACCCTGTTGCAGGGGTAAGCACTTTTGATCCCTTTTGCCACCTTCTTTGAAAACAGGATCAAACCGGAAAGCAATTCGTCGCTCAGGTCAAATATGTAATCTGTTTCCTGTTTCGGAACAACAAGAGTATGTCCCTTCTTTAAAGGATTGATATCGAGAAATGCAAAATACCTATCATCCTCAGCAACTTTATAACAAGGTATCTCTCCTTTAATGATTTTTGTGAAAAGCGATGACATAATGATCTGATTATGATTTAATAAATCATATTGAGATAGCAATGATCTCAAATGGAATAACTCCCGAAGGAACTTTCACCTGAACAATCTCACCAACTTTCTTTCCAATGATCCCCTGGGCAATTGGTGAGCTTACAGCTAATTTCCCAAGTTTCAGATTTGCTTCACTCTCAGGCACAAGCTGATATTCCATAACGGTATTGTTTACTTTATTCCTGATCTTGACTTTATTAAGTATTCTGACTGTTGAAGTATCAATCTTCGACTCATCAAGCACCCGTGACCGCGCGATAATATCCTCGAGTTTCGAAATCTTTACTTCAAGCATTCCCTGGGCCTCTTTTGCAGCGGCATACTCAGCGTTTTCAGACAGGTCGCCCTTGTCTCTGGCATCGGCTATTGACCTAGATATCATAGGTCTCTCAACAGTCCTTAACTGCTCAAGTTCTTCTTTCAGCTTAACAAGACCATCTTCCGTTACATATAAAACCTCTGACATTTTGCTCTGTTATAATTAAAAAAAAGGAAGAATTCCGGTTTCCCGGAACTCTTCGTAAGACAAATATATTAAATCTTTTAATTAATTACAAAATAAATCCTGTAAATAAGTGACTTACAATTGAGCAAATATTAAAAAACCCTATCTGTACTTTCTCCCGGCTCTCCTTGTCCGGGCAGCTGAATTCTTTCGCTTCGTCTTGTAACTGGCATCGGCGTCCTTTATATTTTGCTTCATACGGGCTTTGACTTCCGGGGATTGAATTTCAATTGACCTCTTCTGATTCTTCTTTACATACTTTCCATAATCTTTCTTTAGCTTGCCCTGCTTTGCCTCCTGCTCCTTCTTTGATTTTTCTACTGCCCTCGGACCTTTGACCTTAACTGTCTTATGCTTCAGCGGCCCCTTGTGGGAGGAACTTTTCTGCTGCCTGGGTGCAGGTGGCCGGTCGAAAGACTGGGCCTGGCATACGGGTATTGCAAATACAAGCACCAGTAAGGAGGTAATAAATCTTTTAAATGGCAAATTATTCATTTTATGTCAATTACAATAATCAATAAAAAGCCCCGTTGCTTATTCGAAGGTAATATTAATTTTGTAAAATCATTTATCACCAGATGACTGTGGGATCAAAAATAAAATATTTTTTTATCTCAATTGCATTTTTACTGCTACCAGAATCATGTGTAAACAATAAGAATGATGTTATTCCCAACGTTTATGTTGACTTTAGAATGGACATAACAAATGATATTCTTTTCAGAAATCTTTTATCTATTAACAACTCGGTGATTGTTAATTATTTAACAAACAACTGGGGATATGCTTCTGCTGGGTATGACAGCAGTGGAATAATTGTTTACAGGTCTTATGAAGATGAGTTTAATGCTTACGATCGCACCTGTCCCTACGATTATGTTGTTAAAAACAAGACCGTCAGGGTTAATGTCGATTTCATTAATGCTGTCTGTCCTGTCTGCAGCACTCACTATGCCTTATCTTCATACGGTTCCCCGATCTCCGGCCCCGGACGATATCCGCTTAAAAACTACAAGACCAGTTTCGATGGCCAGTATATCTATGTCTGGAACCATTAATACCTGTAATGGTCCGGCTTATAGGGACCTGATGGCTGTACGCCAATGTAATCAGACTGTTCTTTTGTAAGGGTTGTAAGCTTAACTCCAAGCTGATCGAGATGCAGCCTGGCAACCTCCTCGTCAAGATATTTCGGAAGCCTGTAAACCCCGATCTTGTAATTATTTTCCCACAGATCCATTTGCGCAAGAGTCTGGTTGCTGAAGGAATTGCTCATTACAAAAGAAGGATGTCCTGTTGCGCATCCAAGGTTTACGAGCCTTCCCTCGGCAAGAATAAAGATTGCATGACCGTCAGGGAATATGTACTTGTCGACCTGAGGCTTAATATTGATTTTTTTGACTCCCTTCAATGCATTAAGGTCATCGATCTGAATCTCATTGTCAAAATGGCCGATATTGCAAACAATAGCCTGATCCTTCATCCTCTTCATCATGTCAAGGGTTATAATGTCGCGGTTGCCTGTGGCGGTGACAAAAATGTTTCCCTCATCAAGTGAATCTTCAACCCTTTTTACTTCAAAGCCTTCCATAGAAGCCTGCAGGGCGCAGATCGGGTCAATTTCGGTGACAATTACTCTTGCTCCATAAGCTCTCATTGACTTTGAACAGCCTTTACCAACATCACCATATCCGCAGACAACAACCACTTTACCGGCTATCATAACATCTGTTGCCCTCTTTATTCCATCAGCCAGCGATTCGCGGCAGCCGTAAAGATTATCGAATTTTGATTTGGTCACAGAATCGTTGACGTTGATAGCGGGAACCAGGAGTTCTTTGTTCTCAAGCATCTGGTAGAGCCTGTGAACGCCAGTGGTAGTCTCTTCTGAAATCCCCTTAAGCTCCTTGACAGTCTGGTGCCACTTGCCTGGCTCGCTGGCAAGAAGATCTTTTATCGTTGAAAATATAATCCCTTCCTCCCTCGATTCAGGTTTCATATCGAGAAATGAAGGATCATTTTCAGCTTTAAATCCCAGGTGAACCAGAAGTGAAGCGTCGCCGCCATCATCAACAATAAGGTTCGGCCCTTTTCCTCCGGGGAAAGTAAGTGCCTGTACAGTACACCACCAGTACTCCTCCAGAGTTTCGCCCTTCCAGGCAAAAACAGGTATCCCTTCCGCTGCGATTGCAGCAGCTGCATGATCCTGAGTGGAGAAGATATTGCAGCTTGCCCACCTAACATCAGCGCCAAGCTCTTTAAGAGTCTCAATCAATACCGCAGTCTGAATTGTCATATGCAGGGAACCGGTAATCCTTGCTCCTTTGAGCGGCTTTTTAGAAGAGTATTTCTTCCTGATGGACAAAAGTCCCGGCATCTCTTTCTCAGCAATCTCTATTTCCTTCCTTCCGTAATCGGAAAGTGCTATGTCACTTACTTTGTATTCCATATTTATATCCTGCTTATTATCAGTTTTGAGGCTGCAAAAATAACAAAAAAATGATGTGGTTGTTCAGGAGAGCAATTGTAAAGCATCTCTTTTATCAATTTCCAGTTGTCGCGAAAGCTGGCTTAGACTGCTGAATTTTTGCTCATCACGAAGGCGGAATCTGAAGATAATCTCAATCTCTTCACCATAAATATCTTTATCAAAATCAAAAATATTCACTTCTACAGACCTCTCTGCTGATCCCTTATTGACAGTCGGATTCCTTCCGATACTCAGCATACCTTTATACTTGTGCTTATCCACCACAACTTCGACTGCATAAACTCCATCGGCAGGTACCAGTTTATGCTCGTCTACGGGCCTGATATTGGCAGTTGGAAAACCAATCTTCCTGCCGAGTTTTTTACCGTCAACAACCATGCCATTGACGGAATAGCAGTAACCAAGCAGTTCATTAGCTTTGACAGGGTTGCCCTTCAGCAATTCTTCCCTTATAATTGATGAGCTCACAATTCCTTTCTTATATTGAAATCCGACTACCTTCTCTACCAATATTCCGGAGGATTCTGCACAACCTTTGATCGTATCAAAATTACCTTCTCCCCTGTACCCAAAATGATGGTCATGGCCAACAATAAGATGGCAGGTCCTGACTTTTGCAACAAGTATCTTACTAACGAAATCGCAAGCTCTCATCATGCTGAATTCGTGATTAAATTCAATAATTATAAGATGGTCTATCCCGGTTTTATCGAGGAGTAATATTTTTTCCTCAAATGTTGAAAGAAAAAAAAGTCCTGAACTATCTTTTTCCAGTATCAGTCGAGGGTGGGGATGAAAAGTAATTACAACAGATTCTCCATGAATTTCCGCTGCCAGCGAAACAAGTCTGTTAAGAAGAAACCTATGACCCCTGTGTACACCATCAAAGATGCCAAGTGTAACGACGGGCGAATAAAAATTAAGATTCTCATATCCTTCATGAATGACCATGACATGAATTTATTCATGTAAAAATAGCAAAGCAGAAAGATATGCGCTAAAATAATGGTTTTGTTTTTGTAATTTTATCGAAGATATTTGAAATCCTGAAGGCATGAGTGAAGCAAATTTCTATTCTGCCGACCCCTGGCTAAAACCGTTTACCGGCGTAATTGACGATCGTATCAGCAAATGCAAGCTGAAGGAAAAGCATCTTACCGGCAATGGTTCGCTCGCTGATTTTGCCGTCGGGCATCTTTATTATGGGTTTCACAGGACAGAGGGCGGATGGGTTTTCAGGGAATGGGCCCCGAATGCCACTGATATTTATCTGATTGGGACATTCTCAGAGTGGAAAGAGACATCCGTATACCGAATGTCGAGGATTAATTCTTATGGAGACTGGGAGATTTCCCTTCCAAACGGGACACTGAATCATGGCGACCTGTTCAAGCTTTCAGTTCACTGGGCTGGCGGGAAAGGTGAACGCATTCCCTCTTATGCAACCAGGGTTGTACAGGATGATAAAACAAAGATTTTTTCCGCTCAGGTCTGGAACCCCGAAAAACCATATGACTGGAAGATGAAAAAATTCACTCCCGGGAACATATCGCCTGTAATATATGAAGCCCATGTAGGCATGGCGACTGAGGAAGAAAAAATCGGAACTTATCGGGAATTCGCTGAGAACATCATTCCAATAATTAAAAAATCAGGTTACAATACCGTTCAGCTGATGGCTATCCAGGAGCATCCGTTCTATGGATCATTTGGATATCATGTCTCAAGTTTCTTTGCCGCATCGTCGCGTTTCGGCACGCCGGAGGATCTTAAAGAATTAGTTGATACAGCTCACAAAGCGGGACTCAGGGTTATAATAGATCTCGTTCACTCACATTCGGTAAAAAATGTGAATGAGGGTCTTGGTTTGTTCGATGGCTCTCCCGGTCAGTATTTTCATACCAATCAAAGAAGAATTCACAAAGCATGGGATTCATTATGCTTTGATTATGGGAAGGATAATGTGATCCATTTTCTCCTTTCAAATTGCCGTTACTGGCTCGAGGAATATCATTTTGACGGGTTCAGGTTTGATGGTGTCACCAGCATGATATATTTTGATCATGGACTTGAGAAGAATTTCACTTCTTATGGTGAATACTTTGACGGCGGACAGGATATTGATGCTCTGACCTACCTCTACCTGGCAAATAAAATGATCCACGAATTCAAACCCGGAGCTATAACAATTGCAGAAGAGATGAGCGGAATGCCGGGTCTGGCTGCCGGGACAGCTAAAAAGGGCTTTGGGTTTGATTTCAGGTTATCAATGGGTGTTCCTGACCTATGGATCAAGCTTATAAAGGAAACCCTTGATGAAAACTGGGATATGGGCAAGCTGATGCATGAGCTTACCCAGCACCGGCCTGAAGAAAGGATAGTCTCATATTGTGAATCGCACGACCAGGCATTAGTTGGCGATAAAACCCTCATCTTCAGGATGCTCGATGCTGAAATGTATACCGGCATGTCGGAATCGTATCACAGCTTCCCGATGGATCGGGGCATTGCACTTCATAAAATGATCAGACTGCTAACATTCAGCACTGCAGGCGGTGGTTATCTTAATTTTATGGGTAATGAATTTGGCCATCCCGAATGGATCGATTTCCCCCGTGCCGGTAATAACTGGAGCTTCAAATATGCACGAAGACAATGGAGCCTAGCTGAAAACAATGATCTTAAATACCACCTCCTAGCAGCCTTTGACAGGAAAATGGTGTCTCTCCAGCATGATTTCAGCCTCCTCGATAACCTTTACATCGAAAGGATTTATGAAAACAACTCTGATAAGGTAATTGCCTTCGTGAGAAATGATCTGCTGTTTGTATTTAATTTTAATCCAAACAGCTCATTCACTGATTATGGAATTCCGCTGAAAGGCAAATTCAGAATTATTATTGATTCCGACGACCCTGATTTTGGAGGATTTGACCGCATCGACAGAAAAGCTATTTATACCTCTGTCAAAAAAGCAGAAAGGAACTCTATCAATGTTCCTTTCTATCTGTACCTTTATTTGCCGTCGAGGACAGCTCTCGTTTTTAAGAGGGAAGCTATCAGGAAAGCTACCGATATTTAATCTATCCAGCGCAAAAGGTAAAAATCCTGCTTATGCGGAAGGTCCTTGTGTTTTGGATAAATGCGGATGCCGTAGAAAAATGTCCCTGCTTTTTCTGGTATCATGTTAGCTCTGTAAAGGCACTTACTTCCCTTACTGCTTATCAATGTGAATTCCTTACTGCCGACAAATTCGTGTTCGCCCTTCTTGCTCATATGAGTGATAATGAACTCCACTCCCACATTTTCCTTCGGTATCTTATGGACATTAAGAGCAATCTCGGCTCTGTAGTCGTGCCCTGAATGGTATACGTTCTCCTTGGGCTTCTCAAAACTGTAGTTCAGCACCTCTATATTGTCCCAATCGTCCTTCATGGTCTTCTTCCATGCGGCCAGCTCTTTAGCCTTTTCAAAATTGTCGGCTATAAGATATTTGCTACGGGTGAAAAGTTTAGTGTAGTATTTTTCATAATAATCATCAAGCTGCCTTTTCATCGTGAATTCCGGGGCAATCTTGATCATTGTGTTTTTAATAAGACTTACCCATTCAACAGGGATTCCGCTTCCATTATAAGAATAGTAAGCAGGTATTATTTCATATTCAAGCATATTATAAATTGTCTCAGCATCTACATCATCCTGAAGCTCCTGGTTCTCGAAGGTTCTTTTCCTTGGAAGAGCCCACCCGGCAAATGCCCGATAACCTTCAACCCACCAGCCATCCAGAACACTGAAATGAAGAGTTCCGTTCATTACGGCTTTTTCGCCGCTTGTCCCCGATGCTTCCATCGGCCTGGTTGGTGTATTCAGCCAGACGTCAACGCCTCTTACAAGGTATTTGGCAAGTTCAATATCATAGTTTTCCAGGAATATTACCTTGCCTGCAAACTGTTGCATCTGTGATACTTCCACCACCCTTTTTATAAGGTCCTGCCCTCCTCCATCACTGGGATGTGCTTTCCCGGCATAGATAAACTGAACAGGTTTCTCCGGATTATTGACAATCCTGGCAAGCCGGTCAAGGTCCCTGAATAATAATGAAGCTCTTTTGTAAGTGGCAAAACGCCTTGCAAATCCAATTGTAAGAGCCTTCTCATCAAGATGGCTGCTTATGTTCAGCAGGGTGCGGGGACTGACATGCCGCTCTATCATATCAGTTTGAAGTCTCTTGCGTATATTATCGAAGAGGCTCTTTTTCAAGCCTTTCTTTAATTCATATATCTTTTTATCATCAACATTGTAAAGTCTCTCCCAAAGGCTCCTGTCAGTCTGATCAAAATTATCTGATTTTGTTATATCCTTATATACCACTTCCCATTCAGGAGCTATCCAGGTAGGATGATGAACTCCATTGGTGACATAGCCAATAAATAATTCATCCTTGAGAAATCCCGGCCATAGCTTGTTGAACATAACCCGGCTTACTTCCCCATGAAGTTTGCTCACACCATTCACCTCCTGCGACATTCTTGTAGCCAGAAAGCTCATATTGAACTTCCTGTCGGCGTCACCTTCGCACCTGCCAAGGGCCATTAGCTCATCCCATGAAATATTGAGACGGCTGGAATAATGGGAAATGTATTTTCTCAGAAGATCTTCATCAAATGCATCATGTCCTGCAGGCACGGGAGTGTGAGTAGTGAAGAGGGTCGAAGCCCTGACTGCCTCAAGTGCCTGGCTGAAAGTCAGGTGATATTCCTCGATAAGTGTCCTTAGTCTCTCAAGGCTAATGAATGCTGAATGACCTTCGTTACTATGAAATAGATCTGGTTTTATATCCATTGCTGCCAGGGCCCTTATTCCTCCAATTCCGAGGATTAGCTCCTGGCGAAGCCTGTTTTCAATATCTCCGCCATATAAATAATGGGTAATCGTTCGGTCTTCCGGCGTATTATCATCAAAATCAGTATCGAGCAGCATAAGCTTTACCTTGCCAACCATAGCTTCCCAGACACGGATCTTAACAGTTCTGCCTGGCCATACCAGACTTACTGACAGATGATTGCCACTGGAATCTTTTATAGGTTTTATAGGTAGCCTCGAGAATTCCTCGGCTTCATAAATTGCAAGCTGCTCTCCTTTCGGTCCCAGCTTTTGCGTAAAATAACCATATCTGTAAAGAAGGCCTATTCCGATGATATTGACATTTGAATCACTCGCTTCCTTAAGGTAATCGCCTGCCAGAATTCCAAGACCGCCTGAATAAATCTTCAGACATGGGTGAATCCCGAACTCCATGCTGAAATATGCTACGGCAGGCATTTCAGGATCTGCAGGACGATTTAAATATTCCGTAAATGCTTTATATACTTCATTAAGGGATGCAATAAATTCATCATCATCCTCAAGGATCATCATCCGCTTATAGTCAATCTTTTCCAGAAGCAGTTTAGGATTGTGCTTAACCTCCTCCCAGAGTGAAGGATCCATGCTCTTAAAAATAGCTTCGGCTTCAGTATTCCAAGACCACCACAGGTTATTTGCAAGTTCCTTCAGCGATGCAAGTTTTTCCGGGACATCACTCTGAACATAAATATCTTTCCAGACCGGAACCTGGTGAGGTTTTCGTACCTGAAGCCCTGGAGCTTCTACAAATCTTACAAATTCCCTTGGTTCCTCTCTTCTCTCACTGCTGCTGATAAGAGCCTTATCGTAAGCACTAAAATAGTACTGAACCAGAGAGTCCCACATCGCTATGCGTGAAATCTCGTGAGCCTTTTTTCTTGCCTCAGCGATATCGTCATCGCTTAACCCGATGAACATGGTTATAAAATCTCTTATATCCGATACGACTTTGCTCTGATTATCATCAGTCCTTTCAATAACTGCAATTCCATTCCCGGGTTCTTTAAAATAACTCCTTACCCAGAGTCCGAATCCCGACAAAGATGTTGTTATGGTTGGAATTGAGAACATCAGGCTTTCAAGAGGTGTATAACCCCATGGCTCATAATACGAGGGGAATATAGTCAGATCGAATCCGATCAACAGATCAAAGTATGGCATATTGAAAATGCCGTCGTTGCCATTCAGATATGATGGCACAAAAATTATTTTAACCTGCGATTTCTGGTCGTTATTCAGATTATCTGCTGCAATACGCTGCAAAACCGGGTCAGTAGCCGGATAGTGAAGACTATGGGTCAGAAAGCGATCACCGCTATTTGCAGCTCCGTTATTATAAAGAAAATCAATCAGATCCTGTCGCGGGCCCTTATGATAGGCAGGCATAAGAATGAAAGCAATGCATTCCTTCTGAACTTTATCCTTCCTGCACAGTTCTCCCAGTGAATCGATAAAAATATCAACACCCTTGTTTCTGAATTCATATCTTCCGCTATTGGCAATGAGGACTGCATTATCAGAAATCTTATAGCCGAGAACGGCTTCTGCAACTTTTCTCAACTTATCTCTTGCCGCACTCCTTTTGCCACCAAATTCATCGATACCGGGGACAAATGAATCTTCAAAACCATTCGGTGTGACAATATCAATATCCTTCCCAAGGAAATGGCTGCACTCTCTTGATGTGATCTCACTTACGGTGGTGAACACATCGGCTTCAGCTGCTGATAATTTTTCGAGTGACTGCTTTGCCACAACATTGAATTCGCGTGCCACCTGGACAGGATTATATTCTTTCATCTTTCCATAAAGGGGCCTGTTGTTTCCGGCTATGCACCTACCGAGCACCGTGGCGTGCGTCGTAAATGAGGTGGCAACCCAGGGAGCTTGTTTTTTCAGGTAGAGAATACCTGTTCCTGTCATCCACTCATGAAACTGTGCAATAATATTGGAATGTTCATGGTAAAATGATGTAAAACTTTCAATAAGCTTACCTGCGGCAAATCCGAAGAGTGCAGGTTCGACATAATCCCACTGTCCCGAAATACTGTCAAGCTTATAAGTTTCCCAGAATGTCGCAAATATCTCATTTTGCTGTCCAAAATAAGGTGTGAAATCTATCAGGATCACAATAGGCTTCCCTGCAATATTCCATCTTCCTGTCTTTACGCGGAGACCTTCAGCTGCAGCCCTGCCTTTCCATTCGACGAAAAGGGATTCGTCGGTAATAAATTCAGGATTTTTGACATCTTCTCTCCATACATCTGGACCTATAAGGATATAATTATCTCCAAGCTCCTCAACAATATTAAGAGCCTTGGTAGAGATTACAGTGTGTATTCCGCCAACTTTGTTGCAAACCTCCCAGCTGGTTTCAAAGATAAATTCAACCTTCATTTCAGACATTTATTAAAATATTTCTTGTTTCCTGTTTTTATTTTTTATTCCCCGATTTGGTGGTTTTCTTCACAGCTGTTTTCCTTACCGTAATCTTTTTCCCGATTTTTATTGGAGCAGTTTTTTTGACATAACTTCTGGTTTTTTTGGCAGGAGTAGCAGTTTTACCTGGTGATGGCTTTTTAAGAGCATTTTCTGTAATCCTGGCAGCCAGTTCTTTCAGCGAAGTCCCGGGTTCCTTTATAGCTGATTCAATTTTTTTGTCTTGTTTCCGTAATTGTTTCTTCCCAAGCTTAACTATTTCTTTGGCCTGTTTTTCGATTATTTCATCCTTTCCCTTTATCGCTTCCTCGAGTTTTGATATCATCATCTGGTCATCTGTATCAGGGAAGAATCTCTTAATCCTTATCTCAAAATCGCTCAACACGTTCATATAATTCATAAAAGCATCATATGGAGTCTCATAAGGGTTAAAATATGCATGAACGGCACCATCGGAAAAGAATTTGGTCGCCATGTAGTAAAAATGATCGCTTGATTGCAGGTATTCCCAGTCCTTGTTAATCTTATCATCGTTGCACTTTTTGACTTTCTCAGAGAGGGAATAGAGCTTTTCAAAAGAAGCAGTTTGCAACTCATTACCCAACCAGGCAGTTATATCGCGTTCTTCGTCTGCCCAGGATATGGGAGATGGAACACTTATTGCCGAAACCGGCTGCAGCATATCTGCAACCTCAGATGGCGTCATAAATTTAAAAGGAGTCTTTTTCAGGACTGCTCCCGGAAGATGCTGAAGAAAATCAAATATTCCGGTCTCTTTCCAATTATGCTCACCGAATGTCTCATAATCGAGAAATATATTAACAAGTTCGCTGCTGGGAGCCAGCTTGTTAAGCCATGATGCATACTTTTCGGCAGTCAGAGGCCAAGCGCTCCATTGCCTGTTTGAAAACCTGAATGCTATATCATCGCTGAGGACAAAGTTCCTGAGCAGAACCTTGAGTCTTGGATTTATAGCATTACAGTACAAAAAATTTGGGCTCTTCCATCCAAGAACGTGCTTTGCTCCTTCGGTAAGGATTGATTTGTATCCCATATCTGCAACCCACGACCCTATCTGGTCTGAATAAATCAGTTCCGTATTGCGGAAAGAGGTGGGTTCGACTCCAAGGAAATTCTTCATCATTTCCTTGTGTATCTCGACCTGATGCTCAAATACGGTACGGTTCTTAAGTGAGGCAAGTGAATGGGAATCTGTTTCAGCAAGGAATTCTGCCATTCCCGTTTCTGCTATTTGCCTGAATGAATCAAGAACTTCGGGTGCATAAAGCCGGAACTGGTTTATTGCTATGCCGGAAATTGAAAAAGTTACCTTAAACTTTCCCTTATTCTTCTGGATGAGATCAAGGATTATCTTGTTGGCAGGAAGATAGCATTTGCCTGCAACTTTCCTCATTATGGATTCGTTCGAAAAATCATCATAATAATAATGATCATTCCCAAGGTCAAAAAACCGATAGCGTTTAAGCCTGAAAGGCTGATGAACCTGGAAATACAAACAGATTGCTTTTTTACCCGATGTACTCATATCCTAGTACTATTTATGCCAAATAACTCTTTCATATATATCCCTGACATGCCTTGCCGAATTATCCCATTTCAGCCTTACAACCTCCTCCTTGCCATTCCTGATGATCATGTTTGCAAGGGCCGGGTAGTTAAGAATTCCATAGATAGCATCGGCCATTGCATCAATATCCCAGAAATCGGTCTTGACAGCATGAGTCAGGATTTCTGCGACTCCTGATTGTTTGCTTATTATAACCGGAACATTCGATTGCATGGCTTCAAGAGGAGATATTCCGAATGGCTCTGATACTGAAGGCATTATATAGACATCGCTCATTGCCAGCATGGTATAAACATCCATCCCTTTCAGGAATCCTGTAAAATGGAACCGGTCAGTAATTCTAAGTGATGCAGCACGTCGCATCATTCTTTCCATCATATCTCCTGAGCCCGCCATAACGAATCTGACATTGTCCATCACCTTCAAAACCTTATAGGCGGCTTCAATAAAATACTCCGGTCCTTTCTGAAGTGTTATCCTTCCTAAAAATGTCACAACCTTTTCATCAAATCCTTTATTTACAACAATGTTTTCAGTGAGTTCAACATGCTCAACCGCATTATAAACTGTTTCGACCTTATCGGGATTAATATTATATTTATTTATTACTATATCCCTGGTCAGATTGCTCACAGTAATTATTTTGGATGCAGCATCCATTCCTCTCTTTTCGATCCTGTAAACCTCTGGGTTTACATTGCCTCCGCTTCTGTCAAAGTCTGTTGCGTGCACATGAATTACAAGAGGCTTCCCCGATACTTCCATGGCAGCGATTCCTGCCGGATAAGCCAGCCAGTCATGTGCATGAATGACATCGAAATCGTTTTCCTCAGCAATGACTGATGCAACTATTGAGTATTTATATATCTCATCAAGAAGGTTATGATCGTACCTCCCCGAGAAGTCGACCATTCCCGTATTGTTGGTCTGTATAAAAAGTCTGTGGCCGGTGACTTCAGAACTAACCCGTTTCCAGAAATCTTCAGGGTCGGTGTAGGGCACAATTTTAGAGAAGACTTCAATTTTTTCAATTGGAGTACGGGTTCCTTTGTAAAAAATTTTCTTATAAGCTACAGGCACCTTGTTGGCGCCGATAAGCCTGACCATACTCTGATCTTCATCACCCCAGGCTTTTGGTACTACAAAAATAACCTCCAGGTCGTCCATGGTTGCCATGCCCTTTGTGAGACCATAACTGGCCGTCCCCAATCCGCCGGAAATATGTGGCGGAAACTCCCACCCAAACATCAGCACACGCATATCTTTCCTGAAATTTTAATCTGAATATTTATTTTCAAGCAAGTCAATAATTCTCAGAACCTCGCCTACACTCCACGCCTGTGATATTGCACCTCTCGGAGCATGAGGCGGATCGCCGTCATGAATTTCTGACAGGGTGGTTATACCGTGCTCGCTCATTACTTCTTCGAGTCCATAGATAAGTCTCCTTATTTTTTGCACACCCTGATTTCCATAAACTTTAAGCCATCCCTCACAAAATGGTCCAAAGAGCCATGGCCATACTGTTCCCTGGTGATAAGCGTTGTCTCTTTCTTCCTGATTACCATGGTAAGTCCCCTTATAAAGTTTATTTCCGGGAGAAAGTGTCCTAAGGCCTCTGGGTGTGACAAGTTCTTTATCTGCGACATCAAGAATCTTTTTCATCTGCTCGCGATCCAGCATCGTAAATGGGAGTGAAACGGCGATAACCATATTTGGCCTGACAAAAAAGTTCTTACCCTCTTCATCGTTTATATAATCGGCCAGATATCCTTTTTTATCATCCCAGAACAGATCAATGAATGATCTTTTTATCAATTCCGGAAGATGTCCAAATTCCTGAATGAATTTTTTATCTTTTTCTGCTTTTGCAATTTCAATAGCAAAACAGATTGCGTTGTACCATAATGCATTAATCTCCACGGCATAACCCCTTCTCTGAGTAATGGGAACACCATTCACGACAGCATCCATCCAGGTCAGTGATTTTCCGGGTGCTCCGGCATAGACAAGTCCATTTTCCCTCATTTGGATATTGAATGCCGTGCCATTCTTATATGCATAAACCACTGATTTGGCATCAGCTCCGTATCTTTCGATACAATCTAACCCTCCGTTGGCAGAGTACTGCTGAATGGCCCAGAAGAACCATAAAGGAGCATCGACAGAGTTGAAGGCATAATGACCTCCTGTTCCCATATTCGGAAACAAACCGTCCTTCATCTTGTTTACCTGGGTATCGAGAACATCACGGTAAAGTTCAAGCTTGTGACGGGCGAGAGCAAGACCGGGAAGAGAGATGAATGTGTCTCTTCCCCATGAGCCAAACCATGGATACCCTGCTATAATTAATGTCTCTCCATTCCTTTTCTGCACAAATTGCTGGGCTGCATTCCTAAGACAGTCAATGAAACTGTCGCGGGGAATTTTGCCGGAAACTGTTTTTGTGAACTTTGCTTTAAATCCCGATGGTTTTTCTTCATGAGTCGAAGCTGAAAATACGATGCTGTCTCCTTTTTTAACTTTCAGTTCAAAGAAGCCGGGTGAAAAAAGGTCTTCAGAATAATCATAACCTCTTTTCTGCTCTTCAAGGTATTCAACTCCAAGGTACCAGTCAGGCACATTAATGAATTCTGCATTTGTCGAGAACTGCATGTGCAAGTATGGGAAACCATCATACATCTTTGACTTGATGCCGTTCCTTATAGGTTCTGTTTTGGTAATTGCTGAAAGGTTTGCATGAGTCAGCTCGTGAATGCTCCTGAAGGCAAGGAACGGGCGTATCTGAAGTTTCATTGTTTCTGAGGCTTCAAGAATTGTATACCTTACCAGGAGCTGCTCTTCATAATGTACCAGAAGCCGTTCCATCTTGAGCATCACATTTCCGACTCTGAAGATAGTTATCGGTATCGATTCAGTTTCATAATCTTCTATATACTTATGCCCCTTTGGACTAAAATAATCGCCTTTGTACTTCCTTATTCCTATATTGAAGCTCTTGTCTTCATTTACTACCGTTACATCGAGCGAGGAGAGAAGAACATACCTGCCTCCTCCAAGTTCATCAACAGGGCATACCAGAAGTCCGTGATATTTTCGGGTATTGCACTCGACAATAGTTGTTGAAGCATATGATCCAGCCCGGTTTGTCCTGAGAATCTCTCTCCCAAGTGAATACTCCAGATTGACGATTTGCCCCTTTTCAAACTTAATGTAACTCATATATTTACCTCTTTTTCTAAAATAAAAAAGTCATTTAAGTTACCAATTTTTTCTCAACAATCCAAACCGGCTCTCCCTGACCAATAAATTATTAATTTTTACAGGATAGCTGACGGATAAAAAAAAGAATAACTTTGCATTTCGAATATTTAAAAATACAAGAATTAAATACTCCTTTTAATGTATAAAAACATTTGTTTATTTCTTATTGCTGCCGGTGTTCTTGCAGGCTGTAAAAATAATAATATTGAAATAAACGGCAAACTTTTAAATCCGGTAAAAGGAGAATTAATTTATCTCGATGAACTGAGATCAAATGATCTTATAACCGTTGATTCTGTTGCAGTTTCAGGAGAGGGTACTTTTTCCTTTTCAAGGAAGATTGAGTCTTCTTCATTTTACCTTCTTAAAACGGATCAAACCAATTTTCTTACCATGCTTCTTGAGCCTGGTCAGAAAATGAGTCTGAAAGCCTATTTTGATTCACTAAATTACCCAATTTCGCTTTCCGGTTCAAAAGGAACTGAACTGATGACAGAGTATAACATGAAACTCAGAAATACAATCAGGGAACTTGGCGGATTACGTGGTATCTACCTAAAAAGCCTGGGAACTCCGGAACTGCCGATGGTAATGGACAGTCTTCACAACATTGCCCAGAAATATCTTACAGATATAAATTCATACACGAAGACATACATTGACCAGAATCTTAATTCCCTTGTGAGTCTTGTTGCATTATACCAGCAGGTTGCTCCGGGTGAATATATACTTCACCCCGAAAAGGATCTGAGATATTTCCAGAAGGTTGATTCTTCTCTTTCTCTAAACTATCCTGACTACGAACCAGTCAAATCACTTCACGAACAGGTTCAGGAAATGACTACTGTCTCAGCTCCAGGAAAAGAGATCGCCCCGGTTTCCGGAGAAAATTCAGAAGCTCCGGAAATATCTCTGCCTACTCCGGAGGGCGATACAATAAAACTTTCATCGACAAGAGGCAATATTGTACTCCTTGATTTCTGGGCTTCGTGGTGTCCTCCATGCAGGGCCGAAAACCCAAACCTCATTAAAGCCTATGATCTCTGGCACAGGAAGGGGTTCGAGATTTACCAGGTGTCGCTTGATAAGACCAGGGAGGAGTGGCTCAGGGGAATAAAGGACTATCATCTCGAGAAATGGATTCATGTAAGCGATGTCAAATACTGGAATTCATCCGTTGTGACGACATACCGGATTGAATCAATTCCGGCAAATTTCCTTCTTGACCGGGAGGGCAGGATAATAGCATCTAACCTGAGAGGAGAGTCGCTCCAGACTAAGCTTGCCGAACTTTTTAAAAACAAAAATCAACAATAATATATTTTCCAACTATATTCTTCATGAAAAAATCATTGGTACTTCTGATCCTGATAATTTTTACAATAAGCTGTAAAAAAAATGATTCGTTTCTTATAAATGGACATATTAAAAATGTTAAGCAAAAATATATCTACCTAAGCAGGGTTGACATAAATACAGTTTCGCTGATAGATTCATCCAAAATAAATAAGCAGGGGAATTTCAGGATCAGGATAAAATCGAAAGAACCGGATTTTTACCAGATTGGTTCTTCTTCAAAAGATTTTGTGACTCTCCTTGCCTCTCCCGGTGAGAAAATAGAGCTCTCCTTTAATGGCGATTATCTGTACAATAACTATACTGTCAGCGGATCAAAAGGCTCTGAACAGGTGAGGTTGCTTGACAATAAGCTTATAAGGACTAAGAATTCCCTTGATTCAATTACAAGTATCTATGATAAGGCATCAAAGGAGCCGGGATTTGATTCAAAGAAGAATCTACTTGAACAGGAGTACCTCAGGATTATTAAAGAACAGCGCAAGTTCAATATTGTTTTTATTATTCAGAATACCAACTCTCTTGCGACCATTAAAGCCATTTACCAGAAAATTAATGAAAACATGTATGTGTTATATGACGCACACGATCTGCAATACCTAAAGATTGCTTCTGACTCATTAAAACGATATTTTCCAGAATCGAGACATACAAAAGCCCTGATAAATGATTTTGGAAAGGAACTGAACCAGCTCTATGCCAGCCAGCTAAACCAGTTAAGCCAGTCAATCCCCGAAACAAAACTTGATCCTTCTTTAATCGACTTGAATGGGAAAAGGATTACTCTTTCATCACTTAAAGGCAAATACGTTCTTCTCACTTTCTGGTCGTCTGAATCCAGGGATTGCATTGTCGAAAATATTCAGCTGAAGGAATACTACCGGCTTTATCATGCTAGAGGTCTTGAAATTTACCAGATCAATCTTGACAAAGAAGAATCGACCTGGCGTACAGAAGTAAAGTTTGATGATCTGCCATGGATCAATACAAGAGAGGATAATCCAGCTTATCCTAAATTTACAAGACTTTTCAATGTAAAAGCGCTTCCGGCAAATTTTCTTTTCGATCCGAAAGGTGCTATTATTGCATCTGACCTTCATGGTAATAACCTGAAGATCAAACTTACCCAGTTATTCAGTAAATAGCATCAGAATTGATTGACCGGGGTAAGATATATTTCGCTTCTGATTTTCATCTTGGACTTAATGCCGGGAGCCCGCCCATTGAGCGCGAGAAGAAAGTTGTGGAATGGCTTGTAAAAGCTGCAGCCGATGCTGGGGAGATCTGGCTCCTTGGAGATGTTTTTGATTTCTGGTGGGAATATAAGCTTGTCGTCCCAAAAGGATTCACCCGCTTTTTAGGTACTCTCTCATCAATAACTGATTCCGGAATTCCTGTGCATTTTTTTACCGGGAACCACGATATGTGGGTTGGCGATTACCTTTTAAAAGAATGCGGACTTACAATTCATACAAGCCCGCTGACTACGTCCTTTAATGGCAAAAAGTTTCATCTTGCTCATGGAGAAGGTCTTGGGATTAAAGACCCCGGCTTTAAAATCCTCTTGAAGATATTCCATTGTAAGCCTTTGAGAGTGCTCTATTCTGCGATGCCTCCATCAATCGGAGTTGGATTCGGACTTAAATGGTCATTGAACTCAAGACTAGGAAAAGGGATAACAAAAGAATTCATGGGAGAAGAAAAAGAGGATCTTATCAGGTATGCGCTTTCATTTCCTGAAAATGAAAAGATCGATTACTTTGTTTTTGGACATCGCCACCTGGCAATGACATATAATCTAAAGAACGGGGCTGAGATAATTTTTCTTGGGGACTGGATAAAACACAGCAGCTACGCCGTATGGGATGGAAGTGAACTTGCTTTAAAGCTGACAGATTAATCAACTTTCTCTCCTATCTTAACCGAAAGGGTATAGTACGAATATGAGTCATTCAGTTTTTCGAATTGATAGATCAATTTACTTCCTGATTTCCGTGCCATGTCAATGAATCCCATATTCCCGGTTCCATCGGAGCTGTTGTTCTGTTCTGATAGTGATTTCCTGAATAATTCCTTTAATCCTGCCTTATCGTAACTGTTAATTCTTTCAAGGGTATCCTTCAGCTGATCAACTTTTTCATTTTTTACAAGATTACCAGTAGTAATGGTGTAAGTTCTCTCCCCAAACCTTATCATTGCAATCGGCATCCCAAATTTCTCTTCAGGATCGCGGCCGGGACTATATTTTGCTACGTTCTCGATTATCTCAACAAGGATACTGAAAACCCGCCGTTTCTGATTTGATTCGACATCATCTTCAGTGAGCTTAGCTTCAGTAAAGGAAAGAACTTCTTTCCCTACATCAGGAGTTATGTGACCTGACCATAAAAGGTAAATGTTGTTCTCGGCCATGAGTCTTTCAAGCTGAACCATGTTTTCGCCACTGAAAGGTTTTTCCGGCGTATGGTAATGAACCCCGACTCCTTCTGAATCAACTGTTTTGCTTAATATAAAATATGAGTGCTCGCTATCAAACTGCAGGAAATCATAATCAAGCTTATTCCCGGTTTTTTTAGCCATCTCAATAAGCCCCAGTCCGGCACCGCCCTTACTGCTGAATTCAGAATTACTAAGCATTTGCCTGTAAACGTTTCTGAGTTCACCGGTTTCCAGATGATTTATCTCATCAAGACGTTTCTTAAGATCTCCAATATTGGAAGTTGAGATTACATTACCTGTCGTAACAATATAGCCACCGTTTACTTTGGAATAAACAACCAGCGACATCCCCGCATGCTCGTTGCCATCACTGTGCCTTGTAACATTCTGGAGGCTCTCCAGAACGAACATAAAAACTCTTTTCCTTCCGACAAATCCAAATTCCGAATTCTCCATCTCTTTTTCCAAAAGCATAAGGAGAGGAACAGAATTTTCATTTGTTACAACGCCCCGGTATACGAACATAAGGCGTTCCTGCATCATTTTATCGCGAATCCTGCGTGTGAGATCCATGCAAAGAAGATCAGGTAGGTTTTAAAAAGATAAAATTAACAAAATTTAATAACTCTGCAAAGTAAACATATAAATTGAAAACAAAAGAACATATTCTGCTGATTAATAGGGAGCTTAATGTATCACCTGTCTACAGAATTGAAGAGGGTCTGGAAAATGTCCATAAAAATCTTGAATCATTTGCCGGCAGATATGAAATACTTCGAAAGAATGACAACCTTTTTATGTTTTCAGAGGGAATATGCGTCCATGAAAAGCGTCTCCAGAAGCTCAGAAAAGGAACGGCCCGGGTTTCTTTTGGAACAGAAGAGAAATTCGGAGATGACGTAAATATCGTTCCGGTTGGAATTCATTATACCTATCCCGACAAATTCCGCAAGGAGGTAATAATCAATAACAAACAAGAACCTTATTGCCGACATTGCATCAAAAAGAAAGGAAATACTGGAAATACTGGATCATATTAAAGTAACTTAAACCTGAATGCACTGCTTCCTAAAATGGTCACGGATTCCGCCGGGACATGATTTCCTGAATGCTCTCTTCCAAAACAAGGTTAAACTTCTCTGGAGCTTCCCAATGTATATAATGATATACATTGGGAATAATCCTGAGCTCTGATAAGAGATGATATTTCCTGAATGCTTCAAAATTTGTAGAATCCTGATCCGAATTAATCAGAACAATATTAGCATGAATCATTTTAAGCGATTCAAGACATTCTTCATTTCTCCACCGATAGTAATCTTTTATGGATTCACTCCAGCCAATCTTAGGAGCATTTTCAACCATAAATATGTATCTCTTACTTAAGCTTTCAGAATTATTCTTAAAGTTAGATTTCACATTTTCGAAAGTTGGAGTTGAAACATTTTCTATATTTATACTAACCCACTGGTTAATAAATTGCTCCGTATACTTTCTTTCTACATCGTGAAATACATCCACAAGTACCAGTCCTGATATTTTTTTGGGAATCATTTTGGATGTTTCAATAATGACCGCACCACCCATTGAATGTCCGATAAGAACAACGTCATCTAAATGTAGCTTATTAATAACTGCAACAACGTCTTTACCCAATGAAGCCATATCCCATTTTTCACGATCATTGCCTGATCCTCCATAACCTGCAAGATCGATAGTAACTACTTTATACTTTTGTGAAAAATAGGGAACCTGATCATCCCAGGTACTTTTAGTATTACCCCAGCCAGGGATAAAAACAAGTGCTGGCTTCCCCTTCCCACTTACTTCAAAACTTATTTTAACTCCATCTGAAGAAACTGCAATGTTCTTCGGTTCGTTTGAGCAATTAAAAACAGGCAGTAGTAGTAATAGAAGGCAGGTTAAAAACAAAAAATTACTTCTGTTCATTTCTTTCAAAGTCATTTAAGTACTATCTTCAGATTATGAAATCTTCACAATCATTTGGACTAATTGCTATTATTTTAATTAGTTTTTTCTTTATTTGTTATTAAAAAATTAAAAAAGATGTTAAATAATTTAAAATTCGCGGTTTCTTTTCTGATGGCGGCATTAATTCTTTCATGCAATCATAATCCAAAGGTAAAAGAAATAATAAAAACATCCGATAGCACTTCTGTAAAGCACGTTAATACAACAATGGTAATTGACACGACCACAGATGCTCTGGCTTCTTTCATCTCAGGGATGCCTTATAATAAAAATGAATGCTTTTCAAAGGTTGATTCAGCTGCAAAATGGAACCAATATTCAAAACAAATTGACATATTATTTTCCCATGCTTACTCTTTGCGATTTGAAAAAGTGAAAGAATGGGCCAACAGTGAGTTAATAAAAACCCAAAAAATAAAAACGCTGTTCTATCCATTTGGCGGACCTGATTTTCTGAATGCGAATATCTTTTATCCTGAAGCCGACAAATATATTTTGATAGGTTTGGAGCCGATAGGATATTTGCCTGATATCTGTAATATGATTCCCGACTCAGTGAACAGCTATCTTAATTCAGTTAATTATGCATTAAGGGATATCTTCAAGCGCAGTTATTTTATTACATCGAAAATGGATAAGGACCTGAGGAAGACTAAATTAAACGGCACACTTCCACTTATATCATTTTTCATCAAGCGAACAGGTCATCAGATAGTTTCTATTCAGCGGATAGCTGTAGATTCCATGGGCAAGTTGCAAATAATTGACAGCCTGAAGAGTAAAGAAAATATTGTAGCGGGAGTTAAGGTGGATTTTCTTTCTTTGTCAAAAGAAAAAGTACAGTCGGTTTATTATTTCAGAACTGATCTCTCGGATAAGGGCCTGGCAAAGAAACCGGGTTTCAAAACCTATCTGTCTGAATTACCTGAATCTTATACATATTTGAAGGCAGCATCATATCTAATGCATAATGATAACTTTAAGATAATCCGTTCTATAATATTCAACACTAGTTCAACCATCCTGCAAGATGATTCAGGCATTGCATACAAATACTTCGATAAATCTGAATGGAATATCAAGTTATACGGCAAGTACTCAAAACCGAGAGATGAATTCTCCTACATTAGTGAACCTGATCTGGAAAAAGCATATAAATCTTCTGAACACAAGCAATTGCCATACAGTCTGGGTTATAACTGGGGAACTGACCATACCAGTATGCTTTACGCTATAAAAAAATAAAATAATTGCTTTAAACAGGATATAAATCCGGAGTTAATTTTTATTTTTTATCCGGTAGAGGTTGTTTCCTCTTTTAAAAACATAATAAGCAGGAATTCCAGCAATAACGGTCAATGCGGCTATGGAAGACTCGAGGGGCCGTTCAGCATAGGAGAGCCCAAGTATAAGAAGACTGGCTGTTATAAATATGATCTGGGTAATAGGAAAACCAGGCATTCTGATTGCATCAGGATTCTCTCTTCTTAGTTTTATTACGCCAAAAACCGTTAATATCGGAAATATCCCCAGGGCAAACCCCATATAGGTCAGAACCTGTTCAAATGTTCCGGATAGAACCATAACTACTGCGATTATGCATTGGAGAAGAATTGAATTTGATGGAACCTGGTATCTCTCATGGATTTTGCCGGCTGATCTGAAAAACAATCCGTCTTTGGCCATAGAATAATAGACCCGTGGTCCGATTATTATAAAAGCGCTCAGAGAGGAAAACAGGGCAAATGCAATCAGAAGCGAAAAGAGTATATCCGCCGATCTGCCGAAAAGATTTCCCATAGCAAGTCCCCCTACAGAGATTACGCCTTTCATTGCCTCGGGATTAATCCCATAAATATACAACATATTGATCCCAAGGTACAATAGTATCACAATGCCTGTCCCAAAAAGCAATGATCGTGGAAGTATTTTTGATGGGTTTTTTATTTCAGCGCCCAGATATGTTGAAGCATTCCACCCGCTGTATGCAAACATAATCCACATCAGTGAGAGTCCAATAGTCTTCCATCCGGTTAAACCCGGAGCAATATTACCTCCTTTGCTGAAGTTGCTCATGTCGCCTTTCCCTGATGTGAATCCAGCAATAAGGAGCGTCATAATCAGAACAACCTTAAGGCCGGTAAGAACATTTTGAATTTTTGCTCCATATTTAATTCCGCGATAATGTATAAAAGTGAATATCAATATGATGCTGACTGAAAGTAATTTTCCGGTCCAAAGCGGGCTGATTATACCTGCCTTATTCAGCCATGCGGGTAAAACAGGAACAGCCCGGCAGAAATATTCGCTGAACCCGAGTGCTGATGCTGCAATTGGGGCAGAGAACCCGACCATAAAGGATACCCAGCCGCTTAAAAATCCAGACAGGGGATTGTAAAGCTTCGATAAAAACAGATATTCTCCTCCCGCCTGAGGCATGGCTGCTCCAAGTTCACCATATGAAAGAGCACCGCATATAGCAATGATTCCGCCAACTGCCCATAATACCATCATCAGGATCGGGTTATGCAAACCTGCCAGAAGAAGGCCGGAAGTTGTAAATATTCCGGCACCAATCATATTGGCTATAACAATATTTGTAGAAGGAAAGAGGCCCAGTTGCCTCTTCAGGTTTTCGTCATTACCAGTCATATCTGTCTTTCTGTTCTTGTAAAAATTATTAATAGGCTGTCAAAGGAGCAAGATAAAAAACATTATGGTGTAATCTTGCTTAATCAAATAGTAAAATTTTATTTGGCAGCTTTTTGTAATTAGTAGAACTCCCACTACTCCTATCCAGCCCATCCCTCCCTGTCGAGATTTCGGTAATTAATGGCTTCGGAAATATGTTCAGCAGAAATATTTTCAGATCCTGCGAGATCTGCAATAGTCCTCGACACTTTCAATATCCTGTCATATGCCCTTGCAGAAAGCCCCCTAAGCTCCATTGCTGTTTTCAGCAGCCTCCCTCCTGCTTCATCAAGCTGGCAGAATTTCCTCTGCATTGAAGGTGTCATCTGTGCATTTGAATAAACACCTTTTACCGATTCAAAGCGCTTTGTCTGTATCATCCTTGCCTTAACAACACGTTCACGCACATCGGCAGATTTTTCAATTTTCCCTGCATCAGTAAGTTTATCGTATTTGACCGGAACAACCTCTATATGAATATCAATCCTGTCGAGAAGCGGCCCGGAAATCCTGTTAAGATACTTTTGCACCATACCGGGAGAACACATGCACTCTTTTTCCGGATGGTTATGAAAGCCGCAGGGACAAGGATTCATGCTTGCAATAAGCATAAAACTTGCTGGATAGTCAACAGTAGATTTTGCCCTGGAAATTGTGATTACCCTGTCTTCAAGGGGTTGCCGCATTACTTCAAGAACGGTTCGCTTGAATTCTGGAAGCTCATCAAGGAAGAGGACGCCGTTATGGGCAAGTGATATTTCTCCCGGCTGTGGAAATGTACCGCCGCCGACAAGGGCTACATCAGAGATTGTATGATGCGGTGACCTGAAAGGCCTCCTGATCATAAGTGGATTATGATCGTCTATCTTGCCAGCCACAGAATGAATTTTGGTTGTTTCAAGAGCTTCTTCCAGGGTAAGAGGAGGCATTATGGTGCTTAGCCGTTTTGCCAGCATGGTCTTTCCAGAACCAGGAGGGCCGATCATAATTAGATTATGGTGCCCGGCCGCTGCCACCTCAAGCGCTCTTTTGACGCTTTCCTGCCCCCTGACATCAGAGAAATCGACATCATATTTGTTAGCCTCACCTGCAAAAATCTCATCGAGATTTATCCCTACAGGTTCAAATTTCCTTGTTCCGTTAAAGAAATCAACCACATCTCCAAGAGCCTCGAGTCCATAAACATCAAGTCCATTTACAACGGCGGCCTCACGGGCATTCTTGGTCGGTACAATCACACCCTTGAATTTTTCTTCTCGTGCCCTTAATGCTATTGGCAAAATGCCTTTAATGGTCTGCAACGTTCCGTCAAGAGACAATTCTCCCATGATTACATACGATTCAGTTTCTCCCTTAATCACCCGTTCGTCAGCAGCAAGAATACCGACAGCAAGAGGCAGATCGTACGAGGAGCCCTCTTTCCGGATATCTGCAGGTGCCATATTGATGACAACCTGCTTCCCGGGCCAGTGGAAGCCCATAGAGCGAAAAGCCGACTCTATTCTTTGCTGGCTCTCTTTTACTGCACTGTCGGGCAGGCCAACAAGGAAAAAACGGATACCCTGAGACACATTCACTTCAACAGTAACTGTCACCGCATCAATACCTGTTACGGCACTGGCAAATGTTCTTACTAACATAATTCCAAGTTTACTAGCACAATAGGAAACGCAGTATCAAATATATAAATAAAAAACAAAAGATAAAAGTTGAGGAACGCAGTGACGAAATCCCGCAAAGCGGGAACAAAAGGAAAAAGATAAAAGTTGAAGAACAAAGCGACGAACCGGAACTGACTGTCCCGATCCATCGGGAAAGCGTGCTGACATCTTCACCCTTCCGGGAGCCTGCAAACTGTTTAACTAACGCAATCTGATTGAGCTTTATCTGCCTGGTCTTAGTATACAATCAATCTGAAGAAAGTAACATAAATACCACAATCGTTTAACCTAAGCGAAATGTTTTCATTGATTGAGGTTTGGTTAAAAGTTAAAATTTTATGCCATTTTTAATTTGAAAATATTAATGATTAACCCACAGAAATATTTCTGTACAATAATATTAAATTGTGTAAATTTACTAGCAGAGTAAAATCTAAGCAGCGAAAATTAAAGTTATTAGAAATATCAGTGAATATAAAAAATCCGGAAAGAAAGATTTCGGAGAACTTTTTATTTTCAATATAAGTAATTAGTATATCAACTAAACCAAAACTCATGAAGAAACTGATTTTATTAATTGCCTTTTTTACGACAGGCTTATTCCCGCTTCTCGCTCAAACGACAGTCATAACAGGTACTGTTACGTCCTCGGTGCCGAATGAAGGAGCTATAACGGGAGTTACTGTCCAGGTCAAAGGAACGACAATCGGAACTACCTCCGATGTAAAAGGAAAGTATTCTATTGTAGCACCACAGAGTGCTGTCTCACTGATTTTTACCTATATAGGAATGAAAACACAGGAGATTGAAATTGCCGGTCGCACTTCAATTAACATTACGATGGAACCAGATGTGCTGGGTCTGAATGAGGTTGTTGTAACTGCTTTGGGTATATCACGCGAAAAGAAAGCCCTTGGATACTCTGTAACCGATATTAAGGGTGATAAAATGGTTCAGACCAATGAGGGTAACATTGTAAATATTCTCCAGGGCAAGATGGCAGGAGTCCAGATCACAAACAACTCAGGTGCTATTGGCGCATCGTCACAGATGCTTATCCGGGGTGTTCGTTCTTTTGGCGACAATGAACCACTCTGGGTAGTTGACGGAACTCCTATATCAAACGCTACCAGCAGTGCCGATCAGTGGGGAGGTACAGACTATGGAAATGCGGCAAGTGACATTGACCCTGAAAATATCGCCTCCGTTTCAATTTTAAAAGGTGCCAACGCTGCAGCTCTATACGGAAGCCGTGCCCGTAACGGTGTCGTGCTTATAACTACAAAGAAAGGATCAAAGAATAAAGGGCTAGGCGTATCTTATTCAAATACAACAACATTTGAACAAATCAGTTTTCTCCCGACATACCAGAATCAATATGGCCAGGGTTCGAATGGCGGTGAATATATCTGGAAAAATGCTACGGCAACCGGTAAGCCTGATGAAGGAATGTCATACCAGGACTGGTCAGCAAACCGGTCATTCAAGTATGTCGACGGACTTGGAGGCGGTATTAATGATGGGTACGATGAATCATGGGGACCAAGAATGGACATCGGTCTGAAGATCGATCAGTTTCAGGGGAAAAATCAACCATGGGTCTCACATCCTGATAATACACAATCTTTCTTTGTTACAGGCTTATCTGAAACAAATAATCTGACAATAAGCGGCGGCAGTGATAACGTCAAAGCCAGACTTAGTTATTCGAACCTAAACGAGACCGGGACAATACCCAACACTGACCAGGAGAGAAACAGCCTGAACTCATCTGCTACAATATCGATGACCGAAAAACTCAAGGTTGATGTCAATATGAACTATATAGTAACAAATAATAATAACCTCCCCGGTCAGGGATATGATGATGGTAATATATTGCAGTCGATAGGCGGATGGTTCGGCCGGCAGATTGATATGCAGCTCCTGAAAGATAACTGGCAGACCTTTATGGATAACGGCCATCCTTATAACTGGAACAGCAACTACCATAATAATCCTTACTGGACAGCAAATAAAAACATAAACAGCCGTACAAGAGACAGGTTCTTTGGAAATGTCGAGTTGAATTATGCCGTGACTCCTTGGCTTAATATTATGGGACGGTACGGAATTGACTATTATAATGAATACAGAAAAGACATTATTTATGAGCAGTCGATCCAGAAACCCCTGGGAACAGGAGGAAGCTTCAGTCAGAACAATCTAGAAAACAAGGAAACCAACATTGATTTTCTTGCATCATTCAAAAAGGATTTCTCATTTTTTAAGGCTTCAGGAACTCTTGGTGCAAACTACAGACAACATGACTATAACTCAATGTCGATCAGTGCCAGCGAGCTAACTGTTCCTAACTTCTTCCATATTTCAAACGTCCTGGGAACTCCCGGGACTGACTCATATGTATCCCATTATAAGACCAATTCAGTCTTCGGGTCTTTGAGTACTTCCTTCCGCGATTATCTTTTCCTCGATCTGACTCTAAGAAATGACTGGAGTTCAACATTACCAAAAAACAACTGGAGCTACCTTTATCCTTCTGTTAGCATGAGCTGGCTGTTTTCCGAAACTTTCCACCTGCAAAAATCATTTCTCTCCTACGGCAAAATCCGGGGAAGTTATGCTAAGGTCGGATCCGATACGGGACCTTACTCGCTAAATGCAACTTATGTTGCTGCCTCACCTGCGTTTTCCGGTAACTCACAATATAGTTATCCGACAATTATCCCTCCCGAGAACCTTAAGCCTGAATTTTCAAAATCATTTGAAGTGGGAACAGAACTTAAGTTTTTAATGAACCGCATTGGTGTCGATTTTTCATATTACGATACAAAAACAAATAATCAGATCCTTTCAATTGATGTTTCAACTTCTTCGGGATTTAGTTCAAAAAATATAAATGCCGGTGAAATCGAATCAAGTGGTTTTGAACTTTCCCTCACGGGAGATATAATAAAAAAACCTGGTGGCTTCTCCTGGACAACCACAATTAACTGGTCAACCCAGAAATCAATGGTTAACAAGCTTTATCCGGGTGTAGATACTTACCAGCTTAATTCCAGCTGGCAGTCACTCACCATCGAAGCCAGGCCGGGAGAGAAATTTGGAAACATTTATGGAATCGGCTATCAAAGGGATGCCCAGGGAAGAATGCTTCTTGACGGAGGATTTCCAATCCCGACAACTGATAACATCTTGCTTGGGAATATAATGCCGGACTGGATTGGCAGCATCAGCAACGAATTCGCCTATAAAAATTTCACTTTCAGCTTTCTTATCGACGAAAGAAAAGGTGGAGATCTGTTCTCGGTTACTAAATGGTTCGGTGACAATTCAGGCATAACGGAAACTACAGTAAAAGGAGGAATACGGGAGAACGGAATGGTTCTGGATGGAATAGATATTGCAACAAATCAGAAAAACACTATCACTATCGATCCGCAGGACTGGTATGGCAGTCAATACTGGGAATTTGTCGAACCTGGTGTAATTGACGGCAGCTTTATTAAGCTACGCGAAGTAGTTCTTGGATACAAGGTTCCTCTGAAAACCAATTTAATAAGAAACGTTTATCTCTCAATTATCGGAAGAAATCTGGCACTGCTGCATCGCGATAAAAGTAATGATATCAGGATAGATCCTGAAACTGCTTATGGTACCAGTGCAACATCCTACGGAATTGAACAGTATCAGATTCCACCTACCCGGAGTATTGGATTCAAGCTAAAATTCGATTTTTAATCTAAAATTTCTGAATTATGAAAAATCTATTATATATAGCCGTCTCTTCCCTTCTGATTATTTCAGGTTGTACAAAAGGATGGGAAGATCTGAACGTGAACCCGAATGCAACAGTAGACGTTCCTGCAGCATCAATCCTGACATTTGTTGAGCGCTACTCATCAGGTAACCTATTCGATGTGTGGAATATAGGAAACAATACTGATGCCTATGCAAACCAGATAACAAAGATCCAGTACATCGACGAAACCCGTTATGCTGAACGCGACGGTATAATCAGCGGAAGATGGTCAGATATTATGCATTTACAGCTTGATCTTAATAAAATCATCGCGAAAAGCACTTCTTCCGGAAATGAAAATCCAGCAATGGAGGGTGTCGCAAAAACCATTTCGGCATTTCTCTGGATTATAATGACTGACACCTGGGGAGCAATTCCCTTTACCGAGGGTGCACAAGGCGAAGCAGGGATTCTTCAACCTAAATATGACACTCAGCAGACGGTCTATAATGGACTCCTTACGCAGCTTGCCGATGCCAATACCCTCTTTGCATCAGGTAATGGCACTATTGAAGGAGATGTAATATATGGGAATGACGCTTCGGAATGGCAGAAATTCGCAAATTCTCTTCGGCTTAGAATCGCAATCCGCATGTCGAACGTTGATCCTACAGATGCAAGCAGCATTATTACGGCAATACTTGGTGATCCTTCCACATATCCGATAATGACAAATAATGATGACATGGCTGCATTTACGTGGCTTGAAACCACCTGGCGTGAACCATTTGCTGAAGATAAAATAGACAGGGACGATCATGGCATGTGCGAGGTGTTTATAAATGATCTTCTTCACACGAATGATCCGAGGATTGGCGAATTTGCACATCCTGCTGCCAGTGATGGTATTTACAGAGGTATTCCTTCAGGTGCGGCTGCAAGTTATATCTTTAACCTGAGCGATATAAGCCGTATAGGCTACCGTTATCGTGATAATTTCGCCGGAAAATCATACTGGATGCGTTATCCGGAAGTGTGTTTTATCAAGGCAGAAGCTTATTCCAGGGGCCTTGCGCCCGGAGGTGCTGCAGCAGCACAGGCTGCTTACGAAGACGGAATAGCTGCTTCCTGTACAGAACATGCGGTTTCTGCTTCGGATCTTGCAACATATATGGCTGATTTAAATGTAGCCTGGGGTGCCACGGGAGACTGGAGTTATACCGACCTTCAGAAAATCTATTATCAGAAGTGGGTTTCACTTTTCAAGCAAGGACATGAAGCATGGGCTGAGACACGCCGCACAGACATCCCTCTTCTCGGTATGGCACCAGGTTCACCTTATGCCGGACATACTCGTCCTCCTTTAAGATGGCCTTACCCGGTAGATGAATATAATCTTAACAATACAGAAGTTAAGAAATGGGATTCAGGCATTGTGGACCGTTTCTGGGGGACCAAAATGTGGTGGGATACACGCGGTGCTGCTGCTCATTAGAGAAATCGAAATCTGTTAAAACAGATCTTGATCTTGAGGCTGAAGAAGTTTACATGAGTGAAAAAAGTGTCATACTGCTTTCTTCCTTATAAGATTTTTACTATAATATATTTCCTGAATTACTCAATTTGTATTTTCAGTTTTGCGTCTGTAAATAATCCTCAGCAGCGTTGGAAAGACTATCAGAAGAAGCGGTAATGCAACTACAAATCCGCCAATAACAGCGATGGCAAGAGGCTGGTTCATCTGTGCCCCGACTCCTATCCCTGCTGCAAGCGGTAACAGTGCAATGATAGCCCCAAGTGCTGTCATCAGCTTGGGCCTAAGTCTCGTCGATATGGCATAAACCAGTGATTCATCAACTGAGCCGGATGCCCTGTTAGTCATATATTGCTGAAAGGTGAAGATTGCATTTTCTCCAATAATCCCTACAATCATAATAAGCCCCGTATAGCTGCCAACATTTAGTGGCGTGTGGGTTAAAAATAGTGCAAGAAGACTTCCTCCTACACCAAAAAATGCAATAAAGAGTATGGCACAGGCAGCTTTAATATCCCTGAACAGGAATAATATAAGAGCAAATACCAGCAGACTTGACAAAACCAGTATCATCAACAATTGATCAAATGATTTTTGCTGATCTGCATACGCTCCGCCATATTCTATGTGATATCCCTGGGGCATGTAGAACTTTTTACCTATTGTTTTTTGTATATCTTTCATTACGCTTCCGAGATCGCGGTTATTAAGCCTTGCAGAAATAATCGAGACTGATTTGAGGTTCTCCCTGCTGATCTCTGCAACTCCGTTCTTCAGATCAAGGGACGCAAGGCTTGCAAGCGGCTTTAATTTGCCATCAGGTAAAAAGATCTCCTGCTCTTTTACCATTGAAAGGCTGTTTGCCGTACTGTTTGGATAAATCATCCTTATACCCGTAAGATGTTCATTTTCAGGAACAGTCCCAATGATGTTGCCTTCCATCATTGTCTGAATCTGAAATTGAAATGATGATGGAGATATATTGAATTGCGCCAGTTTCTTCTGGTCGGGTATAATATCAACTGAAGGACCGGCTATAGTGATCCCATCAAAAACATCAGCCACACCGTCAATTTTTTCAATTTCAGGAGCAATCCTGGATGCCATATCATTAAGTTTGTCCTGATCGCTTCCAAAAATTTTGATTTCTACCGGCTGGACTGATGCCATGAGATCACCAAGCATATCTCCAATCACCTGACCAAAATCAACCTTGAGAGCCGGCTGGGTTGCCTCTATTCTTTTCCTTATATCATCTATTACCTGTTCAGTGCTTCTTGACCTTTCGTTTTTAAGATGAATCAGATAATCTCCCGTATTGGGTTCAGTTATAAAAAAACCCATTTGTGCCCCGGTCCTTCTGGAATATGTCTCTTCTTCCGGAATAGTCACAATTATCTTTTCGACCTCTTTAAGAATTCTGTCAGTTTCATTAAGGGATGTTCCGGGAGGGGACTTATAGTCCATAACAATTGTTCCCTCGTCCATTTCAGGAAGAAATCCTGTCTCAAGCCTTGGAAGCATATAAATTATTGATACTGCAAGAAAAATCAGAAATAAAATGCTTATTGCAGGGCGCTTGATGAAGAAAGATATCCAATCTCTTTTTTTAACGACTTTTTTCTCCTCTGTCCTATGTTTTTTAAATAATGGCCTGACATTTGAAAACCATAAATAGATCACGGGTAATCCTATCCAAGTCACAAAAAATGAACATACAAGAGTAATTATCATTGTGTTGGTCAGAACGCTGAAATAAGCACCAGCCACACCTCCCAGCAGCATAAATGGAATAAAAATAACGATGGTGCTTAAAGATGATCCGACCATTGATGGGAACAGGTATGTAATGGCCTGGTTGACAAGCTGACTTGATGGCCGGTCAGGGAACTCCTCATGTGTGCGATGTATCTGTTCCACTACTACAACAGCATCGTCAATTATAAGTCCTATTGCGGCTGCCAATGCCCCGAAAGTCATTATATTCAGAGTATAACCAACGGAATAAAGAACTATGATTGTGAGGAGAAGCGTAACAGGTATAGTAACCAGTATGGTTGCACTTGCCCTGAATGACCTCAGGAACATTACTGCAACAATTATTGCGAGCAGCAGCCCTAACCAGATGCTGTCGTTGACGCTTTTTATAGCTCTATGTACAAAATCGGCCTGGTTATAATATAATGAGAGATGAACATCAGCAGGAAGTATCTTTTGCAGCTCTTTCTCTTTTTCAGCAACACTTTTTGATAGGTTTATAAGATTGGCATTTGGTTGCTTCAGGATCGCTACGAGCAGACCCTGCCTCCCATTGGCATTTATTCTGGTATATTCGGTTTTTTCCCGTACATTAATTTCTGCGATGTCTTTAAGCTTTATAATCCTTTTCCCGTCGTTACGTATAACCGCATCCTGAATATCCCTGATATTATAAAGTCCGGCATCGGTCACGGTCAGGTACAATCTGCGGTAATCGGACAGATATCCGTTTGAGTCTATAAAATAGTTCCGGCTTAAAACGTCCCTTATCATTTCCGGAGTAATTGAACTGGCTGTCATCTTTTTCTGATTCAGCTCCACCCAGTATTCTTTTGTCCTCCCGCCTATAACGACAACGGATGAAACACCCTCAATCTGCGATAGAAACGGCTTGATTGTATATAGAGCAAGCAAATTAAGCTCAATTGGTGTCCTGGAATCACTTTCCACAGTATAGCCAATTACAGGCAGGATAGAAGGATTCATTTTCTCTATCTGTATTGAGACCTCCGGAGGGAGAACATTTTTTATCTGCGAGATCCTTGATTCAAGCATCTGCTGATTTACGTCAATGTTGGCATCCCAGTTGAGGAAGGCAGATATTTCGCATGTTCCTCTGCTTGTTGTGCTTCTCAGCATTTTAAGATCGGGCACCTGCTTGATGGCATCTTCAAGAGGACGGGTAACTGTAACCATCATCTTATCCACCGGCTGTTCGCCATTATCGGCTATTACCTTGATCTTGGGAAATGTAACTTCAGGGAAAAGGGATACTCTCACCTGTCCGTACAGGAAGAGCCCGCCTGCAATAATTACTGCAATCAGGACTGAAACAGGGTTTTTATATGCAACAAAGAAATTCTTCATTTCATTACCTGCCAACTATTACTGCAGCAGTATCAGGCAGCCCGTAGTTGCCGGAAGTCAGTATCTTGTCAGTTATTAAGAACAAGGGTTCAATGATTTCCACTTCTCCACTGTTTTCAATACCCTTTCTGACAGGTACTTTAATTGCAACGGAATCATTGATCAGTTTCATTACCCAGAAATTTGTCAGTGTCTCATTCCCCAGAACTGCTGTTCTTGGCAGGACCTGCACATGCTTTCTGCTTTCCTTTACAATTAGCGCAGATGCAATAAGGTTTTCAGGGAGCTTTGATGTTTTTTCAGCAGTTACGACATATCTGACTGTCTGATTCTGCATATTCATTTCGGGAAGTTTTGCCGTGATTCTTCCAGCCATCCTTGTATTATCAGGGAGAGAGAGGGCGCAGTTCCTGTTCAATCCTATATAACTTATCATTTCAAATGGCACCTCCAGGATGAAAACGAGACTTCTGCTGTCTGCAATAACGGCCAGTTCATCTCCCTCCTGGACAAAATCTCCTGCCTGATGAGACACACTGCTTATCACTCCATCCTGAGGGGAGAAAATTCTGATTATTCCCCTAAGCCCAAGGGCTGAGTCTCCCGGCTGGACGTTCATCATTGCAGAAGCCTCCCTTGTTCTTAAAGTGAATACCTGACTCCCCTTAGCAATGGTTTCGCCCTGAATTGCAGAGACGGATTCAATTACGCCGGAAATTGACGACTTCAAAACATTCTTCTTCAGGTAACTCGTTATTGCAGGAAAATCTATCGTATCTGAAATATCCATGAACGAAAGGGTTACTGCACTAACTGGTGTTTTCGCAATTATCTTGCTCTCTGTATTCCCGCTCTTATGCCTGCAAGAAACAGAGAAGGCCAGGATTAGCGTTAGCAGCAAAAGTGCCTGATATTCTGAAAACTTTTTAATCATGTGATTTCTTTTTCCAGGTTTATCAAAAAGTATTACCGGGCAAGGATGTAATCAATTTCATTTTTTACCCGTAAAATATCAATATCTGAAAGAATTATGTTCCGGTTTATATTCCTGTAATTCTTAATGGCAGCAATATAATCCTGCATTTTAATAATTCCGTTTTCGAGTTGTACCCGGAGTGATTTTACGAGCTGATCTGAAATGGTCAGCTGTTTCTCAAGCCCGTTCTTCACCTCCTTTATTCCTTCAAGTTCGCTGTTCAGCCTGATATATATCTGGTCGTACTCTTTTTTCTTATTGTCAGAGTAACGCGAACGTGAATCTTCCTTTAACGAGAGTTTATCCGCCTCAACTTTTTTCTGATGCCCGTCATATATTGGAACTGTGAGTGAAACGCCGGCGCTTGCACCTGCATGCCTGTAGAAATTGAAGGGGTTGCTTGTGAGTATCCCTGCATCTGCAAACCAGTTTACTGAAGGCTTGTATCTGAGCGCCAGCGCTTCCTTATCATTTATAATCCGGAGGCTGTCGAGAGAATATTGCCTGAGAATCAGGTAGTCGGAAATTTTTGCTGTCACCTGCGGTTCAATAACAGGGAGCTGAAGCATGACTTCAGATGTGTCGACTATGCCGCAAAGCTCGTTCAGCGACATAATATCCTTCCTGTACTGATTTTTCAACTGGGTGATGATAACTTCCTGACCTCCTGTTTCGACAAGAAGCGCCAGGTAATCTGACTGCGAATAAATTCCATTTTCAACAAACCTGCTTACCACCATGTTCTCATTTTTCATCAGGTCAAGGAATGAAACATTGAACATCAGATCAGAATAAACTGAGTATGATTCAATGTAAAGATCAGTAATCGTTTTTTTAAGTTCAGCTGAAGAGAGCTTTACTGATAAATTCAGACCCTGTTTATCGTAATTCAGAGCCTGGTACTTATTCCCGGTTTTTTTATTTATGAATAAACCCTGTGAGACATATGCAACAGCCTGATAGTTACCACCGTTCGTTATCACTTCATCATACCCGAAATGGTCATTATAGGGCGAATAAAGTAACTGGGATCTTCCTTCAATCTGAGGCTTCCTCTGAGCTGCGATTAAAATACTGTCGAGTGATGCTGAATGAAACTGGTTTTTCAGATCATTAATAAGAGGACTATTTTGCAAACCTGCCCGCATATAATAATTCAGGTCCCGCGTCTGGGAAATTCCTGTCAACGACAATCCTGAAATTATTAAGAAGAAAATAAATCTTCTGATTACCATGATTGCATATAGATTTTGCAAATTAGTAAAACGGCTTAAATATGAAGCATGATTCTGTAGAAATTTAGCACATGGTATAAGCAACCAACTTATGTCCTAGCATCTTTTATACTTGTTTGATAATCAGGAATTATTTTTTGTATTGTACAATTGCCTATAGATATTTAATATATCACCTGAAATTTTCACGATGCTGAGGTTGCTGTTTATGAATCCCCGGAGAATTTTTGCTTCTTCCTGCCAGCGACAGGGATCGTTAAGATATTCTCTTAATAACTCCTTAAGCTTTACCGGGTCAGGAACCTCATGTAAAATGGCAACAAAATTATTAAGCTGATAATATTCATAATTCTGCCGGGAGATTAACCGGCCCATAAATTTTTGATTTAACGATAGTACGGGGACAGAGCAGGAGAGGGCTTCCATTGCAGTTCTTCCAGTTCCAAGTAATAGCCCTGATTTTTGAACCACAGGTCTTGTTTCAGGAACATATCCATGGATCTTACATACTTCCCGTGATTCATTTTCATTTAATTCCCTGGTTTCTTTCCTCAGTTTCCTCATATAATCACCATCACCAATAATATTAAAAGTTACTTCCGGGAAATCCCTAAGTAATGATGGAAGAACTTCCTTTATCAGAAGTGATATTATTGAATAATGCTTTCTGTCTATCCTGCTTATGTAACATATTGAATAATAGTCCCTTTCTTCATTATTCTCAAGCATTTTTACTCCGTTATGTATCAGAACTGCCTTTTTGCTGATCAAGTCCGTATGGAGGTTTGCTTCAAATGTCCTGTTGCTGACGAAAATTATTTTGTCAGTAAGCTTCTTTGATATCAGGGAACGCAGATCATATCTGGGACGCCCGTGAACGGTTGCCACCACAGGAATGTCCATAATTTTACCTGCACAGGAACCCTCCAGGATAGCTAATCTTTTATTTGCGTGTATGATATCTATTTTGTGCCTTGCAATGAAAAAGCAGATATAAATTACCTGCAACGGCATTAGTATATCAGTCATTAGCATTGGTGTAAATCTTATGCTCTTATTCAACCTGTTTGTTTGTGAACCTTTTCTGGATATTATGAAAATCTCATTGCCAAGCTCATCCATTGCATTTGCCAGGTCACAAACATGATTTTCGGCACCACCGAAATCAAAATCCTTGATCAGATAAAGAATACGCATAAGGTTAAATTCCCGGAAAAATATATCTCCGGAGGCAAGAGGTGAATTTCGGAATTTCTGTTGATAAGAACACGAGATCGTTGAATAAAAAGCCCGGAAACAATAGTTTCCGGGCTAACCTAACCAACCTTAACCTGATTAAATTGCGGAGCTTCCCCGCTCTCCGGTGCGAATCCGGATACATTCTTCAAGAGGAGTTATGAAAATCTTTCCATCGCCTACATGTCCTTCCTGGCCGTCTGTTCTGGCTGACTTCAATATTGTATCAATTGTAATGTCTACAAATGCCTCGTTTACTGCTATATCAATCTTTATTTTGGGGATCAGATCAGGAACAATGCGCTGTCCCCTGTACATCTCCTCAATTCTTTGCTGACCGTGACCCGAAACCCGGCTCACTGTAATCCTGGTAATCTCTGCAGTGATCAGCGCTTCACGTACTTTATCAAGCTGTACTTCGCGGATTATTGCTGTAATAAGTTTCATTATCGTAGTTTTTAGGAGATTTATAAAATTAACTTGGATTCAGCATGCCATAGCCTCTTTCGCCATGATAAGATCTGTCGAGCCCTGCCATTTCATCATCTTCAGTCGATCTGAATTTAATCACCTTATCAAGAAGATAAATAATAATAAAAGTCATGCCGGCAGCAAAAAGAATCGCAATTGATACAGCCAGGGCCTGAACGCCAAACTGGTTCCATATTGACCATGAACCTCCGTGCGCAGCAGCAGCTTCCTGCATCCATGACCTGCGGATAAAGAAAGTCAGGAACAGTGCTCCGGCAATACCTCCTACACCATGAATTCCGAAAGCATCAAGACTATCATCATAACCAAGCTTGTTTTTCAGCTGGATTGCCATATAGCAAAGGAGCGATGCTATTATTCCAAGGGACATTGCACC
>Ga0182019_10000033_pt1 | contig 68460 bp, 56 predicted proteins | sample 812E2MmetaG_FD_120483 | JGI IMG/M metagenome (GOLD analysis project Ga0182019, IMG submission 120483) | Permafrost microbial communities from Stordalen Mire, Sweden - 812E2M metaG | ecosystem: Environmental > Terrestrial > Soil > Wetlands > Permafrost | place: Sweden: Stordalen | collected...
ACCGACTGGACGGTGACCGAAAGGCCGGAGCTGAGAATCGTGGACCAGGATCTCTGGGAGCAAGTCCAACAGAGAATCGCAAATCGATCCCGTATCACTGCAGAAAAGCGGGTCCTCAGCAAGAAGACCCATCTTCTCTCCGGGTTGGTCTACTGCGACTGCGGACGCCGCATGACTCTGAGCGGCCACTCCTATTCCTGTCCCGCCTACTTCGAGAAGGCGACTTGCACCAACACCACTCGCTTCAGCGGACCATCTCTCGAGGCCCTGGTAATCAGAGCCCTAAGGGAGCGACTCTTGCCCAAGATCAAGGACCTCGAGTTGGAGGTAAATCGGATCTTGGCCTCAGGAGGCAACGAGGACAAGCTGGCTGATCTTCGTAACGAGGTCTCCCGGCTTGAGGCCAGCGTCAAGAACCGCGTCGCCAACGCCTCACGAATGGCACTCGACAAGGAGATGCTCCGCTATGTCACCGGGCTCATTGCCCAGGAACGCTCAAGACTCAACGAGTGCCGCCAGGCCATCACCGCACTCGAGCGTCAGACCAAGTGCCTCACAATCGACACGGGACTCATCAAGGATGCCCTCGAGAACCTTGACAAGGTCCTGGACACCGACCTCGAGATGGCGCGCGAGTTTCTCGCCGCGATGGTCGAGCGCATCCTTGTGCACCCCCTCTCAGACACCAAGGGACACCGGCAAGGGATTCGCTGCCCTCTGTGCGGGCTCTCGATCAAGAAGCTGCCGCCACAGCACGCCGCCAAGCACGGTCTCTCAGTCGAGGAGATGGCGACGGCTTACCCGCAGTTCGGAGTGAGCCAGCCGGTCGAAGTCCGTATTGGGCTGAATATGAAAGACCTCCTCGCCAAGGAGGAGGTCGTTTATTGTATGGTTGCGGGGGCAGGATTTGAACCTGCGACCTTTGGGTTATGAGCCCAACGAGCTACCGGACTGCTCCACCCCGCGTCACTCCAGCCCATGGATTGTAGTCTCCGGCCGGGCGAAGTCAAGGGGCAACGCGCCAAATCGGCAGGCATTAGCTGGGAAGATTCGCTGCTGCTCAACCGAGAACCGGGCCGCGCCCCGGTTGGACGCACTCCGGAGGCGCGCGATGCCGGAGACGCCGCACGTTGGGGAGAGGATCGCCAGGGACCGCGCTCGCTGTCAGGCGTGCGAGCGGATGCGCTTCGCTCCCGGCCTGTCGAACCCGGCGGACGTCGTCGCGGATCTTCGGCTTCGAGTAGGGAGTCTGATGGCGACACGGTCGCGCACCGCTGATAGACTGACGAAGTGAACACCGTTCCGCCAAGGATCTGCGTGCTTCCGGCGGCGGAGCTCGAGGTCTTCCTTGAGCGCTATCGCCACGACACCGGGGTGCCCGAGACCATGGACCCCGGTCACTTCATTCAGGAGGTGCTGCAGCAGGCCAACGCCTTTGTGCCGTCGGAGGCGGGCTCGGTGCTCCTCGACCACCCGTTCGAGCGCTCCGGGGACCCAGGGGCAGCCGCGCTGTACTTTATCGCCGCGTTCGGACCGTCGGCCGAATCGCTGCTGGGTGCCAGCATCCCCACCACGGCGGGGGTCGTGGGTCACGTGTACCGCAAAGGCGAGTCGCACCTTGGCGTGGAGCCCCGCAAGGATCCGTTCTTCTACCCCCGCTTCGACGAGACCCATGCTTTCCACACCGAGAGCCTTCTGGCCGTCCCGATCCGAATCGAGAACAGTGTGTGCGGTGTGCTCGAGATGGTCAACCGTCTCGACGGCCGGCCGTTTGACGAGCGCGACCGAGCGCTGCTCGAGATCTTCGCGTCCTACACTTCGGTCTCGATCCAGAACCTCCTCGATGCAAGGCGCGCCGGCGCCGCGGCCCGTAGCGATGACCTCACGGGCCTCGCGAACGACCGGTTCTTCCACCGCCGGCTGGCTGAGGACCTCGACCACGCCGACGCCGCCTCCGGCCGCGTCGCCCTGCTGTTCATGGATCTCGACAACTTCAAGAGCGTCAACGACCGTCACGGGCACCTGGCAGGCTCCCAGGTACTCAAGGAGGTCGGATATCTCCTCCGAAGGGCTGTGCGTTCACCGAGGGTCACGCTCGCGCGCTATGGGGGCGATGAGTTCGTGGTCATCCTCCCAGGGTTCGACATTGAGGCGGCCACGCAGGTGGCCGAGGAGATCTGCAACGCGGTCCGCTCACAAGCCTTCCTCCGGGGGCGCTTCTCGTGGGCGAGCGGACCGGTGGAGTTTGCCGGCCCGCTCACCTGCTCAGTTGGAGTCGCGGTGTATCCCGAGCATGTCCCCCGTCTCGGCACCTCCGACCACCGTCGCAACCAGCTCTTGAGGGCCTCGGATCAGGCCATGTACGCCGCCAAGGCGGTCGGCAAGGACCGAGTGATGGTGGCTGATCTCGAGGCCGCCGCGCCAAAATGACGCCTATCACCCCGAGCTGACTCTGCGATTCTCCCGAAATATGGCACGGATATTGCTCAGTTGCTCAAGCGGACCGGGACCCCCGGCCCTTGGAGGGCGCAGTCAATGAACACGACCAAACGTCATACGATGCTCTCAATGAGCGCGGTGGCTGTCGGCGCCACGGTGCTGGGTATGGTCTTAGCGGGCGGGCTCGGCCTCACGCCCAGCAGCACCGCTGCCAAGGGAACGCCCGCTGCTGCGGCACCAGCTCCGCTCGCCCCGCCGGCCGGGTATCCGGACTTCGCCACGCTCGCGGAGCGAGTGAACCCGGCCGTTGTCTCCGTCTACACGGAGGATATCGTCAAGCCGCAAGACACTCGGCGCTTCCATCAGGACATGGATCCATTCGAGTTCTTCTTCGGCCCAGGAGTCCCCCGCCCCGACATGCGACGTCAGCAGAAGAGAACAGGCGCCGGAAGTGGGTTCTTCATCTCGACCGACGGTCTCATCGTGACCAACAACCACGTGGTCGAGAGCGCCGACAAGATCAGGGTTCGTCTCGCCGACAACACGGAGCTGTCCGCAAAGATCGTGGGCCGCGATCCGGCCACCGACGTCGCTCTCATCCGCGTCGACTCCAAGGGGCCGTTCACGTCGCTTCCCTTGGGCGACTCCGACACACTCAGGGTCGGCGAGTGGGTGATGGCCGTCGGGAACCCTTTGGCCATGGAACACACGGTCACGGTGGGTGTCGTCTCAGCCAAGGGCCGCGCCCTCGGGCTCTCGGAGGCCACGCGCTCGTTCGAGAACTTCATCCAGACCGACGCCGCCATCAACCTCGGCAACTCGGGCGGCCCGCTTGTGAACCTGCGTGGTGAGGTCGTAGGGATGAACACCGCCATCAATGCGGCCGGTCAGAACCTCGGTTTTGCGGTGCCGGTTAACACCGTCAAGACCGTGGTTCCACAGCTCAAGGACAAGGGCAAGGTCGTGCGTGGCTTCCTCGGTGTCACGATCACGAATGTCGACCAGAAGGTCCAGGAGTCATTCAAGCTACCGTCTCGCGACGGCGCCCTGGTAGAAAGCGTGAGCAAGGGCGGCCCGGCCGACAAGGGCGATATCAAGCCGGGTGATGTCATTGTCGCGGTCGGTGGAGTCCCCGTCAAGGAGACCCGTCAGCTCATCGACCAGGTTTCCGCGAGCGCTCCCGGCCAGAAGATCGACCTCGAGGTCATTCGGGACGGCAAGCGCCACATGGTCCCGGTGGTTCTGGGCGAGCGTCCGGCGACTGAAGGCGAGCAGGAGACCTCGACCACAAAGGAGGACACGCCGTCCTCCAAGCTCGGCGTTGAGGTCGATGACCTCTCGGTCCGCTCGCGCCGCCAGTCCGAGATCCCGAATGATGTGGACGGCGTAGTCATCACCGACGTGACGGAGCTCTCTCCCGCCGACGACGCCGGCCTGAGAGCAGGCGATGTCATCATGCGCGTCAACTCGCGCGACATCTCGTCGCAACAGGATTTTCGCGAGGCGATCGCCGGCGTGCGGTCGGGCAGTATGGTGCGCTTGTACGTCTATCGCGCACAGGCCGAACAGAAGAGTTTCGTCTTCGTCCGCATGCCGTAGCCTCCGTTCGCTGCCGACCAGGGGGCGCCCCTCGGGGTGGCCCCTTCTTGCTGCTGTGCCAAGAGGAAGCAAGGTCGCGCCCCGCCGTCTTCTTGACCGGGCTCGAAGGGAGAGGTCACACCCGACCTAGCGCAGAACTTCCAGATCGTCCACATCTTTAATGCACTGACGAACAACCGCTCGTGCCGCAGAGCGTTGGCCGCAGAGCAGGCATTCGACGTCTTTGCACAGCAGACTTGCCGAGCGTGGCAGGACGCCCGTATCGTAGAGGCGTTCGCCTCGATGGTCGGTCGGGAGCACAGACCCTGAGGAGCAGCGGACAGGAGCTCGCGTTTGGCGCGGGCCGGTTTTTGCGCTACACTAATCCAGGCGCGCGAATGCGGATGCGGTGACCGTCCCCGGTGTTTCCCCGCCTTATGCGTGTCTGCTCGTTCGTGTTGCTGTCGCAAGTCTCTTGCAGGCGGCGGCGCGGTGAGCCAAGGAGTTTGACAAGCATGGCCGAAGAGTTTAAGAACGCTCCCTCGCTGCCTGCCTCGGAGCCGAAGGAAGCTGCAGGCTCGGGACGGCGCCGCCGACCCCGTCGGCGACGCAACCGCCGTCACACAGCGGCCGGCGCGGCTCCCCAGTCCCCGTTCGATGGGTACCTTTGGCGGCGTGAGGATGGCAAGGCGTTCCTGATCACCGCGGGAAGCAGGTTCCACCCGACTGGTGAAGACCCGGTTGTGGACCCCGGCCTGCTGTCGCGATGGCACCTCGAGAGTGGCCTGCGCATCGGCGCTTCGGTACAGCCTCCGAACGGCCACCAGCGCCCGACCGTGTCCGATATCAACACCATCGAGGGTCTGACGCCCGACGAGTACCGCCAGAAGGCCATGCCGTTTTCCGATCTCACCTCCATCGATCCAACGCCGCGCTTTAAGCTCGAAACCGAGCCGGAGATCCTCGAACCGCGCGTTATCGACCTCATGGCGCCGATTGGAAAGGGCCAGCGGTGCCTCATCGTGGCCCCACCAAAGGCTGGCAAGACGACGCTGCTGCAGCAGCTTGCGCACGCGATCGCGGTCAATCACCCCGAGGTGCAGATCTTCGTGCTGCTCGTCGACGAGCGCCCGGAAGAGGTGACTGACTGGAAGCGGAACATCATCAAGGGCGAGGTCTATGCCTCATCGTCGGATGAATCCGTCCAGAGCCACATCGAGGTTTCCGAGATGGTGCTCGAGCGGTCCCGCCGCCTGGTCGAACTCGGCCAGGACGTCGTCGTTTTCATGGACTCGCTGACCAGGATGTCACGCGCCTATAACAACAATCAGAAGAGCTCCGGGAGGATCCTCTCAGGCGGGATCGACGCGCGGACCATGGAGAAGCCCCGGCGGTTCTTCGGATCGGCGCGCAACATTGAGCATGGCGGCTCACTTACCATCGTCGCGACCTGCCTGGTCGACACGGGTTCCCGGATGGACGAGGTCATCTTCCAGGAGTTCAAGGGCACGGGGAACATGGAAATCGTCCTCACGCGCGACCTCTTCGAGCGCCGCATCTTCCCGTGTATGAACATCCCCCAGTCGGGCACGCGCAAGGAGGAGAAGCTCTACCCACGCGAAGAGGTCGAACGGATCTACCTGCTTCGCCGCGCGCTGGCGGCGCTGCCTCCCCATGAGGCGATGCAAGCGCTGCTATCGAAGCTCAAGCAGTACCGTACCAACGCGGATTTCCTCGCCAACATCCAGGCGAACGTTCGTTGATTCCTCCCAGTGGTTTCTGACCGCCGCCCCAGGTCAGGCGAGAAAGTGTGCCCTCCGCCCCGCCCACCCAACCTCGAGACTTGAGGCGCAGCGTCCGCGACAGGCCCCAAGGACATAGATGAAACGACCCACCTAGACGGCAGGCCGGGTTGCTTGTTCGCGGGCGCTCTCAGCGCAATATTAACTGTTTGGTCACGGTGATCCAGGTCTTGACCTTCTTGCCATCCTTCATCGCGGGTCGGTACCGATTCTGCTTCACGGCTTCGGCACAGGCTTCGTCTATGCCGGGCCTGCTGGGCTGAAACGGGCGCAAGACCTTGACTTCGTCCACGCCGCCTTTCTCGTTGACGAGTACCCTGAGGATGGCATACCCGCTCGCCGGGGCCTTCGCGAGCGCAGCGGAGCGTGGAAGGGTCACCTTCCCCTCGACCAGGCTTTGGGGCTGCGCGTCCACCTGGGAGAAATCCACCAGATCGCCCTCGCTCACAGCGCTCCCGAGCCCAGTGGTAACCGGCGGCTGTTCCGGCGGCGGGGCTGCGGTCGAACCCGCCGGGACTACCGTCGGCACGACCGGTGGCTGCGTCCAAGCGGCCTGGGGCGCCGGGGCCGTCATTGGGACCTGGGTCGGGACCGCGGCGGTCGGGACCGCCTTGAGAGCCAGCTTGGTCTCGGCCAGAGCCGCCTGTTGGCGAGTTTTCGCCGCCTCGGCCTCCTGTTGCTGCTTGATCTTGGTGAGCTCGTCCTCCCTCCGCTTCTGTTCGGCCTCTCGCGCGGCGATCTCGCGTTGCAGTCTCTGCTGTTCCTCGGCCGAGATCTGCTTCGCGCCTGGGTTTCCCTGCTTCTGCTTGTCGAGTTGCTTGCGCAACTCCTCGGTCGTGGCCTTCTCGGCCTCGAGCTCCTTTCGAAGCTGATCTTCCTTTTCCCGCAACGCCTGTGCGACCTGGGTGTTGACCAGCTCCTGCAGCATCTTCTTCTGGGCCTCCTGGTCAACCGCGCTCGGCATCGAGGGCCGGCTCAGGATCAGGTAGCCAATGACCAGGAGCAGAACCACGCCAGCGGCGATGGCCGCGTAAAGGGTGGTCCGGTTCGGGACGCTGGGCGTCTCGGGCGCCTCGGGAATCTCCGCCTTGGGAGGCTGGTAGTGCGCCGTCACATCAAGGGTCCTTTCCTGCTGGAGCTCCCGGTCCTCCTGTTCGATCTCATTTCGATAGAGCCTGTCCATGAACAGAGCAAGGTTGAAGGTCGTCGGCGAGTAGGCTCCGCCGTAAAGCAACTTCTCGAGCTCCTTCTTGAAGTCGGCGGCCGACGCGTAGCGGTCATCCGGGCGCGGAGCCATGGTTTTCTTAAGAATCGCGAGGACATCCTGCGGGATGGGGCCCTCTTCGAAGGCAAGCATCGGGGCCTCGAGGGCGGCCGCCCGTGCCGCCGGGTCCGCCGGAAGAGGGTGCCCGGAGAGAAGCTGGAACAGGATCGCGCCCAGAGAGTAGACATCGGAGCGCGGAGTCGCCGTTGCGTTGGCGAGAACCTCGGGCGCGAGGTACGATGCCGCGAGCCTCTTCACCACCACCCTGTCAAGGTTGGCACGCAGACCGTGTGCGATTCCGAAACCCGCGACCTGAGCCTCTCCGTCGTTGCCGACCATGGCAAGGTGGGGAACGAGGAAGCCGTGGATGAGAGGCTGCCCCTGCACCTCTACCGCCGATGCCGCAGCCAGCGCGGCAGCGAGCTTCTCGACGATCAAGAGGGCGTTGTCAATCGCGATCGGGAACTGCTCCTGGGTCGCACGAGCCATCAGTTGGTCGAGAGGCTGCGAGGGCACGTAGTCCCACGCGACAAAAGGAATCCCGCCCTCGCTACCGTGAGTGGCGTTCCGTACGACGTTGCTGGCCCTGAGGACCTGGGCGATCTGGTTGGCGGGCCCGATTTCTGCAGTCAGGGCGGCGCGGTCCAGACCCACCTGATCAAACCGCCGAAGCCACACAATCCTCTTGAAGCCGTTCCGCTCCATCTCCCCGGCACGCCACAGGGTGCCCAGGCCGTCCTGACTGCGCTGTTTGAGAAGAAGGAATTTCCCGAAACTCGAATACGTGTCGGCCATTGAAGGCCCTCCCAGACTTCAGCAAACGCTAGCATTCGCCCCCTGGCAGGTCAACGGCCACGTGCCTGAAAGCGCCGACTCGCGAGGTGTGCCTCGAGGATGAGACGAGCCGCGAGACCGTCCACAAGTTCCGGCCATCGCCGGCGAGGCGTTCCCGCCTCGACCAGTAGACTCTCGGCAGCCGCTGTCGTGCCGCTCTCGTCAACCGTCTCGACCGGGACTTCGAGCCGGCGTTCGAGCGCGGCGACAGCACTCGAGACCCGGACCTCGCCCCGGCTATTTCCAGCCCTCGTATGAGGCACACCGACGACCACACCTTCAACGTCCCACGTGCTGGCCAGCTCGGCCACGGCTTCGGCCAACCGGTCCGGCCCGGAGTACGGGATCGCGCGGAGCGGAGAGGCGAGTTGCTCGTCAGTGTCGCACACCGCCACGCCCACGCGATGCGACCCGATGTCGAGCGCCAGCCATCGCATCCTCAACGAGGATACGCCAGTTCTCGTACACTTCGGATTAGGAGCCTATCCGAGAAATGGGGCTACCGCACCCGATTACCTGGACAGGCTCCTAGCCTAGATTGTCCACGGCAGAACCCTCGTGATGAGTCCAGGCTAGAATACAGCCGCAGGCAGGGAGGGCGGTTGACACAAGGGCTTGCAAGTCGCGTTCCACTCGCGGCGTTGGTGCGGCCTTCCGGCGGCCTCGCTGCCGTGGTCGGTCTCTCCGCTGCCCTCCTGACCTGCGCGCCGGTTGCCGCCCAGGCACCGGCGGCCGGGGACCTCGTCACGCTCGACGCGATCCACCAGCAATGGGTGCAGGACACGCTCTGGTGCGGCCAGGGCGACGTCCACGCGAGCTATCAGGACATCACACTCCGCTGTGACGAGGTCGAAGTCGACCTCGCCACGATGCGGATGCACGCCAAGGGGAACGTCATTCTCGATCAGGGTCAGGCGCGCATCGTGTGTAGCCGTATGGACTTCGACCTGCGGTCGAAGACCGGCACGTTTTACGAGGTCGAAGCGTTCTTCCCGCCCGTTTACCACTTCCGCGGTCAGGAAATGGAAAAGCTGGACGAAGATCACTTTCGTTTCCACCGGGGCACCTTCACCAGTTGCGACCTGACCGCCAAGGCGCCTCCTTGGAGTATCGAAGTCCAGGACGCAGTCATACAGCTGGAAGGGTACGGCCACTTCCGCGGTGCCGCGCTCAAAGTCCGCGGCGTGCCGATCTTCTACACGCCGCGTCTCCTCTGGCCGGTGAAGCGGGACCGAGCCGCCGGCTTCCTTGTGCCGTCGTTTGGATTCTCCAGCCAGCGCGGCGTCTACATCGGCAACTCGTTCTTCTGGCCCCTGTCGCGCTCTTTCGACACCACGCTGTTCCTCGACCTTTACACGAAGAACTACTTCGGGTTCGGCAGTGAGGTGCGCTGGGCGCCGGCCGACCATGGGTACGGTGATCTCACCGATGAGTTTATCTGGGATCGCACCACCAAACGCTGGGAGTGGAAGGCAAACGGCAAGTACAACCAGCTCTTCCCCGACGGCTACACCCTGCACGTCCAGCTCCAGGAACTGTCAGACATCAACTTCTTTCAGAACTTCGAGGGGACGTCCTTCCAAACCGGGGTTCGGACCCTATATTCCTACTTCAACCTCGCACGGACGTGGGGACCGCAGGCCCTGACCTTTCGCGCCGACCACAACCAGACGTTCTACACGGACCCCACCAGCGGCGCGACCTCCGAGGTCACGCTCGATCGGTTGGGTGAGCTCGAATACCGGCTGCGCTCGACTCGCATAGGCTCGACGGCGCTCTACGTCGCCGCCAACGGTCTCATGGACGAGGTTCAGGTCGACAAGTCTGCGACATTGCGCGGCCGTTATGGACGCATCGACGTTTTCCCCACGCTAAGCCTGCTCACGCCGGGACTTGCCTGGCTCAACATCACGCCGACGATTGGTGCACGGGAGACGTACTACACCGCACAATACTCGACCGACCACATGCAATTCATAGACGAGCCGGTCTCCCGCCACTACGGCACCGCGGGGCTTGACATCGTGGGGCCATCGCTCTCCCGCGTCTGGACCGAAGCGAACGGTGACAAGCTGAAACACCTGATCGAACCGCGCATCGAGTACACTTACATCTCGAATCCCGGCGGTAACCTCGACAATTCTACGAGCTCCCCGATCCCAGTCTTCGACGAACGCGACTCGGTGTTGGTGACCAACCAAGTGACGTGGACGTTCGGCAACTATCTCCTGCTCAAGAGCGGCCCGGCCGGAAGCCGGCAGGTGGCGAGCCTGGAGATCAGCCAGGCGTACTCGCTATCGGACCCTCTCACCGTTGCCCGGCAGATCTACGACCCGACTACAGGGGCGACGACGCCACTTCCTGCGAGCCAGAAGCTCCCGCTGGACGTCTGGCTGCGAATCTCGCCTCTGCCGACAGCGACCCTCGACTCCCGCGTCGACTTCGATCCTGTGACTCACAAGCTGTACACCACGTCGTTCACGGGTGGCTACACCAGCGGGCCCACCGGACTCAACCTCACGTGGTTCTCGAGCTACGACCCTACGGGGCAAGTCACATCGTCGCAGACACGCCTCTTCTTCGCCATAGGCCCGAAGGGCGCCCCGTGGCGGCTGGAGAGTCAGATCGCCTACGATCTCCATCAGAAGGAGCTCCTTGACCACAGGTACGTTTTCCGGTGGCGAGGGAGCTGCTGGAGTGCCACGGTTCAGTATCACGACTACCGGATCGCCCCATACCAGCAACGCGACTATCGCATCTCGATCGACCTCACAGGGTTGGGGACGTTCCTTGACATCAAGGGCGGCCTCGATTCCCTCTCGCACTGAACGGGTTGCGAGGGATGCAGTCGTGGTGTAAGCTCTCGGTCCGCCAGGTCGGGGCGTAGCTCAGCCTGGTAGAGCACACGGTTCGGGACCGTGTGGTCGGAGGTTCAAATCCTCTCGCCCCGACCAGTACTATCTGATGCGGGGGGCATTTCGGCCCCCCTTCCCTTTCCCCCTGCCTCGCGCCCCCCGAGCCCCCCTCGGTCCGGCCGAGTGAATCGGCCTCCGCTTTCCCTTCTGCCACCGTCTTGACAAGCGACCACCCGAGCTGTCCTGGCGGAGAGTCCCGCGGCCACTCCATCCGCCCTCCCGGCCGCTCGAGACCCTGCGTGCTCTCCACCTGCTCCCAAGTCGGCGCCGCGTTTGGCACGTTTCTCGCTAACAAATTCCTGAGCCGGCCCATGAAGGTGACGGGCTTGCCACGGGGCCGTCTCGAACTCAGTGTTGCGATCGAAGCAATGTCGGGACGACTATAGAGTTGGGTTTCAATCGCTCGTGGCACAATGCCGCCTGCGGTGCGACGATGCCGCCTTGGCAGGCCAAGACGGCACTAAGTGGTGTGGCGCAGGGCGATCGGTCCCACCGCGCGGCACCAGTTTCGATGCCGTAGAGGGGAGACATGTGATGGGTTACCAGTGGAGGTCTTCGGTGATTCTTGGTTTCGGGCTCGTGGTCGCAGCGTTGGCAGTGGCGCAGGAGCCGCCTGCCATTCCGACTTCCGAGGAAGTGGTCCGTCGCGCCTGTGATGCTGCCGGTGGCCTCAAGGCGTTCACGGACCTTGGAATCGTGGGCCTTGCGACCAGGAGTGAGGAGGTGTCCCAGGAAGGGAGCATCACCACCACGTTGCAGAACAACTACTTCCTGGCTCCAGGCCCGATCCCTGGAAGGTACGAGAATCCCGACAAGAAGGTGGTCGCAGGCGACGACGGCAGCGGGGGCTGGGCCGTCATCAATGAAAAGCCGGACACGCGACTGTCCACGGCCCGCATTGTGAAGCGGCAGCTGACCACCTCCCTGTTCCCGACGCTCCTGCCGTTCTCGCTCACGTGGGACGGGGTCGAGGTTCAGGAGGTCAAAGCCGCCCAGCTTAAAGGTCACCCGGTCTGGCAGCTGACGGTCTCCGTTCCGAGGATGTTCTTCAGCACGCCGCAGATCGCGACGACGTGGACGATCCTCATCGATAGCACCAGCTTCGCGGTCGTACGGGCAGAAAGCCCGTTTACCGACCTTGGAAAGGGTGTGACCGCCGACGGCATGCGTTTCACTTGGCGAGAACCGGTCGAGGTCAAGGACGTGACTTTCTACAAGGAGCAGAAACTCACTGGGCTCGATGAGGCCGGGGTCGAGAAGACCCATAGCCGTGTGGATCGCCTCCAGTACCACGTAATTCCTATCTCCGAAGCGAAGAAGCTCTTCGCGAACCCGATACCGCTCGAACTGCGGCCGAAACCACCGGCGATGCAGCCGCCTCACCCTCCGGCCACTCAGCCAAACGGCTGATCGGACCGGAGAAGTCAGAGCGAGATTGAATTCGGTGTGCCCTGTCGTGCCATCGCGCCCGGGACCGGCAGCGTACACTGACGATGAGGCTCGTGTCCCAGTCTATTGCGTTGGTGGAGGATGATGATGTCGCTTGGTCCAGGTGGCAACCGGTTCGTGGAAGTTTGGCCCCCTCCATACCGCCAAGCCCTTCTCCTGCAAGGCGGAACTCGCTCTTGGGGGGAGATCCCAAGCGCAGACGGAGCTACGTCGTCATGGAGGCGCACGTGCTAGCACGACTCATCTCTTCCGCGATGATTGTGGGAGTGCTGTTCGCCGAAGCCGCTGCTTCCGCCGCTGCCCAGCCGCCGCCACCGCCGGAGCCATTGGTCAAACAGATTCAGGAGCTGAGTGATGCTCAGCAAGGGCTCGAACAGCGCCTCGACGCGCTCGCCAAAGCCATCGACGATATCGCCTGGTTTCAAAGCGTGGGTGACGTCGCGGTAGTCGACAAGTGGCGCATCGCCGGTCCGCCCACGGCGAACCAGCCCAACCCCACCGGTTTAGGCGCGGGCAACCCGATCAAGTTTTACACCTACACGTTCGTACCGAGGGACCACAAGGCTGGCGAGAAGCTGCCGATGCTGATCCTCCCCCACGGCGGAGTTCACGCCGACTTCACGACCTACCACGCGCACATCATCCGCGAGCTCGTGGCACAGGGGTACGTCGTCGTGGCGCCGGATTACCGAGGCTCGACGGGCTACGGGCGTGACTTCTACGAACTCATCGACTACGGCGGCCGGGAGGTGGACGACATCCACGCGAGCCGGAACTGGGCGGTGGAGAACTTCGACTTCGTCGACCCCCAGCGCGTCGGCCTGATCGGCTGGAGCCACGGAGGTCTCATCGTTCTGATGGAGACGTTCGCCCACCCCAAGGACTACGCGTGTGTCTTCGCGGGTGTGCCGGTGTCCGATCTCGTCCAGCGCATGGGGTACCAGGGCAAGAGCTATGAGGACGACTTCTCGGCCAAGTACCACATCGGCAAGACGGTCCAAGAAGACCTCGCAGAGTACAAGCGGCGCTCTCCGGTCTGGAGCGTCGACAAGCTCGCGGTTCCTCTTCTCATCCACACCAACACGAACGACGAGGACGTCAACGTCATCGAAGTCGAGCACCTCATCCAGGCGCTGAAGGCCGCAGGAAAGAAGTTCGAGTACAAGGTGTACCAGGACGCCCCCGGCGGTCACAGCTTCGATCGCATGGACACCGTGCTGGCCCGCCAGGCCCGTCGGGAGATCTACGCGTTCCTGGCGCGCTACCTCAACCCGCCGCGCGTACTCCCGTGATCGTGCCGGGCAACCTCCCGACCAGTCGGCACCGACGTTCGGACCCCGGCCGTCGAATCCCATGTGCTCGATATGCTGCGTGTTAGACTCCGGCCCGTGGGCGGGTTCGAACGTCGCTGTCTCATCCTCCTGTCGGTCGTGGCTGCTCTCAGCTGCCGCGGAGCGTCGGGGCGGCTTGCGATCGTGGGCGATCGCAAGGTGACGATCGAGAATCTCTCGGCTTTCGTCAGCTCCCAGACCGGGCGCTCCCTCTCCGACGTGTCGCCCGAACTCGCCGGGGCACTCTTCGAGCGGTTCCTCGACGAAGAGGTTGTGCTCGCAGCCAATCCGTCTCCGGGCGACCACGACCTGACACCGACCGCCCGCAGCGCACGCGTCCGCGATCTCGCGAGTGCGCTTTGCCCGCCCTCACCGCAGCCATCGAGTTCGCAGGTGGATGCGTACCTTGCCGCGCACCCCGAGTTCGCAAGCGGTGGAGAGCGCATCAAGCTCCGGCAGCTCGTCCTTCCCGATCAGTCGACCGCCCGGAGTGCGCGCGACCGCTCGCGTTCGGGTGAGGACTTTGTGAGGCTCTCGCGAGAGCTCTCACGCGCCCCGAACGCTGCCGACGGCGGGATGCTGGGATGGGTCGAGCGTGGTCAGCTCCCCCCCGAGTTCGAGGCCGCCGTGTTCGGCCTCTCGGAGGGAGAGGTCAGCGAACCCGTGCCCAGCAACGCCGGCTGGCACGTGTTTCAGGCGATGGAACGACGTAACCCCGGTAGCGGCCCCGATCCGGCTCTTCGCGACCGAGCCCGCGTCCAACTGGCCGCGGCACAAGCGGATGCCACCCAGCGGAGCTGCCTGATGGTGCTCGCATCCAGGGTAGGGGTCCGGGTGGACTGTGCCGGCGTGAGCTTCCCGTGCCGCAACCCGTTCGAGGTGACACCATGAGATTGAGTGCTCTTGTTCTTCCTGTCCTGATTGCGACCGTCTCTGCGGCAAGCGGAGAACGACGGCTCGTAGAGGGCATCGTCGTTCGCGTCAACGACCGCATTCTGACCACCGCCGACATTCGCCAGCGCGCCAACGAGCGGGCGGCGCAGACCGGCAAGCCGGTCCCGCTCGATCAGTACCCCGAGTTCATCCAGGATGCGGCCGATGAGCTGTGCATGCTGGAACGGGCCGAGGAGCTCAAGCTTGAAGTTTCGAGTGACGAGCTTAACGGGGCGATCCAGGAGCTCAGGGACCAAAACCACGTAAAGGACGACGCCGCCTTCGAGGCCGCGCTGCACGACATGGGTATGACGCTCGACGGCCTGAGAGCGAGGATCCACGACAACCTGCTTGTGAACCGCCTGCTCAGGCGAGAGGTGGGCGACCTCCCGATCACTGAGTCCGAACTGCGACAGCGCTTTGAGCGCGAAAAAGACCAATTCACCATTGGTGAGCGGGTGCATCTGGAGCACATCGTGTTCTCGGTCGGGGCCGAGAAGGGGGACGACGATTCCAAGCTCGCTGCGGCGCGGCGCCTGGTGGCCGCGGCCCGCTCGGGAGGCGATTTCAAGGCGCTCGTTCAGGCGGAGGTTGATGCCGGTCACGGGACCGGCGGCGACCTCGGGACCGTGCTCACAGCGGACATGCGCGGCGAGGTTCGTGACGTGGTGGCGAAACTCAAGGCCGGGGAGATTTCCGATCCGTTCACGAGCCCGGCCGGTGTGCACATCGTCCGCCTCCTCGAACGCATCCCACCCACGGTCAAGCCCTTCAACGACGTCGAGGAAGAGCTTCGGCAGCGCGAGCTCTCGGACCGCTACCGCTCGCACCTTTCGAGTGTCGTGACCGAACTCAAGAAGCGCTACGTCCTCGAAGTTCACCCCGAGCTGATGACCGCCAGCAAGTAGGCCCGACTCAGCGCCTGCTGAGATCCCATCCGACAACCCCAGCATCTTGACAGTCCACCGTGGCACCCTCATCATAGCGGTGGACAAAAGTGGAGCGAAGTGGACCATCGTGGCCCACGCCCCGATTCTGCAGGCTTTTGGAGGGGAGCATGGAGACTTTTCGCGGAAGCTACCAGGCCACCGTTGATGATAAGGGTCGCCTGAAGCTACCCGCGCGTCTCAAGGGTCAGCTCGAGGAGTGGTACGGCTCTCGGGTGTTCGTGACATCGCTGGGGCCGCTCGAGCTCCGTGTCTATCCCCTGTCTGTGTGGGAGGAGCTTGAGCGGCGGTTCCTCGCGCGCCCCTCACTGGATCCGCTGGTGCAGCGCCTGCTGGAACACGCCAACTACGGTCAGGAGGACGAGATGGACACCCAGGGGCGAGTGCTCGTGCCCGCACTCTTGCGCGATGTGCTGGGGGTCAACGGTGAAGTCGTCGTGTCGGGGCGCGGCCGTTTCCTGGCGGTCGTGGCGCGAGACCGGGCCCAGGCGGAACTCGCGACCCCGTTCACGAACGAGGAGCTGGCCGCGCTCGCAGCACTGGAACAGTGATGCGCGATGTGTCCGTCCCAACACCAGCCTGTACTGCTCGCGCAAGTCGTGGAGGCGCTGGCACCTCCTGGAACCGGCCTGATCGTGGACGCCACGGTCGGCCTCGGAGGTCACGCAGCGGCACTTCTCGTCCGCTACCCCTCGGTTCGAGTCCTCGGGTTGGATGTCGACCCCGAGGCACTCGCCTTGGCGCGTCAGCGTCTGGAGAGCTTCGGGAATCGGGTTGTCCTCGTCGTCGCCTCATACTGGCAGCTCGCCGAGGTGGCCCGCGCCTATGGGTTTGCGGCCGCAGACGGGGTCTTGTTCGATCTCGGCGTCTCTTCCCTGCAGCTGGACACGCCGGCTCGCGGTTTCTCCTTCCGTCACGACGCAACCCTCGACATGCGCTTCGGCCCCGACGGAGAGACCGCCGGGGAGCTCCTGGCCAACATCGGGGAGGAGGAGCTCGTGCGGGTCCTGCGCGACTTCGGTGAGGAGCCTCGGGCCAGGCGGATCGCGCGGGCGATCGTCCGCGCGCGGATGAAGCAGCCACTCCGCACGACCGCGGAGCTCCGCCGCGTGGTTCACTCCGCCCTGGGATCCGCGCGCGGTCGAATCGACCCGGCGACTCGCACGTTTCAGGCGCTTCGCATTGCAACCAACCGCGAGCTCGAGGGCATACCGCTCGCAGTCGAGCAGGCCGCGCGCCTGCTGAGCCCGGGCGGACGGCTGGCGGTCATCGCGTTTCACTCCCTCGAGGACCGCCTGGTCAAGCGCACTCTGCGCCACCTCGCCGGGAGGTGTGTCTGCCCGCCGGGCAGCTTCGCCTGTACGTGCCAGCCCGAACACCTCCTCGAGGTACTCACGCCACGGCCGATAGTGCCCACCGACGTTGAGGTGAACGCCAACCCGCGCGCACGCTCGGCCAAGCTCCGTATCGCCCGGAGAGTGGGATGAAAGTCGGTGGGTATCGTCCGAGGAACAGCTGGCTGCGGCGGCAGCTCGACACGCGCTGGCGCCGGTGGTTGATCCTCTGCTTCGTCGGGGCGGCGATCGTGAGCGTCCTCATGGCGGCGTTCATCGCTCCCCGTCAGGCGACTCTGCGCATGCGGTACGAGATCGCCCAGGTTTCGCGAACGGTCGACCGTCTCGAGGGCGAGCAGCGGCGTCTCGTTCTCGAGCGCGAGGCGCTCACCTCGCCGGCGATCCTCGCCGCGGACCTGGACGCCCTCGGCCTTGCACCGCTCGAGCTCAGCAGGGTTACCCACCTCACGTCGACCGGAGAGCTCGTCCTCCCGGCGCCGAAGCCCACGCCGAAGCCTGCGCGTCCGCGGACCCAGCGAAGGGCTCGCTGATGGTGAACACCATGCGGCTGCGTTGGATCGCGTGGGCGCTATCGGCGTGGGTGGCCGTAGTGGTGCTCCGTCTCCTACAGATCCAGGTCCTCGATCACAAGACATGGGAGTCCGGCTCGGCCCGACAGCGTGAGCACCCTCTCGAGGTCGAGGAACCTCGCGGCGACATCGTCAGCAGGGATGGCCGGCTCCTGGCTGGCAGTCTCGAGCGTGTTGCCGTGTACGCCAATCCCCGCAAAATCCCGCGCGAGGTTTGGGGCAGCGTGGCTTCCGGTCTTGCTCCGCTCGTCGGACAGCCGGCTTCCGCAGTCCTGGCCCAGCTCCGCGACCACGACGGTTTCTTCTATCTTGCCAAGGACCTCGACCCGCAGATCACGGACGCAGTCGGCAAGCTGCGGCAACGCAGCGTCGGGACGATCCGGACGGAGCGTCGGGTCTACCCGCACGGCCCGCTCGCAGGCCCGGTGGTCGGGTACATCAACGCCGAAGGCGACGGCCAGGCCGGACTCGAGGCGTTCTACGACCGCACGCTGCGCGGCGTACCGAGCGTGTACCGGGTGCTGCGCGACGGCAAGACGTCGCCGACGTTCCTCGACCTGCGTCTGGAGAAGCGGGGACGTCCGGGTCAGTCGCTCGCCATCTCCATCGACTGCCGAATCCAGCTGGTGGTGGAGCAGGAGCTCGCCCGGACGATCGCCGAAACGGGGGCCAAGGGAGCCTCCGCCGTGGTGATCGATCCCAGGGACGGCGAGTTGCTCGCCATGGCGTCGCTCCCTTCGTACGACCCCGGTCACCTGGGCCAATCCCCGTCGGAGGGGCGGCGCAACCGTGCCGTCGAGGATGCGCTCGAGCCTGGCTCGACGTTCAAGCCGTTCATCGTTGCGGCGGCGATGACCGCCGGCGTGCTCGACCCCTCGGAGCTTGTGGATTGCTCGGGGGGAGGCGTGGAGATCGCCAACGTCTTCATCCACGACCACGCGCGTTACGGCCTGCTGCCGGTCCAGCAGGTGCTCGCGAAGTCGTCGAACGCGGGGGCGATTCGGATCGCCTACCGCGTCGGGACGAACCAGCTCGACGAGACAATTCGCCGGATGGGGTTCGGCCAGCCGACCCGCGTGGAGCTCCCGGCGGAGACGCGTGGGATCTACCGCGGCCCGCAGTCCTGGTCCGCGCTCTCTCGCGCCGGCCTCGCCCTCGGCCAGGAGATCAGCGCTACTACGATTCAGCTCGCGCAGGCGTATGCGGCGATCGCCAACGGTGGGTTTCTCGTGCACCCCCGTCTCGTGTTCGAGACGCGCGACCGCTCGGGACGACCCATCACCCCGTACCAGCCCCAACCCAGAGTCCGTGTGCTTCCCGCTGATGTCGCCGTTCGGCTCGCCTCGATGCTCGAGGCGGTGGTCGAAGAAGGCACCGGCAAGGCGGCCGATGTCCCGGGGTACCGGGTGGCAGGCAAGACTGGGACGGCGCAGCGGGCATCCTCGGGCAGTTATAGCGCCGGCCGCCACGTGGCGTGGTTTGCGGGCTTTCTGCCGATGCCCGACCCGAGCCTCGTGATCGTCGTCTGTGTTGACGAGCCCGTCAGCAACTACTGGGCTGCGGATGTTGCCGCCCCTGCGTTCGGACGCATCGCGACCCGCACCGTGTTGCTGCTGGGCCTGGAACCCACGGACGGAAGCCGCGCATGAGGCTCGCCGGGCTCGCCGCGGCTTGTGAGGCCTCGCTGCGCGGCGCCGATGCCGATGTTTGCGGCATCACCCACGTGGCGCAGGACGTCCAAGCGGGCTGGGTCTTCGCTGCACTGCCGGGGCAGCATAGGCACGGGATCGACTTCGTGGACCAGGCCATTGCGAACGGCGCCGTGGGCGTTGTGTCGGACCGTGACCCTGGTCTCGGCACCTCGTGGCTCTACACACAGCGCCCCCGACACGCGACCGCTCTCGCAGCATGGGTTCTTGCAGGGTATCCCGGGCGCAGCATGCGGATGGTCGGTATCACCGGGACGAACGGCAAGAGCACCGTTGCGGACCTGATTGGCCGAATCGCCGTCAAAGCCGGGGAGCACCCGGGTGTCTTCGGCACACTCGCGTACACGCTGCCGATCCGGAGCGAGCGCGCGAGACGCACGACCCCTGAGGCGACGGACCTCGCACCGCTGCTCAGAGAACTAGCAGACACCGGCGGAAGCGTCGCGGTCATGGAGGTTTCGTCCCATGCACTTGCCCTCGACCGGGTGGCGGGCCTCGAGTTCGACGTCGCCGTCTGGACCAATCTCACCAGGGATCACCTCGACTTTCACCCAGGCCTCGAGGCCTACTACGTGACGAAAGCGAGCCTCGCAGAGTTTCTGAGGCGAGACCCACCAGGCCGTCGCATAATCGGTCTCGACGACCCGTTCATGGCGCGTCTCGCCGCCTCACCGCGCGCCGGCGATCTGACCTTCGGTCTTGGCGCCGCGAGCATGGTCACCGCCCTGCAGGCCGCGCCCGACTTCGAGGGCACCACGTTTCGCCTGCGTGTTCCGGAGTGGGAGGCGCAGGTTCGCCTGCCGCTCGTTGGCCGCCACAACGTGCGTAATGCCCTGGCAGCGGCTGCAACAGCCGTCGCGCTCGACTGGCCGCAGGAGGCGATCGTCCAGGGGCTATCCACGGCGCAACCGCTGCCGGGCCGCCTCCAGCCCGTCGCTGCTGGAACGGCATTCCCGGTCTTCGTGGACTACGCCCACACGCCGGACGGCTTGGAGCAGGTCCTCCTCGCGCTCCGCGAGGTCGGCGACCGTCGTCTCGTTGTGGTGTTCGGGTGCGGCGGCGACCGTGACCCGGGGAAGCGGGCGCCCATGGGCGAGACCGTCGGGCGCCTCGCCGACGTCCCAATCGTCACCACGGACAACCCACGCAGCGAGGACCCGCAGGCGATCATTGCGCAGATCCTCGAAGGCGTGCGCGCGTCGGGCAACCCGCGCGCGCTCGCCATCGCTGACCGTCGCGAGGCGATCGCAGCAGCGCTCTCCCTCGCCGACGAGCGCTGCCTTGTCCTGATAGCCGGCAAAGGCCACGAGACCGAGCAGGTCTTTGCCGACCGTACGGTGCCGTTCGACGACCGGACCGTTGTGCGCGAGCTTGCACAGCGGAGGCGCGCATGATCCGCCGCACCGCCGCCGATCTCGCCAAGATCCTCGGTGCCCGGCTGCGAGGCGATGGTTCGGCGCTCGTGCGCGGCGTCGCAATCGACTCCCGCACGGTCCGTCCCGGCGACTTGTTCGTGGCGCTGCGCGGAGCCCGGGCCGACGGACACGACTTCGTCGGCCAGGCCGCGGCGTCGGGCGCGACTGTGGCCCTGGTCGCACATCCGGTGAGCGCCGCGCTGGCGCAGATCGTGGTCTCCGACGCGGTCGCTGCGCTCCAGCAAATCGCCGGCACCGAGCGGACAGGGGCTGCCTATCGCCTCGCCGCGGTCACGGGCTCGATTGGTAAGACGACCACCAAGGAGATCCTCGTGGCGCTCCTTGGCTCGGCGTTCCGCGTCGGGCTCACGGGGGGCAACCGCAACTCCGAGACGGGCTTCCCCCTCGAGTTGTGCAATCAGCCCGATGGTATCGAGTGGATGGTGGCCGAGCTCGGGATGAGTCACGCAGGCGAACTCGACCGCCTCGGAGCCGTCGCGCAACCGGACGCTGCGCTCTACACCGTGGTGGCGCCCGTCCACCTCGAGTTCTTCCGCGACATCGACGCGATCGCCGAGGCAAAGGCGGAGCTGATACCCCACATCCGGACGGACGGCGCTCTCGTACTCAACGCGGCGGACCCGCGTGTCGCCATGTTCGCCACGCGTTTCTCCGGCCGCGTGTTGCGCTACGGTGTCCCTGGCGCGTCCGATCTCTGGATCGAGGCCTACCGGGAACGGGGCTTGCTCGGCTCCCGCTTCGAACTCACAGGCACCCTCGGAGCGTTCGGGGTCGAATGTCCCCTGATGGGTCGCCACCAGGCCAACAACGTGCTGGCTGCAGCGACGCTCGCCCTCGCCCTCGGAGTCCCCCCCGACCGGGTAGCCTCAGCGGCCTCGAAGCTCCAGCCGGCGTCGAGGCGCGGCGAGCTCCACGCGATCCCGGGCGGGATCACCCTGGTGGACGACAGCTACAACTCCTCGCCCGAGGCGGCAAAGGTCCTCCTGGAACTCCTCGCCACCAGCGCGGGCCGTCGAGTGGCGGTGCTCGGCGAGATGCTCGAGCTCGGATCCGCCTCGTCGGCCTTCCACCGAGAGCTCGGCAGGCGGGCTGCGGCGTCGGCCGACGTTGTGGTCGCAGTGGGCGGACCGATCGCGGCCGAGATGGCGCGGGCTGCGGACGGCACCGAGACTCACTACGCCGCCACGGCCTCCGAGACGCTCGACGTCGTCCGCGCGCTGCTGCGCCCTGGGGACGTTGTTCTGGTCAAGGGCTCGCGCGGTGTGGGTCTCGACGCCGTGGTGGATGGACTTCTCCGGGTGGCTCGCTGATGTTGTACTGGCTCCTCTTCCAGCTGCATATCGTGTGGGGACCGCTGAACGTCTTCCGCTACATCACGTTCAGGGCGGCTCTCGCGATCCTCACCGCGCTCGTGCTCGGTATCGCCCTTGGCCCCGCGCTCATCCGCACCCTGCACAAGAACCAGATCGGGCAGGCGATCCGCGAGGAGGGACCGGCATCGCATCAGGCCAAGGCAGGGACGCCGACGATGGGCGGAGTTCTCATCCTGGCCGCCGTCCTCGTTCCTATCATGCTGTGGGGTGATCTCACCGAGCCGTGGGTATGGGTGGTGACCCTCACGACCCTGCTCTACGGCGGCATCGGTTTCCTCGACGACCTGCTCAAGATCCGGCACGGCAAGAACCTCGGTCTACGCGCCTGGCAGAAGTTCGGTTTGCAGCTCATGGTCGGCATCGCAGCCGCGACCGCGATCCGCCTCGTTGCCGACAGCTCGCCGTACGCCGGTGAGCTGGTTGCCCCGTTCTTCAAGAGCGCCCACGTTCAGCTCGGCCTCCTCTACATCCCGTTCGTGGCCGTCGTGCTGGCCGGCTTCTCGAATGCGGTCAACCTCACCGACGGGCTCGACGGCCTGGCGATCGGATCCGTGCTGATCGCCTTCGGCACGTATACCGTGTTCACGTATCTCGCCGGCAACGCCAAGCTCGCAAAGTACCTCCTGATCCCTTCCGTACCCGGGGCGGGCGAGGTCACGGTGTTCTGCGCGGCGATGGTGGGCGCGTGTCTCGCGTTCCTCTGGTTCAATTGCCACCCTGCCGAGGTCTTCATGGGCGACGTCGGTTCCCTGGCGCTCGGAGCCGCGATCGCGTGCACGGCCGTCATCGCGAAGCAAGAGCTCCTGCTGGTCGTGGTGGGCGGTCTGTTCGTGGCCGAGGCGCTCTCGGTGATCCTCCAGGTCGCGAGCTTCAAGACCCGGGGCAAGCGGATCTTCAAGATGTCCCCCCTGCACCACCACTTTGAGTTGTCGGGATGGGCGGAAACCCAAGTGGTGGTGCGTTTCTGGATCGTCGCCATCGTCTTCGCCCTCATCGGTCTGGCGACACTGAAGCTGCGATGAACGGAACTGCACCTCTCCGCGCGCTCGTGGTCGGCCTCGGGGCCTCCGGGGTCGCGGCCGCCGCGCTGCTCGCCCGTCAGGGATACAGCGTCACCACCAACGACCGCTGTGGCGCGGCCGATCTCGCCGAGAGCCTCGGAAAGCTACCGGATGGCGTCGTCACGGCGCTCGGAGGCCACCCAAACGGGCTCCTCGACGCCGTCGATCTCGTGGTCGCGTCGCCAGGCGTCCCCTGGGACCTCCCGCTCTTCGAGGAAGCGCGACGCCGCGGAATCGAGACGATCGCCGAGGTTGAACTTGCGGTCCGCTCAATGGAGGGCGTGCCGATCGTCGGCGTGACAGGCTCCAACGGCAAGACCACCGTCACCTCGCTGCTCGGCGAGATCGCTCGCGCGGCCGGCCTGCGCACGGGTGTCGGTGGCAACATCGGCACGCCCGCGAGCGAGCTCGCCCTTGCAGGCGGGTGGGACATCGTGGTGCTCGAGCTCTCGTCGTTCCAGCTCGAGGGGTGCACGACGCTGCGGCCTCGTATTGCGCTGCTCCTCAACCTCTCGCCGGATCATCTCGACCGCCACCCGAGCATGGCCTCCTACCTCGCTGCCAAGGCCCGCATCTTCGCCTCCCAGGAGCCCTTCGACGTCGCGGTGCTCAACGCCGACGACCCCGCGCTGGCCGTGCTGGTGGTGCCATCGCAAGTTATCCGATTCTCGTTGAAGGACACCGATGCCGAGGCTCACATTACCGCCAACACGCTGGTGCTCGACGGCGAGCCTCTGCTTCGCCGCTCGGAGCTGCGCTTGCTCGGTGATCACAACGTTGCCAACGCTCTGGCCGCCGGGCTTGCCGCCAGTCGCCTCGGGATCCCGCGCACTGCCGTTGCCGCGGGGCTCCGCGCGTTCGAGGGCCTGCCGCACCGGCATCGGATCGTCGCCGAGAGCGGAGGCGTCCGCTGGGTGGACGACTCGAAGGGCACCAATGTCGGTGCCACCGCGGCAGGGCTGGCAGGCTACTCTCCCGGCACTGTGCACCTCATCCTCGGGGGACTCGGCAAGGGACAGGACTTCAAAGACCTCCGGCCGGCAACCGAAGGAAGGCTTGCCCGAATCTACCTGATCGGCGAGGCCGCACGAGAGATCGCCGAGGCACTTGAGGGAGTCGCCCCGCTTGAGTCGTGCGGCACGCTCGACGAGGCGGTCCGCCGCGCCGCCGCTCGCGCTTGCCCCGGTGAAACGGTGCTGCTGTCGCCGGCGTGCGCATCGTTCGATCAGTTCAGGGACTACGCCCACCGGGGCGACGAGTTCGCCCGTCTGGCGAGCGAAGCCGCGGGAGGCGCGTGATGCCTATGACGCGCCAGATCGACCACACACTCCTGGGCGCCACGGCGCTGGCCGCCGCCGTTGGCGTCGTGATGGTAGGTTCTGCCTCCGGGTCCCTCGCCCACGAGTCCTACCACATCTGGGAGTATGAGTTCGCCTTTCGGCAGCTGGTCGCGGTGCTGCTCGGCTCCGCCGCGATGCTAGCGGCCACCTTCATCCCTCTCGACAAGCTCACCAGCTGGAAGGTGGCTTTCCCACTGTTGGCCGTGACCTGGCTGGGGCTTTTTGCCGCGTTCTTCCAGAAACCGGTGGCCGGCACCCACCGCTGGCTCCAGCTTCCCGTGAGCTCGATCCAGCCGTCGGCGGTCGCGAAGGTGGCGCTCCCGCTCGCGCTCGCCGCCCTCCTCGGGCGCCCATACCCCGACCGCAGAGCGCGGTGGCGGGCGCAGCGCCTCGCCCTCGGCCTGATCGCGGGCACCGTCGCCATCGTCCTCGTCGAGCCCGACCTCGGATCGGCGGTCCTCTTGCTGGTGGCGGCGGTGAGCATCCTGCTCCTCGCCGATGTGCCACTGCGCCCGCTCGCGGGACTTGGCGCCGCGGCCACGGCCGTGTTCCTGATCGCGGTCGCGATCAAGCCGTACCGAGTGGAACGGCTGCGGACCTTCTTCGGCGAGACCAGCTATCAGGTACAGCAATCGCTGATCGCGGTTGGCGGCGGAGGTCTATTGGGGCGCGGGCTCGGGCAGAGTCTCCAAAAGCTCTTCTACCTGCCTCAGCCCCACACCGACTTCATCTTCGCGGTAATAGGCGAGGAGCTTGGCCTAGCCGGGACCTTCGGGACGCTGACGTTGCTCGGTGTGATCGTGGTCCGCGCCCTCCGGGCTGCCCGCCGGGCGAGCACTCCTGCGGCCGGTCTCCTCGCAGGCGGCCTCGCGGTGACCCTTGGCGTGCAGGCGTTGCTCAACATCTCGGTCTGCCTGAAGCTACTTCCCGCCAAGGGGCTCCCTCTGCCGCTGCTATCGGCGGGCGGTTCCGACGTGATGCTGACCCTGGTGGCCATCGGCCTGCTCCTCAACGTCGGCAAGGAGGGCGCGTGAGCGGGTTGGTGATCGCCGGCGGTGGGACAGGGGGGCATCTCTTCCCCGGGCTGGCAGTCGCTGCAGCGCTTGCAGGCTCCGGCGCCCGTGTGTCGTGGCTGGGCGCCCGGCGCGGCTTGGAGGCGACGCGCGTGCCCGAAGCCGGGATCCCGATTCGGCTGCTCGCGGTGAGCGGGGCCGTGGCCCGCTCCCACGCGGCCCAGGCTGCAGCGGCACTCCAACTCGCTCCTGCGGTGCTGCAGGCCGCGGCGTTCCTCCTGCGCAGCCGTGCGGCCGCCGTGCTCGCGGTCGGCGGATACGCGGCAATGCCGGGGGCTCTCGCCGCGGGGATGCTCGGCATCCCCGTGATCCTGCAGGAGCAAAACGCCTTGCCCGGCCTCACGACCCGCTTCCTCGCCCCGTGGTCCGAGGCCGTCGCGTGTGGCTTCGAGGAAGCGCTCGCCGCGTTCCCCTCGCTCCCGGCGCGCTGGACGGGGAACCCCGTGCGAAAGGAGTTCTTCGCGGTGCCGTCGCCGCCGCTCGATCCGCTATCGGTTCTGGTGCTGGGCGGCAGCCAGGGATCGGCGTTCCTCAACGCGGCGGTTCCCGACGCCTTCGCGGAGCTCTTCCGCAGCGGTATGGCGCCCCGCATCGTCCATCAGGCCGGCCCTCGCTGGTCGCACGAAGTACAGCAGCGCTACGCGGATCTCGGGGTCACGGCCGAGGTCGTGCCTTTCCTGGAGCGTCCTGCTGACGTGCTGGCCGGCACCGCGCTCGTTGTGGCCCGTGCTGGCGCGCTCACGGTGGCCGAGCTCGCTGCGGCCCGGCGTGCCGCGCTGCTCGTGCCTTTCGCGGCGGCGGCTTATGGCCACCAGCTCGCAAATGCCATCGCGTTCGCGTCGACTGGCGCGGCCGAGGTGCTGGAGGAACCGGAAGCGACACCAGCGCGGCTCGCGGCTGTTCTCAACCGCCTGCTGGCGACACCGGAGCGCCTGGTCGAGCGCGGGCTTGCGGGGGCTCGCCTCGCACGCCCAGACGCAGCGGATGCCGTCGCCGAGCTCCTACTCAGGGCGGCTAGCGGAGATGCCGGAGGTCATTCATGAACTTCGGGCACGTCCGCCATCTCCACTTCCTCGGCGTCGGCGGCGTGGGCATGTGCGGCCTTGCCGAGCTCCTGCACGGTGAGGGGTTCACGGTCTCCGGATGCGACCTGGCCGCCAGCGAGACGACGGCGCGTCTCGACAGTCTCGGCATCAGGGTTGACCTCGGCCACGCGGCCGGTCACCTCAAGGGCGTCCAGGTGCTCGTGATCTCATCCGCGGTCAAGGCGGACAACACCGAAGTCGAAGCGGCCCGCCGTCTCGGCATCCCCGTGATCCGCAGGGCAGAGATGCTGGGCGAGCTCTCGCGATTGAAGTGGGGAATCGCGGTGGCCGGCACCCACGGTAAGACCACCACGACCTCACTCACCGGCTTCGTCCTTACCCAGGCTGGTTTGGATCCCACGGTTGTAGTAGGCGGGCGGATGCACTTCCTCGGTGCGCACGCCCGGCTCGGGCGCTCCGAGTACCTTGTTTGCGAGGCCGACGAGTTCGACAGGTCATTCCTGGCGCTGTTCCCCGTCCTGGCGCTGCTGACGACCGTCGAGGCCGAGCACCTTGATACCTACGGATCGGTCGAGGCGATGGAGGACGCATTCGTGACCTTCGCGAACCGTGTGCCGTTCTATGGCGCGACCATCGCCTGCCTGGACGACGCTGGCGTGCGCCGGTTGCTGCCGCGTCTGGAGCGGCGCATCGTCACCTATGGTTTCTCGCCGCAGGCCGACGTGCACGGCCGGGCCGTGCGTCTCTCCGACATCGGATGCAGTTGTCAGGTCGTCCTGTGTGGGCACGAAATCGGAGAACTCAGGCTACCTCTCCCCGGTCGTCATATGCTCGTCAACGCTCTCGGCGCCACCGCAGCCGCACTCGAAGTCGGTGTCAGTTTCACAACAATCGCGTCGGCGGTCGGGGCCTTCACCGGGGTCGCCCGGCGCTTCGAGCGCAAGGGGCAGCGCAACGGTGTTGTTCTCGTGGACGACTACGCCCACCATCCCAGCGAGATTGTGGCGACGCTCCAGGCCGCGCGGCAGAGTTCCCCCGATGCGAGGCTCGTGGTCGTCTTCCAGCCGCATCTCTTCTCGCGCACCCGTGACTTTGCACGGGAGTTCGGCGATGCGTTGCTCGGCGCCGACGTGGTCGTAGTGCTGCCGATCTACCCATCCAGGGAACAGCCGATCCCCGGCGTCAGTTCCGAACTTGTGGTCGGGGCCGCACAACGGTCTGGTCACCGGCAAGCGCGAGGAGCATCGTCGTTCGCCGATGCCCTCAATGTCCTTGACGAGCTGCTCAGGCCGGGCGACGTGCTGCTGACGCTCGGGGCCGGCAACGTGGTCCAGCTCGGAGAGACGTGGCTGTCGGGAGGTACGACGTGAGCGGTCAAGTCCGTCACCACCGCCCGATCCGCAAGCTCGTCGGCCGCACGCTGCCGCTGGCCGCGCTGCTTGCGCTCATCGCGACATTCGCGCTCACCCTTCAGGTGCGACAGGTCCGAGTTTCGGGCACCCGTCGCTTCCCGGCGCGAGACGTCGAAAACGTGCTGCGAACAGCGCTCGGCAGTCCCACAATCACGACTCGCGCAGGCACGTTGCGCGCCAGGGTGCGCGCCGTGCCTTGGGTGGACGATGCCACCGTCAGGGTCTCACTGGACGGTGTCGTAACGTGCGCAGTCGTCGAGCGTGTGCCTGTCGCCGTCGCGGTGGATGCAGGCGTACGACGGCTGGTCGACCGCGAAGGCCGCCTTCTCACGACCGTCGAATCCGTCTCATCGCTCCTCCTGCTCACCGGATTCGCACCGTTTCCCGAGGAGAGGGAAACGCTGCTCGCAGTCGTGCCGGCGCTTGAGCAGGCCTGGGGTGGAAAGCTCGAGCACGCCGAACGCGTCGGACCTCATGACGTTGCGCTTCACTTCGCGGACGGTTCACCAACCGTTCTGGCCGACCCGGACCAACCGGAGGAATTGGCAGGAGCGCGGAGGGTGCTTGCGGCGTGGACCGCCAGGCAAACGGTTCCGCTCCGACTCGACGCTCGTGTTCCCGGGCGTGTCGCGGTCCTGCCTGCGTCGATTCCACCAGAGGAGGAGGAGTAGTGACGCAGGGCCCACGGATCATCGCCGCCCTCGACGTCGGGAACCATCGCGTGTTGGCGCTCATCGCGGAGCTATCCGAACACGACGAGATGGTGATCCGGGGCATTGGACTTGCACCTTCCAGCGGGATGCGCTCGGGGCAGGTTGTCCAGATGAAGCCCGTGGTGGCGGCGATCAGGGCAGCGGCCGAGGAAGCGGAGCTCATGGCGAAGCTCCCTGTCGAAAAGGTGATCGCCTCGGTGGCCGGGATCTTCGTGAGCGGCCGGCTCACGCGGGCCGCGATCGTCATGGGCGCGCGGGAGCGTGAGGTGACGCTCGCCGACCTCGAAACCCTGCATGATGCCGTACGGCGGCAGCCCCTGCCCGCGGGCCACACCGTTCTGAACGTCGTCTCGCCGATCTACGCACTCGACGACCAGGATGGGATCCTGGACCCGCAGGCGATGGTCGGCCGGCACCTGGCGGCGGATGCCTACGTGCTGGCGTGCCAGGAGAACCCTGTCCGAACTCTCGAGAAGGCGATCAACGAATCGGGGCTCGAAGTCGAGGAGTTCCTCTTCGCACCGGTCGCGGCCGCCAACGCTACTCTGACCTCCGATGAGCGCCGGCTGGGCTCAATCCTGATCGACGTCGGCTACGGGACTTCCGGATACGCCGCGTATTCCGGCGATAAGCTGCTCGCGGCCGGCTGTTTCCCGATCGGAAGCAACAAGATCAACGACGACCTCGTGCACCGTTTCCAGACCACCGCGGCAGGCGCGGAGACGGCTAAGCGAGAGGCTGGCACCATGCTGCTGGCCGACGTCGGGGAGGAGGAGACCATCTCCGTCCCGACGATCGAGGGCCGCGGAAGTCACGTAATCTCCCGCCGCGAGCTTTGCAAGACGATTCGCCTTAGGATGCAGGAGACGCTCGAGCTTATCGCCGCCGAGGTGTGGCGCCAGATCCCCCAAGATGCGCCCTGCACGGGCGTGGTCCTCTCCGGCGGGGGCGCTCATCTCGAAGGCCTCGCCGCGCTTGCCGAAGAAGTCTTCGTCAAGCGCGCACGCCTCGGAGAGCTCGAGGGCGTGCCCGACGCCACACATCTGCTCGCGAGCTCTGAGCTTCCGGCGCGATCGCCGGCGGTTGCGGTCGGCCTGTTGGTGCACGGGCGCAATATGCTGCTCCCGTCGGCGATGCCACTCGTGCGGGAGAGGCGACGCAGAGAGAACTTCTGGACACGAATTTCACGCAAGGTTCTTGCGAAAAGGGGAGGTGGAGAATGATCACGTTCGACGATTCGAGGGGCGCCAAGGTGCCCGCGATCACGATAGCCGACGAGTCCTCGCCGGCCGTGATCAAGGTCGTGGGTATCGGCGGGGGCGGCAGCAACGCGGTGAACCGGATGATCGCCGCCGGGATCAAGGGCGTCGAGTTCATCGCGGTCAACACCGACGGCCAGGCGCTTCGCGCCAGTAGAGCCGGCGTGCGGCTGCAGCTCGTGACACCGAACTCGCGCGGCAAGGCGCTTGGCGCCGGATGCGACCCCGACGCCGCCAACCGTGCCGCCCTCGACAGAACCGACGAACTCATCGAGTGCCTCGAGGGCGCCGACATGGTGTTCATCGCGGCCGGAATGGGCGGCGGCACGGGGACGGGCGCGGCCCCGGTCATCGGGAACCTGGCCCGCGACGCGGGCGCGCTCACAGTGGCCGTCGTGACCAAACCGTTCGCATTCGAGGGAACGCGCAAGGCCCGCATCGCCGAGAAAGGGATCGAGGAGCTCCGAAAGTGCGTGGACACCCTCATCACGGTGCCCAACTCCCGCCTCCTGCAAATGGTCGGCCCGCAGGTTTCGGTCGAGGAGGCATTCCAGCTCGCCGACGAGGCGCTCCGCCACGGCGTGGAGGGGATCTCCGACATCATCAACGAGACGGGGATCATCAACCGCGACTTTGCAGACGTCGAGACCGTCATGCGCGGCGGCGGCATGGCGCTCATGGGGATCGGCCAGGGCCAGGGTGAGCACCGCGCAATCGAGGCGGCGCAGCAGGCGTTCTCGTCGCCTCTCCTCGAAGAAGCTTCGCTCGAGGGCGCGCAGAGGGTGCTCGTGAACTTCGTCGGGGGGCCCGACACCACGATCTCCGAGATCAACGACGCGGCCGAGTACATTGCCAAGCGCTGCTCGCAGGACTGCCTGTTCCTGTTCGGCTACGGGCAGCGGGAAGAGCTCGCGACGAAGATCCAGGTCACCGTGGTCGCGACCGGCTTCGGCGCAAGCGGTGAGGAGAGGCCGGCACGCCCTGCCGACCGCACCCTGACGAAGGAGCCGGCGCGCGAGCCCAAGCAGGCCGAGCCCATGAGCCCGTACCTACCGGCGAACCTCCCCACCGACTACGGCGTCAACGTGGGGAACTTCTCGGAGCTCGACACCCCGACCTACCTGCGTCGGCAGATGGACTAGCCCGCGCCTGAGACTCGCCGCCCCCGGGGCACCACCCACCTCCCGGTGCCCCGGCCGGCGAGTCTCCGGAGCCGGTTGTCCTTCTGCGATCAGGTACGAGCGGGGCTTGCACCGGCACACGTCACGAAGAAGCACCCGCTAAACCGCACTCGAACGACCTCTCGACCTGGCGGGATTCCGCACTCCGTTCAAGATGACTTCAGCTCGCGGGGCGAGTTCATTCACGGCCTCGCGGCGCGGCGGGATCCCCCAGTTCACTCGGGATGGCTTCGGCCCAAGGGGTGAGCTGAAGTCACTTCTTCTTGAAGAGGGCGTCAAAGGCGGCCCGTGGACTGGAGACCGAACCGCCGTCTGGTGATGCGACAACCGGTCGGTCTGATGCGAACTCCTGGACCGTACTGGGCGTGAACACCTCGCATGAATTTCGCTTCGTCTTGTTCGTGACGCGCTGCACCACGGGCTTGCGGCACTCGTTGGGGCGCGACGTGTCGAAGTACGCGCAGTTCGAACAGGTGTGGAGGTCGTTGCCGCAACTGGTGCACGTGGCTTCGCCGTCCACCGGGCCGGAAAGCTGCTGTCGTGTGCCGCACAACCGGCAGCGGGACACCGTCAGCGTCGGAGCGCCAAGGCCGCGCCCCCGCGGACCCTCGGGACGCTCCCGCGGGCCGGTGTCGGTAGGCTGCCGCTCGTCGCGACGCGCCTCGTCCTGATACCCGCGATGCCTGTATTTGCGGTCCGGCACGATGTCCTTATAGCACAACCTTTCTTTCAGAGAACCACCCCCTCTTGCTGGTGATTCTGTTCGAACGACGTGCGGCGGCCGCGATGGAGGGTCTCCGCTTTCATTGCCGTCAGGTTGAGGTACATGACCAGACGGCTGACAAAGGCTCACGAGTCCGGTCACTGTCGGCCGCATGCCCAATACCGTATCCGCTCAGGTTGGGACCCGACGCGTCGTGTCCATTCAACCCCAATATCTGCTGTCTTCATCCTTCACGGGGGCATGGCACAGACTTGCCGAGATTGCGAAGGAGGCGGCGATGCTCTTTATTATGGGTGTTCTCATCGTGGTGGTTGCTCTCATGGCATGGACTCGGCTGGAGAAGATTGCGCACGCCGACAAGTTCGCCGGAGCGGGCCGGGCGGAGGCGGGCGCCGTTGTCCTGCTCGCTCGCGCCCAGATGCTCACGGTCAACCGCGCTGGTCATGTCGGGGACGCGGATTTCTTTCGGCAGCGTCTCGCCGGACACCCTGAAGGCGGGGATCAACACCCACAATCCGCTCGCAAACATCCACAAGTTCTCGATCAAGACCGAGGAGATCAAGGAGACGGTGGACGTGTCTTCCAAGGAAGGCCTCGCCTCCTCTACCAAGGCCAAGGTCGTGATCATCGGCGCTGGCAAGGATGGCCTCCCGCTCATCCTCGACACGAAGTGATATCGGGCGGGCGGAGGGCAGCCCTACATCGAGCCTACACCCAGCGCAGGCGAAGGGTCCCACGCTCTGCCGGCTGATGAGGCACGAGCTCGTTCAACGCCTACCACCGGTGAAACGCGGGGTGTCCCTCCCGCACCGCCACGAAGATCCCGCGGCAGGTCGCCGTAATCCCACCCCTGGCCTCGAGCGTGCCCTCGACCACGGCGCGATCCCCGGCTGCTTCCACGACCCTGGCCCGCACGGTCACAGGATCGGTCGAGGGCGTCGGGCGCTTGAGGACCACCCGGTACTCCGCCGTCACAGTGCAGGGCGGCCTCTCGGCGCCGCTCGCCTCCATCAGGTGGCGCGCGGCCGTCCAGTTGCAGTGGCAGTCGAACAGGGTGCCAATGACACCCCCGTTGAGAACGCCGTCGAAGGCCTCATGGCGCCTCGCAGGCACCCACTCTGCAACGACCTCCTCACCGCGCACGAAGCTCTTGATCCGGAGCCCGTCGGGGTTGGCCGGGCCGCACCCGAAACAGCGCGTCGACGGAGCGTACCGGTCCTGCAGGCTCTTTTCGACATCCATGGTGTGAGTCTACGTCTCGCCGCACTCGCGGGCAACCACCGACCGGTGCAGCGAGTTAAGAGTGAAGAGTTGAGAGTGAAGAATTGGAAACCAAAGACTGGGAAGCCATCGTGAAAGTCCCCCGGCACGCGAGACTTCCCGCCGTCTGTCGACTCTTCACTCTGAACTCCTCACTGGCCCCGTCGAACTTGTGAACGCTCGGTTGACCTCGCGCCGCTACTACGGCAACTTCACCTTCGTGGCGATGTTGTCGCGGATCCAGTGCTCGTCGAGCCACTCGAGCGGGTCGACAGACTTACCCTGCACGAAGATCTCGAGATGCAGATGGTCGCCGCCCGCGAGGCCCGTGGATCCGCTGTTCCCGATCTGCTGGCCCTTCGCGACAACGTCGCCGACCTTGACCGAGAACGAGGACATGTGACCGTAGAGGCTCATCAGCCCGTACCCGTGGTCGATGATCACCGCGTTCCCGTAGATTGCGAGCCACCCGGAAAAGACTACCCTGCCGGCGTTGGCGGCCGGGACGGGCGCATGCTCGGTCGAGGCGAGATCGAGGCCAAGGTGGGTCTGGTGGTCCACCACCTTCCCCTGGTACACGTACGTACGGTTTTCCGCGAAACTGGCCCGGCGCTGCGTGTTCGGCATCTGCGCGAACGCACCGCGCCACAGGAACGCCGGTTGGGTGTCGGCCGCAACCTTGGCGATCGCGGCGAGCGTCGCCCTGCGGACGTCGCCGTTGATCCTCAGGTACTGGTCGAGCAACGACCCGCTGGCATCGAATCCGGGCGTCTGACTCGCGATCGCCGGCACGACCTTGGCGAGAAACGAGTCGGAGAGCTCGAGCCGGTCCATCCGGGGGGGCGACGGCTTGAAGAGGTTCACGAATGGCATCTCGACCCGGTTCCCTGCGTCGTCCTCGGCGAACAGCCGAACTTGGTTGACGTCGGTGAGGTCCCAGGGGATGGCGAAAAGCGCGAAGCGCTCTCCCGGCCCGCCGCCCGGCAGGACGAACGAAAGCGACTCCACCGTACCACCGCGCACGCCAGAGCGCACGGCACTGTCGCCAACGCGCAGCACCGCGATCCCGGAACCTCCCTGACGAACGTAGTGCTGCTTCGAGAGGAGCTCCAGGTGAGGCGGGCGCAGGCGGACGGCCATGCGCTTCTCCACGACCACGGACAAGCCCGAGCGCAGGGGCCCGGCCATCCGGTCCGCCGTCGCCCGGAGGATGACCTCGCCTTCCTTCAGCCAGTCCTGGGCCGACCTCCCTACAGTGGCGGAGAGCTCCGCATTCGCGGTGAACCGGCCACGAGTCGGCGAGAAGGCGCCCGCGCGCGCAAACCGTTGCTCGGCGAGCGTTACAGCCCTGTCGCCCTGAATGAGCTCGAGTGTGATCCGTCCCAGGCCTCCGAGTGGCTCGGAGAAGCGTGCCACGACTCTTGTGGAGCTGCCGACCGCTGGTCGGGCGCTCTCGATCACGACGGCAGGCGACGGACCGCGGCGCAACGAACCCCACGCCAGCAGCCCTACCGCGACCAGCGACAGAAGCAGCAGGACCCAGCGAGATCGGCCCCGCGGAGCTTTTCCAAGCGCGTAACTCGGCACGGTGTTACCTCCCCCCGCCACGCCCTCGACGTGGTGGCGCCCCCGGAGTGTAGCGCGCGCCCCACGGCGGGCCTGGGTTGGCAGAACAAGCCGATGGGCGGGTCAAGGAGGTGCGTAGCGTGCCGGACCCCATCGTTGCAAGCGAAGGGACCCGGGCGAGCTTGCGCGTCACGCGGAAGCAGGCGCAGCTTGCTGCTCGCGGATCCGCGACTTGATCAGGGGGAGGAGAAGCAGGCCGGGTACGGCAATCAGCACCGTGAACGCGAAATAGACGCCGTAGCCGAATCTCTCGACGCCGAACCCCGTGAAGGCCCCGGCGACGTCGCGCGTGAGCGCGAACAGCGCCGAGAGCAGCGCGTACTGCGTCGCGGCGTGCTCCTTGTCGCACAGGTTGGTCAGGAACGAGACGAACGCGGCGGTCCCGAGCCCCTGGCCGAACGACTCGAGCAACGAGGCGACGTAGATGCCCTCCCGCGGCAGCTGGAGCGTCGCCACCGTAACGTACCCGAGGTTGACAGCGGACTGCGCGATGCCGAGCCAAAGGAGAGCCCGGAAGATCCCGTACCGCTTCACGAACCAGCCTCCGGCGAGAGCGCCGGCGACTGTGAGAGCTACGCCGCCGGTCATCGAGACGAGCCCGATCTCCGCGTCCGTGTACCCGCGGTCCACCCAGAACGGCTTGACCATCCGCCCCAAAGTGGAGTCGCCGAGCTTGAAAAGGGGCACGAAGAGCAGCACCGGCAGCATCTCCCACCGCAGCGCCCAGCGCAGCACCGGACCGACGGGGTTGCGCCGCTTGGCTGCGTCGAGGGCGATACGAGGACTCGTGAACGCGACCGCAGCCAGCACGAAGAACGTCACACCGAGGATAGCCCACAGCGGTTTCCAACCCGTGATCTTCGAGAGGGCGAGGGACACGCCGCCCGCCAGGACGAAGGCGACGCGGGCGGCCGACACGCGCATGCCGTTGATCGGTCCCCTGGTCTCGGGTGTGACAATGTCGACCGCGTACGCGTCCACAGCGATGTCCTGGGTCGCCGATGCCGTGGTGAACAGCAGCAGCACGGACCACATGGGCCACGACGGATTCGTCGCATCGAGGGGCATCATCGCGAGGGTGGCGCCGCCGAGCACGACAAGCGCCGAGCTGATCCAATGCTGGCGGGCGCCGTACCGGTCTACCAGCGGCGCCCACAGCATCTTCAGGGTCCACGGCATGAAGAGAAGGCTCATCAAGCCGATCTCCCTGAGCGAGACGCCGTGCCGGCGGAAGTAGACCGGCCACAGGTCGTAGGCGATCCCGAACGGCAGCCCTTCCGCAAAGTAAAGGACCGCGATCCATGTCAGCGCTCGGCGCGGCTGCATCGCGGCATTGTACCGGCGCCACGGTATGCCGTGCCCCACGAGAGCGCCGGCCCCATCCGTGTGTGGGTCGTCGTCAGTGCGTAATGAACCCGAGGAACGCGATGACAACTCCGGCCGCTGCGATCGCCATCCCGGCGAACCAGAACTGCCGGCGCCGGGTCAGGAGCGTCAGCGAGGTGATCACTAGGGCGACCTCGAGGAAAACTTCGCCCAGGTCGAACCGGTCCGCCTGCCGACGCGCGAGAGCAGTCTCCGCCTCGAGTTTGCGGGCCTCGGCGTCGATCTCCTTCTGCTCGTCACGGTACCGGTTGATCTCCCCGGCATAACGCTCTCGCACCTTCCTGGCGGCCTCCGGATCCCGGACCGTCGAGACGTCCAGAAGGTCCTGGAACAGCTCATACGTGTGGCGGCGGATGCTCTTCGCCTGGTACTGCGCCCATCGGTCGCTCGACTGGTTCTGTAGCAACAGCTCCTCGGTGTGCGTCCTGTGGCCGAGCAACGAAACCGTGGCCACAAGCACCGCGAGCAGCGCCATCGTGAACGTCGCCGGCACCAGGCTAGGGTGCTGGTGAGCCTCTTCCGCGTGCTCGTGCAGCTCCTGCATTTCCTCGGCCATGGTCACCCCCGGTTCGGAGTCGGAGTATAGAGGACAAAGAGAAAGTTGCAGACTGGGCCGGACCGGTGTCGGCCTCGCGCGCCAAACGAGATGCATTCTCTGATAAAATTCTTTGCTAGGCTCGAGCGTTCGACCGGCTGGCCGCCCTTTACCTCCGGCATGCGTGGCCCTCGGCGCGGGAGAGAACAATGCGGCGCTACGACGTGATCGTGATCGGGTGCGGTCCCGGCGGGGAGCGCGCGGCGATCCAGGCTGCGCGCGCCGGCAAGCAGGTCGCGGTCATCGAGCGCCAGCACGTCCTCGGCGGCACGCGCGTCAACTGGGGCACGATCCCGTCCAAGACGCTGCGCGAGAGCGCCCTGTTCGTGCACTCCCTCACCCGCAACAAGCTCGATGGCATCCGTTGCGAGATCCGTGACGAGATCACTGTCCACGACTTTATGTATCGCGAGCGCCAGGTCGTCCAGCGGGAACTCGAGCTGATCAACGAGTCTCTCGAGCGTTACCGGATCGAGGTATTCGTCGGGCAGGCGCGATTCATCGACCCCCACACGGTCGCGGTGTGCGGCCCGGACGGCGGGGTGCTGACGTCGCTCGCCGCCGACTTCATCGTCATCGCAACAGGTTCCAGCCCAAACCGGCCGCCCGACGTGCCGTTCGACGGCGAATCCGTCTTCGACAGCAACACGATCCTCGGTCTGCCCCGCATGCCGAAGACGATGGTCGTACTGGGCGCGGGCGTCATCGGCGTCGAGTTCTCGAGCATGTTCGCGGTCCTCGGGATCGAGGTGACACTGGTCGACACGCGAGATAGGCTCCTGCCCTACCTCGACCGCGAGGTCGTGGCGATCCTGGAGCGGGAGATGGGCCGCCTCGGCATCAACCTGCTCCACAACGACCGTCACGTGGCGATCGAACGCCTGCCCGGCGACCCGCCCCGGGTGCACTGCACCCTCCGCCAGGGCGGTGTCCTCGAGGCTGACGCTCTGCTCTACTGCGTCGGCCGGGATGGCAACACGAAAGGGATCGGACTCGAACTGCTGGGCCTCGAGCCGAATGAGTACGGCCTGTTGACCGTGAACGAGAACTACCAGACGGCGGTTCCGCACATCTACGCCGTGGGCGATGTCATCGGGTATCCCGCGCTCGCCAGCACCTCGATGGAGCAGGGCCGCCAGGCGATGCGTCACGCATTCAAGATCAAGGGCCTACCCTCCAAGACCGAGACCCTTCCCTTTGCGATCTACTCGATACCCGAGGTGAGCTACATCGGCGAGACCGAGGAGTCCCTACGAGAGAAGGGCGTCGAGTACGTCGTGGGTCGAGGGGACTACGACATGAACCCCCGCGGGCAGATCATCGGGGATACCGGCGGGATGCTCAAGCTTCTCTTCGAGGCCGGCTCGCTGCGTCTCCTCGGAGCGCACATGATCGGCAGCGGCGCGAGCGAGCTGATCCACATCGCCCAGGCGTTCCTGCGTGCCGGCGCCACCGCCACCCAGATCGCGGAGACAATCTACAACTACCCGACGCTGTCCGACCTGTACCGCCACGCGGCTCTCAAGGCCGTCCTGGCGGCGCACCGGCTCGACCCCGCACCCGGGTCCGGGCGAAAATGACGCGCCCCTCCTGTGGAATGTGCGCCGTTGCCGTGACGGCACCGGCGACGTTTGACACGCCTTGCCCAAGCCCGTGTCATTCCGCCAACTGAAGTTGAGACAGAAACCTCGGCGAAGGCTCCAAGAGGCGCCGATGTCGCGGTCCGAAAGGCGCAGATTCATGACCAAGGCCGAGCTTCCCCCCCTGCCGTACGCCGCCGACGCTCTCGAGCTGTACTACGATGCCCGGACGGTGGAGCTCCACCACGGCAACACCACCTTGCCTACGTCAACAGTTTCAATGCCGCTCTCGACAAACTTGCTGCGGCACGAACCTCGGGCGAGTTTGCCCTCGTCAAGCACCTCGAGCGTGAGATCGCGTTCCACGGCAGAGGGCACATCCTCCACTCGATCTTCTGGACCAACCTCACCCCCAACGGTGGGGGTGCCCCGGACGGTGCGCTCGCCGACGCCATCGCGCGGGAGTTCGGCTTGTTCGCCTCCTTCGACGCCTAGATGCGCGCCGCCGCGAACGCCGTTGAGGGATCGGGCTGGGGCGTGCTCGGGCTCGACCCCGCTGGCGGCCACCTCACCGTGCTTCAGGTCGAGAAACACCAGAACCTCGTGTTGCCCGGGTGGGTGCCGCTCCTCGTCATCGACGTGTGGGAGCATGCGTACTACCTCAAGTACCAGAACCGGCGGCCCGAATGGGTGGATGTGATGATGCAACACCTCGTGAACTGGCCCGGCGTCGGTCTCAGGTACCAGGCATCCATCCGAGCGTAGCGGCGGTTGGTTCCGCGGGCGGCCTGTCCCGCAGTGCTTCGGGACGTTGGTGGCGGAGCTGCGGCTATCGCGGCTCGAGCGCGCCCTCCTCGATCCAGTGCGCAAGCATCCTGCGGACACGATAGGAGTCCACCGGGAGGTCCTTCTCGCATTCGAGGGCCGGCGCACCGGAGTACGCACGCTGCCAGACCATGCGGGTCAGCGCCACGTCGTCCTCGTCGGGCGCGCGCGTCGGCTTTGTCGCCGTCGCGCGCAGACAGGCGTAGTCCGGCACCAGCATGCAAGCCTGCTGGAACTCGTCGTAACGTCGCGTCCCCTCGAAGAAGAGAGGCACAAGATCCCTCGAAGGCTCACTTCCCGCGCCTTCGGGGGCTCCGCTCCTTCTGACGAAACTGAAGGAGGCCGGGGTCGGCCGCTCGATCAACTGGAACAGCGCGACCTCGCCTGTGAGCTGGCCACTGCGGCAATCACGAAACTTGCCGTTTTCCAGGACGACGGTCGCAACCTCCTCTCCGATAGGGTCGGTAATGGTGAGGATCCCCGAGGCAGTTGACTGCGAGAGGTTTTGTAGGAGCGTCGGCAGCCCGAACAACTCGAGATCGCCCGACAGGCTCGCGGATTGTGGTGGCTCCTGCAGGGGAGGGGCCGGCGGCAATTCCGCGCCGGCAAGCAGCTTGGCAGCGGCCTGCGCGAACTCCTCGCCCGGGAAACGTTGAACCATGTCCGCAAGAGCGTTTCGCACCGGTTGTGCCTTTGTGGACGACGACACCACCTCGATGAGGCGGAGCAGGAAGCTCCAGTCCTTCTTGAGGAGAAAACCGAATACCCTGTGCGGCAGCTCGGCCTCGATCGCCTGGACAAGGCGGTTGATAGTCTCAGGGTCTCCCGAAAGGTCCGTGCCGGCGAGCGGCGCGAGCCTTGCGGCCGTGTCGCCGAGTTGCGGGTGCCGCTTGAGCCCGTGGTTCACGACTGTCCGGATGGCGGCAGGCGTGCCGAGACGCGCCAATGCGAACACGATCCGGTCCAGGACCGGCAGCAATTCGGCGTTTTCAGTCCCGAGGCTTCCCGGCTTCAGCAGAGCCGCCTCGTACTCCCCGACGCGGTTGATGAGAGCACGCTCCGTACGCTCGTCCTTGACCTGGCCGAGGTAGGCAACGGCCTCCTTGAGCAGGATCACCGGCCGTCCCACCGCCGACAACCTGATTGCCATCTGGACCTCGGCGTCCGACACACTTCCCTCGGGATGCGGGATGCGCCGCAGCACGTACAGGAGGTTTCTCTGGTAGTGAGCGTCCCTGTCGCCGAAGGTTGAGATCGACGCAGACAGGCGCTCGGCAGCCTGTACCCGTGCAGGGGTGCCGTGAACCTCGAGCAGGGCGAGGAGGAGGTGGCGGCGTTCGCGCTTCTCCTCGACCCTCAGCGCGTCGAGCAGCCCCGCCGGCCCCAGGGCCGGAAAGAAGACCAGCACGCGTCGGAGCAGCGCATGCGACGTCGCGTCCTCGGCGTACTGGCGCAAGCGCTGTTCGTCGAGCTTCCCGTGCGCCTGCTCTCGGAACCCACGAATGTACACCGGGTCGACCTTCTTCTCGTTGAGGAGAAGACTTGCCAGGTCAAGCATCGTGACGGCGCGAGCGAGGGAGCCCTCGTTGCACTGCTCGATCGCCGCCTGCACGAGCTCCTGAAAACGGCGAGCCGCCTCACGAGGGTCTTGCTCGAGGGTCACGATCCGTTCCATGGCCCGGGCAGTTGCGGTCACAGGAGCCGATGGAGCCTCACTCTCAGGTTGCTCCTGCACGACCCACCCCGGGAGCCGGCGGCCGAGCGAGCGAAAGACGTTCTCCATCGTCGAGCCCATGCCGAACGCTTGCAGGCTATCTTTGGCCCGTTCGAATTCCTCGCTCGTGCCGGAGTTTCGAGCCGCTACAGACACAAGCTGCGAAAAGACGTCCTCGCGCGCGGCCGAGGGACTCTCGCCCGGACCGCCAGGGATCTGGAGGCGTGCCAGTCGCTCGACGAGTTGGGCGAATTGCCGGCCGGCGTCGACGACCGTCTTCGACGTCGCCGTGGTCTGCGACGCAACTGGAGCACCCTGGTCCTTGGCCGCGCGATGGAGGGTCGCGATCGGAGCCTCCAGATCCGAGCGCGCGTCGGCGAGATGGCCAAGATTCTCGCGCAGCAGATCCCTGTCCTCGGCCGGACAGAACGCAAGGAGATAGTTCTTGAGCACCTCCAGGTAGGCGGCCATCGCCTCCTTTGACACGAGCCTAAACTCGCCCATGACGTATAGCTTGCGAATCGCGTGGTAGAGGTAGTCCGAGATCGGCACGCTGGCGCCCAGTCGGCGGTGCTGGCTGGTCGTCCAGTTGCGGATCTCGTCGGCCACAACCTCAGGGGGAACTGCGAGGAGGATGCTGATGGAATCGGCCACGACCAGGGGCGCGATCGCGTCGGAGAGATACTGCTGGAGCTCGCTCAGCGCCTCGGCGATCTTGGGGTCATTCGCCACGCCGTTCACCGGCTCTCCCTCCGCGTTCGTCGCATTGTAACAAGGCTTGCGGGTTCGGTCACAGTCTATCGACAGGTTTGACGAGGGGCACGGTGTTCGATGAAAGTCGAATGGGCCCATTCATCGACAAAAACCCCCTTGACCAGCAGATGGTCCGCTATCGGTGGCGCCTACAGGAAGTCAGAAACCGAACGGAACCTTGAGCACGACACCGCGACCGGAACGACCGTCGATGCGGACATCGACGGGAGATTCGAGGCGAACGTGCCGGAGGAATCGAGTTTCGGCTTCCGCAGGGCGTGCCGAGAGCCACGCGAAGTCCACACGCCCATGCCCGCTCCTCGCATCGACCGTAAGGTAGCCGATCCCGAACGAGGTGATGTTCTGAAAGAAGTGGGTGCCCTCCGATGGGGTCACCGGGACGTCCGCTAGCTCGGTCTCGATGATCACGCGAGCGCCGGCTATCTGGTGCCACTCCACCGGAACCCCTAGCCAGCGGTCGGATGTTCCCCACCGGCCCGGCCCGACCAGGAGGTAAGGCCTCCCGCCCTCCGCCAGCGTGTGGTTGATCTGCTCGACCTCGCCGGCAATCGCCACTGTCTGCGCCCGGTCGAACGCCTCGGGTTTGACATACACCACGTCACGGATGTCTTGCACCCTGCCCTGGCCGAGCGCCTGCTCCGAGAGGCACAGGACGCCCTCCGGCCCCATCACTCGAAGCACCTCGTCGAGGTCCTCGCTGCCGACCTCCACCACAAGGGGCCGCACCTGCAGCACCGCGAACTCACCCAGCGCGCCGAGTGAGGGCAGGTTCACGGCGAACTCCACCTCGACGGGGCAGCTCATCGCTCGTTCCCCGAGGGCGAGCAGGTCAGTCAAGGTCCGCGACAGTGGGAAAACCCCGGTCTTGAGGATCGGCGCGAACGTCACGAGGCGAATCCCCGGCCGCGACACCCCGTCGTACACCGCGTCGTTGTCCGCCGAGTATACGGAGCCAACTTGGTGAAGGGTGCCGTCACGCTCGGCTGTCTCGAGTGAAAGTGCCACGAGGGCATCCGCGTGGCCAGGCTCTCGGAGCGTTGAGGCATGCTCGAGATCGAGCGCGTAGAATTCCCGCTGCGCGCTGTCGAGCACCCCTTCCATTGAGGCGAATTGCGGGACGTTGCGCGGCGAACCGGGCGAGAAGCGCACCGCTCTCCCGCCCTCGACAACGGTCCGGCCGAACCCCAGCGCCACGGCGGCGAGACCTTCCTCGGCCTTCAAGCCAAGGACCGGGTAGTAGTTTCGCGAGCACGCGACGCCCGCGAACGAAGGGTAGAAGTAGCGCCCATGCGGCCGCCCGACGATCTCCTGGACCACGACCGCCATCTTCTCCTCTTCGGGCCGGTGGGGCGTGTTGGCAACGTACGCCTTGGCGTTCTTCGAGAACGTCGAGGCGTAGACGAGCTTCACCGCCGCCGCCAACTCGCCGAGCCGCATCCGCACGTCGGGATCGGCGTTCGGGAGCATAAACGTGCCGTAAATGCCGGCGAACGGCTGGTCGTAGGAGTCCTCGAGCAGGCTGGAGGAGCGGACGGCGAGCGGCCCTCGCGTCCGCTCCACGATCGCCAGAAGGTCCTGTTCGAGTGCAGCCGGAAGAGGCGACCGCAGAAAAGCCTCGTCGATCGTCTCGTCGGAGGCGTCGGAGAGAGCGAGCGCGGAGAGCTCCGCCTGCGCAATGAACTCGTCGAAGACATCCGTGCCGATCACCGCGGCGGGAGGCACGAAGATGCGAACGCCGTCCTCCCCCGTCTGCTCGCGCGCCAGCAGCGCATTGACGAAGCCGAGTCCCCGTCCCTTACCGCCCATCGACCCGGTGCCGATCCGCACGAAGCCGGAAAGCCCTTCGAACTCACGCGAAGCAAAGTCGGCGACCACGCCTCGGCGGGCTTCCGAGTGCAGCTCGGCGAACGCTTCGACGAGGTAGGTTCGCAGCTCCTCGACATCCTTGAAGTCGGACACCTTCCAGGGCCGGATTCGCGCGGCGAGCGCGAACTCGGTGCGGGCCATGCACCAGTTGGAAAAGTGGTTCCTCGATGCATGGTAGCGCAGCGACGCGCCCGGCACCGTGCGCAGCGTCTTCGCCATGCCGGCGAGGTCCGGAACCCTCGCCACCTCGACACCGGTCGCGGGATTCACGAACACGAAGTCACCAAACCCGAGGCTGGTCTGGATGAACCGGCGCAGTTCCTCGAGCAGCCATGGGGAGTGCTTGTGGAGGAACGCCGCGCCAAGGGCGTGGGCGCGCTCGGCAAGCGACTCGTCGGTCGACTGCACGAGCGCAGGCATGTCGGGGTCCTCGGCTTTGACGCGCCGAACGAACTCCAGGCCGGCTTCGGGGTCGTTCTCGCCGCCCCTCGGAAAGCGCGCATCGGTGATGACTCCGAGCGTGGTGGCGCGGAACTCCTCGAACAGCGCCCAGCCTTCCTCGAACGTCTCGGCGAGCAGGATCTTGGTGCGTGCCTTCATCCGCCGCAGCCGCTGCCTGGCATTGACCCCGTCCGCCATGAGCGCCTGCGTCTGTTTGGTCAGCTCGGCGTACAACATCGGGAGGTATGCGGAGTAGAACCGGACGGAGTTCTCGATCAGGATGATCGTTCTGACGCCCGCGATTGAGGTATCGCGGTGCGCGTTGCGACGGTCCTCGATGAGCTTGATGATCGCCAGGAACAACGCCACGTCCCCGCGCCACACGAACACCTGGTCGAGCAGCGGCGGGCGGTTCAGTTCCTTGACCCGGTGCGCCTCGAAGTGGTTGTCGGCGAGCATCACGACGGGAAGATCGGGGTGCAGTTCCTTCACGACGCGGGCAAACGCACGGACATCCATCCCTCCCAGGCGTGGCATCGCGATTACCAGGTCGAACGGCCGCTCCCGCAGCGTCGCCAGCGCTTCCTGGGCCGTGGAGACCTGGGTGATTCGCGGCGACGTGGAGAGGTTCAACTGATAGAACTCGGCATCGAGGCTCTCCGAGAGCTGGCCATCCTCCTCCAGAATGTACGAGTCGTAAAGCGAAGACACGAGTAGCACCTCGCGCACCCGATACCCCATCAGGTCGCGGAGCACCACATGCGTCGGGTCGTACTCCGAAAGGGCCTCCGGTTTGTCCCAGGCGATCATGGTCTCGACCCCCCCCTCGATTATCGCCGCACAGGAGGTCATTTCAGCCCCCCTGGCGCCACGCTGACGAGCCGGCGTGATTGCGTGGAGGGGACGGGTTTGGCCTCGGCGAACCAAACCGGCAGGCAACTCTCGTCACCCGAAAGCCCGCTGCGATCTCCATGGATTATCGCCTCGCGATGCGTTCGTGGAGGGGGTAGGCCGTCTCACAGCTCTCGCCGAACAACTCGATCGAATCAACCGACGGGAGAATCCCGGATCTGTGGACCGTTACGAACACTCGATGAAGGATCCCTTTCCTGTCGTCGATCGAGGTGACCGCACGCGCTGCGCCGCCGCCCAACTCGATGACGATTGGCCTGTTTCTAAGAGCCCGCAGCGTGATGGTACAGGCGTCCTCGCTGCAGGCTCGGATGTCGTAGCCGTACGCTCGGGATCACTCGAGCGGATTGAGCGCACACACCTGGTCCCGCTGGGCCCACATGATCCAGTAGGCACGCAAGGGTGAGCCGGGATCGAGCCGACCGGCCCCGGTCGTGACCACGTCGTACGCCACGGCGTTGGCGTTGAGACTGCGCTCGATCACGAAGAGGTGCCCGCCCGTGCCCATCGACCGTGCTTGTTGACACGGCACGACGAGCGCCAGGACGAGCAGTACCAACCGCGCAAGAACCCGGCTCACAGTCCGCATCTGACCGCCGGGTTGTGAGCACGGAGCGTGGCTGGTGTGACGGCAGTGTGAGGTTGCGGGCGGTCGCAGCCGGCGTTAGGCTGTCGCCTCGTCCTCCGACTCGGCGTCGTGCTCAGGAGCGGCACCGCCATGTGCGAGACTCTCGAGGACGGCCTGGGCAGACCTTCCCGAATCGCCCTCACTCGGCGTCCGGCGCGCATATGTCCCGTCCGTCCGCAGGTCCCAGGCGCTGGTGTTGTCCGCGTCGTAGACGTCCAAGATCGCGCGGAGCTCTTCTTGGAGAGTGGGGTCACATACAGGTGCGACGGTCTCCACGCGGTGATCAAGGTTGCGCTTCATCCAGTCGGCCGAACCGATGTAATATTCCGGTGCGCCTCCATTCGTGAAGCAGTAGATGCGCGCATGTTCGAGGAAACGGCCCAGGACCGAGTAGACACGAATGTTCTCAGACAGGCCAGGGACCCCCGGTCTCAGGCAGCAGAGGCCCCGGATGTTGAGGGTGATAGGCACACCCGCCCGACTTGCGGCATACAACTCGCGAATGAGCGCAGGGTCCTGGAGTTGGTTCATCTTGGCGCGGATTCCCGAACGCCGCCCCTCGGCCGCGTGCTGGGCTTCGCGGCGGATCAGGGTCGAGAACCTCTCCCGCATGAAGGTCGGAGCGACAAGCAGGCGGTTGAAATCCCGAGGCGGGGTCGATCCCGTGAGTTCGTTGAAGACGGAGGCGACATCATTGGCAAGCTTCGGCTCGCAGGACAGGATCCCGATGTCCTCGTAGAGCTTTGCCGTACCGGTGTGGTAGTTGCCGGTGCCGACGTGCACGTAGCTCCTGATGCCGTCGGGCTCCTCTCGCACGACCAAGGCGAGCTTCACATGGGTCTTGAGCTTCTCCACACCGTAGGCGACGTGAGCGCCCTCGCGTTCCAACAAGCGTCCCCATGCGATGTTGGGGGCTTCGTCAAACCGAGCAGTGATCTCGACGAGGACCGCGACCTGCTTGCCGGCTCGAGCCGCCTCGGCGAGCGCTCGAACGATCGGAGAGTCCGCTGAGGTGCGGTAAATGGTCAGCTTGATGGCCAGCACCTTGGGATCGGTTGCCGCGAGCTGGAGGAAGCGCAGCACCGACGTGTCGAAGCTCTGGTATGGGTGGTGGAGGAGAATGTCGCCCTGCCGGATCTCGGCGAAGAACTCCTCGGCTCCCGCCTTCTCGAGCCCGACCAGGCGAGGGTGCGTGACGGCCACATGAGGCCGGTCGCGCAGATCGGCGCGATTGTCCACCTTGAACGAGAGCAGGTCGGCAAGACCGAGGAAGTACTCGGGGGTGTAGAGATCCTCCGCTTGGACACCCAGTTGCTGGGTCAGCCAGGTGCGAAGACCCCGCGGCATGTCTGGGGAGACCTCCAGACGCACAACGCCGGCGAAGCGACGCGCCTTGAGCTCGTCCGTCACCTGGCTGATGATGCTCCCTGGCGTCGCCGTTTGCTCGGCGTCATCGTGCCGGTCTTCCTGGCTCGCGTCCCCCTCGATGCCGCGTGTCACCCTAAAGAACCACACCCCCACGACGCGCTCCTCGGGGAAGAGATGGTCGAGATTCGCGGCGATCACCTGCTCGAGCGGCACGACCCCGCCGCCCGGGAGCGGCACCCAGCGCCCCCTGTTGGCCGGGACCTTGATCCTGACGAACCTCTCGCTTCTCCGGAGAGCTACCTTCACCGCCAGGTTGAAGCCCAGGTTCGAGATGAAAGGAAACGGGTGTTCGGCATCGACCGCGAGGGGTGTCAGGATCGGCAAAATTGTCCGCGCGAATGTGGTCGACAGGTGGCTCTTGTCCTTCTTCGCCAGTGTCCCGTAGTCGAGGATAGGGATGCCAGCTGCGGCCAAAGCAGGTCGGATCTCGCCGTTGACGACGCGGGCAAGCTCGACCATCTGCTCGAGGATCTCGTCGCGACAGGCCCGGAACTCCTCCGTCGGGGTGCGTCCGTCGAGCGACCGCTTGTCGAGCTTCATCTTCACCTGCCGCTTGAGGCCGCCCATCCGCTTCATGAAGAACTCGTCGTGGAGCATCCCCATGATCCCCGCGAACTTCACCCGCTCGAGCAGGGGGACGTTGGGGTCTGCCACAAATGCCAGGACCCGCCGCGCGAAGGAGAGCCATGAGAGTTCCCGATTCAGAAAGGCCTCGGGACCAACTGACGGCGTGGATTTCGCTGTTCGGGCCATCCTAGCGGTGTGCCTCATAAATAGCTTACCATATGGGCAGTCTTGTAGTTGAATAGGGCATGCGCGTTGCGAAGCGAATCGAGCTTACCGAGGACGATCGAAAGGTGCTGATGCGCTGGGCGCGAGGCCGAAGCACGCCGGCACGGCTTGTGTTGCGGGCACGGATTGTGATGATGGCCGCCCACTGGGCGCAGAACCTGGAGATTGCGGCGCAGCTGGGCACGAGTCGGCAGACCGTGGGGTTGTGGCGGAGGCGGTTCCTTACCAAGGGCTTGGCAGGGATCGCCAAGGATGCTCCGCGCGGTGGTCGTCCGCCGCGGCAGCGCCGTCGCGTTGAGGCGTTGATCGTCGAGACGACGACGCAAACCAAGCCGCCGCACGCGACGCAGTGGACAACACGGAGGCTGGCCGCTCACCTTGGGGTGAGCCACTCCATGGTTCAGCGGATCTGGAAGGCGTACGACCTGAAACCGCATCGGGTCCGCACCTTCAAGCTCAGTAACGACCCCCGATTCCTGGAGAAGCTCGAGGACGTGGTGGGGCTTTACCTCAACCCGCCCGAGCTCGCCCTGGCGCTGAGCGCCGACGAGAAGAGTCAGATCCAAGCGCTTGATCGCACACGGCCCGACCTCCCGCTGCGCCCGGGCCGGTGCGGCACGATGACCCACGACTACAAACGGCACGGCACGACGACCCTGTTCGCTGCCTTGGAACTGCCCAACGATAAGGTGATCTCGACCTGTATGGCCCGGCACCGCCACCAGGAGTGGATCAAGTTCCTCAAGCTGATCGACGCCCAGACGCCCGCCGACCTCGACCTCCACGTCATCGCCGACAACTACGCCACCCACAAGCATCCCAAGGTCAAGGCTTGGCTCGCGCGCCATTCTCGCTTCCACATCCACTTCATCCCGACTAGCTCCTCGTGGCTCAACTTGGTCGAACGGTTCTTCCGCGATCTGACCGACAAGCAGATCCGCCGCAGCGCCTTTACCAGCGTCGCCGACCTGATTGCAGCCATCGAGACCTACATCAGCGCCCACAACGATCACCCTCGACCCTTCGTCTGGGCCGCCACCGTTCAACAGATCATCGCCAAAGTCGGCCGCGCACGCACCTGCCTCGATAAGACAACATCAGCTTGAGTCACTACACTAGCGCTCCGCTCGCCGAAACGCGGCGGCGCATCCTGAAGACGGTCTGATTCTGGTCATCCGAACCTCATGCCATGCCCACTTCGTGCATTAGAATGATACAAGAAGGCCGAGCATACAGCGAAGAACGAGACGCTCAGCGTTGGCCGAGTGAGGCAGCTTGACCTCATATCAGTTCCAGGTGGTCGGTAGAGTCGCGGTGAGGCGCATTGCTCAAGTTCTCGCCCCTAATTGCTCCATTGCGGCGGCGGCGCTGCACAGGATCCTCCGGCGGCACCTCGACACATTCGACTGGGGGTTGTGGCGGCACGGCGGTCGTCTCACTCTGGAGATCGAAGGCGATCGGACGTTCGCTCGCTGGGAGCCCGGGGACGACCGACCACCCCGGCGAGCCCCGCTTCATCGTGGGGTCGCGTTCGCTCAAGACCTTCCGGAGGGTCCGCTGCGACGTCAGGTAGGCGCCGCTGCGGGTGAGCGAGCGCTGCTCGTCGTCGGCGAAGCGAGCGTCCAGCGGCGCCTGCTGCGCATCCTCGACGGAGAAGGGAAAACCCTGGTACGGATCTGGTTCGACAGCGTCCAGCCGTTGCGCGATGGGGCACCATCCGGCTCTCGACACCGCCGCATAACCGTGGAGCCCCTGCTCGGCTACGCTGCGGCCGGCGAAAGCGTCGCCGACCGTCTGCGCGCACTCGCCGGGGTGGAAGCTCGCGGTGATGACGGGCTCGTCGAGGCGGCCGCGGCCGCGGACCGCGAGCCGGGAGACTACAGCTCCAAGGTGACGGTCTTGCTTCGTCCGGCCGAACCGGCCGAGCACGCGGTGCGTCGCATCTTGGCGCAGTTGATCTCGACGCTGGAGGCAAACGTGGCCGGAACCGTGCGCAATCTTGACACGGAGTTCCTCCACGATCTCCGGGTGGCGACACGCCGGACGCGGACTTGCATTGGCCAGCTTATGGATGTGCTTCCCGTCGACGTGGTGGCGCCTTTCGCGGAGGAGTTCCGCTGGTTGGCCACGGCCACGAACCCGTGCCGCGACCTCGACGTGTTCCTGCTCGAGATCGCGCACCGTCGGTTGTCGTTCACGCAAGAGCATGGCGACGTGCTCGCCCCAGTGAGCCAACTTCTGCGCGCGGAGCGGGAGGTCGCACACCGGGATCTCGTCGCGGTTCTCGAGTCCACGCGGTTTGCAGCCTTGCTGCGAGGCTGGAAGAGGCTCCTGCGCCGTCGTCTCCTGGGGGGTGAACTCGGCGCCGTCCCCGTCGCGGAGGTTGCATCCAAGCATGTCCTGCAGGCGTACCGCCGGCTCTCGTCGTGCGCCGCCGCCCTTGAGCCGAATGCCCCGGCGGCCGAGCTGCACCGGCTGCGGATCGACGCCAAGAAGCTCCGATACCTCCTCGAGTTCTTTTCGAGCCTGTGGCATGCCGAAGCGACTGGCGCCCTGGTCGCCGAACTCAAACTCGTGCAGGACAGCCTCGGCAATTACCACGACGCGTGGCTCCAGCGCGAGCGACTGGCCGGCCTTGCCGACGAGGTGCTGCGTGGGGGGGCGGGCGCCGCCACGCTTCTTACGATGGGCCGTCTGGTGGCCGAGCTCGAGCGCCGGCAAACGGCCGAAGCGGAGAGGGTTCTGGCCCGCCTTGCGACGTTCGCTTCGCCCAATGTCAGGCGTCGGTTCGTGCACCTGGTCCAGGGACGCGGAGGCGAGTGATGCGCGTCGTGGCCGTGTGGACGATCAAGGGGGGCGTAGGGAAGACGGCAGCCGCGGTGAACCTCGCTGCCCTGGCCGCAGCAGAGGGGTGGCGCACTCTGCTCTGGGATCTGGACCCTCAGGGTGCAGCCAGCTTCTACTTTCGGGTCAAGCCGAAGGTCAAGGGTGGAGGACGGAAGCTGCTGCGACGGTCGGCCGAACTCCGGCGTTGGATCCGCGGAACGGATTTCGACAACCTCGACCTGCTGCCGGCCGATTTCTCGTATCGCCGCTTTGACCTCGACCTCGATGGCCGCCGGGGTCCTGCCAAACGGCTCGCTCTCAAGCTTGCCCCACTGGCCGACGAGTACGACGCGGTCATTCTCGACTGCCCTCCGTCGGTGTCGCTGGCGAGTGAGAGCGTGCTGCGTGCCGCCGACGCGCTGCTGGTGCCGGTCATCCCAACCACACTCTCGCTTCGAAGCCTCGATCAGGTACGCTCGTTCGCAGCGAAGGTTGGCAAGCGCGACCTTCTGGTGTTGCCCTTTCTCTCCATGGTGGACCGGCGAAAAACGATGCACAGGGAGGCTCTCGAGTGGTGTCACGCCGATGAGAGTTTCCTTCGAGCCACCATCCCCGCAGCCAGTGTGGTTGAGAAGATGGGGCTTCACCGAGCCCCACTCCTGACGTACGCCCCGGTGAGCGAGGCGGCGCAGGCGTTTGCGGGACTCTGGGAAGAGCTCGCAGTGCGGATCGCACTCAGCGCGTGAGCCCTCCCGCAGAGCGGCGGTCGATTCGAGGATCACGTCTTCAACCTTGTCTTGGAATGATCCGCGCGCGGGATCTCTCGAAGGGGTACGAAAAGCGCACGATCCGCGCCCGCGGAGGCTGGTCCCGTTCGATCTCCACAAGAGCGTAGGAACCGCGAGGGTCCCCGTCGACAGGACGGCCAACAGAGCCGGCGTTGACAACCGTCACGCCGCGAATGCGCCTGGCGAACGGGATGTGGGAGTGGCCGCACACCAGCACGTCGGGCTGGTTGGAACCCAACTTCGCTGCAAGCGCCCTCGAGGTGAGGCTCGGGAAGATGTAGTCGGTGTCGCCCAACGGTGAGCCATGAACGAGCTGCAGCACTTTTCCCTCGAACCGCAGCGTGAGTGCGGTGGGCAGTCTCTCAAGCCACCTCAGGTTGGTGCGGCCGAGCTGTCTGGCGGTCCGGACCAGATCGGCCCTCTTCTTCTTTTCCAGCAGCACAGCTTGTTGTGCCTCGGGGAGTGCCGCCGTGGCGACGACCTTGTTGTCGACGTTGCCCCGGATGGTGGCAAACGTCCTCGTTCGCAAGAGTTTCACCACGCCTGCTGGGTCTGGCCCGTCCCCGACGAGATCGCCGGCGACCAGTACGGTCTCGGCCTCACGATCTTCGAGATCGGCGAGCGCCGCCTCGAGCGCCTCGAGGTTCGCGTGAATGTCCGAGAGGACGGCGATGCGCATCGCGTTGGGGCTTTTGGGTCACCGCCTGGGCAGCATGTCGACCAGGTCCTCGGCAAGGTCGTGCAGGCGCATCAGGTCCTTCAGGCGTCCTTTCTCCGGCTTGAGTTTGAGCTCCCGCACCCGCTCAACCAGAGCTTTGATCGTGCCTTTCGCGGCCGGCTCGCGGCCCTCAAGAGCCCGCAACACCTCGCCGAGCTGGCCGCTGACCCGGGCCGAGAACTGAGCAACAGCCTCGTCGAGGGCCTTCTTCACATCCAAAATGCCCGTGACGAGCTGCTCGGCCGGCAATGCCCGACCCCTGGTTGCTGCGCCGGCTCGCCGTGTCGAGCGAATCCCCGCGGTCGGACGATTCGCAACGGCCGCGGCGTTCCCTGTAGCCTGTCTCTTGGTGGTACGTCGCGTCATGGCCATGATCTGTTCTCCCTCCGGCATTGCCGGACTGTGTCAGTCTCCTCCGCCGTTGCGGACGCGCACCTTGCGCTCGTAAACCCGCTCGAACATCGGCGCCTTACGTTTCAGCGCCCACTTCTCGAGAAGCAAATCACCCTTGCCCTCAAGACGAAGCACCACATCCCCGCCCTTCACCTCCACGCTGACGGCTCGCACGCGCTCAAGGTGTTCACGGTCGAGGGCGTCTGCCAGCCGGAGAATAGCGGCCAGCGCAAGGACCCGTCTCTGGTCGGCCGCTTTCATGCCGGCGAACTCGTCGTGGCTTGGAGCCGGCTCGCTCTTCCGGTGGTAGCGCGCGACGCTCGCGGCGAGCGCGACCTCCGCGTCCGAGAGGCCTGGCAGTTCGGACTGCGCGATCAGGTACATCGAGTGCTTGTGGTGACGCTTGTAACTGATATATCCACCGATGTCGTGGAGCCAGGCAGCAGCCTGGAGGATTTTGCGGTCCGATCTGTCGAGCTTGTGCAGTTCCTGCAGCTGGTCGAACAACGACAGGGAGTGTTTCGCCACCTGAGACGCATGCGCTTCGTCAAACATGAAGCGTCGACCTATGGCAACCAGAGCGGTGACAAGCTCGCGCTCCTGCCTGTCTGCGTGAGCGCGCTGCGTGGTCACGGCCTCGACGACGTCGTACAGGACACCCTCCTTGATCCCAACACCGGGGACGATCATCGAGGAGGCGCCCGAGAGCTGTGCGAGCCGTTCATAAACGAGAGCGGCCGGAAGCACGACATCTGCGCGGTCCTCGCGCAATCCCAACTCCTCGACGCGCTGGCGGTACGAGAGCTTGGACAGCTTCTCGATGATCGTCCTCGTCGCTTCGAGGGTCAGCACAGAGGGCTTTCCCGGCCCACCCTCGGTTCCGGCGAGTTGGGCAAGCGTCTCTGCGTTTCCGCCCGTCGCAATAAAGCCGCCAGGCCGCCGAAACTGAGCCGCAGGGGGCAGCCGCAGCGTCGCCGTGTACTCCTCCAGCAGGCGGCGGAAGCGGCCCGGCTCCTCGCCGGCCTCCGAGAGTTCCTCCAGGAGGCGTACTGAGCCCATTGTGTGCGATTCGCTCCACCGGATTCCGCTGCCATCGACAAGGAGGACTTCGACGCTGCCCCCGCCGACATCCACAACGATCCAGTCGCGGCCGGCAAGGTCGACGACGTGCTGGACTGCAACATGGACGAGCCGCGCCTCCTCTGAGCCGGAGATCACCTCGAGATCGAGGCCGGCCTCCTCGTGCACGCGCTGCAGGAACTCCCGAGCGTTCGAGCTCTCCCGCACGGCGCTGGTCGCGACGCCCCGGTAGACGTCGACATTCGCGTCCCGCATGCGCTTCGCGAATGCGGTCAGGGCAGCCACCGCCGCGTCGATGGCCCCGCCGGTGAGGCGGCCGGTCAGGAAGACGTCGTGCCCGAGACGCACGGCAGCACGCTCCTGCTCGACGATCCGGTACTTGTCCGGCGCGCGGAACTCGGCGGCCACGTACCGGAGCGCGTTGGAGCCCACGTCGATGCAAGCGACGCGTACGGGAAACGTCAGCTCTTCGCTCATTGCATCGAGCGGCACGGGTTGGGTTTGCTTCTCGCTCATGCTCAGTCGACCACGGAGGACCGCCTCGGCGCCTCCTCGCTCACGTCAACCACAGTTTAGCTGCACGATCAGCCGCAGGTAGCCCCGGTCCTCCGGTGGGACGTGCGCCAACCCTCGCCTGACTCGGCTGGCGTGAACCGTACGCCCTCCCAAGAATTGTGGAAAGGTGTGAAATCGCCGTGAAGGCAAAACCCCTTGCGCGAACCCCTAGAACACCGTCAGCCTGTTTGGATGTTCACGCGGTCCTCACGCCACTTTCGCCTCCTCTCACATCACACTGGACAGACTGTCGGGCAGGGGTGCGCATGGCCCAAGATCTGCAAGTCCCGACCAGGGTTTTCTCCGTCTCCAGAATCCTGGACGGCCGTTTGCCCCCAGGCGGCCGGTTGGTCGCGGCGGCGATCGACGCCGTCAGCGGTCTTGCCTCCTTGCAGAAGAGATACCGTGCTATCTCTCGCTCCAGCGACTCGGAGTTCCTCGAGCGCGCCCTCAGCCATCTCGGCATTAGCTGCGACGTTGCTCCCGCCGACCTCTCCCGCATCCCGAGACTCGGTCCGGTGGTGGTTGTCGCCAACCACCCCTTTGGTGGGGCCGAAGGCCTCGTCCTCGCTTGGGCGCTCTCGACGGTTCGGCCCGACGTCCGGGTGATGGGCAATCAATTCCTTTCGCTCATCCCCGAGTTGCAGGGTCTTTTCATACCTGTGGATCCCTTCGGGGGACGCGGCGCCGCCTCGCGCAACCTTGGTGGTCTCCGCCGTGCCGTTGAGTTTCTCGAAAACGGGGGGCTACTCGCCGTCTTCCCGACCGGCGAAGTCGCGAGTTTCGACCTGCGCCGCGGCACGGTCGATGACCCGCCGTGGAGCGCCACGGTCGTGCGCCTCGCCCGGCGCACCGGCGCCACGATCGTCCCGATCTTCTTCCCCGGGCGCAACGGCGCGCTCTTTCAGCTTGCGGGATTGCTTCACCCGAGACTCCGGACCGCCTTGCTCCCGCGCCAACTCCTGAAGCAGAGTGGACGCTTGCTCAAACTGGTGGTTGGCCGGCCGGTCCTCCCGGACTCTTTTGCAGAGCTGGACAGCGACGAGAGACTTATCGGTTCGGTGCAAGGTCGGACCCAGTTGCTCGCCTATCAAGGTGCGCCGGTGGCGCCCTCTCCACCTCGCCGTTTCCGGCAACGGATCGCGAGCCCGGTTCCTGCTGCGACGTTGAAGTGCGAGGTGGAAGCTCTGCCTCCGGAGGCGACGCTCGCCCACGGTGGCGGTTTTCGCGTTCTGCTGGCGCGCGCGGGTGAAATCCCAAACCTCCTCTTGGAGATCGGACGAGGGCGAGAGGCCACTTTCCGAGCTGCAGGCGAAGGTACTGGTCGTGCGCGAGACCTCGACCGATTCGACCAGGAGTATCTGCACCTCTGCCTCTGGGACTCCAGGGCCGGTGCTGTTGCCGGTGCGTACCGGCTCGGGCAGACCGATGTCGTTCTCCAAAGGCACGGGATGGCTGGCCTGTACACCAGCACCCTTTTCCGTTTCGGCACTGAGGGCGTCACGCGGATCCACCAGGCTCTGGAGTTGGGTCGCTCGTTCATCCATCCATCCGGATTATCAACGCTCTCACTCCGCGCTTCTCCTCCTCTGGCAGGGGATCGGCGCTTTCGTGGTCCGCAACCCTCGCTACCGTTACGTATTTGGCCCGGTGAGCATCAGCCAGGAGTATGGACAGGTATCTCGGGAACTGATGGTGCGCTACCTCGGCAGCGCGGCGAACGACGGCGCGTTGCTGCCGTCGGTGCGTCCTCGCCGGCCGTTCCCGATGCGCACACCACGCGGACTGGATCTGGAGGCCGTTGTCGATTCGCTCCGTGGCCTCGAGGACCTGTCGGAGATGGTTGCCGACATTGAGGGAGGACGCGGGATCCCGGTGCTGGTTCGACAGTACCTGCACATCGGCGGTCGAATCGCGTGTTTCAACGTAGACCGCGATTTTTCCGACGTCGTGGACGCACTCGTGGTGGTTGACCTCGTGTCCACCCAGCGAAAGCTGCTCGAGCGCTATATGGGGCGAGACGGCGCAGAGCAGTTTTTCGCATTCCACCAGACCATGCGTCGAGCCGCCACCACCACACTGAGGGAATCCGCCCGGCCAGCGCCCCTCGGTCCAGACTCCTTGCCGGAACCAGTCTGAGCGAGACGGCGCCCGCGCTCAGGACGGGCTACTCGGCCATGAGTTCCGTCCGGACTCTCCTGAGCTCCTTCTCCCGCACCCTGTCGACCTTCGGGAACGCGAGGTCGAGTTCCTCCAGAGCCGCAATCACGGCCTCTGCCACCACATAATGGGCGAACCACTTGTGATCGGCGGGAACAACGTACCAAGGTGCATTGCGGGTGGCTGTACCTCGGAGCATCTCCTCGTACGCCGTCATGTAGGCGTCCCAGTGGGGCCGCTCGGTGATATCGGCAGAGGAGAACTTCCACCTCTTCTCCGGCGTGTCGAGCCGCTCCAGAAACCGCTTGCGCTGCTCACCGCGCGACACGTGCAGGAAGAACTTGAGGATCCGCGTCCCGTTGCGGGCCAGGTGGCGTTCCAACGCGTTGATGTCCTCGAAGCGCTCCTTCCAGATACGCCGGCCGACGAGGCCGGAAGGCAGGCGCTGGCGCTCGAGGAGCTCGGGGTGCACCCGCACGACTAGCACTTCCTCGTAGCATGAGCGGTTGAAGATCCCGATCCGTCCCCGTTCCGGCAGGCGCACCACGCAGCGCCAGAGAAAGTCGTGATCCAGCTCTTCCGTGGACGGCACCTTGAACGAGTGGACCTCGCACCCCTGGGGGTTGACCCCCGACATGACATGTTTGATCGTGCCGTCCTTCCCGGCCGCGTCCATCCCTTGGAACACCAGCAAAACGGCCCAACGGTCTTGAGCATAGAGTCTTTCCTGGAGGGTACTGAGTTTCTCGATCCCCTTGGCGAGAGCCGCCTGGGCCTTTTGCTTCGACATCAGCCGCCCGGTATCGGCCGGATCCATGTCCGCCAGGTGGAGTCCTTCACCCGTAGTGAAGCGGTAACGCGCGACAAACTCGTTCGATCGCCCCATACGCCCTCCCGGTACCACATCAAGTTCCCAATACTAGCCCACGCATTCAACCGAAGCGCGGCGCACGGCACCGCGGTGCGAGCACCTTCCTCTCTCACCTCCTCGCGCGCCCACAGGGCGTTGATGAAGCCGAACCCCCGCCCCACTTGCCAAACATCGAGCCGGCCCTGATCCGCACGAAGCGGGAGCGGTCTCCGACCCCTCGGAGCCTGGTCCGCCCGTCACGAGGTTTGCCAGCCGACCCGCGTGGCGGGTCTATAATCCGCTTGTGCCGCGCCGGCACAAGACGGGGGTCGCATGCGCTGGTTCCTGCCCAAGAAGGTCGACTTCCTGGATCTCTTTGACCGTGCATCCGCCAACATCGTCCGGGGGGTTTCGCTCTTCCGCGAGATCCTCGACGACCTGACGGACCTTCAAGCCAAGGTCGAGAAGCTGAAGGAGGTGGAACACGAGGGCGACCGCATCACCCACGAGGCCCTGGCCAAGCTGAACAGCACCTTCATCACCCCCTTTGACCGCGAGGACATCCACTCGCTCGCGACTCGCTTGGACGACATCCTCGACTCGGCCGACGCTGCGGCGCAGCGTCTCGTCGTCTACCACATCGACCACGTGCCGCCCCAACTCAAGGCGCTCGCCGGTCTGCTGGTGACTTCGGCCGAAGAAGTGCACAAGGCCGTCGTATCCCTCCACGACAGCAAGAAACACAAGGAGGCGTTGGCCGCTTGCGTGGAGATCAACCGCCTCGAGAACGTCGCGGACGTACTGCACCGCGAGGCGCTCGGCGATCTCTTCGCCAACACGGCCAACGCCATCGAAGTCCTCAAGCTCAAGGATCTGTACGCCTTCCTCGAGGATGCGACGGACCGCTGCGAGGACGTGGCGGACAGCATCGAGACGATCATCCTCAAGAGCTCGTAGGGTTTTCTCGCCGACCTATCTTAACGCTCGACGGTTCAAGGAAATGCGTGCCCATCGGCCGGCTTGCTCCCTCAGGTAGGCCCCGACGGCACCTGCTGCAGCCGTCGAGCGCGATCAGACGTTCAGGAAGAGACCGAGCGCCTTGAAGGTGAGCGCGGCCATCAGGGCCGAAAACGGAATGGTGAGCAGCCACGCCCAGATGATGCGAGTCGCCACGCCCCAGCGCACCGCCGACAGCCTCTGGGTTGCGCCGACCCCCATAATGGCGCCAGTGATCGTGTGGGTCGTCGAGACCGGGATGCCGAGATAGGAGTTGGCGAACAGCGTGAGAGCGGCAGAGGTCTCCGCGCAGAAACCGCCGATCGGCTTCAGCTTGGTGATCTTGGATCCCATTGTCTTGACAATCCGCCATCCTCCCGAGAGAGTGCCGAGCGCGATCGCTGCGTGGCAGGCGATGATCATCCAAAAGGCAACGTGGATGTCGGTGGGGTTCCGACCAAGAGATTTTTCGTAGGAGTAGGCCAGGATCGCGATGATGCCCATCGTCTTCTGGGCGTCGTTGCCGCCGTGACCGAGACTGTACAGCGCTGCCGACACGAGCTGGGCACGGCGAAAGAAGCGGTCCACGGGGCCAGGCAGTGAGTTTCGGAATAGCCACATCACGCCGACCATCAGCAGGAAGCCCAGGAGCAAACCGACGACCGGCGAGACAAACATGGAGACGATCGTCTTGATCCAACCCGAGTAGATGATCGCATCAAAACCGACCTTGGCGATCGCGGCGCCGGCGTACCCGCCGATGAGAGCGTGGGACGAGCTCGTCGGCAGGCCGAAGTACCAGGTGATGAGATCCCATGCGATCGCACCAACTAGGCCAGCCAGGATCACGTAAACCGTGGCTGCTGCCGGGACAACTAGGCCCTTGCCGATCGTCGAAGCGACCTTAAGCGGAAAGATGAACGCTGCGGCGAAATTGAAGAACGCGGCCCAGACTACCGCGAGCCCGGGCGAGAGCACCCGCGTTGAGACGACAGTTGCGATCGAGTTGGCCGCGTCGTGGAATCCGTTGAAGAAGTCGAACACCAACGCGATGGCAACGACGGTGACGAAGAGGAAGAGGGGAAAAGTCACCACGTGCGGGTTGCCCTCCCGGCTACATCGGACTAGCTAGAACGCGTCACAACGCAAGCAGCGACGTGGTGGTCGGCCACAGCACCACGGTTGAGAGAGGGAAGAGCGGCCACCCCACGGCGCGAAGTCTAGCACGCGAGCCCGGGCACTCTGGAGGCTCCGGCAAGGGTCACCAGGGCCCGCGGCGGGGCCGCGAAACCGCTCCGCCGGTGCTGGGGTGCGTTGCGCTTGCATCCGAGCGAGTTTGATTGTGAAATGGGACGCGAGGTGCACTGATGGTCATGTTCCCGAGATTGCTGGCATTTCCACTCGCAGCACTGGCGCTGGTGGGCGCAGCGGGCACCGGCACGGCACAAGCCCAGCCATCCGCCGAATCGGCATCCCGCCTCGTGGTGTTCGAGGACTTCACGCGCTTCACCTGACCGATCTGTCAGGCCGCCGGTCCGGCGGTCGATGCGCTGGCGGTCCAGTACGCCGGCAGGGCCGTCTTCATCGAGCAGAACGTCGATGCGCCGATCGGGGACCGGATGAGCCGGTTTTGGGCCGTGTTCACCGGCGCCACGGCCTACCTCCCCCTCGTCATCGTCGACTCCGGCCACCAGTTGCTGACCGGCAACCAGCCGAACTTCACGACGGCGTTCCAGAATCTCGTGGACCCGGAACTCCTTCGTCCTCCCGGGGCCGAGATTGAGGCGTACGCGCGCCAAGTCGGAACGCAGATGCGGGTCTACGCGCGAATCCACAACACCAGTGCCACAACGCTCTCCGCCTCCGCAAACATGGCGGCGCTGCACGCGCTCGTCTACGAAGACGCGCACGTCGGCGTGACAGGCCGCATCATGCGCGCCGCTCCCTGGCTCGACATCACTTCCCCTCTCGCACCCAACGGCGTGCTCACCGCGACGCTCGAATCGCCTGCCCTGAGCGGTGTGAACTGGACTGCGCTCCACACGGTTGTGCTCGCCGATTACGTCCCGGGACCTGGGGCCGCGTACGACATGCTGCAGGCGGCGATGGCCCTGCCTGCTGGGTTCTCGGTCGATCCGGCGGCCCTCACGATGGGAATCGACGCCGCCACCGGCCAGGACAGGTCCGTCTCCATCCGCCTCGCGGGACCGTACGTCCTGAGCTGGACGGCAGCCACCGATGCGGCTTGGCTCGCAGTCGCGCCCGGTGGCGGAACGATCGCGGACCAACCCTCGGTGACAGTCCGCGCGAGCGGGCTCGCCCCCGGATCGCAGGAGGGACACGTCACGCTCTCAGCGATAAGTGAGGACGGGATGGCATTTACGCAATTCGTTTCGATCACGGCGTTCTTGGGACCGCGCGTGGTGCGCGCGGTGACTGCGCCCGTGACTCCGGGCTCGCCGATCTCGCTCCCGGTTGTGATGTCGGCGCTGGGCGACGAGCACGAGGTGCGCTTCAGCCTCGCGTTCGATCCCGTCGTGCTGAGCACCCCGACCGTCACGCTGGGGAGCGGTGCGGCGGCGGCCACTCTGACGGTGGACGACTCTGACGCCGCGAACGGACGCCTCGGGATAGCGGTCGCGCTTCCTGCGGGACTGGCGTTCCCTCAGGGTGACGCCCAACTGGTCGTCGTGACGTTCGAGACGCCGTCGACGGTCCCCAGGCCGACCGCCACGCTGGCGCTGACCGATCAGCCCGTGGTGCGCTCGATCATGGACGCTTCCGGAAGCCTGCTCTCGGCGACGTTCGAGGACGCAACGCTGGTCTTCCCGGAGGCGAGTGTCGTGCGCACGGTCAGGCACCACCTCCGTCGCGGGGGAACCTGAGGCGGGAGGCAGGCGAGAGAGCCCGATCTCCGGGTTCGCCGGCGGCGAACCGGCACATCCCGCACCGCGCGGACAAGGCGCTCTACCCGGCGACGACCAGCAGCGGCAGCAGACCTATCGCAGCGAGTAGTAGAAACACCACGAGACCCCGGACGCCTGTCGCACGGTCGGCGAAGGCGTACGCGTAGATCCCCTTGATCGCGTTGTTGCTGGCGGTGGCCACGACAACGGCGGTAGCCGCCGTCGCCAGTATCGTTGCCGACCCCGCCGTTTGCGTCAGACCCATGATGAACGGGTCCACATCGCTTACCCCCATCAGCGCGGCGAGGGCGACGATCCCTATCGTACCGAAGCGCTCCACGACGAGCTTCGTGACGACCATAATTGCCAGAAAGACGCCGGCGAAAAGAAACGCCGAGCGCACCTCGAGCGGGTTCTTGGCCTCGTACTCGGGCTCGACGGGCCCCTCCACCGGGTCCGAAACGCGCGACCAGAGATGCCCGCCGAGCATCGCCGCAACCCCGAGGGCGATGAACGGGAGCGTGACCCGTGCCGCGAGGGGGCCGTTGAAGATGGCAAGCAGGGCGAGCACCCGCAGGTACATCACACCGGAAGCCAGCACCATGCAGCCCGCGAAGAGGTTGGGGCGGTGCTCTCGGCGGGCCCGTCGCGCCAGAGCGATGGTCATCAACGTCGAAGAGTACGCACCGCCGAGCAGCGCCGCCAACTCAACCCCACCGCGCTTCCTCGTCACCCGCTGCAGGACGTAGCTGCCGTATGAGATCCCGCTCACGGCGGCGACGATGAGCCACGTCCTGAACGGGTTGACCAGGAACGGCCCGAACTCCCGGTTCGGCACGGCCGGAAGGATCACCACGGTCAGCAGCAGGAACTTGGTGAATGTGACCACGTCCTCGGCCGGGATCCGCTCGGTGAGCCCCTCGAGGGCAGTCTTGAGCTCGAGCAGCAACATGGCGAGGACCACGATCGTGACCGCGATCCAGTAGTAGCCGTAGCAGACAACGGCTCCCAACAAGTAGGTGACGAGCCCGGACACCTCCGTGGTGACGCCGGCATCCTGGGAGCTGGCGAGCTTGTGCAGATAGGAGACCAGCAGGAACGCCCCGACCACGACGAACCCGAGCGCCACGGACAGGAGTTGCTGGCCGGCAATAAGCGCCATGGCGTACCCGACGAGGCCGATCAGGGGGAAGGTGCGAACGCCGCCGAAGATGTAGTGCCCGGCGTGCGCCTTACGTCCCTCGCGCTCGAGCCCCAGGAGGAACGAGAGGAACAGGACCAGCAGAATCTTGAGCGCTTCCGGGTGGGTTAGACCCGCGAGCTGCTGCAGGAGCGTGGGTTCCATCGTCCCGACGTTACACCCGGTCGATCGCGGCCTCAAGGTGGCAAAAGGAAGAAGGTGAAAGGGAAGAGGTGAAAGGGCAAAGGGAAGACCCCTTGCGGATTTCCTCTTCCGTCTACCCTCTACCCTCTCACCTTTGCCCTTTTACCCCTGAGGTTCCCCTACCTCGAGTGTCGAGGCCCTGCCAAGCGGGTATCAGATTTGGAACCCGGTAGCTGCCAGCAGACGTTCGTTGGCGGGCGTGCGTTCGCCGAGCTCTCGCGCGAGGCGCACCACGGCCCCGTTGCGGTACTCGAGCGCCTTGGCCACGCTTGACCGCACCCAGCCCAACGGCTCGGCGGCCCGGAGGAACTCGGGCCACCAGCCGTCCGACGGGACGACCCCCAAGGCGCGCGCCGTGATCGAGACCGCTTCGGCGAACACAACCTCCGCCTCCGCCGCGTGCCGCACCAGGTACTCTCCGAGACTCAACGCGTGCACGGCGAGGGGCAGCCCCACGACGCAGTTGAACCCCATCTTCTCGGCCTCGGCCGCAGCGAACGGACGGGCGTCAACGGCCGTGGCAGCGATCCCGCCATGCACGAGTGCTTCGGTGATCGTTGCGACGGCCGGACCCGAGAAGATGCTCGGACGCAGCACCTTGTAGAAATCGCCTTTGCTCGTAAACCAGATCAGGCCCCGAGAGCAGCCCGGCAGGCCGGCGAGTGCTGGCCTGATCCAACCGTTCTGCACGAAGACGAGCCGCTCGGCTGCAACCCCGTGCAGGCGAGAAACCGCGTCCGTGAGCGCCTCCTCGCGCACGCACACCAGGACAGGGGCGTCCCGGTCGGCCGAGAGATGTTCCCAACCACACTTGCGGGATATGGGGATGACCGCGGTCCCCGAAGAGGCAAGGGCGCCGGAGAGCCGTCGTCCGACCTCGCCCAGGCCCACAACAAAGGTCTGCCCGATGGAAAGGCTCATGGCCACATCATCTCCGCCGCCCAAGACACGCGCAACTAGCTGAACCTCAGGAGCCGAAGCAGGAGGGTGCGGCTGCCGCCAGGCGAGGCGGCCCACTGGATCAGGATCGGATTCTGGTACGTTCCGCGCACGAGAACGCTGGAAGACCCGGTCCCGTCCAAGACCAGCAGGCTCACGGCGCGTTTGAACCGCAGGAGACGCCGGGCGGGGACGGCCATCGCCCGAGCCAGCAGCGTCTCAACCGCCGACTCGGAGATCCGAAACGCGTCCATCAGCTCGTTGAGCACCTGGACCATGTCGTAGCGGGCGTACCCCAGGCCCTTGCTCGCGATCGCCCTCGGGTCGCGCAGGATCCGCTTCCCAGTTCGAGCCACGAACTTCAGGGGATCGGCGAGCACCTCCGCGAGGTCGTGCCGCATCAGGAGCGTCTCGTATTCGTTGACCGTCACGCCGGCATCTCTCTCGCCGGGGTCGAGTGCGATCTCGAGGCGCCCCTTCGCGACCCCATGGCGCCGGATGAGCTCCTCGCCAAGGGCGAGGATTCCGGTGCGCGGATCCGCGAGGTTGACCGAGTCGATGGGGTGCTTGGACACAGGGATCTCGCACCGCACCGTCGCCACCGTCTCCTCGCGGCTGTATGCCAGGACGCAGGTGCGCCGCGTCCGGGACCGCCCGTCGTTGACGCCGTCGAGGTCCATGAAGAAGACCGGCTCCCCGGGCCGGTTGACGTATGTCACGCAGTTGCGCAGCCCGGAGCCGATGTACGTGAGGTGCGAGTCCGCGTTCTTCGGCTCGCGGTGCCGTTGGGCCTCGGAGAGTTCGGAGCGTTCCTGGAGCCGGTCGTGACGGTAGCCCGCTCCAGGCGGGAACAGCGCCTGGAACGTCCGCATGAACGGGTCCAGTCGGTCGCGACGATGATCGAGACGCGCCGAGAGGCTTTGCTCGAGGTACCCGGCCGTAGTGTGGAGCGAGCAGTACGTCGCGCGCGGAAAGGCGACGAGGACGTCACCAAACTCCCCGCGGATCGCGGCCGCGACGTCGATGGCATCGTAGCGCGACCTCGGGGTCAGCGTCAGCGTGAGTTCGGTGGGCTTGGCCGCCATCGCAGGGTGCAGGCTCCTCCCGGGCCGGACCGCAAGCGGTCGTGGCATCCGTGTGATGCCCAAACGGGGCCGACTTCATCTCCATTCCCCGCCGAACGTTGTGGCGACGAGACCGGATCGCGATGGGAGGCGGGTGAAGTCCCGGCCGCCCCGCTCATACGTGGTTCCTGAGCATCAGCTCTTTGGGGTGAGGCTCCAGGTAGGTCTGCCCCGCGAGGTAGCTCACCCCATGCAGCCGAACGTAGTGCCGGACCAGCGTGATCGGGACGATCAGGGGAACCAGGCCACGGTGGTAATCCTCGATCAGCGCGAGGAGCTCGGCGCGCGCATCGGTATCGAGCAAATTCTTGAAGTAGCCGAGGATGTGCTGGAGCACATTGGTGTTGCGCCGGACCGTCGCGACCACCTTGAGCCCCTGCATAAAGGCGTCTTCGTACCGGACCGTGACCTCGTCGCGTGGTGTCGCCTTTGCCCCGGCCACCAGCCTCCCGAGCGCCTCATACGCCTTGGGAGCGTGCGCCATCAGCTGCAGCTTGTTTGCGGTGTGAAACGCTACCAGCCCACTGAGCACCCAACGGCCGTCGAAGAACTGCCGGAGCCGGTGGTAGGCAAAAACCCTCTCGACGAAGTTGTCGCGCAACTGGGGATCGCACAGGCGACCCTCCTCCTCGACGGGCAGGTTGGGAAGACGCGCGAGTAGCGCCTGAGCAAACACCCCGGTACCCGACTTGGTCGGCATGCCGGCGCCGTAGACCTTGACGCGTTCCATCCCGCACGATGGCGAGTCCTTCTTCAACACGTAGCCGCAGAGGCGCTTGCCGACAAGCTCCTCGACGCGCTCCACCGCGTACGAGCCCATGGCGTCCGTCCAGTCCTTGCCGCTCTTGGGGGCCACCATCCGGACCCCGTCCCCCTCGCGGACAAGCCGCACCGACTCGCGCGGCGTGCCCATCCTGACCTCGACCTCAGGGCACACCGGAACCCACTCGACCCATCGTCCGAAGGTGCCCACCAGGAAGTCGTCCTTCTTGTGCCCTCCGTCGAAGCGCACCTTGCAGCCGAGCAGACAGGATGAGACACCGATCCGGATCGCTCTGGGGTCCTCGCTCATTCGGCACCTCCCGTTTAGGATACGACGCAGGGCTAGTGTTTCGGCGACCCTCGCACCTCATACAAGCACTCCGAAATGAATGGGTGTAGAATACCGGGCTCAGCCCGAAGGGCTGCGCTTGGAGCAGGACCAGGCGGCGAGGATCGGCCTATGAGCAACGAGAAGAACGTCACGTCCAACGATCAGAGCTTCGCCGAAGCCCTGGCGCAATCGTTCCAGCAGGATGAGCTCGAGATCGGCCAACTGGTCACCGGCTCGGTGATGGCCGTTCACGGCGACATCGCCCTGATCGGCGTCGGGGGCAAGTCCGAGGCGGTCATGGACCGCACCGAGCTTGGAGAGCTGAGGCCGGGGGACGGCCTCGATGCGGTCATCATCGCGCTCTCCCCCGAACTGCGGGTGTCGCACAAACTCGCCATCGAGCGGCGAGAGCGCGAAGCCCTTCGCGGCGCCTTCGAGAATGGAGTCCCCGTCGAGGGGAAGGTCACGGGGCGCAACAAGGGCGGCTACGACATCTCGATTGCGGGGCTGCGGGCGTTCTGCCCGATGTCCCAGATCGATCTTGGCTTCCCCCGCAACGTCGACGCCTACCTCGGAAAGACACTCCTCTTCCGGATCTCCGAGCTGTCGGATGATCTGGCGTCGCTCGTGGTGTCGCGCGCCCAGGTGCTCAAGGACGAGCGCGAGGCCGCCGCATCGGCGGCGTGGGCGCGGATCGTACCGGGGCAGGAGATTGAGGGCGCGGTCAAGAGCATTCGCGACTTCGGCGTGTTCGTGGATCTCGGCGGCGTCGATGGGATGGTCCACATCTCCGAGCTATCCCACCGGCTCAATGCCCGCCCCTCGCAGCTCGTCAAGGTCGGCGACACGGTTCGGGTCAAGGTGCTGGAGGCCGACCGCGAGAAGGCGCGCATCGCGCTTTCGATGAAGGCCTTGGAGCCGGACCCGTGGACAGAGGTGCCCGGCAGGTTCCCGGCCGGCTCGGTCTTTGAAGGGACTGTTGCTCGCAAAACGGATTTTGGCATCTTCGTCGAGCTGTTGCCGGGCGTGGACGGTCTGATCCACGTCTCACAGCTGCCTCCCGGCATGAAGCTCGACGATGAGACGCTCGCGCCGAGCGCGCCGGTGCGGGGATGGGTGCGCGAGCTCGACATGGAGCGCCGGCGCCTCTCTCTCACCCTGCGGGAGGTAGCCACCTCGAACCCCTGGCTCGACGCGACCGAACGCTACCCGACCGACACGGCCGTCGAGGGGACCGTCGAGCGTACCGCCAACTTCGGCGTGTTCGTCCAGCTTGAACCCGGCCTCACCGGCTTGATCCCGGCATCCGAAACCGATCTCCCGAGGGGTGCTGACCTGGGCACCTCCTTCGCGCCCGGCAGCCGCGTCTCGGCCACCGTGCTCTCCGTCGACCCGGAGCGCAAGCGCATCTCGCTCTCGGTCAAGAAGGCCAAGGAGGGCAAGGTGGTCAAGGAGTTCAGGCGCTGGAACGAGGAGAAGAAGGCGGAGCGCAAACCCGAGGTGACGGGGTTCGGCGCTGCCCTCATGAAGGCCCTGCAGGACAAGAAGAAGTAGCTCGAGCGTTCGTCTGAAAATCAGCGGCTCCCCACTCGGGGAGCCTTCGTGTTTCATGCAGCGAGGTTCGAAGGGCTCGGAAAGACAGTTGATACGTAGTTGCGTTCATAGGTATCCTCATAATGTGTTTTCCCCAGTGTCTGAGGAAAGGGGGAAAGCATGCGAAAGCCGACGCTGGGCGCCCGCTGGCATCCGTCCGATTGTCGGCCGCCGCATCGTGCGCGAGTACACGTATGCCTTTGCAGCGGTCAGCCCCCACGACGGTGTCCTCGACAGTCTCGTCCTCCCCAACGGCGATGCCGAAACCATGTCGTTCTTCCTCACCGAAGTGGCTCGGCGCTACCCTTCCGAATTCATCCTCATGCTGCTTGACGGCGCCGGCTGGCACACAGCCCACGATGTCGTCGTCCCCGAAAACATGCGCCTTGCCGCACTCCCGCCGTATAGCCCTGAGCTCAACCCAACCGAACACATCTGGGATCTCTCCTCCGCGAGCAATCCTTCGCCAACCTGGTCTTCGACACGATGGACGCTGTCGAAGGCCAGCTCGTGACCGACCTCGCCGCCTTGGAAGCCGACCCACCTCGCGTCCAACGCACAACCGGCTTCCCTTGGATCACACAGATACCTTTGAAGGCAACGTAGAATCATAGGCCTCACCGACGATCGCGGTGTTCCCACCCGCCGAGATCGCCGCCGAGGTGCCCTGATAGGAGCCCAGAAAGGCAGGTGCGGCGTCGCTGCTGACCGGCTTGTTCCCTTGCTGGCTGAACTGCGCCACCTCTACGGCCGGAAGGAACACCATCCCAAGGGCCGCGCCTGCCGACTGCGTCATGGTCTTCTCCTCCTTGTCACTCGCCACCGCAACAGGCAGCACATGAATGAACTTCCGCGTCACTTTGATTCTCCAGCCAGTTGTACGCCATCGAGGTTGAAGCTGTTCATTTTCCATGACCTGCAAGCAACACCGCGCTTCAGCGACAGGCTGGATCAGGTTCGGCCTGTGCCGGCGGGTCTGGTGGACCAGCGCGGCAAGACGGCGCTACGGTTCTTGAGGGGAAAGGGTGTTCCTTTCGGCGTTCCGGACATCCTCGGGCCCGCAAGAGAGGCCTCGGGAAGCGGTTGAGGAGAGTGTGGGACGGCACCGATGATCGCCGTCGGGCGCCGGAGGTCTCAAGCGCTCCTTCATCATGCTGGTGTGGCTTGAGGTGCTTGGCCAGCCTTCCGTCAGCGGTCAACTCGCGCAGTATCGGCGGGTTGCAGCTCTTGAGAAGCAAGTCAGTTTCAGAGGAGAAGGTCACAGCGACGTGAGGCATCTGACGGTCGCCCGGAAGAACGCAAGTCAGGAGAAGAGAAGTGGGGTACGCAGATTCTTGGAAACAGCTTCCAAGTTAGAAGTTACGGTTCATCCGGGAAATGAGAGGGTGAGGTAGCGTCGTCGCCAAAGCGGTCGTACTTTCGGACTTGACGAGAGAACGAAAGGAGGCTGCGATGGCGACGACGAGCTTTTTGTACCACGCCTTG
>Ga0182019_10000035_pt1 | contig 67801 bp, 48 predicted proteins | sample 812E2MmetaG_FD_120483 | JGI IMG/M metagenome (GOLD analysis project Ga0182019, IMG submission 120483) | Permafrost microbial communities from Stordalen Mire, Sweden - 812E2M metaG | ecosystem: Environmental > Terrestrial > Soil > Wetlands > Permafrost | place: Sweden: Stordalen | collected...
CACCTGTTCAAAAACCTGCCGGGCCGCCTGCGGGTTTTCCCGCACCTCGTGCATCGCCGCTATCACCGGCACCAACTGGCCACGCGGATTCGTCGCCACCACCTGCTCCACTTCGTGCTTGTTGACCCAGACATCCCGCGCCGCGTAAAAGAAGACAAACGGCACCTTCAGCTTCCCCGCGTCCTCCATCGTTCCCAGCAGGTCATGCAGTCCGGACCGGATTACTGTGTCGAGAAAGATGTCCGTATTGATGTCGAAGCCCAGGAAGTCCGTGATCCCCCACCGGTAGCCAGTCTGGAATTTGCCAAAGATGTCCTCCTTGTAGATCTCGTGCATCGTGGCCGCCAGGTTGACCACGCCCGCAACGCAGATGAGCTTCTTGATGCGGGGATCGCCCACGGCGACGCGCAGCATGCACCGGGCCGAGAGACTATTGGCCACACCCGTGACCTGCGAGACCCCAAAGTGATTCTCAAGGTAGTCGAGTCCGGCGATTATGTCGTCAACCACACCTGGCAACACGAAATCCAACATCCGCCCTTCGCTTTCGCCCACGTGGTTGGTCGGGTCGAAACGCAATACGTTCACTCCGTTTGCAACTAGATGATAGGCAAGGTGGAGCGTCGTTTTCTTCGTCTCACCGAATTTCGGCGCCATGAGCACCCAAGGCCTGGCTCGCATCTCCCCCCCCACGTGATCGAGGCAGGCGGCAATGCGCAACCCCGTCCGATTCTGATAGGTCACAAAATCCGTGCGGATTTGACCCGTTTCAACCTGGGATTGATCGGCAAGCATGGCTGAGATAAGCTCTCACGGGGAGCAGAGATGGACAACCATTGGGGCAGGGGCCAGGCACCGGTTCGCCGTGACTCCAGCCAGCTCGGTGAGATGTCCGTGCAATTGTAAAGGCGTGTCGCATCCTCTCCCGGATTCTTTAGAAGAGACCTTAATCCATTGGCAAATGCAACGCTCAACTCATTTTGAGGCACTTCAACCTGCTCCTTCCCAACCACCCGAAAAACAGGCTTGGATTGCGTCTATTAGCTCCACTTTTCCGTTGCCTTGTTATTCACATTTGCCACTTACTTACACAAGTTGGCCATGCGTCCTAACTGCCCTGCTTGGGTCTGAACTACTGAAGTGATCCACCTCCTCATAATTGCCGAGGATCACGTTCTGATTCCGCCGATCGCGGTCCCTTCAGCCTCTGTCGAATTCAAGTCCCTGCGGAAGCCAAACTTGGCAACCGCACGGCCACTGATCGAGGCGGGAATGTTCGACGTATGCCTGCTGGCGTTGGAGGCGTTTTCCGGGGATGTCCAATGGGCTATTGCCGAGTTTCGGGCCGTGACAGCTGACTGTCCTCTGGTAATTGCCGGCCGGCAATTCTCGCCCGAAGAGGAACGCGCCGCTTATCTGGCCGGCGCGGACCTCGTGCTCGCTCCGACGTGCGACCAGACCACTTTTCTGGCAGTGATTCAACGGCTGGCGTCGCGGAGCGCCAAGCCGGCGCCGGCCGCCGGTCGATCATCCTCTGCGTCGCCGTTTTCGCCTGCCGGAACAAGCCTTGCCCCAGCGCTCACCACCTCGGCGCTAACGGTGATGCGGGACTTCTCGCAGGTCTTTAGCTATTCGCTCGATTACCGGCAATTCACCGGGCATTTTGTAATCAAGCTGCGGGAGATCATCGGCGCAGCCCGGATCGCGATCTTTCTCGAACCGCCGCCTCCGACCGCCTCCGTGGGTATTCCCGCGACGCATGATCCCCAGCGGCTTATCTGCGCCGGCGCCGTGGGTCTGCCGACCGAGTTGATTGAGTGCTTTGAACTCTCCCGAAAGAGCGGGCTGGGCCAGCGGGTTTCGCAGACGGGCCGGATCATCCGCCTCGGGGCCGACAGCACCGCTCCGTTCCTCGCTGACGACCCCCGCCTGCAACGCGAATTCGAGATTCTTGGCTGCGAGATCGCCCTGCCGGTCAACGACCGTGAACGGACCATCGGTCTCGCCCTGCTGGGTGGGCGCATCACCGGCACGCCTTTCAGCGACTCTGAGCTGTTGCTCGTCTATCACCTGATGGAGGAACTGGGCCTGGCCGTGAAGAATTCCTGGCTGCACCATCAACTGGCCGGCAGCCACCGCCTGTTCTCCAACGTGCTCGGCGCAATGACCAGCGGCGCGCTGGTGGTCGGCTCCGATCTCACCGTCCTGTTTGCCAACCAGGCCTTCTGCCGGTTTCTTGCCGAACCCGCGCCGGCCCCCGCGGATCTCGACTTCGCTGAACTGCCGCCGGTTCTGGCTAAGAGCCTTCACGAAGTGGTGGAACGAGGCCAGACCGTGGCGCCTTTCTCCTACGAACACCCCGGCGCGCCTGACCGGGTTTTCCGCGTTTCGCTGATCCCCTTTCCGACCGACCGGACCCAACTGCCGCAGCCGGCGATCATGCTCCTGGAAGATTTCACGCAGGTCCGGGCGGCGCAGCGCGCCGAGATCGAGGCGTCAAACCTCAAGCTCATCGGGCTGATCGCGAGACGTTTCGCCCACGAGATCCGCAACTCGCTCGTGCCGCTGACCACTCATCAGCAGCTGTTCGACACGGATATTGATAACCCCGAGTTTCGCGACTCCTTGAAGCACGCACTGACCCGCGAGACCGGCCGGATCCAGCGGTTTACGGAGCAAATGCTCTTCCTCGCGCAAACGGAAAGCGGCCCCACTGATTCGCTGTCACTCGACGATCTGCTCCGGAAGAGTTTCGCGCGGTCACGCGAGTTCCTGGGCCAGGAGACGGCCGAACTCGAGATTCGGAGCAACGTGTCCCACCCGTTCGTGCGCTGTCACCGTCCGAGCCTGCTGCACGCCCTGCAGGAGATCTTTCTCAATGGCCTCCAGTCGGCCGGCGAGCCACCTAAGGTCACGGTCACGGTCGCTTCCGAATTGGGCCCGGATGGTCGGCCGGAACTCGCCCTCCGGGTGCGTGACAACGGTCCCGGTTTCCCCTCCGAGGTGGCCGCCCGCGCCACGGATCCGTTCTTTACCACCCGCAACACCGGCGTCGGCCTCGGTCTCACCGTCGCCAAACGCGTGATCGAAGCGCACGCCGGCCGCCTCGAGGTGAACGCCCGCATCCTGCCGGACGACCCCGACCTCGTGATCCATCTTCCCTTCCAATCATGATTCCCATGACGACCCCCTCCGCCATCTCGGAGCGTTCTGCGCGACGCATCCACGGACTCACGGATCTGGCTGTTCGCCTCGGCGCCTGCCTTGCCCTGATCCCGGCCGCCTTGAGCGCTTCCGGTACCCGCGTGGGTTTCAAGGACGCGTTTGCAACGGCCCGCGGCAATGCCTTCGTGGCGACGGCCGACAATCCCTCCGCCATCTATTACAACCCAGCCGGCCTCACCCAGCTAAAGGGAGAGGAGTTTTCGGCGACGGCCTATGAGGTCAGCTTCGGGGCTGATTATCGCGCCCCCAATGGCCCCGCCACGTCCATGAACCACCAGGACCAGTTCATCCCGCAGGTCTATTACGCATGGGCGCCGGAGAACGCATCCTGGGCCCTGGGGCTGGGCTTCTATTGCCCCTTCGGTCTGTCGACCGACTGGCCGACCACCTCCGGCTTTCGGACGTTCGCCACCAAGAACGAGGAGACCTATTATACCCTCAATCCCGTCGTCGCCTGGCGCGTCAGCGACATGCTCTCACTCGGCGGCGGGCTGACGTTCAACCGCCTGAAGGTCGATCTGCGCCGCGGCATAGGCCTGATGCCGGGCGACGAGTTCCGCTTCAATGCCGATGGAAATGATATCGGTTTCAACCTCGGCCTTCGCTGGCAGCCGGCAGAACAGCACGCCTTTGGTCTCAGTTACCAGCACCACACTTCATTCGATTTGAGCGGCACGGCCACCGCCTCACCGTACGCTCCCGGCGAGGCCGCCACCTCCACCTTCGACTTTCCCGAGGTGCTTATCGCCGGCTATTCCTACCGCCCGACGCCCCAATGGAATGTTGAAGCGAACATCGACTGGACCAACTGGTCGCGCCTGAAAACCGCCGTGATTTCCAAGCCCAGCGGCGCGGTGTACCTGCCGTTCAACTGGCAGGCGAGCTGCTTTTACGAACTCGGCTTGACCCGCTATTTTCCCAGCGGCTGGCAGGTTAGCGCCGGGTACACCCTGAGCGAGAACTCCGTGCCTGACGCCTCGTGGAATCCCGCCGTCCCCGACGCCACGCGCCATTTCTGGTGCGCCGGTGTCGGTTATTCCCAGGGTCTCGTGCGGTTCATGCTCACGCTGCAGCGCGCCACGGCCCCCACCCGGACCATCACCGGCGTGATCAATCCGGCCACGGGCGAGACTGCCAACGGCTCCTACAGCACCTCGATCAACACCTTTGCACTCTCGCTCGACTATCGCTTCTAGTCCGGGTACCCTCCCGACCGAATCGGTCTGCCTGCCTATGATCACAGCTCCTCCCCCTGTCGCGCCTCCTGTCGTTCCGGCCGCCGCCATCGAGCTTCCGACCATGCTTGTGGTCGACGACGAGGAGGGCCCGCGCCTGTCGCTGCGCATGGTCTTCAAGAACGATTTCCGCGTGCATGCCGTCGAGAACGGCGAAAAGGCGGTTGAGTTTGCCCGGCACAACCCCGTGCACATTGCGATTCTCGACATCCGCATGGCGGGTCGCTCGGGCATCGAGGTGTTGCGCAGCCTCAAGGAGATCGATCCCCACGTTGAGATCATCATGCTCACGGCCTACGAGACGATCGAGACCGCGCGGCAGGCGCTCCGTTTCGGCGCGTGCGACTACCTGAGCAAGCCCTTCGACCTTCCCACCATCCGTGAAGCCGCCGCACGGGCCCTGCGGCTGCGCCGCATCTCGGACACGGTTGTCGAGGCCCAGGAGCGGCTCCACCGGCTGACCGACCAGCTGCACGATGTCTCGCTTCGCGAGGAGATGGCCCGCACCACGAGCCAGATTTACGCGGGCGTGCTCCACGACATCAACAATCCGCTCACCATTATCGTGGGCTATGTTGAGATGATCGAGCTCCGCCTGGCGAAGGTCTCGTTCCTTCATGGCGCCGATCTCGCTGCGGTGCGCGAGGACCTCGCGACCATCTCGAAGCAGGTGAACACTTGTTTTGCCATCGCCTCGCGCTATTTGCGCTCCCTGGGCAAACGCCACTTCTCCAACCGCGAGGTGCGCGTCAACCAGGTGCTCACGGACCTGCAGACCCTGCTCAAGCACCACCCCGCAATCCGCGGCGGCCATCTGGCGGTCAAACTGCTCGAGCATGACACGGCCGCGCTGATCAATGGCACGGAACTCATCCAGATCCTGCTCAATCTCACCATCAACGCCTTTCAGAGCACGACCGACGACCAGACCGTCTGGGTCACCGCTGAAACCGTGTCCCAACCGCTGCCGGTGGAATCGCTGCAGGACGGCCCGGAGGATGTCGTGATTGGCCGCGAGCCCCTCGCCAACGAGCCGCCGCTCGTCGCGCTGTCGGTGCTCGACCAGGGTCCGGGCATCCCGCCCGACGTGCTGCCGCAGATCTTTGAGCCGTACTTCACCACCAAGGCCGAAAAGGGCACCGGCCTGGGACTCGCCATCGTGTCCCGTCTCGTACAGGATCACCGGGGGCTGCTGCACGTGAAGACAAAGGTGGGGGAAGGCACGCGCATCTCCGTGTATTTTCCCGCCAAGGAGCCCTCCCCGTCGAACGAACCGTTCAGGGTTTAGCGTCAGCTGGAACGCTCCCGCCGCCTTCCGGTTGCACCGCGCTTCGGCCGCTTTTCCTCTTGAGCAGGGTCGCCGCCGGGAGCATGAGCAATTGACTCCACCGTGCCCACCACCCTGCTTGCCACCCTCGCCACTGCCGCCGTCACTGCCGCCCTCGTCTGGCTCTGGGCGCGGTCGCGCTCGGCGGCGCTCGCCGCCACGCTGGCCGAACGCGATGATCAGCTCGCCAGGGCCGGGACCGAGCTGGCCGCGCTGCGGGCCCGCCTTCCCGAACTCGAGGCGGAACGGTCCCGCCTGACGACGCTCCTGACGGCTGAACAGGACGCCCACACGCGGCTGACTCATGAGTTTGATTCGCTCTCCGGCAAAGCCCTCAGCAAGAACTCAGACGATTTTCTTAAGCTCGCCCGCGAAACGTTCGGGAAGCTCCACCAGCAGTCGACCGATGAGCTGGGCAAGCGGCAGCAGGCCATCGATGCGCTGGTCAAGCCGCTCAAGGAGTCGCTGGAAAAGGTCGACCTCAAGATGGCCGAAATTGAAAAGACCCGCGCCAGCGCCTACGGCCAGCTTTCCGAGCAACTGAAGACGCTCGGCACGGCGCAGTCGCAGTTGCAGACCGAAGCTGCAAAGCTGTCCACAGCGCTCAGCGCCACGCGCACCGCCGGCACGTGGGGCGAACTCCAGCTCCGCCGCGTCGTCGAGCTCGCCGGCATGACCGCCTACTGCGATTTCGCCGAACAGGTCACGCCTGACGTCGGAGGGCGCGATCGCGCCGACCTCGTCGTCCGCCTGCCGGGCGGGCAGCAGATCGTCGTGGACGCCAAGGCGCCGAATGACTCCTATCGCGAAGCCGCCGGCGCCACCGACGAGGCCACGCGCACGGCCAAGCTGGCCGATCACGCCGCGAAGGTGCGCAGTCACATCGACGCGCTCGGCGCCAAGAGCTACTGGGAGCAGTTTCAGCCCTCGCCCGAGTTTGTCGTGCTGTTTCTCCCCGGCGACCAGTTTCTCGCCGGCGCGCTGCAGGCCGACCCGACGCTCATCGAGCGCGCCATCGGCAAGAAGGTTCTGCTCGCGACGCCCGCCTCTCTGATTGCGCTGCTTAAGGCGGCCGCCTACGGCTGGCGGCAGGAGTCGGTGTCAAAGAATGCCGAGGCCATTGCCGAACTTGGCCGGCAGCTCTATGACCGCGTCACGGTTCTCGCCGAACACCTTCAGGGGGTCGGCCGCGGTCTCGAATCGGCCAATAAGGCCTATAACGCGGCGGTCGGCTCGTTCGAGGGTTCGCTGCTGCCCGGCGCGCGCAAGCTGGCGGAACTCGGCGCCAAGGGCGCCAAGGAGCTGTCGGAAATCAAGCCCGTCGAAATCGCCCCGCGCGAGGTTACCAAGCGTGCGTAGCCGGCGGGCGCGCCTTCGCCTCAGATCTACCCGTATCCACCATGTACCCCACAACCGCAGACCGAGGGGCCGAGCCCGATCACATTCCAAGAAGCATCGGGCTGCCCGCTTTCCTTCGGGGCTTCCCTGCCCGGCATCGCGAGTGGTGGAGGAACCGTCCGCCCGGTCTGGCCGAACGCTTGGTCAATCTGGCGGGGATTGTCGTCGCGGTCGGCTGGTTGTGCGTGTTGTTTCTTCCTCATGCCAAGATGATCTGCCAGCCGGGTCCGCAGGAGTACAATGAGCCGGCGACTTGGTACGCAACGTTCCTGTTGGATCACGGTCGCAACCCCTACACGGAGGCGGAATTGCCGGGATCGGCGTTGGGGCAGGGTCCGTTCTATAATCTCGTCGTGCTGGCGTTCAAGCCGATGTTCGGCACCGACTACGCGGCGCACCGCATGGTCAACCTGGTTTTCCTGGCAGCGTCGCTCTGGCTGCTTGTCGGCCTGATGCAACGCGCGGGAGCCGGCCTAGGCATCGCGCTGTTATCGATGACATTCTACTACTGGATGTGTCTCAATAACATCATGATCTCCGCCCGGGCGGACGCACCCGGCCTCTTCTTCTTTCTGCTCGGGCTCTTTGTGCCCTGGGAGAACAACTACTCCCGCCGGTCCTCGGTCTTTGGCCTGGTGTGCGCTTTGCTGTCCTTCCAATTCAAGGGTTATTTTGCCGTGGCCGGCTGCGCCACGCTGCTGGGGACCTTCTTTGTGCGGTCGAAGCGGGAGGCGTGCTGGCTGGGCGTCGCGTATTTTGCGCTGCTCATTCTTTCTCTCGCGGTCACCAGCCTCTTTTTCCCGTATTTCTTCATCGAGACGATCATCGGCCAGTATGAAGGCGCCAAGGTGAATGCGCATGACGACATCTCGGCCATGCACACCGTGATGTTGTTTGGGCGGGCCTGGCCTTATATGCTGGTCATGCTGTTGGGCTTCGGAGCCTGGCTCTGGCGGAGGCAGGCGGACCGGCGGGCGGGGCGAACGGCGAGCGAGTCAGGCCAGGAGGCATGGTATGCCGACATGCGTTACCGGGTCCTCGGGGTGGTATTCCTCATCTTTCTCGCGCTGGTCTACTTTTACATGGGACACAATGCGGGGGCGTATTTCACTTATCACCTCCACCTCCTGTTCCCGCTCATGTTCGTGCTCACCGCGCTCACGATGACCCGCGCGTGGCAGAGGATTCTTTTCGGGCTTCTGTTGATGGCTTTCGTCATGTTCTGGCTGAACAACCCTGGCGGGCCGGATTCCACGGTTCCGTATCACCGCATGGAACAGCTCGTCAACGCGAGCCAGGGCGAGGTCCTGGGCATCCCGTGCACCACCGATATCTTCGCGCGCACCGGTCGCCGGGTTCTTCACGACGGCAGCTCGATGTTCCTGGGATTCTGTCTGGCCGACAATCGCGCGGCGCGCGATCCCCAGGCGGCCGCCATCGTCAAGATGTTTGACGACGTCGGCCGGGAAGTGGAGCGCAAGGTCGCCGCCCGGGAGTACGTCCTCGTGCTGACCGAATTTGACAATCCGATGTACTGCAGCGAGGAGCTCTTGAAGAAGAACTACGACCAAGTGGAGCAGATTGATTACTACACCTATTTTGGGCATAGCCCCGTCCGCGTCTGGCGGCCCAAGCCCCGCCAGCCCGATGCCGGGCCGGCGCCGGGGTCTGCCAGATAGCGCCCGGCGGAGCGCGTGTCTGCGCCGGGGGGCTACCGGTCGATTACGTCGAGCTCCGGCCACTGGGCCAGCTTGCGATGCAGCGTCCGGCGGCTGATGCCCATGAGTTTGGCGGCCCGGGTGCGGTTGCCGCGCGCCTTGAGCAAGGCCTCGTGCAAGAGCCGCTTTTCGTTCTCCTCGACCGAGAGCGGATTGTTCATCGCCACCTCGGCGGTGCCCGCCTGGGCACCCCCGGCTGCCGGCACCGCCGCGCCGCGGATCTTCGGATCGAGATCGAACTCGGTCAGCCGGCCCCCGCGGCGCAGGACCACCGCGTTCTCCACAAAATTGCGCAGCTCGCGGATGTTGCCCGGCCACGCGTAGGCCTGCAGATGACGCATCGCGCCCGGCTCGATGGTGAGCGGCGGCACGTTGTTCTCCTCGCTGAACAGCTTCATGTAGTGGTCGAGCAGCAGCGGAATGTCCTCGGTGCGCACCCGCAGCGGCGGCATCGTGATCCGCACCACATTGAGCCGGAAGAACAGGTCCTCGCGGAACGCACCCTCCTTCACCAGTTGCTCGAGAGTCTTGTTGGTGGCCGCGACGAGCCGGACATCGAGTGAAATCAGCCGCATGCTGCCAATGCGCTCAATCGCCTTGGTTTCGAGAAACCGGAGCAGCTTCACCTGCGTGGCCAGGGAGATCTCGCCAATCTCGTCAAGGAACAGGGTGCCGCCGTCGGCCGCTTCGAAGCGGCCGATGCGCCGCTCGGTGGCGCCGGTGAACGCCCCGCGCTCATGACCGAAAAGTTCGCTCTCCAGCAGTGTCGGCGGCAGCGCCGCGCAGTGCACCGCAACAAACGGCGCCCGCGCCCGCGGACTTGCCTGGTGGATGGCCTGCGCAATCAACTCCTTGCCCGAACCGGTCTCACCTTCGATCAGGATCGTGGCCTTCGACGGCGCTACGAGCTTCACGCGTTCGATTACCTCGCGCAGCCGCTCCGAGTTGCCCACAATGCCCTCGAAGCTGAACTTATCGTCGAGGCGCTCGTGGAGCTGCTTCACTTCGACCTCCAGGGTCTTGGTCTTGAGCGCGCGCCGAATCAGAATCTCCAGTTTCTCGAGGTTAACAGGCTTGGTGAGGAAATCGAAAGCGCCGCGCTTCATCGTCTCGACGGCCGTTTCAATATTGCCGTACGCCGTCATCATGATGACGACCGGCCGGCCCGGCAGCGCCAGCGCCTTGTCAATGACCTTTAGGCCGGACTTTCCCGGCATCCGCAGATCGGTCACAATCACATCGTGCTCCTGTGCGTCCATCAGATTGAACGCCTCATCCGCGCTGCCAGCGACGGAAACGTCGTAATGCTCCTCCAGGGCTTGCTGCAGGCCCTCGCGGGTATGCTTCTCGTCGTCGACGATGAGGATGCTTGGCACCATGAAACCATGACACCAGAGCCGTTCCCGCGGTCAACGGGAAATGAGACGGAACGGCACAGTCGGCCTTCGAATGATCGCCCGTTATCCCCTGGCAATCGTATGACCCGAAGTGTTCGCACAGCATCAACGTGCCCGCATGGGGGTATTCCCCCAATCAGCGCCTCCTCATTTGTCCTCTTTGGTTGGATAGCCCAAAAAGAGAACTCGCATGCAGCCAAGGTCAGCCAGGTTAACCACCTATCATTTTTATTATCAATCACTTAAATCTAATACCATGATCTTGGCACGAGCCACGCATCAAGTATGGTCATCTGATCAAACACCCAAAAACCATCATGAGGTCGTCATGAAAACTTCTCGCCCCTTTGCCAATGTCCTGTTCGCTCTCGGTCTTGCGGTTCTTGGCTCCGGATGCGCAACGGCTTCCTATAGCGCGGTCCCCATCAGGCAGCTGCAGACGTACGCAATCGTCGCGGTCGACGATCATGGGATCCTGTCCCAGTCTGAATTGGACAAGATTCGCGACACTCTCGTCCAGTTCCTGATCGACCAAGGATATGTCCACTACGATCAGGTGCTCATCGCTGATCCCATCAGTGCTGACACCGTATTCCATATCAGAATTGCCTGGCCGGCAACCGGCGGCAGCATCGCCATCATGGGCGTAGCGCCGAGTTATAGCGGCGGCGGCGTTTACGCCGATGCTCCTGTTTCTTATGCCCCGCCCGCCCCGTGGGTCTACGACGGGTGGTCGTACGATCCTTGGTTGTACGGCGATTACTACGGAGGTTATTCATATGGTCCCTATTGTCCTTTCCTGACGGTGTTTCCGTTCATTTCCTTCTACGGGTTCGATCACCATCGCCGGCCGTCGCCCCCCTACATCCACTACTTTCCGCCCCGGCATCCGGCTCCCGTGTATTGGTCGTCGTCCCGGGATCGCTACAGCCACTACGTGCCGCCCTGGCACCCGGATCGTGAGGCGCGGACTCCGCTGCTTCCACCACGCCGGTCACACTCGGTATCGTGGGCTGATCGCTCCTCGGGGCCACTCCGGTCCCCGGCCGCCACCAGGGTTCATCCGGTTCCCGATTTTCGGAGGGCGCCTTCAGCCTCGCTGGTCCCGCACCCGCGAAACTCCTATTCCGACCAACGCCGCGCCCCGGATTTTGCCATGGCGCGCCCGCAGCCTCCGTCTTCCCACGACCGCATCGTACCGCAGGCTGAGTCCCCGCAGATCCCTCGGTATTGGGATTCAAACCGCCGTCGGGCGCCGGATTCCTCCTCAGCTCGTCCGTCTTCGCCAGCCTCCGTTGACCGGCCTTCCCAGGCACGGGATGCCTCTGCGCGAAGTCAGCGAGCCCCGGAATCGGATCATCGTCCCTCGCCTGACTATTCATCCCGGCGCGCAGATTCGGCTGGCCGTTCACCGCCGTCCGGAAACCCGCAGCGGCAATATGCAGCTCCTCAGTATTCTTCTCCGCCGGCCCCACGGGAGAATCCCGCGCCGCGGCGCGAATATTCGCCGCCCGCCCGGGATAGTTCCGCGTCAGCGCGGTCCTATTCACCGCCAGCCAGGGAAAGCTCGGCGCCCGCGCGGAGTTACTCGCCACCGCCGGCACGGGAATCGTCACCGTCACCCGCGCACGCATCGTCATCATCCTCTTCCAATTCAAGCGGCGATTCCAGATCGCGATCGACTGACAGGGAGCGTTAAGCGGGAACGATGCCGTTGGATGCAGGGCGGGATCGCGACGAGTGCACCAGCCTCGGCGGCCGGATCCCGCCGTCTTCCCTGCGACCTGCCTAATTCACACCGAAGACCCGTCGCAGCTCGTCGAGGGCCGCCAATGGCATTGGCACCAGCGGGCCAAGCGGACGGCTAAGAATCAACGCCTCGGCCGTCGCCTCCAACACTTCGAGCCGGTCGAATGCGTCGAGCACATCCTTCCCCACAACGAGCGCGCCCTCGTTCTCAATGAGGAGGACCGGTCGCCGGGCGAGCGACACCTCCGCTGCAATGCGTTCGGCCTCCGCCACCACGCACGCATGCGGCAGCTTGGGCACTTCGTTGAGCACGATGTAGCTTTCGGGAATGGTATGCGTGCTTAACACCGCCTTCGTCATGCAGAAGGCACTGGCATGCGCCGGCTGGGCGTTGATGATTGCGCCCACCTCAGGATGCCGCCGGTAGATCGCGGCGTGCAAACCGGCTGTCCGGCTCGGGCGCTTGCCCGCCTCGCAAGCCTCCGCGGTTGCCCGGACGACGCCACGCGGTTCCAGTTCCAGCCGGTCGCGCCGGCGCGGGGAGATCAGGAACTGCCCGGCGTCGAGTCGCGCGGAAAAAGACCCCGCGGTACTGATGAGCAGCCGCTGCTGGTAGGCGCGGCGCACAAACCGGCAGATCTGGGTGCGCAGTTCCTTTTCGCGGTTCGTCGGCGCGGCGGGCGGCAGTTCTCCCGGCTCCGGCGGCATGCACTCGACCAGCCGGTCGGCGGCCAACGGCTGGATCTCGCCGAGGGTCGCCGCCTTTACCAGTGTCTGCGCCACAAACTCGAGCGTCTCGAACCGCTGGAACGCGTCCTGCAGATCGCGCCCGCCGATCACGACGCCGTGGTTCTCCAGCATCACGCAGTCCGCGCCTCTGGCAAAAGTCTCCGCGATGTTCCGGCCCAGTTGATCGCTCCCCGGACAGGCGTACGGCGCGTAGGCCACCCGGCCGCACACCGCATGGGCCAGCAATTGCACGCGGGTGTCCGGCAGCACGCGGCAGATGCTGAACGCCACCAGCGCGCCCGGGTGGGCGTGCACGATGGCCCCGAGGTCCGGACGCCGCCGGTAGATCTCGCGATGAAAGGGAAATTCCGACGACGGCGCGTGCCGCCCGATTCGCGTGCCATCCGCCTGCACCCACACGATGTCCGCCGGCTGCAACTCACCCTTGTCCACCCGCGATGGCGTGATCCAGATGCTCCCGTCGGGGTCCAGGATCGACAGGTTGCCGCCCGAGGTGGTCGTCATCTTGTAGCGGTAGATGCGCCGCATCGTTTCGACGAGTTCATCACGAGGGTGCAGCCAGCTGGTCTCCATGGCCGGCATGACATCAGGCCGCGCAGCGCGAGTCAAAGCCGCAAGCCGCGGGTGCCTCCGCCCGCCCGCCGTCGCCTCCGCGCGGTGCACTGTCACCCCAGCCCGGTACACCGTCATCTCCACCTGGTCCGGCTCCGATCCGGCCGTTTGCCCGCGCTGGGCGCTCCGCGCGTTTGTCATCTAACAAATGACAAACCAAGGTTGGCCGGTCGCGACCGCCTGCTCCGATTTCTCTCGCTCGTCGGGCTCCCGGGCCGACGGGTCTCTTGTCAACTAATAGTTGACAATGGCGCGATCACCAAGGCGATCCGCCAGCGAGTCGGGCCGCTAGGTCGCCCCGCTTTTTAGCAGCCGGACCCGGCGGTTCTTCTGCGGGAAGGTCAGCGTGACGACGGTGCCGACGCCCGCCTTGCTCTCGATGCCCACCTGGCCGCCGTGGCCGCGCATGATGCGCTGGACGAGCATGAGCCCCAGACCGTGTCCGCCCGGCTTGGTCGTATGGTATGGCTGGAACAGCCGCGAAATGTCTTCCTGCCTGATGCCCACGCCCGAGTCGCCAAACATCAGGTGAACCGAGTCGTCGTCGGCCCGTGATTTGATCTTCAGCGTGCCGCCGGGCTCCATCGCCTCCATCGCATTGGTAATCAGGTTGAAAAACACTTGTTTCAGCTGGTTGCGGTCGGCGAGGATCGCGGGCAGGTCCGCCTGGGTCTCGGCCTCGACTGTGATGCCGCGGTTCTTCAGTTCGCTGGCCTGGAACCGCAGCACCTCATCGAGCACGTCGACGGCGTTGGTCTCGGCGAGGTCGGGCGGCCGCGGGCGGATGGCCCCGAGAAAATGAGTGATGATGCCGTCCAGGCGCTTCACCTCCTCCTGGCAGACCGCGATGGACTCGGCGAGTGACTCGGCGTCGCGGTCGGCCTTCAATTTCTTCAGTTTCCGGGCGATCAGCTGCAGGTGAATGGTGAGCGAATTGAGCGGATTGCCGAGCTCATGCGCCACGCCGGCGGCCAGCAGCAGAATGGACGACGTCTTCTCGTCCTCGATCAACCGCTCCGTTGTCTGCTTTTCCCGGGTGACATCGGCAAGGATGACGGCGAACCGGCGCGACTTCTCCCGCGTGCCCTCGGCCTGAAACGGCACCATGTAAAGCCGGACGATCCGCGGCTGCGGATAATTCAGCTCGATTTCGCGCGCCACGACCGGCATGGCCGCCCCGCCGGCCAGCAGCGTCCCGAGCGATGGATGCAATCCCGGCACCAGCCGCCAGAGAGTGGCGCCGGCCAGTTCCTCCTCGCGAAGCCCGATAAGGTTGGCGGCGGCGGCGTTGGCATACTCGATTGTTCCGTCGACGCTAATGACCAGGATTCCCTCGTGAATGGTGTTGAAAATCGCCTCGAACAACCCGCGCTCCCGCGCCAGGCGCTGCACCAGGTTCGCGAGGTTGACCGAGTCCAGCGTGTCGAGCCGCCCGAGCACGCGATCGAGGGAGCTGTGTTTTCTTCCGGCCATGAGGTTATCCGTCAGCTCGAATATTCCATGGCCATCACAACATTTTCGAGCGAAATATCCGCCCAGCCTAATCGAACAACTTCATCTGCGCGGGGTCCACGCGGCCGCGCATAAGCTTGCGCAAAAACATCCCGCGGTGCGCCGGGCACCGGCCGAGCCGCAGCACGGCGTCGCGGTGCTCATCAGTGCCGTAACCCTTGTGCTGGGCAAAGCCGTAGCCGGGATGTTTCGCCTCCAGGGGCTCCATGATCCGGTCGCGGGTGACCTTGGCGACGATCGACGCCATCGCGATGCAGAGCGAGCGCGCATCTCCGCGCACGATGCCGGTGTGCGGATAGATGAAACCGCGCAGCGCCAGCCCGTCGATCAGGATCCGGCACGACACCTGGGGCTGAAAAGCGCGCACCTCGGCGTCGCTCGCAAACAGATCGGGTTCGGTGCGCTGCTCAAACGCCGAGGCCGGGTAAATGCCCTCGAGAGCGCGGCGCATCGCGAGCTTGGTGGCGCCGAGGATGTTCAGCTCCTCGATCTCCGCGACCGACGCCTCGCCACAGGTGGCCTGTAGCTGCCCCTCCCGCACCAACTGCTCGATCTCGGCAAAAACCTCTTCGCGCTGCTGTGGCGTCAGCTGCTTCGAGTCGTTCACCCGGCCGCCGCGCGTCACGGCCCACCGCTCCTCGAGAAACTCCTTCGTCACCAGCACCGCGCCGGCCACCACCGGCCCGGCCAGCGCGCCTCGCCCGGCCTCGTCGACGCCAATGAGCTGGGCCAAGCCCTCGATCTGCTTGAGGTCGAATCCGCGGAGCTGACGGCGTTTGGGCATGGCTGGGTGGGAAGTTCAATCAGGGACAAGCTCCCGCGGTATGGTCGGCTGCCCAAGATGGACGGCGAGGCTCCGACCGAGCCGCAACCTCCCGGTTCGCACGGCTCGCCGGAGGCTCGCCCTCCAACGCCGGGTGCGGCTCCGCCGCGCCGTGAGATCCTTGGTCGGAGTCATTCCCGGCGCCATTTGACCCGTTCCTTTGGCACGGGCAGTGGCAGCTCGCCGAGCTTGCCCGCGGCCGCTACGACCTCGTATGCCGTGCGGAAGTGCAGCTTGGCAAATTCGCCGAGCGCCGGCGCTCCGAATTTCTGCATGAGCTGCGCCGCCTGCTCCTTGACCTTGCCGCTTGCGCCTTTTTGCAGCGGCGCTCCAAACCGTTGCGACAGTTTCTTCATCACCCGCACGTACTCGGCGCGGGCCACGACTGACGCCGCCGCCACCACTGGGTCCTCCTCGGCCCTGGTCCGCATCTTCAACTCGAAATTCTTCACCGCTTTTTTCGCCAGCTCACGTTGCGTGAGCGGCTGCTTCGAGAACTGGTCGAGCAGGCCCCACGGCACCCATTTCTCATTCAACGCCTGATCGAGGGCCGTCGCATGCTGCCAAGCCAGCAGGCGGTTGAGATTGGCCCCGGGTCGCAGCATCAGCTCGTTGTACTTCGGCATGCCGCAAAAGCAGGTTTTCGCCACCGCCCCGCGCGTTTTCCGGATGAGGTCGTCGAGTCTGAGAATCTGCGAGTCGGCCAGCTGCTTGCTATCCTTCACCCCGGCCTTGAGCCAGGCGTCGATCGCCGGCTTGTCGGCGATGACCGTCGCGGCGATGACCGGGCCGAAGAAGTCGCCCTTGCCACTCTCATCGAGTCCGGCGTGCGGCTCGAACCGCTCCGGATGCAGCACCTCGTCGTAGCCCAGGCGCGGCGCCTGGGTGACCTCCGTCTCCAGAGTGTTGAGCACGAATTCCTCGGTGCCCTTGCCGGCGATGACGACAACCTTTCGCTTGTCGTAGGCTGTCACATTGACGTCCGGTCCGCGAAATGCGAAGCGCGCATACGGCACCTCGCACGGCTCCCAGCCGCGGGCGTCGCAGACGGCGCGCAGCTTCTCGAGTTGCGCGTCGTCGAGCTTGATCGTGTACGTGCTGAGCTTCTTGGGGGCTTCGGAATCAGCAGCAAACGGCTTCGGCATGGGGATAAATGGCCACAAAACGACACAAAAACACACAAAAAAATCGACCCCAGGCTTCAGTTGGGGCGATTTTTGTGTCTTTTGGTCGTTCCCGTGGCGATCTCCTCTCATCAAGCCCTTCTGGCGCACCAGGCCGGTTTTCAGCCCGCTCTGCGTGCGTGGTATCGGCAACAGCGCCGGCGACTGCCGTGGCGTGAGCATCCGTCGCTTTACCGTACAGTCGTCTCGGAATTCATGCTGCAGCAGACTCAGATCAAGACCGCCCTGCCCTATTTCGAGCGATGGATGATTTCGCTGCCCGATTTCGCCGTGCTCGCCGCCGCCTCCGAGGCCCAGGTGCTCAGGTTGTGGGAAGGCCTTGGCTACTATTCCCGCGCCCGCAACCTCCACCGGCTGGCCCGGGCGATTGTCGACCTGCCCGCGCCCCCCCGTTCCCCAGAGGTCTGGCGGGAACTGCCGGGTGTCGGACCCTATACCGCGGCGGCGATCACCAGCCTCGCCTTCGGCGCGCCCGTGGCCTGCGTCGACGGGAACGTCGTCCGCGTCCTCGCCCGGCTCACCGCCGACGGCACCCGTTTCCGCGACAATGCTGCCGCGGCCCGGCACTTCGCGGGCCTCGCTGATGCCCTCCTCCTGCCGGCCGACCCCGGCACTCACAACCAGGCCATGATGGAGTTGGGCGCCCTCGTGTGCGTCCGGCACCGTCCACAATGCCCGGTCTGCCCGGTCCGGCGGTTCTGCGCCGCCGCGCGTCGCGGCGACCCGGAGAACTATCCACGCCTTGAGTCGAAGAAGACGGAACTTCGCGCCGTGACCCGCCTCTGGTGCGAGCACGACGAAAGGCTGTTGCTGCATCGTGCGGCCCCCGGCGCCCGGCGTCTCGCCGGCCTTCACGAACTGCCGACGCCGGCCGATCTGCACCTTGATCACGCGGCCGTCCTGGCCGCTCCGCTCCTGACACGGAAAAAGCGCGGCATCACGCATCATCAGATCACCGAATCAATCCATGCTTTGCAGCTGACCGCCCGGCAGCGGCGCGCGTTGGCCGCGAATCCGGCGCTGCACTGGGTATCGCGGTCCGGACTCGACCAGATCGCTCTCTCCGGTCCCCATCGCCGCTGGGTGGAGGAGTTGCTGGCGGAAAGGCGCGGCCGGGCCGCGCCCGCCTGAGCCAACTAAACCTGAGGGCTGGCGATAGGTTCCGCCTGCGCCACGGCACGGTTGCCTGGCATCGCCGGACTCGCTTATCCTGCACCGCACTGATGAAAGTGCAGCGCGTTTCCGGCCGGATCGTCGACCTTTCCAACCGAACTGAATACCCCGGAACGGTGGAGTTTACCGGCGGCGTCATCCGCCGCCTGATCCGCGATGCCCGTCCGCGCGGCCCCGGTTTGATTCTCCCCGGTCTGGTTGACGCCCATATCCACATCGAGAGCTCGATGCTTCCGCCCTCGGAGTTTGCCCGCCTGGCGGTGGTGCACGGCACGGTGGCGACCGTCTCCGACCCGCATGAGATCGCCAACGTGCTCGGCGCCGCCGGCGTGGCCTACATGATCGCCGACGGGCGCCGCACGCCCTTCAAGTTCCATTTCGGCGCGCCCGCCTGCGTGCCGGCCACCCCGTGGGAGACTGCGGGAGCGGAACTCGGCCCCCGAGCTGTGGCGCGGCTGCTCGCCCAGCCGGCGATCGGCTATCTCGCCGAAGTGATGAACTTTCCCGGCGTCCTCGCGCGGGAGCCCGGACAGCTCGCCAAGATCGAGGCCGCCCGGCGCCGGGGCAAGCCGGTGGACGGCCACGCACCCGGGCTGCGCGGCGCCTCGGCTGCCGCCTATGCCGCCGCCGGCATTTCGACCGACCACGAATGCTTCACGCTCGCCGAGGCGAAGGACAAGATCGCCGCCGGCATGCAGATCCTCATCCGGGAAGGCTCGGCGGCAAAGAATTTCGCCGCGCTCGCGCCGCTGCTCAAGACGCACCCCGCGCGGTGCATGTTCTGCTGCGATGATCTGCATCCCGACCGGCTGGTGGTGCATCATATCGACGCACTCGTCCGGCGCGCACTGGCGACCGGAGCGGACCGCTTCGACGTGGTCGCCTGCGCCTCGGTCAACACCGTGCGGCACTACGGCCTGCCCGTCGGCCAACTGCGGGTGGGCGATCCGGCGGATTTCATCGTTGTCGACGGCTGGAGGCGATTCCGGGTCCGCCGTACCTACCTGGCGGGCCGGCTGGTCGCGGCCGGAGGCCGCAGCTTTCTGCCACGCCAGACGGTTGGGCTGGTGAACTGCTTCCGCGCGCAGCCGCGCCGCCCCGAGGATTTTGCCGTCGCGGCCCGGCCGGGCCGGCTCAACGTCATCGAGGCGCTCAACGGCCAGCTGGTGACCCGGCACCGCCGCCTGCCCGCCCGGGTGGTTGCGGGCCGCGCCGAGGCGGATCCCGCGCGCGACGTCCTCAAGCTGGCCGTGGTCAACCGCTATGCGCCGTGCGCCCCGGTGGCGGTCGGATTTATCCGGGGTTTCGGCCTGCGGGCGGGCGCCTTCGCGTCCTCGGTGGCCCACGACTCGCACAATATCGTCGCCGTCGGTGCCGACGACGTCTCGCTCGCTGCGGCGGTCAACCTCGTCATCACGCACCAAGGCGGACTCAGCGCGGTCGGGCCGGGCCGGCGCTCCGTCCTGCCGTTGCCGATCGCCGGTCTCATGGCCGCTGGCGACGGCCGGGTAGTGGCGCGGCGCTACCTCGCCCTGGACGCGTTTGTCAAACAGCTCGGCTCCCGGCTGGATGCGCCGTTCATGACGCTCTCATTCATGGCGCTGCTGGTCATTCCCGACTTGAAACTGAGCGACCGCGGCCTCTTCTCCGGAACGCGCTGGGCGCCCCAGCCGCTGTTTGACTGATCTCAGGAAATGCTCCTGTCGGGGAATTCCAGACGCAGCTTGCGCTCCATTCCCGCAGGCTAAACCAGCGCCTCCGCGCGGCCAGTCTTACCAGTTTAGCTCTTGCGGCTGTCCTGTACGATCTGATCCAGCCTGATTCCGTCGATGTCGGTCTTGATCTGGATCCAGAGTGGCAAGTGATCGGAGAGCTGGAAGCTGAACTGCTGGCGGGTGTATTTCTTGTCCGGGAAGAGCTCCGCGATGTGCGCGTCGTCGATGAAGAAATCGAGCGTGCCGCCCGACTGCATGAAGTTCGCCGGCACGGTGGGCAGATGGAGAATCTGATCGTAGCGGGTGGTCTTCTCCAGGTTGGTGCCGCCGATCACCTGGTCGCCCGCCTTCAGGTTCTGCAGGGGCAGCGGGATCTGCAGCCCCCGGCTGGTCAGCGCGGCGTACAATGGATCGCCCAGCTCCGGCACATTGAAATCCCCCATGACGATGAGGTCGCGGTCCTCGACAGATTTGTCCTTGAACCGTGTGTCGATCCAATCGGCGAGCATCTGGAGCTCGGCCTTGCGCCCGGGGATGCAGTCGCCCCACCGCGTATGGGTGGTGATGGCGACAAAATCGAAATTGCCCGCGCGGAAGGAACACATGTACGGGGCGCGCCAGAAGGACTGACTGGCGAGGAATTCGGTGGCCTGCTTCGCCCTCGGTGGATCCACCTCCGCCGCCAAGCCGTTGAACACGGCGGCCCGGGAATCGAAGAGGTAGGCGATCCGTTCATTGTTGCCGCCGGCGTCAGCGATCCAGTCCGAGTAGACCACATCCCAGTACTCGCCAAGGATGGGCAGCACCCGCCCGAGGTCGGTGAGGTCGTCGCGCAGTTCGACGATGGCGATGAGATCGAACTGGCCGAGGATCTCCGCGATATAGTGGATCGCGGCGTCGGTGCGCTTTTTGTTGCCGAATTCGCGGATGTTCCAAATGGCTACATTGATCGTTTCATCGAGCTTGGAGGAGGGTATCTTGGCGGCTTGGATGCGGGCCTGCAGGGCGAGCAGTCCTTGGGCGATTTGCGGCGTGACGTCTCCGTGATGCATGGGACTGAAGGGTTGAAGATAATGCCGGCTCATCCGCAGGAACCAGGCCCGCAGGCGTGCACCAACGCTGACAGCACATGCAAATATCAAAAAATCGCCGAAACTGGAAGCCGGAAATTCAGTCCGGAGAACGGCAAAGCGCAGACGCTTGTGCTCGGCGGGCCGCACGCTTAGCCTGCCCTCACCCATTCAATTTCAGCCGGAGGTCCCCATGAATCTGTCCATCCGCTTTTGGCGTCCTGTTCTGGCCGCTGGACTGTTGCTTAGCCCGGCCGTTGGAGTGCCTACGACGAACGCGGCCGAGGCCGCTCCTGCGCCCGCCCTCACGACCGGGACGCCACCCGCTGTCACGACCGTTGCGTCGCCCGCCCTTACGACCGGGACGCCGGTTGCCGCCAGCAAGGTCCGCGAGCCAGCCGTGGCCGGGCTGTTTTATCCCAAGGACGCGGCCGGATTGTCGCAGATTATCGAACGCTGCCTGGCCGCGGCCAAGTCCGAGCCCGGCGGCGACCTCCGCGCGCTCATCTGCCCGCACGCCGGTTATCCCTACTCTGGACCGGTGGCCGCGTACGCCTACAAGCTCCTGGCCGGGCGCGAATACGAAACCGTCGTGGTCATGGGACCCAGCCATTACGCCAGTCTGTCCGGCGCTTCGGTTACTGACGCCGACACCTTTCGCACGCCGCTCGGCGACGTGCCAATCTCCGCCAAGGCGCGCGCGCTCGCCAGGATCAGCCCATTCGCCCTCGAGCCGCGCTGCCCGGTGCAGCGGCCGGACTGGTGGCAGCAATCGTCCCGCCCTGCGCCGGCCGTCGACACCGCGGACACGTGGGAGCATTCCGTCGAGGTGGAGATCCCCTTCCTGCAGAAAACCCTGAAGGATTTCAAACTGGTTCCCGTGGTCATGGGCGCGACCGATCCCGCGAAGGCGGCGCAGGCGCTGCTGCAAATTCTCGACGACCGGACGCTGATCATCGCGAGTTCGGACCTCAGCCATTATTATTCCTATGCCCGGGCCCAGGAACTCGACCAGCGCTGCGTCAAGGCGATCTGCAGCCTCGACGTCGATACCATGGAGACCCAGGAGGCTTGCGGCCAGGTTCCGATCCTCACGCTGATGCACCTGGCCCGCCAGCAGGGCTGGAAGCCCCGCCTGCTCGACTGCCGCAATAGCGGCGACACCGCCGGTGACAAATCCCGCGTAGTCGGCTATGCGGCCATTGCGTTCTATGCGCCAGCCCCTGAGAAATTCACCGCCGCGGACCGCCGGTACCTGCTCGATCTCGCCCGCAGAACGGTGTACGATGTCGTCACCACCGGCCGGCCGCCCGATGTGTCCGCCGAGGGGCTCGCGCCGAAGTTCACGGAATCGAAGGGTTGCTTTGTCACGCTGACCAAGCGCGGCGACCTCCGCGGTTGCATCGGCTACATCGTAGCGCAGGGCCCCCTGTACAAGGCGGTGATCGAGAACGCCCGCAACGCGGCCATCCGCGACCCCCGCTTTCCGCCGGTTGGGCTGCGCGAGATGGACCAGGTCGAGATCGAGATCAGCGTGCTGACCGCACCACAACCGCTGGCCTTCAGTTCACCGGAGGAACTCCTGCGCAAGCTCAAGCCGCACCAGGATGGGGTCGTGCTCCAGATCGGCGGACGCGGCGCGACCTATCTGCCGCAGGTCTGGGAGCAGCTGCCGGACCGGACCGAATTCCTCAACCACCTGGCCGAGAAGGCCGGTTGCGAACCCGACGCGTGGCGCCAGCCAGGTGCCACCGTCTACATTTACCACGTCGAATCCTTCAAGGAGTCGGAGGTGGGATCCGCCAATTGAAGCTAATCGCAGATGATGAGGCATGGCTCCTTCCCTGTTCTCGTCAATTCCATCAAATCGTAGGGGCGCAGGCTTGCTGCGCCCGTCTCTGAGGGCGCGACAAGATCGCGCCCCTACCCATGCCAACCGGGTCAATGGTTGAAAAGATTCCTCCCATGACCGACCAATCGGCGCCCGTGCCTGACCAGACCCGCCGGCTCCTGCTGCTAGCCGTTGGCACACTCGGTGTGTCGGCTGTAATGACCCAGCTCGCGCTCATGCGCGAGCTCCTCGCTGCCTTCTCCGGCAATGAACTGGTGTTTGGCATCAGCCTGGGAAGCTGGCTTCTGCTGACCGCCGCCGGCACCTGGCTCGGGCGCATCCTCGCACCGACAGATCATCGGAATGAAACCAGCACCACCGCGAAAACCGCTGTTAGGGACGCAACGCTTTCGTCGCGTGCTGGCGGCGGGGACGTCTCCGCTCCAATTGATTTTCTGGTCGTCGGTCTGATCTGCATCGCCGTGCTGCCGCTCATGCAGGTAGTCGCCGTGCGCGTCCTGCGCGACGTCGTCTTTGTCCGCGGTGCGACCGCGGGTGTCACCGGGACCGTGCTTGCCAGCATGGCGGCGCTCCTGCCCTTCTGCCTCGTGGCCGGGGCCTTCCTCACGCTGGCCTGTGCCGTCCTGGCCCGGGGCGCAGATTCAACGGCCATTGGCCGGGTCTACCTTGCCGACAGCCTCGGCAGCATCGGCGGCGGCATTCTCTTCAGTTTCGTGCTCCTGCCGTGGTTCGATCACTTCGCGCTGCTGTGTTTTCCCGCGGCCTTGAGTCTGCTGCTGGCGGCCGTGCTGGCCTGGCATTTCCACCGCTGGCTGCTGCTGGCGTCCACGCTCACAGTGGCCGCCGGGCTGGGCACCCACGTCGCCCTGATCAACGCCGACGCCATCACCACCGCCGTCCAGCATTGGGGAGAGCCCATCGTGTTCCGCGCCAACTCCCCGTACGGCCGGCTCGTCGTCGCGGACGACTCGGGCCAGCTCACGTTCTTTGAAAACGGAGTTCCGCTGCTTTCTGCGCCCAACATCGATCAGCTCGAGGAGACCGTCCACTACGCGATGAGCCAGCGCCCGGACGCACACAAAGTCCTGCTCATTTCAGGCGGGGTGTCTGGCACCGCGCGCGAAATTCTCCGCTACGGGGTGAACGAGGTGGTCTACGTGGAGATCGACCCGATGATCATCGCAGCCGGGCGCCAGCTCCTGCCGCTGAACCTCGCCAGTCCGCAGATCCGGGTGATCACCACCGACGGCCGGCGCTTTGTGCAACAGACCGGCGAGCGCTTTGATGTGGTGATCATCGATCTGCCCGATCCGTCCACCGCGCAGCTCAACCGCTACTATACCGCGGGGTTTTATGCCGAGGTCCGGCGTATCCTGAGCCTCGGCGGCGTGGTTTCGTTCGCACTCGGCCGTTACGAGAACTACGTCAGCCCTGAACTCGCGCAGTTGCTCGCCTCGGCTCACCGCACACTGCGGCAGTCCTTTGCCAACGTGCGCATGATCCCCGGGGGACGGGTCTATTTCCTCGCCTCGGACGGTCCACTCACGCTCGACATCGCCGCGCGGCTCGAACAGCGCGGACTGTCCACGAAACTGGTCAACCGGCACTACCTCGACGCCACGCTTGCTCCCGACCGGCGGGCTGATCTTGACCGCGCGGTGACGCAACCCGCCAAGATCAACACCGACTTCGCCCCGGCGCTCTACTATTATCATTTGCGGCACTGGCTCAGCCAGTTCACTGAGCGGACGAGCCTGCTGGGCGGGATCCTGCTGGTTCTCTTGACCGCCTATCTCTACCGGCTGCGCGCCGTGCCGCGGGCGGTCTTCGCGGCGGGTTTCGCGGCCATGGCAATCGAGATCGTCCTGTTGCTGGCATTTCAGGCGCTCTACGGATCGCTCTACCAGCAGGTCGGCCTGGTGGTGACCGTATTCATGGCGGGCTTGGCGGTCGGCGCGTGGCAGGCAAATCGGAACAGATCGGGTGGCCGGGTCGCCGGACCCCTTCCGCCCTGCCGCTTCGTCGCGATCCTGTCCGTCGCCATTGCCGGGTTGGCCGCATTGCTACCCTTCATCCTGCCGCACCTTGGGCGCGTCAGCGCGCCCGTTGGGCAGGGCGTCATCCTGCTGTGCACGTTTCTTCTCGCCGCGCTCGCCGGCTGGCAGTTCCCGCTGGCCGGCGCGATTGAGCCCGGCGGGGCGGCGACCGCGGCGGCCCGACTTTACACTGCGGACCTCGCCGGGGCCTCGCTGGGTGCGCTATTGGTGAGCGCCCTGCTGATTCCACTTGTCGGGGTGACCGCGGTCTGCTTGCTCACCGCAGGATTGAACCTCGCGGCGGCGGCATTAGCATGGAGATCGGCGCCTCCCGCATGAACACCCTCGCTTTCATCTGCCTCAAGCTCGTCCGCTGGACGGGCTGGCTGCTGCTCCCGGTGGTGCTGGCCTTTTTCCTGACCGGCTATTCAATGAGCGGACGTTACGGGCTCAGCGTGCTCGCCGACGAAAAGACTGCACTGACCCTCCACAAGCTCATGCACCTGCCACTCGGCCTGCTCGTGGTCATCCACGTGATTCCATCCGTCTATCTGGCTTTCCTCCGATGGGGGTGGATCAAGCCGCGTTCGACCCCGTGAACCCTGCGCGTTTCAGTCGAGAGGCGATCCGGGAATCCTCGGAACTTGGAGGGCGGCGCGCTGTCGCTACCAAATGCCCGCGCGGCGCTGACGGAGCAGCGCCCTCCACCGGCCAGTGCGACAGGGTTTTCGGAAATCCCCGAGACACCGTGAAGGCCACCGGCCAGGAAATGCTTCCTAGTGATCCCCCCGAACGGACACCGACCGCCCGGCCGGGCTGGATGACCCGCCGCCGGGCGCTCACGTGCGGCGCGGCGGGCTTTGCTGCGCTCGGCCTACGCTGCTCCGGCGGGTGGCTCGACGGCCTGTTCGGTCTCGGTGCCTCCGAGGCGCCGGCCGACATTTTCAAGGGAGACGCGCCCGACAGCGAGCTCTGGGAGCTTTGGCGCCAGCGCGGCTGGGTGAAGGAGGCCTCGCACTACCTCAAGCTGGACCGCAACGTTCAGTGCAAGGTCTGCCCGAACAACTGTCTGCTCTCGCCGGGCGACCGGAGCCACTGCCGCAACAAGGTTAACCACGACGGCACGCTCTACACGATGGTGTACGGCAATCCGTGCACGTTCCATGTCGATCCGGTCGAAAAGAAACCGCTGTTTCATTTTCTTCCCGGGAGCCCGACCTTTTCCCTGGCCACGTCGGGCTGCGTCTTCCGCTGCCTCAACTGCCAGAACTGGGAGATCTCGCAGAAGAAACCGGAGGAGACCAAGGATCCGCACGGTCCCGCCCTGCGCCTGCGCCCGCCGCTGCCCGCCACGCTCACGCGCGACGAACTCGGCCGTCTCAGCCTGTTTCCCGACGATGTCGTGGCGGTCGCAGGGGCGTTGCGGTGCCCGTCGATCTCCTACACCTATTCCGAGCCGACCGCCTACTACGAATACGCCTACGACACCTGCAAACTCGCCCGCGAACACCGGCTAAAGAACATCATCGTGACCTGCGGCTCCATCGAAAACCGGCCGCTCCGCGACCTGGCCCAGTATGTGGATGCCGCGCACGTGGACCTCAAGGGATTCAGCGACGACGTCTACCACCGGCTGAATTCCGGCAAGCTGCAGCCGATCCTCGACACGCTCAAAACCTACCACGAGCTCGGCGTGTGGTTCGAGGTCATCAATCTCGTCGTGCCCACCTACACGGACGATCTTGAGATGATCAAGCGCATGTGCGGATGGCTCGTGCAAACCCTCGGTCCCGACCGGCCGCTGCACTTTTCACGCTTCAGCCCGCAGCACAAGCTCGACCATCTGCCACCCACGCCGGTCGACGTTTTGGTCCGGGCCCGCGACGCCGCCCGCGCCGCCGGTCTTCGCTACGTCTATATCGGTAATGTGCGCGAGGTGGCCGACGCCCAGACAACGTTTTGCCCCAACTGTCACCGGGCCGTCATCGAGCGCGATGTGTTCTCCGTGACGGCCTTCCATCTGGCAGACGGAAAATGCGGGTATTGCCACACGGCCATCGCCGGAGTGTGGCCGGCCTGAGCGCCAAGGGTTCCCCATGTTGAACCCAAGTCGCGTCGTGATCGCAGCCCTTATCGCAGTGACTGCGACCGCAGGGAAAGACCCTGCCCTCCGCAATCTGGCCCTCAACCCCCATGATGTGCACGAGGCCGGCCACGGCTATCCCCACGCCTCCTCAAACAGCGAAACCCGCGGCGAGGCCTGTTTCTGGGCCATCAATGCGATTGACGGCCGGACGGACAACCGGGGCCACGGACCGAAATTCCCCTCCTGGGGTCCCGAAAAGCGTACCGATCTCTGGTGGCGGGTGGACTTCGGCAAAGTCGTGGAGGTGGAGAAAGTGGTGGTGTTTGTTCGCGCCGACCTCCCTCACGACGGCTGCTGGCGTGCTGGAACGCTGGTCTTCTCCGATGGAAGCCTGGTCCCCATCGACATTCGCAAGACCGCCGAGCGCCAAGTCTACGATTTCGTACCGCGGAACACCACCTTCGTCATGCTCACGGACCTCGTGCAGGATGAGCCTCTGCAATGGTGCGCGCTGACCGAAGTGGAAGTCTGGGGCCGGGACCTGGATAAGCCGGCCACCCGGTAGCCCCAGCTGGAATCATGCATCTGGGTGGAGCGGCTATTCAGCCCCTGTAGGAAGCCTGCTTGCAGGCGATTCTCGCCCATTCTTCCTCCTCCGCTGGGCCTTCCGCCGTCGCCAAGCCTATGGCGGACAGGACGGAGGACAGGTCGCGCGCACCCGTCGGCCGTAGCTTCATGCGAAGGTCGAAGCGCGCTTCCTACACACCGATCAACTGCGTGTGTCGGCCCTAGCCGAACATATCTTCGATTCGCTTTCTTGACTCCCGCACGTCCGCAGGGCTGGTCCGCGGACTCAGCTCCAGCACCAGCAGGTGATGCGGCTGGCAGAACTCGCGGATCGTCCTGAAATCGACCCGGCCTCGGCCGAGCGGCTGATGGTCACGCCCCGTCTCGTCCACATCATGCAAATGGAAACCGATGAGCTGCGCGGCATTCGCCTCCAGCAGCGCGCGCTGCGTGATCACGCCCATCCGCTCCTTAAGCTCGGCGTGGCCGGTGTCATGCCAGTACCCGGCCTGCCCGGACTGCCCGAACGTCTTCAGGAGCCCGGGAAAATCCTCATCTGCCGGGAGCTCCTCGAGCCGCTCCCGATTCTCGAGTCCCAGCCGCACTCCTTTCTCGACCGCGTACGGCAGCAGTTCCCGCAAACTGCGCTGCGTCTGCTCCCAGAAGGCCGGCCGGCGCCGGCGCAGTTTTTCCAGGACCCGGGTGAGACGCCGCCGATAGCCCGGCTCCGCCGGCGACGCGACGGTGGGATGCCCGCGGACGAACTTGCGCAACTGTCGCGCCGGGTTGAGCCAGAAAAAGCGCACGCTTCCCAGATGCATGACCACGGCCCGCGCCCGCACTTGCGCCGCGAAATCGAGCGTGCGCCGGCTGTGCCGCAGCCATTGTTCATGCTCGTGTCCCCGGCCGGCCAGGGCGGATGGTTCGAACAGGTTGGGCGCCGGATGGGCCATGCCCGCGGGCAGTGGGCAGATATTGTGGGTCGAGCTGACCTTGACGACTCCTTCGTCAAGTGCCTTCAGAATCCCCGGCACCAGGGTAAGGCGGATACCGTGGCTCAACTCCACAAACTCAAACCCGAGGCCGGCCATTTCCGCCAGCATCGCCTCACCTTCCTGGTGACGGGCCGAGCACCATGCGGTCGAGAGGGCAATGATGGGAGGCACGGGAGGCAGCGTCGTCACGCCAGATCTTGGCCCTCAGCCCACCAAACTTGCGCGCCTGGAGCGCGCGGGTAATCTCCGATCCGCCCGGCGCCAGCCGGGACGCGAAAATCAGCTCTCGTAACGCGCGCGCAGCATGGCGGTGAACGCCATCACCTTGTTCTTGCGACGACGACGTTCGCACGGCTTCTCGTAATAACGCTTGGCGCGGACATCCTTGATGACGTTTTCGCGATCGAGCTTCTTCTTCAAGCGGCGCAACGCACGATCCACCGGCTCATTTTTCCGGATCTTGATTTCAATAGACATGTGGGAGTCAGGGAGTTTCTGGCGAAAAACGGTTAAGTGTCCAGTCGGCCGCCGCTCCGTCAATCCCTATTTTCCAACGGTCACCTGTTTCGGCAGAGCGGTGGCTGGCAACCCGACCGCCTCCGGCTCGGGGAGCGCAACTCTCTGGCCCGCGTTGTCTCGGGCCAGCGCTGGCTCGGAGGTTTGACGGATAACCGAGTCCGCCAAACTCCTGCCTTGAACATTTCGCCGCGGGGTCTTGGCTGGCGCCATCGTGCCGTCCGCCGACACCAATTTTGTCCATCTTCATGTCCACTCGGATTACAGCTTGCTCGATGGCGCCTGCCGCATCGACCGACTGATGGATCGTGCCGCCGGGTTGGGGATGAAGGCCCTCGCGCTCACCGACCACGGTAATCTATTCGGGGCGATCGACTTCTATAACCAGGCCAAATCCAAGGGGATCAAGCCGCTGATCGGGTGCGAAATCTATCTCACCGAGGGATCGCGCCTGGAGCGCACCGGGCGCAGCGAAGAGGGCAAGTCGATCTTCCACATGGGGCTGCTCGCCCGCAACCACGCCGGCTACCAGAATCTCCTCCGGTTGGTATCCGACGCCCACTTGCGCGGCTTTTACTACCGCCCGCGCGCCGACTTCGAAACGCTGGCCAAGTATTCGGAAGGGCTCGTCGCTTTTTCCGGCTGCCTCGCGGCGCTGATTCCACAGCGCCTGCTCCAGGGTCGCTACGAGGATGCCCGCAAGGCCGCCGCCCGCTTCATCGACATCTACGGTCGCGAGAATTTCTTCGTCGAAATCCAGGACCACGGCCTGGCTCCCCAGCGCCAGATTGTGCCCGATTTGCTCAAGCTCGCCCGGGAGCTTAGCCTCAAGGTCGTCTGCACGAATGACGTCCACTACGTCCGCGCCGAGGATGCCGGGCCGCATGACACCCTGCTCTGCATCCAGACCGGTGCCAAACTGGCCGACACCGACCGCATGCGGTTCGACAGCCGCCAGTTCTATCTGAAGTCGCGGGCCGAGATGGAGAATCTCTTTGCCGAGGTGCCGGAAGCGGTCACCAACACGCAGGCCGTGGCGGAGATGTGTGACCTGAAGATTCCGTTTCCCAAGGGGCCCGAGCGCTACCCGCGCTACCCGCTGCCACCCGAGGTGAAAACGAACCGGATGGACTATCTTAGGCAACTCTGCATCGACGGGCTGCGGCGGCGCTACGGCATCGATTTTGCCGCCCGCGCGACCATCGAAGGCTCGAAAATCAAGCTCCCCAACCACCATAGCGCGGCCGAGCTCTGCGAACGAACCGAATACGAGATCTCCATCATCGAGCAGACGGGCTACACCGACTATTTCCTCGTCGTCTGGGATTTCATCCACTGGGCCCGGGAGCGGGGCATCCCCGTCGGGCCGGGCCGCGGATCGGGCGCCGGCAGCATCGTGGCCTACCTACTGGGAATCACCAACCTCGAACCGCTCCGCTTCAAGCTGCTCTTCGAACGATTCCTCAATCCCGAGCGCGTCTCGCCGCCCGATTTCGACATCGATTTCTGCATGCGTCGCCGCAATGAGGTGATCGACTATGTGCGCGGGAAATACGGAAACGACTGCGTGGCCAACATCATCACCTTCGGCACGCTCGGCGCCAAGATGGTGATCCGCGACGTTTCACGCGTCCACAACCTGCCGTACGCCGAGGCCGACCGCCTGGCGAAGATGATCCCGGACGAGCTTAACATCACGCTCGACGACGCCGTCACGAAGTCCGCCGAACTCCGAGCCGAAATCGAGCGCAACCCGGTGACGAAGGAGATCGTCGGGCAGGCCCGCGTGCTGGAGGGCATGGTCCGCAACACCGGCAAGCACGCCGCCGGCATCATCATCACCGATACGCCGCTCGTGGAGTACGTGCCGCTGACCCTGCAGGAAGGCGATGTCACCGTGCAGTACGACATGAACGCGGTGTCCAAGCTCGGCCTGCTCAAGATGGATTTTCTCGGCCTCAAGACGCTCACCGTCATCGCCGACGCCGTCGAGAATATCCGCCACACGGTCGATCCCTCGTTCGACATCGAGCAGATCCCGCTCGAGGACCCGAAGACGTTCGCCCTGCTCAACTCCGGGCGCACCACCGGGGTGTTTCAGCTGGAATCCAGCGGCATGCAGTCGCTCTGCCGCCAGTTGCAGGTCTCCACCCTCGACGAGATCATTGCCCTCATCGCCCTCTTCCGCCCCGGTCCGATGGCATGGATTCCCGATTATATCCGCGGCAAGAAGGACCCGTCGACCGTCAAGTTTCCCCATCCGCTTCTTGAGGACGTGTGCCACGAGACATACGGAGTGATGGTCTACCAGGAGCAGGTCATGGAGGCGGCCAAGGTCATCGCCGGCTATACGTTGGGCGGCGCGGACATGCTCCGCCGGGCCATGGGCAAGAAGGACCCTGTCGCGATGGCCGAGGAACGCGGCAAGTTCGTCGCCGGCGCGAAGCGGCTCCACGGCATCGAGGAAAACGTCTCCGACGCGATCTTCGACATCCTGAACAAGTTCGCCGGCTACGGCTTCAATAAGTCTCATTCCGCCGCCTATGCCGTCCTCAGCTACCAAACCGGCTACCTGAAGGCGAACCACCCGGTGCAGTTCATGGCCGCCGTGCTCAGCTCCGAGCTGGGCAACGCCGAGAAAGTCTCCCACTTCATCGACGAGGCGCTGGCCATGGGCATCCCCGTGCTCGGCCCGGACGTGAACGAGTCCCGGGAAACGTTCACTCCGGTGATCCACCGAACTGCCGAAGGTCCGCCTTCGCCCCCCGCTCCATCGGGGGCCCCCGGCGCCGCGATCCGGTTTGGCCTCGCGGGCATCAAGGGCGTCGGCGAGCAGGCGGCGCAGCGGATCCTGGAGGAACGCGAGGTTGGCGGCCCGTTCGGCAGTTTTCAGGACTTCCTGCTGCGCGCCGATTCGCGCGCGATCAATAAGCGGGTGCTCGAGAACCTGGTCGCCACGGGGGCGTTCGACTTTAGCGGCGCGAAGCGCGAGGAGCTGTTCGCGCAGATTGACGAGGCCCTCTCCGCGTTGGGTGAACTCCAGCGCAAATACCCCGCCCTCCGTAGGGATGTTCCCGAGGCCGCCCAGCCGGCGGGACCGGCCGAAACGATGCTGTTCGATCTGGGCGCCACCGACGCCCCGGCGCCGCCCCCCGACCGCGCCGTGCTCTCCCGGGAGTTTGCCGAGCTTTTGCGCCACACGCGCCGCGCCCCGGCCACGGCGCCGGCCGGTGTGGCCGCCAGTGAACATGCCATGCTCGACCTCGGCGCCGGCCCGCATTCGCCGCAAAAAGCCGCCGGCCCGAAATCCACCGCTGTGCCCGTGGTTGAACGCCGGCTTTCCGCCTCCAACCGGCTGCAGTTCGAGAAGGAACTGCTCGGCTTCTATATTTCCGGCCACCCGATGAACGCCTATGCGGGACTGGCCGAGGCTCTCAACACGGTGCCCGAGGACCAGTTGCTCGACCTGCCGGACCGCAGCGAATTCCGCCTCTGCGGCGTCGCCACGGGCATCACCAAGAAGCTCTCGAAAAAGGATAACCGCCCCTGGGCCGCGTTCACCCTCGCCACTAAGAGCGTCCCCCTGCCGATGAACATGTTTTCCGACGCCTACGAGGACTACGCGCGTCACCTCGTCACCGAGGCGCCCGTGCTCGTGCAGGGCAACCTGCTCGCCGGCAACGACGGGGTGCGCATCAATGTCCGCGAATGCTATCCGCTTGACCTCGCCGTGGCTAACCTCGTCCGGAAAGTCACCTGGCTGCTGCATCCCGACCATCCCGAACTGCCCGATTTTCTCCGCCTCCTGCGCGCGACGGTGGATGCAAACTACGGCGACACCCGTCTCGAGTTTGCCTTTGTGTTCGAAGATCGCATCGCTCCCTTCGCCGACGCCTCGGCCGGCCTGGGCTGGAAGCTGACGCCCGCGCTGTTCCAGCAACTCCGGGCGCACCCCGCTGTCGCGGGCACGCTGATCGAGGCCAAGCGGCTGCAGCTCAAGGACACCCGGCGCCGGGTCCGGCGTGGTTGACCGCGCTCGGTTCCCGTTTTTGGCTTGCGAGCCTCGAGCGAGCCGCCACCCGCAGCCCCGAGCGCCTCACCAGGAATCATGTCATCATCCGCCACCCTCAACCGCGCTGCGCGCGTCCTCGCGCTGATCACCCCCCGTGATCCGGCCGGCACCGTGCTCCGGCGCGAGCTCACGGCCCGTCGCGATCTCGCGCCGGCCGAACGCCGCGCGATTGTCCGGACCGTGATGGTCTATTTCCGCTGGCTCGGCTGGCTTGACTCCGCGGTATCGGCCCAACGCCGGATCGCCGCCGCGCTCGAGCTGCAGACGCGCTTCGAGGCCAGCCCCACCGCCATCAAGCCGGAGGCCTTGGCGGCGCGCGCCGTGCCGGGTTGGCTGGCGGCCGAGATGGAGACCATCCCCGCCGCCTGGCTGAAGAGCCTGCAGTGCGACCCGGCCTTGTGGATTCGCGTCCGGCGCGCGTTCGTGGAATCGGTTCCGCGCGAGCTCGGGGACTGCAGCGCCGCGTCGTGGACCTCGACCTTCGACCTTCGACTCTCAAACGCCTTTCGCTACAACGGCCCGCGGGATCTGTTCCTCACAGAGGCGTTCCAGCAGGGTCGGTTTGAAATCCAGGATCTTGCCTCGCAGCTGGTGGGCTGCGCCTGCGACCCGCACCCCGGCGAGACCTGGTGGGACGCCTGTGCCGGCGAGGGCGGCAAGCTGCTCCATCTCGCCGACCTCATGCAAAACAAGGGACTCATCTGGGCCAGCGACCGGTCCGCGCGCCGGCTCCAGATCCTGAAGAAACGCGCCGCCCGCGCCTCGGTCTTCAATTTCCGCGCCGTCCCCTGGAACGGAGGTCCCCAGCCGCCGACAAAGACCCGGTTCGACGGCATCCTTGTGGACGCGCCGTGCAGCGGCGTCGGAACCTGGCAACGCCATCCGCACGCACGCTGGACTGTTTCGCCGGCCGATGTGCGCGAGCTCGCCGCGGTCCAGCGGCAGCTGCTCGATCGCGTCGCCGGGTCCCTCAAGCCCGGCGGCCGTCTCGTCTATTCCGTGTGCACGCTCACCCGGTCCGAGACGACCGGCGTCGTGGCCGGCTTCTCCGCCGCCCATCCGGAGTTGCAGCCGGCGGCCGTGTTTCCTGCGGCCGGCCGGCCGTTACCGGAGATGCCAGCTCAAACGCAGAATCAGGGCCACGCTCCGGCGTCACCCGACCTTGCGGTTCTGACATCGGTGACCCTTTGGCCGCAGCAGCTCAACGCCAACGGCATGTTCATCGCCGCGTGGAAGCGCCGGTGAATCCAAGCCGAACACGCAGCGCACGCCCCGCTGCCGTGCCGGCGTCTGCAACTCGGATTTCTCTGCGGAGACATTCCAGAGTCCATGAAAGAACCGGGTTGGCCGGCACTTGCCCCGTCGCCGGGAAACCGAGGACCATTGCGTTGAACAAGGGCCACCAGACCGTTCGGGTCTTTCCGGGACTGAGTTTCTCCGCGATCGTAGAACCTCGCTTGCCCGCCACCCGTCTTTAACGTAGGCTTGCCGGTCCAATGACCTTGCTAGGACTCACCGATCGCAGTTGGCTCTGCCTGGCTTCCGTCTGCTACCTGGCCGGCCTGCTGCTCGGCACCGCCGCGTTGCTGCGCGACCGCCGTCAGCCGCGCCTGACGATCTATGTTCTGGTGGCCGCCGGCTTCCTCCTGCAGACGCTCGGGCTCTACCTGCGCGGCCTCGCCGTCAAGGGATGCCCGATCGGCAACCTGTTCGAAATTTTCCAGTTCACGGCCTGGTCGGCCATCTCGCTTTACCTCGTGGTGGGCGCCACGTTTCGCCTGAGCCTGCTCGGCTACTTCACCTCGTGTCTTTCCACGGTGCTCATGCTGGTTTCGCTCGCCATGCCGGCGTGGGACGCCACGCGTCATGTCGCCGCGTTCGGCGGCCATGCCTGGGTGGAGTTTCACGCGGCGCTCGCTCTTTTCAGCTACGGCGTGTTTGCGCTGCTCGCCCTAACCTCCGCGATGTACCTGCTGCAAACCTACAGCCTGAAGCACAAACACCTGCACGGGCTCTTTTCGTTTCTGCCGTCCATTTTTGAGCTCGATCTCATCAGCGTGCGCCTGCTGGTTGCCGGGGTGGTTCTGATGACCTGGTCCCTGGGGATCGGTGCGATCCACTGGGTGGAGGACCTCTCGAGCGTGGATACGCCCAAACTGGTCACGGCCGGCGTTTGGCTGGCCTACCTGGTGGCATTGATTCTGCGCCTGAGGGGCCGGCTGGTCTCCCAGCGGCTGGCCTGGGCCTGCGTGGCCCTGTTCGCCCTGGCGCTGCTCTCCCTCGGCCCCGTCAATGCCAGTCGGCATCCCGTGGCCCCGGCCGCTCCGGCCTCTGCCCGCAAGCCATGAGCGAGCCGCCGCCCACCCTTTTTCTCCTCGGGGCCAGCCACCATACTGCTCCGCTCGCATTGCGCGAGAAGCTGGCGCTTGCCGGGGGCAAGCTCGATGCCCTCCGTGGCGAGTTGCACTCGTTCGCCGACCTCCGCGAATTCGCCGTGCTCAACACCTGCAACCGGGTGGAGATCTACGGCGTGGCCGCGCAGCCGGAGACCGTGGCCCGCCTGCAGGCCTCCTTTTGTGCAATGAACCAAATGGACCCGGCGGTGTTCGAGCAGATCCGGCTCCATCTGCACGGTCCTGACGCCATCCAGCACCTGCTCGAAGTCGCCGCGGGCGTTGATTCGCAGATGGTGGGCGAAACGGAGATCCTCGGCCAGGTGAAGGACGCCTATGCCGCGGCCCAGGCGCAGGGAACCACGGGGCCGGTGCTCAATCGGATTTTCCAGAAGACCTTCCAGGCGGCCAAACATGTGCGCACCCACACCGCCATTGGCGAGGGCCAGATCAGCGTGGCCAGCGTGGCCGTCGATCTCGCGCTCAAGATCTTCGGCGATCTGCAGCTCTGTCATGTGCTCATGCTCGGCGCCGGCGACATCGGCGAGAAGACCGCCCGGGCATTCAGGAGCCGCGGAGCCGTCCGGATGACCGTGGCCAGCCGCCAGTTTCAGCATGCCGAGGATCTGGCCAGGGGCTTCGCGGCGGCGGCCGTCCCCTTGGCCGAGGCGACCGCCGGATTGTCCGAATTCGACATCGCCGTATGCTCCACCGCCGCACCCGAGCGGGTGGTGACGCAGGCCATGGCCGCCGCGGCCATGCGGCGGCGGGCCGCCCGACCGCTCTTCTTTATCGACCTCGCCCTGCCGCGTAACATCGCCCCGGACGTTGCCAGCCTCGCCAACGTTTTCCTCTACAATCTTGATGACCTGGCGAAAATCGCCGAGGAAAACGTCGCGCTGCGCCAGGCCGAGCTCGGGCGCGCGCGCGCGCTGCTCGCCGAAAAAGCCGGAGCTCTCTGGGGCCAGGTGGAACCGCGGATGGGCGGGAACCGTTTGCCGGAATAACCGCCGCCCGCACGCGGGGAAATTCCCCGCCTGAATCTGCGAGTCCCCTCCGCTGTTTCAGCCCGGGGTGGCCCCGCGAACGCGACCGAAGGCGGCGGCGAGGTCTTCCTTTTTGAGGGGTTTGCTGATGTAGTCGTTCATGCCCGCGTCGAGACAGATTTCGCGGTCGCCATGGACCGCGTTGGCGGTGAGCGCGATGATCCAGGGGCGCTTCAAGGGATCGGGCTGCCCGGCAACGATTCGGCGGGTGGCCTCAAGTCCGTCCATTTCGGGCATCTGGACGTCCATCAGGATGATATCGTAGGCCTGGCGGTTGAGTGCGTCGAGCACTTCGAGACCGTTGGCAGCCACATCGGGCCGGAGACCCAGGGCCGCCAGCATGTGCACCGCGACCTTCTGGTTGACGAGATTGTCCTCAGCCAGCAGGACCCGGGCGGACTGGCCCACCCGCTCCCCGACGAGCTTGGGCACAACCTTGATGGGCGCCGTGGAGGAGACGGGCTCGACCTCCTTGAAGATCCCGGCCAGCAGATCGAACAACTGCGACGGCTTCACCGGTTTTGTCAGGGCAGCATTGAAGAGTTTCTTCTCCGAAGTCACTTCGCGCTGCCCCAGCGAGGAGAGCAGGATCAGCGGCAGCTTTTCCCCACCGGACAGCGCGCGGATCTCGCGGGCCAGCATCACTCCGTCCATTTCCGGCATCTGCATATCGAGCACCGCCACGTCAAACGTCTCGCCGGCTCTTAGCCAGCCCAGCGCCTCGGTTGCCGACTTGGCCGCCCGCGGGACCATGCCCCACCCCGACACCAGCGTGGTAAGGATGCGGCGGTTGGTGGCGTTGTCATCGACAATCAGCATCTGTCGGGAGCTGAGATGCAGCTTGGGCCCGGCCAGGAATGGCCGCGGCCTGGTCGGCACACACTCCACGCAGATGGAGAAGCTGAAGGTGGAGCCTTTGCCTTGTTCGCTCTGCACCCACATGCTGCCGCCCATGAGCTCGACCAGGCGCCGGCTGATGGCCAGCCCCAAGCCGGTTCCGCCGAACCGCCGCGTGGTGGAAACGTCGACCTGTGTGAACGAACGGAACAGGCGCGCGATCGCCTCCTTCGGAATGCCAATGCCCGTGTCCGTAATGCTGAAGAGAAGTTCAACCATCTGGATGTCACTCGCCTCCGGGAGGGCGGTTCGCGTCCACAGCGAGTTGCTGCCGGTGCGCCCCATTGGCGGGGTGCTCCCACTCGCCACCCTCGCCTCCGCCGGGACTGCGTCGGCCGGCTTCAAGCGCACCGAGACCACGACTTCGCCCCGGTCGGTGAACTTGATTCCGTTGGACAGGAGGTTGACGAGCACCTGCCGAAGGCGCGTGGCATCGCCCCGGATCGTCTGCGGCACGCCGTCGGCGATCTCGTACAACAGATCAATCCGCTTCTCGGCGGCCCGCGTGGCGAGCAGATCCAGCGCGCCCTCCAGACACTCGCGCAAGACGAAGGTCTCGTGTTCCAGTTCCAACCGGCCTGATTCGATCTTTGAAAAATCAAGAATGTCGTTGATGATGGTGAGCAGCGTGTCGCCGCTCGCGCGGATTGTCTCGGCGCAATCGCGCTGTTCATGCGTGAGCGGCGTATCGAGCAGCAGGCTGGTCATGCCGATGACGCCGTTCATCGGCGTGCGGATCTCGTGGCTCATCATCGCGAGGAAGGCGCTCTTCGCCTGGCTGGCGCGCTCGGCCGCCTCCTTGGCCAGCTTCAGCTCCTCGGCGCCGCGCTTCTGCTCGGTGATGTCGACGATGGTCGCGAGTTCCTGCGTCGACCCGCCGCCTGGCTTGCGGAAATAGCGGAGCGTGAAAGCTGTCCACACCACGCTGCCATCCGGATGGAGGTAGCGACGATCGAGGCTGTAGTGCTCGATCTCGCCGCGCTCGAGCTTCGCCCGCAGCGCCTGGTGTTGCGCATAATCGTCAGGATGCGAGACCGCCCGGTAGGAATCAATCCGCAGCGCCTCGTCAACCGGCACCCCGGTGAGCCGGGCATGCTCCAGATTGATCAGGCGGGTCTTCGGGTCGCCAACGATCTGCCAGGAAATGCCGACGGGCACGGTTTCGAAGATGAAGCGGAAGCGGGCCTCCTTTTCCATCAGCTCTTCCTGCGCCCGCTTCAGCGCGGTGATGTCGATCATCGTCGTCACCGCCTGTTTGATGCCCGTGGCCGGGTCGATGAACATCCGGCTCGTAAACGCCGCCCAGACCACCTGTCCGTTCGGATGCAAATACCGTTTTTCGATGGAATATTCGTCGATCTCGCCGTTGATGAACTTTTTCACCAGCGCCTGCTGCCGGGCGTAGTCCTCTGGATGCGTCACCTTCACAAAGACGCCCGGCTTCTTTGAGTCCTCGGCTGACACTCCCGTGATGCGCACATGTTCGGGGTTGACGATGTGCGACGCCACGTCCTCCGGCCTGGACCAGGCAATGCCGACCGGCGCCCGTTCGAAAATGAACCGCAGAAACGCTTCCTGGCGCTCTCGCTCCTCCTGCGCCCGCTTCAGATCGGTGATGTCGACCAAGGTCGTCACTTCCTGCATTTCGCCGGTGCTCGGGTCGTGGTGGGTGTGCATCGTGTACACCGCCCAGACCACCCGGCCTCCCGGATGGAGATAACGCTTCTCCATGGAGAACTCAGGGATTTCTCCGCGGTAAAGCCGGTCGGTCAAGGCCTCTTCCTTCCCGCGATCTTCAGGATGCGACACCGCGGTGTAGTTATTGGTGTTCTTCGACAACGCCACAGGCACGCCCGTGATGCGTTCATGGGCGGGATTGACAATGCGCGTCTCTCCCCGCCGCCCCCGCACCCAGGAAATTCCCACCGGGGAATATTCAAAGATGGACCGGAACAGCGCCTCCTGGCTCCGCAGATTCTCCTCGATGCGCCGGCGTTCGGTCACATCCGTCTGGACGCCCATGAAGCCGGTGCAGGCGCCATTGGCGTCGCGCAGCGGCTGCACCTCGAGCTCGGCCCAGTACGGCCGGCCCGATTTGTGGTAGTTAAGCACCACGACATGAAACCCCTGCTGGGTGGCCAACCCGGCGCGCATCTGGGCGACAACCTCAGGCGCGGTCTCCGCGCCCTGCAAGACACTCCCGGGTGTCCGGCCCTTCATTTCATCCAGAGTGTAGCCCGTGGTGCGCGCGTAGGCCTCGTTCATCCACTCGACGCGGCCCTCGAGGTCCGTGATGGCCACGCCGCTCTTGGTCGAGCTGGCCACAAGGGCGAGCCTCCGGCTGTTTTCGGTCGTCCTCTGGAGTTCTCTGGTGATCTTCTCCGCCAGCGCCATGGCGCGTGAACGCGCGCTTACCAGCAGCCACGCCATGACCGCAGCGAGCAGGCTGATGGCCAGGCCGCAGCCCACAATCGCCGCCATCATCCAGCCGCCGATCACAGTGCCGAACCCCGGCCGCGAGCTGACGATCAGGGACCACTGGCGGCCATACATCGACAGGGGTACCAGGGCGTGGAAACGGCAGCCGGCGTAATCCGCGTCGGTCACCCGACCGCTGCTGTGGGCTTCCAAATACTGGTCAGCGTTATAGATCAGCGAGGAGATGCTGGTCTCAGCGCCCTCGAAGACGTCGAAATTCACCTGCTCCTCGGTCACTCCGGTGATGCCTTCCATCAATTCGTCGATGCGGATGGCGGCGAAAACCCAACCGTGCAGCGCGTGCTGACGGTCGTCTGGTGTCTCCAGCCGGCTGCCTTTTTCGTAGATCGGCAGCAGTAGCAGAAAGCCCGGCAGCCTCCTTTCGTCCAGGGCAAGCAGCAGGCGTTGGCTGAGTGTGGCCCGGCCCGTCTGCATGGCTTTCTCCGCGGCCGCGCGGCCTCGCTCGTCCGCCGCGATGTCCAGCCCCAGGGCCGGGGCATTCTGGTCACGCGGTTCGACATAGGCGATGGCGTAGGCTTCTTTCCGGCCGCCCGTCGGGTGGATTTCATAATCCGAGGCGCCGCCGGCGCGCATCCGGGCCAGAAACGCCGCTTGATCCGCAGGGTCCAGTCGCTCGATCACGCCAAACCCCGACACGCCGCGTCGGAGGAATTCCTTGATGTTCGCTGTATAAGCCGTCCACTCGTCGCGTTCCACGCTCTCACTGGCGGCGAATAGGCCGCGGGCGCCCTGCAATGCTTCCTCGATATCCTCGAACCGGGCGGACACCGCGCTGGTCAGGCGCTCGCTCAGCCGCCGAAAGCGTTGGGCGTCGGTCTTCTCCGCCTCCTGGTAAGTCAGCCAGACGGCCCCAGCGGTCAACGCCAACCCCAGCATCAGGACTGCCAGGGGCCAGACCAGGCGCGAATCATTCGCGGCGGTTGGTTTGTCTTTCTCCGCGGTTGGGGGCATCGAAGGTATGCCCGGCAGCCTCATGGCCCCGCCCGGATGAGGCAAACCCGAAACCGCGGCCCGTTCACAAATGGCCATCTGTACATAATTTTCCCATTATCCCCTGCGGCCCGCACCGGGCGCGCCCCCGTCGACCGGCGGCGCCTTTCCCGGCGGGAGCAACGCGGCGTCACGCCGCCATCCACCGCGCGAGCCAGTCGGCCGCGGTGCCGGAGGCAGGCTCATGGAGGATGGCGCGCAGGCGCGCCGCCTGCTCGCGGCTGCGCTGCCGGCGGGCCGGGTCATCCACGCACTCGTTTAGTTCGTAAGCGAGGTTGCCCATCGTCGCCGCACCCTGGATATACTCGGGATACATCGGCTCGCCCAGGAGGAGGTTCGCGATCCCGATGTACGGCACCCGGACGAGCCAGCGGCCAAAAACATAGGTCAGCGGATTCGTCCGGTAGGCGATCGCCCCGGGGAGTCCCGCTAGCGCGCAATGCAGCGACATGGTGCCAGAGCTGGTGAGCACCGCGGAAGCCGCGACCGGCACCCCGGTGGGCCGGAGCTGCATCCGCGCGGCCATCCTCGCGTGCGGCCCGCGCAGGAACTGCTCCAGCACGCCTTTGATTTCCTCGCTGGGAAACAGCACCGCGGCGCCGCGGTCGGGATGGTGCCCAATGAATTTCTCGTACCCCGCGAGCAACGCCGGAAAGATCCGCCCCACGGCTTGCCGGCGGCTGCCGGGCAGTAGCAGCACCGGCCCGGCCGGGTCGTGGCTGACCGGCGATTGATAGTCGCCGGCCGCAAACGGATGCCCGACAAACTCCACCGGAAGCACCGTGTCGGCGTAGCTCCCGACCTCGAAGGGAAAGATCACGGCCATGGCGTCAAGGTGCTCCGCCATCTCGAAGCGGCGGCTGGCCTTCCACGCCCAGATCTGCGGGCTGATGTAATACAGCGCGCGGATCTTGGCGCCGACCTTCCTGGTCAGTCCGCGGGTGTGCAGCGCCCGCGCCAGGCGCAGGTTGAAACCCGGATAGTCGACAAAACAAACCGCGCGCGGCCGGAAACGCTCGATCCAGCCGAGGGTCGCGCCGAAGAGCCGGTGAAAAAAACGGAAGTTCTTCAGCACCTCCACCAGGCCGACCACGGAGGACCCGGTCAGGTCGTGGAGCAACTGGGCGCCGACCGCCTGCAGCCGGGGACCACCCAGCGCGCACACGTTGAGCGCCGGCTGTTTTGCCAGCAACTCCCGGACCATGCAGGCCGCCTGCTCGTCGCCCGAATGCTCGCCGGCGATGACCAGCAGATCCACCCGGCCGCCGGCGGGCGGCGGCAGGCCGAAGGGCAGTTGGCGGGTTTCCGGCATTGGGTTCTCGGGGCGGTTCCGGCGGTTGCGCCGCTACCGGGGTTTTCGAATCTGCTCGGTGATCGCGATGGCCACCTCGAGCGCCGTCTTGCCCAGCGCCCCGCCCACCTTGGGTTGCCGGAACCGGGCGACGCTGTCCACGAACGACGCCAGCTCGAGCGCCAGCGGCTCGCCCTTCCGCAGCGGGATCTCCTCGACCGGCAGCGCCAGCCCGCCCGGCTTCGTGCCGGCCCTGAGCTGCGCCGCGTAAGCCAGCATGCCGCTCTTCCGCACCAGGTGTCCGCTCTGGTTCATAAAATCGAACGAAAAGTAGCCCGACGCTTGAAACACCCGGATCTCGCGCACTTTCTTCAGGCTCATCCGACTCGCGCTGAGATTGGCCACGCAGCCGCCCGCGAACTCGATCCGCGCATTGGCGATATCCTCGGTCCGAGAGAGGACGTTCACGCCCACGCTGTCGATGCGCGTGATCGGCGACCTGACCAGCTCGAGCACAATGCCGATGTCGTGGATCATCAGGTCGAGCACGACGCCAACCTCGGTGCCGCGCGGCGTGAAGGGCGCCAGCCGCTCCGCCGTGATGTAACCGGGTTGAACCACCTCCTGCTCCAGAAAGCCCATCACCGGGTTGAAATGCTCGATGTGCCCCACCTGCACCAGGCAGCCGCGCGCCTGCGCCGCGGCCAGCACCTGCTCCGCCTCGGCCAGCGACGCGCAGAGCGGTTTCTCGATCAAGAGGTGGCAGCCCCGCCCGAGCAGCGGCAGCGCGACGGCCGCATGCCGGTCGGTGGGCACGGCGACCGAAACGGCGTCGCACACCTCGCCCAGCTCCTCGAGCGTGGCGCACCGGCGGCAGGCATAGCGCGCGCAGATCTCCGCCGCGCGGGCGTCATTGGTGTCGTAGATGCCGGCCAGCTCGGCGGAAGGCAGCGACGCGTAGATGCGCGCATGGTGCTGGCCGAGCGAACCGGTGCCGGCGACGCCGCAGCGGATCCGCGGGGCCGCCGCGCCGGGGGCGGGGTTCAGGGTTCCGGGTTCCGGGTTCCGGGTTCCGGGCTCGGGGTTCGGGATACCTGACGAGGGCATGGCTGATAAGCACCATTTGCCTGCGGAAACTCAACCCTGAACCCGCAACTCCAAACCCTCAATCCTGAACCCTGAACTCTGAACCCTTTACCTCCACCCTAACCCTCCCGAAGCACCCCGTCGTGCAGCAGCAGGCTCCGGCCGCACTTCGCGGCATGCCGGGGATTGTGGGTGACGAGCACGAGGGCCGCGCCTTGCTCGGCCCCGGCGCCCAGAAGCACGTCGACCACTGAGTCGCCGGTCTGCTCGTCGAGATTGCCGGTCGGTTCGTCGGCGAGGATGACGCGCGGCTCGTTCATCAGCGCCCGGGCGATGGCCACCCGCTGGCGTTCGCCGCCGGACAACTGCGCTGGCAGATGGTGGCCGCGCTCGCCGAGGCCCACGCGGACCAGCAACGCCCGGGCGCGGGCGCGGTCCGCCGCCCCGACGCGCCCGAGCATGCGCCGCGCCAAAAGCACATTGGCAAGCGCATCGATCTCGGGAATCAGGTAATAGGCCTGGAACACCATGCCGAGAAACCGGGCGCGCAGCCCGGCCAGCACGTTGTTGCCGAGGCCGGCCACCCCGGCGCCCGCCCAGCGGATCTCGCCGCCCTCCGAGGCGTCGAGGCCAGCGAGCAGGTTGAGCAGCGTGGTCTTGCCGGAACCGGACTCGCCGCGAATGCTCACGCTCTCGCCGGCGGCGATCGTCAGCTCGGCCCCGCGCAAAACCTCGATCATGCGATCGCCGCTGCGATAGCGCTTGCACAGGCCGTCGGCGCTGAGAACGGGGTCAGCCATGAGTGGAGAGCCCCGCGCCCCTCATCCGGAATATCGCGACCCGCGCCAAGCGGCGGATTCGCTCCACGAAAGGCCGCCTATTCATTGCGCAGCGCCTCCGCCGGTTTGAGCCGCGCCGCGCGCCACGCCGGCAGCAGGCCGGCCAGCGTGGCGATGACCACCGAGCTCGTGATGATGAGCGCAAAGTCGCGCACCGAATAGCTGAGCGGCAGGTTGGAGAACTGGTAGAAGCGCAGCAGCGCCGCCTCGCTCTGCGTGAGGCGCGCGAAAGTATGGACCACCTCGTTGCGAAAGGTCAGCGCCGTGACGGCGAAAGCGATGCCGAGCGCGGTGCCGGCGACCCCGATAAAGAAGCCCTGAAAACAGAAGCAGGCCGCGACTTGCCGGGGCTTCCCGCCGAGGGCGCCGATCAGCCCGATCTCCCGGGTCTTGCGGACGACGGCGATCAGCAGCGAACTGGCAATGGCAAACGAGGCCACCAGCACGATGAAGAGTAGAAAGAAGAACAGCATGTTCTTCTCGAGCTGGATCACGAAGAGAAAGTCGCGGAAGCTGTCGATCCACGAGATCGCGCGGTCCGAGCCGCCGAACAGCGCGTTGAGCTTGGCGGCAACTTCGTCCGAATCGAAACCGGGCTTCAGGCGAATGCTGACGCCGTGCACGCCGTGGCCCAGTCCGTAGAGCTCCTGCATCAGCCGCAGCGGGCAGATGATGGTGTTGCTGTCGACCTGGTTCCACCCGGTCTCGAAGATGCCCGCCACCCGCAGCTCGCGCGGCAGCAGGATCTCATCCTTCTTCAGGCGCTCCAACAGCAGTGGCGAATAGACTTCCACCTTCTGACCGACGCGGATGCTGAGCGAGGCGGCCAGTTCGGAGCTCAGAAAGACGGAGTCGTCGTCGAGGTCTTCCACCCGGCCGGCGAGCAGGAACTTCGCCAGCGGGATCACGTCCTGCGCGTGCTCCACGTCGATCCCCTGGATGATCGGGAACGCCGGCCGGTTGCCGGCCTGCAGCATCACCATGCCCCGCGCATAGGCCGCGACAGCGGCGACCTCCGGCAGGCCGCGGATCTTCGCCATCACCGCCTCCTGGTCCAGCATGATGCCGCCGTTCTCGACGCGCACATGGCCGTTGGTCTCGACGATCTTCTCGCGGATCTCGTCGCCAAAGCCGTTCATCACGCTGAGCACGATGATGAGCACCGCCACCCCGAGCATTACGCCGACGATGGAAGCGAGCGTGAAGAACGCGATGCGCCGTCCGCTGGGGAACAGCTGCTTTAGCGCGAGATAGAGATACCAGGGCATCGGGTTAGCAAACGACGAAGGACCCGAAACGCGCGAAGATGATTCCCCGGACGGCTTCGTGACCTTCGGGCACTTCGTGGTGCGTTCGGTTCATTGGGGGTCCGCCGGCCGCAGCTGCGGAAAGAGGATCACGTCGCGGATGCTCTCGGCGCCGGTGAGCAGGATGCACAGCCGGTCGATACCCACGCCCATGCCGCCCGCCGGTGGCATGCCGTGCTCAAGCGCCAGCAGGAAGTCGTGGTCGATGTTCTGCTTCTCCCCGCCCGCCTGCGCCTCAAACATCTCCCGCTGCAAGAGTGGATCGTTCTGCTCCGAGTAGGCGGGCGCGATCTCCATGCCGCCGATGATGAGCTCGAACACATCAAGCGTGCCGGGATCCTCCTGGTTGATCTTGGCCAGCGGGCACAGTTCCCTCGGCAAATTGAGTACAAAGGTCGGCTGGATCAGGCCCGGCTCGATGCGCTTGGAGAAGATCTCGTTGGTGATCTCGAAGTCCTCCCAGTGTGGTTCGATCTTCAGGCCCAGCTTCTCGGCCGCGGCGATCTTCTCCGGCTTGCTGCGGCTGAACCACTGCGGATCGCCCGTCTCCGCGACGAGCAGATCCTTGTATTTCACCTCGCGCCACGCGCCGCCGAAGTTGATCACCTGGCCGCTCGGCGCGTGCGGGATCTCGCAGGAACCGAGCACGTCACGGCACAGGACGGTGAGCAAGTCCTTGATCAGCGCCATCATGCCCCGGTGATCGGAGTAGGCCTGGTAGACCTCCAGCATGGTGAACTCAGGATTGTGCTTCCGCGAGAGGCCCTCGTTGCGGAAATTGCGGCCGATCTCGAACACCCGGTCCCAGCCGCCGACCAGCATGCGCTTGAGGTATAGTTCGAGGGAGATCCGCAGGAAAAAATCGCATCCGAGCGCATTGTGGTGGGTGGTGAACGGCTTGGCGGCCGCGCCGCCGGCCACGGACTGCAGGATCGGGGTCTCGATTTCGATGAACTTCCGGTCCTCCAGGAAGCGGCGGATGGCCGACACGATGCGGCTGCGCTGCAGCAGGCGCTGGCGCGACTCCGGGTTGACGATCATGTCGAGATAGCGCTGGCGGTAGACCTGCTCGGGGTCGGTCAGCCCGTGCCACTTTTCCGGCAGCGGCCGCAGCGCCTTGGCCACGAGGACGCACCGCTCGACGCGCACCGTGATCTCGCCGGTCTTGGTCTTGAAGAGCGTCCCCGCGGCGCCGATGATGTCGCCGAGATCGAGCTTGCGGAATGCCGCGTAGGCCTCGTCGCCGACGACGTCCTTCTTCAGGTAAAGCTGGATGAGCCCCTGCTGGTCGAGGATCTTCACGAACTGACTCTTGCCCATGTCGCGCATGACCACGAGGCGGCCGGCGACCTGCACCCCGACGGCGTTCTCCTGGCCGTCCACATAGAGTTTGAGTGCCTCCGCGGAGAAGTGCGTGGGCTCAAAACCGGCCCGGAAGGGGTCGCTCCCCGTGGCGCGCAGGTCCGTCAGCTTCTTCAGCCGCACGGCGTACTGGTCATGGGTCATTTCGTTCGGAAGCTCGCTCATGAAACCGCGCACGGTGGCAGGGGGACGCATGCGGCGCAACGGTTTCTTTCGCCCAAGTGCGTCCTTGCTTCAATTCCCGAAAACCAGGATGATCTAAGGTCGCAGTGTCCAATCTCGTTACCTCGATCGTCGTGAGCGCCTGTCTCGGCGCCCTGGTCGGGTTGATCCGCCAGTGGAGCGACCAGAAGGCTTCCCCGGAGGGCGAAGCCGACTTTGGCGGCGTGCGGACCTATACGTTCTGGGCGATCCTCGGATGCGTCGCCGCGTTCATCACCGACAGCTATGCCGCCGCCGTTCTGCCCGTCGTGATTGCGCTGGTCGGGCTGCACCTCACGGCGCTTCACCTCAAGAATTCTGGCGGCAGCCATCCCGGCAGCACGACCTTCGCGGCCTCGCTGCTCACCTGCCTGCTCGGGGCGCTGGTGCAATGGGACCATGTCCAGGCCGCCATCCTCGTTACTGCCGCCACAGCGGTCATGATCGGCTTGAAGCAGCCCATCCACGCCTGGACGCGCGCCTTCACGGTCGACGACCTCCGCGCCACGCTGCAGTTCATCGCCATCACCGGGGTGGTCATGCCGCTGGTCCCGAACCAGAACCTCGGCCCCTACGACGCGTTCAATCCCTACGCAACCTGGCTCATGGTGGTGTTGATTTCCGGCCTGGGTTTCGCCGGCTACATCATGATGCGCCTGCTCGGCGCGAAGGCGGGCATTTCCATCACCGGTCTGGTCGGCGGGCTCGCCTCCAGCACGGCCACTACCCTCGCCTTCAGCCGCCGCAGCAAGGATGATCCGGTCCTTTCGGTCAGCTACGCCCTGGCCGTGGTCGTCGCCTGCACTGTGATGCTGGCCCGCATCCCGGTTATGGTCGGCGTGATCAACCGCCAGTTGGCCGTCTCGCTGATTGTGCCGTTCGCGCTCATGGCCCTGCCCGGCCTCGGTTTCGCACTGTGGGTGTGGCTTTTCAAACGACCCACCGACAACGACGTGGCCACGCCCCGCCTGCTCAATCCCCTCAGCCTCGGGATCGCCATCAAGTTCGGAGTTATCTATGCCGTGGTCGCGTTCCTCGTGAAAGCGGCCACTCATTTCGAGCTGCGCGGCGGCCTGCTCCCGCTTAGCTTCCTTTCGGGGCTGACCGACATGGACGCCATTGCCCTGCTGATGGCCAATAACCGAAACGACGCCACGGTGGAGCCCCTGCTGGCAACCCAATCCGTCATTATGGCGGCGATCGGCAATTCCGTGATGAAGGCCGGTTTCGCGCTCTCGCTTGGCTCCTCCGTCCTGCGCCGGCAGGTGGCCCTGGTCCTCGGCCTCACCATCCTCGTCGGCGCCGCCAGCCTGTGGCTGGTACGGTGACTCCGCGGGCACGCGCGGCGCGGCCGGGAGTTGCACGCACGCACCCAATCGGCGATAGTCGCCGACGCATGACCGCCGTCCCCGCTCCCCCAACTTTGCCCGCCCCCGCCACGGTCGACTGGGGCCGGACCCGGTACACGCCGGCCTGGCGCCGCCAGGAGGATTTCGTCGCCCGGCGGCTCGCGGGCGAAATCGGCGACACCCTGATCTTCACGGAGCACGAGCCTGTCTATACGATCGGCGTGCGGCTCGGCGCCGCGCAAAACCTGCTGTGGGACGCCGCCGAGCTTGCGCGGCGGGGCATCGACCTGGTCGAGACCAACCGGGGCGGCGATATAACCTACCACGGCCCCGGGCAGATCGTCGGCTATCCGATCATCGACCTCGCGACGCGCAAGGATCTGCACGCCTACCTGCGTTTTCTCGAGCAGGTGCTCATCAACGCCCTGGGAAACCTCGGCCTCGCCGCCGACCGCCGCCCGGGCAAGACCGGCATCTGGCTCGGCCCGCGCAAGATCGCGGCCATCGGCGTGGCGGTGAAGCGCTGGGTGACCTACCATGGCTTCGCGCTCAACGTGAACACTGATCTCGCCCCGTTTGCCGGGATCGTGCCCTGCGGCATCACCGACGGCACCGTCACCTCGCTTCAGCAGGAGCTCGGCCGCGCCTTCGACCTGACCGAGGTCAAACAGGTGCTGGCAGCCGAGTTCTGGAGCCGGTTCGGAGCATTTTTTTCCGCCAACGGCGGGCCGGCCGGAGCACGCAGATCTTCACTCGAACCCGGGCCCTCGGGAAATCCCGCCGGCAGCAATCGGACTCGCTAAACTCCGTTTTCTCCGTTTCCTCCTCCTCTAAAAATGCTGATCGAACGCAAACCGCCGTGGCTCCGCGCGAAGCTTCCGAATGGTCCCGGCTATTCCGCCGTGCGCCAGCTCGTCGAGCAGCAGGATCTGCACACGGTCTGCCAGAGCGCGCAGTGCCCCAACCTGGGCGAATGCTGGTCGCGGGGCACGGCCACGGTGATGATCCTTGGTAATATCTGCACGCGTTCGTGCAACTTCTGCGCAATCCAAACCGGCCGGCCGACCGAGCTGGACGTGGGCGAGCCGGCGCGCGTGGCTGATGCCGTCGCCCGGATGAATCTGCGCCACGTCGTCATCACCAGCGTCGCCCGCGACGAGTTGGCTGACGGCGGGGCCGGCGTGTGGGCCGCTACCATCCGCGCCGTGCGCCACCGCAATCCCCGCACCGCCATCGAGGTGCTGGTGCCGGATTTCAAGGGCCATCTGCCGGACATCGACACGGTGCTGGCCGCCCGGCCCGACATCTTCAATCACAACGTTGAGACCGTCGAGCGGCTCCAGAAGCCGGTGCGCGTGCAGGCCCGCTACGACCGCAGCCGCGCCGTGCTGCGCCATGCGAAGGCGGGCGGTTTCACCACGAAGACCGGCATCATGCTCGGCCTCGGGGAACAGCACGACGAAATCGCGCAGACCCTGCGCGACGTCGTCAGCGACGGTGTGGAGATTCTCACCATCGGCCAGTACCTGCAGCCCACGCGGCAGCACCTGCCGGTTGAACGGTGGGTGACGCCCGAGGAGTTCCAGCAGTGGAAGGCGTTCGGACTGTCGATCGGCCTCGGCGTGGTTGAGAGCGGCCCGCTCGTGCGCTCGAGTTATCATGCCGACGAGCAGTCGCAGCAGTACACCGGCGCGAACCACCTCAATACGCAGAACGCGCTGGCCTCGTTCTAGGAGTTGAGGTCGGGCGCGCTGCTGGCCAGCAAAACGCCGCTTTCCCGAGGCTGGGGGAACCGCGGGTTGGGGATTATTCTGTGTATTCCGGGTTTTCCGTGGTAAAACCCCGCCATGAAGTCCCGCCGCGAAATCGTCGAGAACTGGCTGCCGCGCTACACGGGCGTGCCGTTGAAGAAGTTCGGCGACTACATTCTCCTCACCAATTTCCAGCGCTACGTGGAGCTGTTCGCCCAGTGGCACCGCGTGCCCGTCGTCGGGCGCGACAAGCCGATGGTCAGCGCCACCGCCGGACGGATCTCCATCATCGACTTTGGCATGGGCAGCGCCACCGCCGCCACGATCATGGACCTGCTCAGCGCCATCTCACCCAAGGCCGTGCTCTTCCTCGGCAAATGCGGCGGCATCAAGCATCGCGCCGTCCTCGGCGACCTGATTCTCCCCATCGCCGCGATCCGCGGCGAGGGCACGAGCAACGACTATTTCCCGCCCGAGGTGCCCGCCCTGCCCTCCTTCGCGCTGCAGAAGGCGATCTCCACGACCATCCGGGACCACGCCCGCGACTACTGGACGGGCACGGTCTACACCACCAACCGACGCGTTTGGGAGCACGACGAAGCGTTCAAGAAATACCTCAAGAAAATCCGCTGCATGGCCGTTGACATGGAGACCGCCACGATTTTCATGACCGGATTCTTCAACGAGATTCCCACCGGGGCCCTGCTGCTGGTCTCCGACCAACCGATGACCCCGGAAGGCGTCAAGACGGCCGAGAGCGACAAGCGCGTCGACGAAACATTCGTCACCAGCCACCTGCACATCGGCATCGACTCGCTCAAGCAACTCATCAACAAGGGGCTCACGGTCAAGCACCTGAAGTTCTGACCCGGACTCATGCGATAGAGCCGTGGTCGTCCTCAGAGAAACACGAGCCGTTAGGTGATCATGTAGGAGGCCCGCTTGCGGGCGATTTCCCCTCTGCAATCCTCCTTCGCGAGGCTTACGGAGGACAAGTCGCGCGCACCTGTCGGCCGTAGCTTTATGCGAAGGCTGGAGCGCGTTTCCCACAAATGCCTCGTTGCGCCCAAGGAGCCGGATGCGACCTATGCGGCGCGATTTACCGCCAACTGTCGCCGCAGATCAAATTCACTGATCAGCGAACGACCGCCCCGGTCGATTGGGCAGATGGGCAGCGTCTAGCCGCCAAGCGCCTCCTTCAGCACCCGGGTGATCTTCGCCGCCTCAAACTCGGCCCGGCGACCGAAGATGAAACGGTTGATCAGCAGCGCGAAACCCACGCAGGCCCATACTGTGACGAACATCAAGTGCAGGAAATGGGGTGCCGCCGGAATCGAGGCGTAATGGTTGTGCAGTGCTGGCCAGCCAAATGTCATCGTCCCATAAAGGCTGGCCCCGAAAACGATCGTCGCGATGACCGCGCGGGCATCAACGTTCCGGAACAGCAAGCCGGTGATGAATGCGGCCAGAATCGGCATGCTGAACAGCCCGATGAGCTGCTGAATGAGTTGGATGATGCTCTCCGCGTGCATGTACGCCGGGACCAGGGAGACGGAAATCAAGGCGAAGATGATCTGCAGCCCGGTGCTCAGGCGCCGGATTCGGTCGGAGGGATTGAAATACGTCTGGTGCAGGTCGCAGACGTAGAGCGTGGCGGAGGAGTTGAGCGTCGTCGTGTAGCTGGAGATCACGGCGCCAAACATCGCCGCAGCAAACACCCCGAGCAACCAATGTGGCATCAACTGGTGGACGATATGCCCGTAAGTGCCGTCGCCGAGCTTTCCGTAAAGTTTGAAGGCGCATACGCCGGGAATAGCGATCACGGGCGGGATGATCAGCAGGCGGATCACGGCGGCGCCGTATACGCCCTTTTGGGCTTCGCGAATCGAGGGCGCTGCCAGCGCCCGCTGGGTGATCGTCTGGTTGGTGCTCCAATAGTAGAGCTGGCTGAAGATCATCCCGGTCAATAGCGCCTGCCATGGGAGCAGCGAGTCCTTGCCGCCGATCATGGTCAGCCGCTCGGCGGGAATGCCGCTGAAATTCCAATGCACGGCATTGAGCGAAAGCACGGTGACCAGCATAGCCATCCCGAGGACAATCACGCCGTTGTACGTATCGCAAAATGCGACCGCTCTCAAGCCGCCCAGGATGGCATAGGATGCTCCCACCGTCGCGGTGACGCAGGCGATCGCCACCAGCGGCACCTCCAGTCCAAACATCGTTCTGATCAACAGTGAACTCGTGTAGAGCATGATCGGCAGAAAAATCAGGACGTCTCCAAGCAGGAAGATTGACGCAACGGTCGCGCGGATATGTTTGCTGCTGTAGCGTCGCTCCAGCAGCTCGGTGACCGTCGTGCACTTGTGTTTATAGTAGATGGGCACGAAGACCTTGGCCAGCAGCAGCAGCCCGATCACCGCGCTGAACTCCCACCAAGTGATCAGCAACATCTGGTTGCCGTTCCAGCCCACCATGGTGTCGGTATTGATGTTGGTCAGTGTGATGGAGCCGGCGATCAGCATCCAATTGAGTCCGCTGTTGGCCAGGAAGTACTCCTTGGTGTCGCTCTGCGAGCGCACCGCTTTGCGGCAGTGGCGCCAGGTCAGCGACGCAACCAGAGTAGTCAGGCCGACGAAGATCGCGGGCTGGACAAAGGCATCATTGATCATCGGGTGGTATGGTTGGAAGACGGGGTCGATGGCCGGCGGCTGAAGCCGGACTGCAAGGAAGCCCGCCAACGGAACGCTCGCCACCTTGGCGGTTACTCCGCAGGTGGCGCAATCCTGGAGAACCCCTGACTGTCAGTTGGCCCCATCCCCACCGGCTGCGGCGCCTGCGCTGGGGGCCGCGCCTTCCAGGCGCCGACGCTTCGCAGCGCGTTCGCCGATACCAGTGCGCTGGAACCGACCATGAGCAGCGCCGCCACCACCGGATGCAATATCCCAGCCGCAGCCAGCGCCATGCCGGCGAGGTTGTACCCCGCGGCAAACCGCAAGTTCGTGCTGATGCTCCGCCGCGCCGCGCGCGCCAGCCGGATTGCCTGCGGAAGAAATCGCAGGTCTTCGCCCGCAAACACGGCCATCGCCGCCGCGCGCGCCAAATCCGCGCCGGACCGCATCGCAATCGAGGCCTGAGCCGCGCTCATCGCGGCCGCATCGTTCACGCCATCGCCCACGAAGACCACGTCGTGACCGGCCGCCACGAGTGCCCGAACCCGTTCGTGTTTCTCGGCCGGCGTCAGCCCGGCGCGCACGCGCGTGGTCGCCAGCCGGCCGTCCGCAGTCGAGGCATCTCCCGTCAGCACCTCCGCTTCGACGCCGAGCATCTCCAGCTCCCCCAACGCTTCCTCCATTCCTTCGCGCCAGGTCTCCGCCAGTTCGACAGTCGCCGCGGGCACGCCCTCAACGAAAACATAGATCTCCCTTCCAGCCGCCGCGGCCGGAGCGGACGGGCCCGTGACCTTGACTGAATCGGAATCCGGCAACCCGTGCAAACCGGCCTTCGCTGGAGTCTTCACCCCGCCTTCGCCCAGCATCCTTTCACCCACGCAGATTTCCACCGGCGTACCCGCCTCATCCTCGACCCGCGCCACCACCCCGAGCCCCGGCTCGATCCGCCGCTCCGTCCGCACCGGCAGTTTGTAACGCAATACGTCACATGGTTCGCTCTCCCTTTCCGGGTCCCCCTGCAGTCGCCGGTCGCCGCCGGGGGGATGCCTCGGCACAGCAACGACGCCGATCGCGGCAGAATCTTTGTCAACTATTGGTTGACATTCGCTGCGCAGAGCGGTGGCGATCGGATGTGCCAGACCATCCTCGGCAGCGGCCACCGCCGACCTCAGCCAGGCCGCGCGCGCGCGAAAGGCCGGCTCGAACCGCCAGGCGCGCACTGCGGGCACGGCCGTGGAGAGTGTGCCAGTCTTGTCCAGGCAGACGACGTCGCAATGGGCCAGGGCTTCGAGGAAATCACCCGTACGCGCGACGAGACCGAACGAGGCCAGCCGCGCCAGCCCGCCCCACACCGCCACGGGCGTCGCCAGCCCGGCGGCGCACGGACAGGCCACCAGCAGCACTGCCATGGCGTTGAACAGCGCCTGGTTCCATGGTGCGCGGAAGAGCCAAAAACAAAATGTCGCCAGGCTGACGAGTGCCACGACGGGCAAGAACCACGCTACGAGCCGGTCCGCCTGCCGCTGCAGCCGGCTGGGCGCCAGCCGCGCGCCGGCCACCGCCGCCAGCACTGCGTCCAGGCGCCGCGGGCCGCCCGCCGCCTGGACCTCGAAACTGCCGTCGACCGAAAAGGTCCCCGCCAGCACGCGGTCGCCCGGTCCGCGCGACACGGGCCGCCATTCGCCAGTCATCGATGATTCCTCCAAAAATCCCCGTCCGGCCACGATCTCGCCGTCCACGCAAACAGGAGCACCTGGCGCCACCAGCACCACATCATCCGCCTCAAGTTCCCGCACGATCCGGCGGATCTTCGCGCCGTCGGCCCGCCGCACGTCGCAGGCGTCAAACCGCTCGCGAGTTTGATCCACCGCCCGCAGCGCCGCCACCCGGCTGCGCGCGCCGAGCATCTTGCCGGCCGTGTGCACCACGACGAGGATGGCAACGACTTCGTAGTAGACTGAACCCGTGTGCGTGAATGTCGCCACTACCGAACCGGCGAAAGCGCCGGCCAGCGTCACAAGAAAGAGCAGGTCGATGTTGACCCGCCGCTGCCGCAACGCCCCAAGCGCCGCGCCCACCAGATCGCCCCCCAGAAGAACCAGCACGCTGACCGCCGACAGCATCAGGCCGCCATGCAATACCCAGTTAGCGGCGCCTTCGGGCGGGGTGAGATTGACCGCGAGGCTGAAGGCCATCGCCTGCCCCGCCACCACGAGCCCTGCCCCGATGCGCAGCCACGCGCGGTCGAGCAGCCGCTGGTCGGCTTGCAGCCCCGGTTCGGCAATGGCAGCGATGGCGCTCATGCCCTCAGGCTAAGCCGCAAAGTCGCCCGCTCTGCAACCCCGGCGGCACCGCATGATCATCCTCTCACGGCGCCACGGTGAACCAGAACGGCGCGAAAACCTCCCGGCCACCGACATTGGTTTGCGCCCAGATGACATAGGATCCGGAGGTCGGGATCGTGATCTTGAAGTTCATTGTTGGGCGGACGAGGTCAGGTTGCTCTGCGAGATCGGTCTGCACCGGGTGCAGGTGCGCAAATCCACTCCGCTCGCGGTCAAACGCCACGAGGTGGGCATAGGCCTCCATGACGGGCTCCAGACGCACCGGTCCGCCGCCGGTCCGTCGAAGCGTGAGCTTCAGGTCCGCGGGCCGGCCCGCCCGCAACGGCTCCGCCGGTGTGAGACCAATCCGTAGGTCGCCTTTCTTGAATTCGGAGAACTCCTCCATCCGCGCCGCCGACGGACTCCGCGGTCCCGTCGGACCACCCGTGACCAAGAGGTCGGCGTAGGCGTACAGTCCGCGGTTGGTTGCCACCGGTGTGAAATCGGCAAATACGCGGTAAGCTCCCGCCAGGACCGGTGTGAATGCAAAATGCCACTCCCCCGGCGCAGGCCCGGGATCGGGATGCACGTGCTGGTAGTCCTCGAGCGTCGGATCGACGATGAGGAGGTGCAGTCGCTTGGTGTGAACCACGAGCAGGTCTTCCGGCGAAATGGGACGGCCGGTGCTGGTGCGCAGTGTGAACGCGACGGGCAATTCGCTCCCGGGCGTGGCGATTCCGAACGGGTGCAACGCCATCACGACTGGCGATCGCACTGCAACCACCGGGATGAACTGGGGGTTCGTCGGATCGCAGAACTGGATGACATTGCCACCCTGAACCCGGAAATCCATGTGGCTCAGATTCGTGCCCGTCGGCAGCCGGCGCACGAGCACGAACAGGGCCACCGAAACCACCGTGATGAGCAGGATCTGTCGCCAGGGGTAAGGCGCTCCAATGGGCACCGAAGCGGGGCGGGCCGGCAGTTCCTGCTTAATTTCCGATGGCCCTCGCGGCGGGGCCTCGACGCAGTCGGGGCCATCCTGCCCATTTGCTTTCGCTGTCATGCATCAATTCTTCCGCATCTTGTCCACGAACTCATCGACGCTCCACTCGCTGCCGTCGGCACGATGGATGATGCGCCCCTGCTCATTGACCAGGAGCGTGGCGAGCGTGTGCTTCAACAGGCCGTCCGAGAACTCGGCGATCACCCCGAACTGCGTTAGCAAATCCCGGATCGCCGGCTCCGGGCCGGTGAGAAACGAGAAATTGCCGGTGTCGATGCCGCGCCCGACGGCGTACTCCTTCAGGACGCCGGGTGTGTCGTACGCCGGATCCAGCGTGATGGAGATCAGCTCCAGGTTGCGCACGCCCGCCTCGCGGGCCTTCTTCTGCACCGCCATCATGCGGAGGGTGGCGGCCGGGCACATCGTGGCGACGGGGCAGCGGCTATAGATGAAATTGAACATGATCTGCCGGCCGCGGAACCGTCCCGCCCGGACCACCTGCCCGTCCTGGTCGTAGAGCGCAAAGTCGGGCAGGCTCTCCCCCACCTCGCGGTAGGCCGCCCGACCCCGCGTGATCGTGTCCTGCCGCAACGCGTTGGCCGCTGCGGAAATGCTGGTCGCGGACACCCGGTCGTCCGGCCAGATTCTCTCGAGCCGAAAACCGGGATTGCTCCGCACCAGCTCGGCGCGGATGCGCTCGCCAGCCTTGGCGATCGCCAGATCGCCGTCGGCCACGCGAAACTCCATCGTCATGGCCGGCATGAGCCCGGCGATCGCCTCGTGAGAGACGGTCAGCGTCTTCCGGTCGCGGTTGACCGCGATGACTTCGCCCTGCAGCGGATACCGTTTTTCCTCCGGATTGGCTGCTGCTTTGGTCGCCGCGTCCGGTTTTTCCGATCGCGCGCACGCCAGGCACCCGAGGATCGCCAGCAAGGCCCACCATCCGCCACGCAACGCCCGTCCCAGATTCCCGTGTCGTTGTTGGACCATGACACACCCATCACCGATATGCAGAATTTGTCAAAAAATTCGCCAAAGCCATTTGCAGAGCCGCCGTTCCGGAGCTAATTGCCGCATGCCCGGACGCTTCCAACCTGATCGCACCTCCATCTACAAGCCCGCGCTGGCGTGGGCGGCCGCTATTGGCGCCGGCTGGGTGTTCGTGCTGGTCGTGCTGGGGGCATTCACCACCAGCATCGGCGCCGGCATGGTGTTTCAAGACTGGCCGCTTTCCAATGGTTCGCTTAATCCCGCCGGCTGGCTCCGGAACGCCGCCATGTTCGCCGAGCACTCGCACCGGCTGAGCGCGGGGCTCATGGCGACGGTCACGCTCCTGCTCGCGGTCGCCGTGGCGCGGAGCGAGCCGCGGCGCTGGCTGCGGCGGCTGGGATGGTTCGCCGTCGGGCTCGTGCTTTTGCAGGCGGTCGTCGGCGGGCTGCGCGTGCTGCTCAATCCCGTGGAGGTCACGGCGGTGGACACCAGCCTGGGGCAGCTCTTCGCCATGCTCCATGCCGTGCTCGCCCAGGTTTTCGTCTGCGCGCTGCTGGCCATCGCCGCGGCGTTGTCGCGCCCGTGGATCGAGGGCCCGGTGCGTGCCGCGACCGGGCTTGGCGGCGGTCTTCGCCGGTTGGGCGCGTGGTGCTGCGGGCTGCTGCTGGCGCAGCTCGCGATCGCGGCGGTCATGCGTCACAGCTTTGCCGGGCTGGCGATTCCGACCTTTCCGCTCACGCCCGATGGCCGACTCGTGCCAGCACGCTGGGATTCCGGCATCGGCATCAATTTTGCGCATCGCGCCATGGCCTTCGCGCTCGCCGTCGCTCTTGGATGGTTGGCCGCCGCCGTGTGGCGCGACCGGTCCGTCGGAGCCGGAGCGAAGCGCCTGGCCGCGCTGATGGTGATTCTGCTCGCGGCGCAGATCGCGCTAGGCGCGACGGTCATCTGGACGGGGCGCAATGCCTATTTTACCACGGCGCACGTCCTGGTGGGCGCGTTGACGATGGCCGCGACCTTCCTGCTGACGTGGGCGCTGTATCGGGATGAACTGGAGCGGACCCGTCCCGCCGGCGCCCCGGTGGAATCTCCGACCGAACCGGGGCGGGCATTGACGGCGGAGGCCACTTTCCTGGCAGATGCCGACGGCCGGAACGCCCCATCTTGCCTCCACCCATGAACCCGGGAACCGTTCAATCCTACGAAACTGCCGTGCCGGCGGAATTGCTGGCCGGAGCGGCGGCGCGGGCAGGCTTTTCCGACTATCTTGAACTCACCAAACCGCGCCTCAGCCTCTTGTCGGTGCTGACGGCGCTGGTGGGCTATCTCGCCGCGCTGCCTGGCCTGAGCGGAGTCGAAGGGCCAGTGTGCAGCGGATGGACGCTGCTGGCCGTTCTGGTTGGCACTGCGCTGGCCGCCGGAGGCGTGGCCGCGCTCAATCAATGGCTCGAAGCCGATACCGATGCCCGCATGAGTCGCACGCGCGATCGGCCGATCCCCTCGGGCAAGGTCACCACCGGTTCGGCGTTCGTGCTCGGTTGGAGTCTGTGCGCCGCGGGTCTCGCCCTGCTGTTCGCGGAGGTCAACGGACTGTCGGCAGGTTTCGCGCTGGCCACCATGATTTGTTATCTGGCGATTTACACCCCCGCCAAACGCTGGTCGCGCTGGTCGACTGAGGTCGGGGCCGTGGCGGGCGCGCTCCCGCCGCTCATCGGCTGGACGGCGGCCGAGGGCCGTGTTTCCACGCTCGGGGGGATTCTCTTCACCGTGCTTTTGCTCTGGCAGATTCCGCATTTCATGGCGATCGCGTGGACCTACCGGCGCGACTATGCCGCGGTGAGTTTCCCGATGCTGCCGGTGCGGGACGCCGGCGGCGCCAAGGTCGCGGGCTGGTCGTTCGCCTGCACCCTGATCCTGGTGGCTGTCACCCTCCTGCCGGTGGAGCTCGGCTATTGCGGAGCAGCCTACGGTTTGGTGGCAGCGGGACTCGGCGGGTGGTTCCTGTGGCGGGCCGGCGGTTTCCTCCGCCCGGCCGGGCGCGAAGCAGCGGCGCGCCGGCTCTTCTTCGCGTCGATTATCTATCTACCCCTGCTCCTCGCCGCGCTGGTGGTTGACCGGATGGGTTGGTTTTGACACCAAGGAAGCCAAGGAGCGCCGGCTTCGGAGGTTCCCTGGCGGCCTTTGCGCACTTCGGGTGAGAGCGATTCTTTCATGACCCTGCACGACCTTCCGGCACTCAACGCCGGTCTCAACGGCACCGCGGCGGTTCTCCTCACCGCCGGATTCATTCTGATCAAACGCAAGAACGTCACCGCGCACCGCGCCGCGATGCTGGCTGCATTTGCGGTCTCCGTGGCGTTTCTGGCCTGTTACCTGGCCTACCACCTGCAGACGGGGGCACATACGCCGTTTGGCGGCTTGGGTTGGATTCGGCCGGTCTACTTCGCCATGCTTATCTCGCACATCCTGCTGGCGATGGCGATTGTGCCACTGATCCTGGTCACGGTCACGCTGGCGTTGCGCGGGCGCTTCGACCGGCACCGGGCCTGGGCGCGCTGGACGTTTCCACTCTGGTACTACGTCAGCGTCACGGGTGTGCTGATCTATTTCTTCCTCTACCAATGGTGGCCGGCGCCGCCGCCGTGAGTCGGCGGCGCCGATGCAAGATCGTAGAAGAAAAACCGAAGAACTGCACGGGGCAGGCTTCTTCGCTCTTCATTCTTCGCTCTTGAATCGCGCAAGCGCACCTTGCGCTTGCGCGCGGCTAATCCTGCAAATCCGCGGGATTAACGCCCGTTATCACCGGGCTTTTGCGGCAGTTCGGTTTGCGATGCCGGCAGTTTGCGCTATAAATTGAAACGGTGGCGGAAATGAAAAATTCACCACTCCTTCCCGCTGACCACCACCCATTTCTCCCGCTCTTTCTGACATGCGCCGTCCGCTCATCCCGCGCAAGCTGGCCCCGTGTCTGCGTGCCCTGCCTGCCCTGGCGGGGCTCGCCTTGCTGACCGGTTGCTGGCTCGACGGCCGCCAGTCGACTTTTGACGTCAAGGGCCCGGTCGCCCGGGCGCAGCTCGATCTTTTCATGGTGACGGTCTACGTCACTGCCGTGATCTTCGTGGTGGTCGGCGCCGTGCTCGCCTATGCGATGATCAAGTTCAGGGCGCGCACCGCCGCCGATGAGCGGGCGGAGCCTCCCCCGCAGGGCCATGGCAACTTTCTGGTCGAGATCGGCCTGGTCAGTGCCTCGGTGCTATGCCTGGTGATCATCGCGGTCCCGACGCTCAAAAATATCTGGTTCACCTACGAGGTGCCTGACGTCCAGAGGGCCAATGCCTATGAAATCACGGCCACCGGCTACCAGTGGTGGTTCAAATTTGAATACCCTGCCGAACAAATCGATGGAGTCGGCCCGCTGGTGACCGGCAACGAACTCGTAATTCCCGCGGGCCGGCCGGTGCGCGTCAACCTGCGCACGGTGGATGTCATCCACAGTTTCTGGGTGCCGAAGCTGGCGGGCAAGGTCGACATGATCCCCAATCGCGCGAATCACCTCTGGCTTCAGGCCGACCAGCCCGGATACTACTACGGTCAGTGCGCGGAGTTCTGCGGCGACTCCCATGCGATCATGCGCTTCCGCGTGATCGCCCTCGGGGAAAAGGAATTCGCCCTCTGGCGGGCCAACCAGGAGCAACCGGCCCGCTCGGTCGCGCCCGCCACCGCTGACGCCGAGCGAAAACCCCGCGCCGTCTTTGCCAGCTTCACGACCCACCCCGGCGCCGCCCTGTCCGGTTCTGCGGAATTCGACGCCGATCCGTTCGCGGCCTGGCAGGAGAAGCAGCGGCCCGATCCGGCGGGGGAAAATCCCGCGCTGGCCGCCCAGGGCCGCCGGCTGTTTCAGGAAAAGACTTGCATCGCCTGCCACACGATTCGCGGGCACGAAGGCGTCGGGGTCGCCGGTCCCGACCTCACCCATGTCGGGGCGCGCACGACCATCGCCGCCGGCACCCTCGAGAATACCCCGCAGCGAATGCACGACTGGATCGCGGATCCCAACCACTTCAAGCCCGGTAACAAGATGTTCAACGGAGGCTACACCGATCCCGCCACCGGCCGGCGGCTGATCGTCCTCAACGAGACCGAGATCGACGCGCTCGTGGCCTACCTGCAGAGTCTGAAGTGAAGGTGAAAGTGAGAGTGTAATCAATCCACCGCCCGCCCCTCCACTTCTTCGCGTTCGGCATTCTTCACCCGGCATTCATTCGCCCGCGGCAGCCGCCAATCACCATCCAGGACCCGCTGGCACTTTTCCGTTCACCTTCACCTTCACTTTCACCCTCACTTTCACTCTTCCTTTCACTTTTTCATGGCAGAAGCACCGGCAAAATCCGCGTTCACCGGCCACGATCAGCCGGCCGGCGCCAAATCGTTCATTCTATTCCGCCGGCCCACCGCCAAGACGGGGCTGGTTGCCTGGCTGACCACCGTCGACCACAAGAAGATCGGGATGCTCTACGGCTTCTTTGCCGCTTGCTTCTTCCTGCTCGGCGGCGTCGAGGCGCTGCTGATCCGCACACAGCTCCTCGTTCCGAACAATCACTTCGTCAGCGCGCATTTTTACAGCGAGCTTTTCACGATGCACGGCACGACGATGATCTTCCTGGCGGTCATGCCGCTCAACGCCGCCTTTTTCAATCTGCTCGTGCCCATCCAGATCGGCGCGCGTGACGTGGCGTTTCCCCGGCTCAATGCCTTCAGCCTGTGGGTGTTTGTGGCCGGGGCCATCATTCTCAACGCCGGCTGGTTCCTCAAGGCCGGCGCGCCGGCCGCCGGCTGGTTCGGCTACGCACCATTGACCTCAAAGACCTTCACCCCCGACATCTCCGCCGACCTCTGGACCGTCGGGCTGCAGGTGCTCGGCGTGTCCTCCATCGTGGCCTCGCTGAATTTCATCGCCACCATCGTCAACCTGCGGGCGCCCGGCCTGACGATGATGCGCCTGCCCGTGTTCACCTGGATGGCGCTGATCACGAGCTTCCTGATTATCATGGCGATGCCCTCCATCGCGATCGCACTCGTCGAGGTGATCTTCGACCGGCATTTCGGCACGAACTTCTTCGAGGTGTCCAACGGCGGCCAGCCGATCCTCTGGCAGCACCTCTTCTGGATTTTCGGCCACCCCGAGGTCTACATCCTGATCCTGCCGGCGATGGGCTACATCTCGGAGATTCTGCCCACGTTTTCCCGCCGGCCGCTCTTCGGCTATCCGATCGTGGTGTTCTCCGGCGCGATGATCGGCTTCATCGGTTTCGGCGTGTGGAGCCACCACATGTTCACCACCGGGATGGGCACGGTGGCGACCTCGGCGTTCGCCCTCGCCACCATGGCCATCGCTGTGCCCACGGGCGTAAAGATCTTTAACTGGATCGGCACCCTCTGGGGCGGGCACCTGCGGATGCGCCCGCCGATGCTTTTCGCCCTCGGTTTCATCTGGCTGTTCATGATGGGCGGCTTCTCCGGCGTCATGCACTCCGCCGCGCCCGCCGATTCCCAGCAGCACAACAGCTACTTCGTCGTGGCCCACTTTCATTACGTGCTGATCGGCGGGTCCACCTTCGCCCTGCTCGCCGCCATCCACTACTGGTTTCCGAAATTCTTCGGGCGCACGATCAACGAGTTCTGGGGCAAGGTGTCGTTCTGGGTCATCTTCGTCGGCTTCAACACCACGTTCTTTCCGATGCATTTCCTCGGGCTCAACGGCATGCCGCGCCGCACCTGGACCTACGATGCCAACATGGGCTGGAACGAGGGTAATTTTATCTCCAGCCTCGGCGCCTACCTGCTCGGCCTGGGAATCCTGATCTACCTCGCAGCCGCGGTCTGGAGCTACTTCCGGGGCGAGAAGGCCGGACCTGATCCGTGGGACGCCCGCACCCTCGAGTGGAGCATTCCGTCACCGCCGCCCGAATACAATTTCGCCGTGATTCCCACGGTGCATGCCCGCGACGCCTGGTGGTATGAGAAATCCCACCCCGCGGAGATCGCCCGGGAGAAGTCCGCCCACGCCCGCGACGAAGCGGCGCATGGCGGCATCCACCTGCCCGACCAGTCATGGTATCCGCTGGTCGCCGCCGCGGGCCTGCTGACCGCCGGCCTCTGCTTCGCGCACGATAACTTCGTCGGCGCGATCGCCGGCGGGGCGATCCTGTTTGCCGGCATCTACCTCTGGTCGCTCGAGGGCCCGGGCGGCTACCATGTGCACCCCGAAACCCCGGCCGACGCCGCCTCTCATTAGTCCCTCGCCTGCCTTTCGTTCATGAGCAGCCCTGCCGCCACCGCCTCCCTCGACCATCCGCTCGCGCCGCCGACGGCCACCGGCATTCCGAACAAGAAGATCCTGCTGTGGGCGTTTCTGGCTTCGGATTGCATGTTTTTCGGGACGCTGATCTCGACGCACCTTGTCTACCGCCTGCATCCGCCGCCGGGCAACCCCGTCCCCACGCAGATCTTCAACATCGAGCTTACCTCGTTCTCCACCTTCATCCTGCTGATGTCGTCCCTGATGATGGCGCTGGCGGTCAATGCCATCCATCGCGGCAACCTGAGGAGCATGCGCAGCTCGCTGCTCGTGACCATTCTCTTCGGCCTGATTTTCCTCGGGTGCCAGGTGTTCGAGTTCAACGACTTCGTCTTCGACAAGCACGTCACCATCACGAACAGCATCTTCGGTTCGACCTTTTTCACGCTCACCGGCACGCATGGCACCCACGTGGCCATCGGCGTGTTGTGGCTGGCGCTGATGTATATTCGCTCGTTCAAGCCCGCCGGCGCCTCCGGGGGCGGCTGGGTCGGGCGGGCTGTCGTGCATTTGCTGGTTTTCGCCGCGACCGCCGTGCTGTCCCTTTACTCCCTCTATCACCTGGTCCACGCCGTCCTGGCCGGTGGCGCCGCCTGGGCGACGGTGACCGGATTCCTAACAGCGGATCTCGCCCCGGTGCTCGGCGCGTTGGCGGGCCTGGGGGCGCTGCGATGGCTGGGCCGCGCCCACGGTCCGGTGGATTTCGACGCCCGCAATGCCGACGACGTGGAATCGATGGGCCTTTACTGGCATTTTGTCGACATCGTATGGATCGTCATTTTCACCGCTGTCTACCTGCTTGAGTACGTCTTTCCCGCCGCGCATTGAGCCGGACTTTGCCATCGAGCCACGATCGCCCGTGAAACCAATCAACGCGCCCATCGATCCAGGCGAGCCCTCTCTTTCCGTCATGAATCCCAGTCTGCTTTCCACCGTCCCCGGCCACCCGCCCGCCCAGGGCCGGTTCTTCGTCTTCGTGCAGATTGCGATGATCCTCGCGATCATCACCGGCCTGGAGCTCCTGATTATCTTTCTGCCGTTCCCAAAGCCGCTGCTGATCGGCGGACTGGTGCTCCTGTCCGCCGTGAAGTTCCTGTTCGTGATCTTCTTTTTCATGCACCTGCGGTGGGATAAGCTGCTCCTCACGTGCGTGTTTTTCATCGGCCTGGTGCTGGGCGGCGGCACGCTGTGGGCGCTTGTCTCACTCTTCGGCGCCACCGCCAGTGTTCCCCTCTCGTCCCTGCCTTGAACTTCCGCGGATGGGCGCGGATAGGCCGGCTTCCATCCGTGTCATCCGCGCAATCCGCGGAGATCGTTCTGCCAACCATTTGGTTGCGGCTCCGCCGCGCTAGAGTTGAATTTCCTCATGATCGACTGGCGCCACTGGCACAATGAGCCGTACCTCGTCGGCGGACTGATCTTCCTCGGCTGGCTCTACGCGATTCTCACCGGGCCGCTGCGGTCCCGCCTGGAACCCGGGGCGCCTTACCCGGTCAGGCAAGCGGCGGAATTCTATGCCGCGCTGCTGATTTTCTACCTGGCGGTCGGTTCGCCGCTCGACCAGGCCGGCGAGCGCTTCCTGCTCAGCGCCCACATGGTGCAGCATCAGCTGCTGATGTATCCGGCGGCAGTGCTTTTTCTGCTTGGCCTGCCCGGGTGGCTCGTGCGACCGGTCACCGCCGCGCGCGCCCTGCGGGGTCCGCTCTGGCTGTTTACGCGCCCCGTGGTCACCGGCGGCCTGTTCGTGCTCACCTTCTCCGTCTGGCACCTGCCCGCCCTCTACGATTGGGCGCTGCAGGACAAGGTCGTGCACGTCGTGGAGCACCTGATGTTTTTCGGCGTGGCGCTGCTCTACTGGTGGCCGCTGCTCAGCCCGTCCCGCGAGTTTCCCCCCATCAGCTACGCCGGCCAGATGCTTTATGTGGTTGTGGTCGTCATCGGCATGACGCCGGTCTTCGCCTTCATCACCTTTTCCACCGACATCCTCTATCCCACCTACGAATTCGCGCCGCGGATCATTGCCGGTTTCAGCCCGGCCAATGACCAGATCCTCGCCGGGGCGCTCATGAAGATCGTGGGAATGAGCGTGGCCCTGACCGCCTTCGCCATGAGTTTCTATCGCTGGTACCGGAGTTCGCACGAGACGGAACACCAGCCCATTTCCTCATCCCCGGTTTGACCCCGGCAGCCCGGCCGCGATGATCCTCGCCGGCCCCGGGGTATTGCCCGATTTGCGCCCTTCCTTGCCCCGGATTTCCCCGGACTTTCGGATCACCTGCCGCCAAGGCGGATCTCGGCCCGACTTATGCTCCGATCTCCCATTCAATGCACCACCTACTTGCGGCCACCCTTGTTTACCTCGTGCAGCTCTTTGGCGGGAGCCTCGGCTGCGCCATTGTTGCGCTATCGCTGGGCATTCGTGTCGCGCTTTTTCCCCTGACGCTCAAACTCGCCCGACGGGCGCTTCGCAATCAGGAGATCGTGCGGGCGCTTCAGCCGGAAATCGAAGCATTGAAGAGAAAGCTCAAGAACAAGCCCGAGCGGCTGTTCGAAGAAATCGGCCAGCTCTATCGCAGGCACCATTACCGCCCCTTCGATTTCCCGGCGCTGATTGGCTCATTTGTGCAGTTGCCGATCTTCGGCCTGCTTTACAGCACCATTCGAAACGCACTGACAGCCAACGCCACCTTTCTTTGGATTCGGAACCTCGCCTCGCCGGATTTCGTTCTGACGCTCGTGATCCTCGCGTTGACCGCGATATCGGCTTATGTGATGCCCGGCGTATCCAGGAACGCGCGCACCACCATGATGGTCATCCAGGTCGTGGTGACCTCGCTGATCGTATGGAAGCTCGCGGCCGGTCTCGGACTCTATTGGGCTTCCTCGAGCCTCGTCGGGCTTTTCCAGACACTGTGGCTTCGCTTCCGAATGCCGCTAGCAGCCCAGCCAGCCTGACCACGAGAGTTGCGTGCTGCGGTTCATTCCTATCGAACGTCATACCCTTCGTGGTTCGAAGTCTCTCCAGTGTCGAGACTAGCATCTTCTGTAACCACGAAGACCCAGAGGTACAGAGGTAATCGATCTGAGCGAAGCATCCCGCATGGCGCGCTGCGTCAGGATCGTTCTAGACGAATCCGGAGATTCTTTCGGCCAAATGAATGATCTTCGTGCGCTCCATGCCTCGGCGGTTCAACACACCTTGCTGGCCTTGCTCGCGGCTGCGCCTCGCGCCGGGATCCTTCGCGGCGAAAACCCTACGGCTTCGAACCTTTGGGCACGTACTGAGTGATGCCCGACGTGATGCTGACGGCGTCGCTCTTCAGCAGCTTGATCATCTCCGCGCCTGCCAGCAGTACCGGACCATAGCCGTGCTGGGCGTAGGGACTTTTCGGCCGGTGGTAATAATACGCCGGATCGAACGCCATGCCGGTGCCAACACAGGTGTCCTCGACCTGTCCCCGGGCATTGACCTTCGTCGCCACGGCATTCCAGCCCAGTTGCGCCGCCGGGCCGTAAGCCACGGGGCTCACCCAGCCGCGGTTAATCGCCCGCGCCATGGCAAACACGTACATCGCGGACGCCGAAGTTTCCAGATAGGAATCGTTCCGGTCCAGCAGCTGGTGCCAGAGCCCCGCCCCGGACTGGTAGGCGGCCAGGCCGTGCAGGTGTGCGCGCAGGAGTTCAAGCACCGCCCCGCGCTGCGGATGATCCTCGGGCAGGACGTCCAACAGTTCCGCCATGGCCATGACGGCCCAGCCGTTCGCGCGGGCCCAGTAGAATTCCGGATGATCCGGCGTGTTCGAGGTCCAGCCGTGCATGTACACGCCTTTCTGCCGGTTGAACATGCGGGCGGAAAACTGCAGCACCTGCCGGACGGCGTCGTCGAAATAGCGGCGCTCACCCGTGAGTTTCCCCATCTGGGCGAGCGCGGGAATGCTCATGTACATGTCGTCCAGCCAGAGCGTCTCCGGCTGCGGACCGGTGCGCGCCAGCGTGCCATCGGCCAGGCGGAACTGTTTTTGGGTGATATGGTTGATTTGTAGCTCGATCACCGGCAGCAACTCGCCGCCGATGCCGGCCCGGCGCGCCTTGATCATCGCCGCGCACATTGCCCCGACATCGTCGAGCGTGTGCGGGTCGACCACGGCGTGAAATTCCCACCGGCGCATCGCGGCCGGCCCGGGAATGAAGGGCGCGTTCGGGGCCACGGGCGGTAGACCCGCCACGTTGGCGGCATATTGCATCCGGAAAAACGGCAGCCGGTCGGCGATGAACTGGAATCGCCGGGTTGTGAACTCCGTAAAGCGCGCGTCGCCAGTCACCTCGCCCGCCAGCAGCATGCCGGCATAAGTCACGCCGTTCTCGTAGCTGATCAGCGGAAACGAATTGTTCTCCCCGCGGTCGAGGCTGGCCTCCGGATGGGGTTTGCTG
>Ga0182019_10000038_pt1 | contig 66267 bp, 47 predicted proteins | sample 812E2MmetaG_FD_120483 | JGI IMG/M metagenome (GOLD analysis project Ga0182019, IMG submission 120483) | Permafrost microbial communities from Stordalen Mire, Sweden - 812E2M metaG | ecosystem: Environmental > Terrestrial > Soil > Wetlands > Permafrost | place: Sweden: Stordalen | collected...
CCTAAGCCAGCCGGACGGCCGGTATCGTTTCGAGCCCTGGCCGCTGATCGCGCAGATCGCTCCGGCCGACGGCCTCGTGGCCGGCGATTTCGATGGCGACGGGCACGCCGATCTCTACGTCGTGCAGAACTCCTACGCCCCGGCGCCGGCCATCGGTCGTTTCGACGGCGGCTTGAGCCAGCTGCTACGCGGAGATGGCCACGGCCATTTCGCGCCGGTGCCGCCAATCGAGAGCGGCCTCCTTGTCCCCGGCGATGCCAAAGCCCTGGCGATAATCGACCTCGACGGCGACGGCTGGCCGGACTTCCTGGTCTCGCGGAACGGCGAAGCGACGCTGGCGTTTCACAACCGGGGCGTCGCGGGCCGCCATTCCCGTCGCGTTGTCCTGCAGGGGAAGCCCGGCAACCCGCAGGCGGTGGGAGCGCACATCACGGCGGAGTACGCGGACGGCATGACCGAAGCCGGCGAAGTCTGCGCCGGCTCGGGCTACTACAGCCAGTCGACCCCGGCCCTGTTCTTCGGCTCCACGGATCGGAATCCGCTGCGACGCGTGCGCGTTCAGTGGCCGTCCGGCGCGACGACGACGAGCCCCGATTGGGGAGGCGGGATTCCCACGACCATCCGGCTGGTCGCGCCGGAGAATTGAGGAGGGCCCCTTTCGCCGGTCCCGGTGTTAACCGGACCACGGCTGGCACCTGCACGGCGCCGGCGCTTCCGGCCAAGGCTGAACAACCATTCGCCCCTCAATTCTGTCAATCTGCCACGCTTCGCTGGTAATCTGCATATCAAATTGGCAACAAGAGCATACCCCAGATGTCCTGCACGTTAGACCTAACGACCAAGTCGAAAAGGGTGGAGCAAGCGGCGACAATCATGTCAGGGACAGAGACATCAGTCTCGCTACTGAATGATATGAGAACGTTGGGAGTGCGCGGGCCCGTTTCTGTTGCCCGGTGTAGCTGATTCGATTTTTGCGCTTATGAAACCGACGAAATGGGATGGCGGATTGAAGGCTTACGGGCGCCTCGGACTGCTGCTGCTCGCGTTTACATTGGCGGCATGCAAGCCGAAGCCGTCTGAACCGGTGAGCGACGCTGGACGGCCGCCACCCTTCTCCGTCACGCCTCCGATCCCCGCCGGCGCCGATGACCTTTTCGAGGATGTCACCGCCAAGGCGCGGATTGATTTCGTCCAGCAGTTTTGCGACGACCGCATCGCCAACATCCTGGAATCCAATGGCTCGGGCGTGGTTGTCTTCGACTATGACAACGATGGGTACATGGATCTCTACTTCGTCAATCCGGGGCCGCTGGCCGGAGTGACGCACGAGGCGCTGGGAACCCGGCGCCAACCGAATCGGCTCTACCACAACAATCGAGACGGCACGTTCACCGATGTGACGGACAAGGCCGGAGTCGGCGGCCAAGGGTTCGGAATTGCGGCCGCGGCGGGCGATTACGATGGGGACGGCCGGACGGACCTCTATGTCGTCAACGTCGGCAAGAACATCCTCTACCACAACAATGGAGACGGCACATTCACCGACGTGACGGACAAGGCCGGGGCCGGCGATACGGGAACGGGCATCGGCGCCACTTGGCTGGATGTCAACAACGACGGCCGGCTGGACTTGTACGTGGCCAACTACCTGAGTTTCGATCCGGATTATAAACTCTTCTACAACCCGACCAGCTATCCCGGTCCGCTGGCATATAAACCGGAGCGGGACGTTCTATATATCAACAACGGCGACGGAACCTTCACCAACGCCAGCGAGTCGTCGGGCATCTCGGCGCTGCCTCCTCATCGGACCATGTCCGTGGTCCCGTTGGACTACAACCGGGACGGCCATGAAGACCTCTATATCAGCAACGACGCGACTCCGAATATGCTGCTCATCAATGACGGCCACGGGCATTTTCACGACGAAGCCATGAAGCTGGGCGTCGCGTTCAATGCCTTGGGCGAGGCGGCCGGCTCGATGACCGCCGCGGTCGGCGACTGTAACGGCGATCAGCTCCCGGACATCCTGGTCTCGCGCCTGGGATACGGCTCACTTTACATGGGCACGGAGAAGGGCGATTTCCTTGATCGGATGATGGCCTCGGGACTTGGCGTGTTGACGGCACAGTATGTTGGGTGGGGATGCAACTTCATCGACTTCGACAACGCCGGGAAACTGGACGTGTTCATCGCCAACGGGGATCCTTTCCGGATGGTGGGCTGGCAGAGCTTGCTGCTGGAGAACGATGGTCACGGCAATTTCCGCAATGCGGTTAACAAGGGCGGCGCCTATTTCCAAACGCCGGTCCGGGCGCGCGCGAGCGTCGTGCTGGATTACGACAACGACGGCCGGATGGACTTGCTGGTGGGCTTGATGGGGGATCGGCCGGTCCTGCTTCACAACCGCGACCGCTCCGGCAACCACTGGATTACCCTGGCGCTCCACGGAACCAAGAGCAACCCGGCGGGTTGGGGAGCGTTCATCGAGCTAACGGCGGACGGGAAGAGCTACGTTCAGGAAAGTCGTTGCCCCTCGGCCTTCCTGAGCCAAGGGGATCCGCGAATCCACTTCGGGCTCGGCCAGGCGCCGATCGTCCAGCGGATCCAAATCAAGTGGCCCAGCGGCACGGTCCAGACGCTGACCGACGTCCGGGTCGATCAGATCCTTCAGGTGGCCGAGCCCTGACCCCGATGAGTTTGCGCACAAGCGTATTGTTTGGAGCGGCAGTATTCCTTTTGGCGGGCTGCCATTCGGAGGCGCCAGAAGGCTCCTTGGTCCTGACGCAAACGCCCGTTGGCGTCAGGCCTCCCCCGGCCGCCACGGTCCTGGATGTCCGATATCCGCCGGGAAGCCGGGTGGTTTTGTTGGTTCCTCCTTTTCGCACGGACACGGTTCGTGAGCTTTCCCGCGAAATGGTCGCCGCCGGTGATCCCTGCGTTTCATGGGACGGCCGCTGGGTCTATTTCGCCGGGAAGAGCTCGGAGAAAGCCGACTGGCAAATCTACAAGGTCAATGCGAGCGGCGGTCGGCCCGAACTCGTAACGCGGATGCCTGGCGGGGCGATGGATCCCGCTCTCGCGGCCCATGGACAGCTGGTTTTCAGCTCCCCCGTTCCCAAGGCGGGCCGGCTCTGGACCAGCACAGAGCCCGCCGCCATCTACGGGCAGATGCCGGGCAACGCGCCCCGACGGTTTACATTCGGTCCGGACAGCGCCGTCGGCGCCACGGTCCTGCGCGATGGGCGGATACTCTTCGTGACCGCCAAGCCCCGTGACGACCGCCATGCTCCGCGGCATTTGTGCCTCTTCACGATCAACAACGACGGCACCGAGGTCACAGCCTATGCCTGCCAGGAGGAGGGGGTGGACTTTATCCGGCGCCCGCGCGAGCTGGGCGACGGCCGGATCGCCTTCCTCGCCGCTCGCATGGAGGAGTCGGCCCCCATGGGCTGGGCGGAGTGCGTGAGATCGGCCGCTCCGTTCGCCACGCGCAGCAATCTGTTCTCCTCCCAGACCGACGGTTGCTGCTCGGTGGAGCCGATGCCTGAAAACGACCTGCTTGCGTGTGTTGAGACGAGCGGCTTGGTCGGGCGTTCGATGATGGCCAACGCGGCGGTTTTTCGCGTCGCGGCTGACGCCACCGCGATCGGCGCTCCGATCTTTGACGACCCGCAATGGAACAGCCTCGAAGCCACCCTGGTCGCAGCGCGGGATGAACCCGCCGGACATACCACCGCGGTGATGCCGGGAGCGTCCCGCGGCACGGTGCTGTGCCTCAATGTCAACGACAGCAGTGAACTCGCCGCAGAACCGAACCCGGCTCCGGCCGCTGAGCTCCGGGTTTTTGCGCTGGCAGGCTCAGGGCAGCAGCGCACCCTGGGAAAGGTGCCGGTCGCTTCCGACGGTTCCGTGCTCGTGTATCTTCCCGTGGGCGTGCCTCTGGGCTTCGATACCCTCGACGCCCGAGGACATTTGCTCCGGCATCAGCCGGCGTTTCTCTGGTTGCAGCCTGGAGAGAATCGCGCGTGTGTCGGCTGCCACGAGCCGCGCAACCATGCGCCTCGAAACATCCGTCCGCTGGCAGCGCAGCTCGACCCGGCGCGATTGGACTTCCCCGATCAGACGACCGCACCCCGCGCCACGGCCCCATGAAGCTCGAACGAATCATTCTGGTCGGGACGTCGCTGGTGCTGGCGGGAGCAGGGGCCGCAGTGGGCGGATACTTCGGATTGCGCGCCCACCATCGCTGGATGTCGGGCCGGCCCGATCTGGGCTTTGTCTCCTGCAACCATTGTCACCGAGTCAGCTTGGCCAAGTTGCCGTGGGCGCAACCCCGTCCGCACCATGACGCGCCGGGCGGGATCGTGGTTTCGCCGGACGGGAAGACGTTGTTCATCGCGTTGGATGATGTGGACGAGGTCGTCGAGGCCGACGTGGCGTCGCTCACGGTGACCCGCCGTGCGAAGGTCCCGGGCGGGCCGTTCGGTTTGGCGCTGGATGCCGCGGGCCAACGGTTGTTTGTGGCTTGTCCGCATCAGGATCGGGTCGCGGTGCTCGATATGCTTGACCTCAAGGAGCAGGCTAGCATCGCGGTGGGCATCCGTCCGACTGACGTCGCCTATTGCCAGACTCCGGCCGGGGAGCGGTTGATTGTTCCCAATTCCGGCAGCGACGACATCTCCGTGCTTTCGGTCTCGCCGCTGAGCGAGTTGGTTCGGACAGCGGCGGGGCGTGAACCGTACGCCGTCGCGGTGTCCGGCGACGGTCGGCGCGTCTGCGTTGCCAATCGGGTGGCGGTCCACGATCAGATGCTGAGTCCGCCTGCCTCCGAAGTGACAGTCCTCGACCCGGCCAATGGGCACGTCCTCGACCGGCAAAAGCTTTATTCGGCCCACCTGGCGGAAGGCATCACCCAAGTGCCCACGCGGGGGTGGGTGCTGAATTCGTTGGTCAGGGTGCGCAACCTGGTCCCGATCACACAAGTGAAGGATGGGTGGGTCATGTCCAGCGGCGTCGCGATCTCCCAAGACGATGGCGAGGTGACGCAGATTCCGCTGGATGAGGCGAATGCCTACTTCTCCGATCCATCGGGCATCGTGGCCAGCCCCGACGGCAAGCGGGCTTATGTGGCCTCCGGGGGCGCCGACGTGGTGACGGTCCTCGACCTCGACTGGTTGAGCGCGTGGCTGACTCAGGCCGATGCAGCGGCGCGGAGCGATGCCATCGGAGACATGGCGCTGTCCTATCGCTACGTAATCGCCCGGATTCCGACCGGCTGCAACCCCCGGCATCTGGCGCTTTCCACGGACGGCCGCCGGTTGTTCGTGGCTGAACGACTCGACGACCGGGTGCTCGTTGTGGACACGACCAGCCTCAAGCCGATTGGGCGGATCGTGCTGGGCGACGGCGGGCGGAACGACCCCATCCGTCAGGGCGAGCGGGTCTTCACGCGGGCGCGCTACACATTCCAAGGGCAATTCTCCTGCCGCTCGTGCCACCCGGACGGCCGCGTGGACGGACTCTCCTATGATTTCGATGGGAGCGGGATTGGCGATAGTCTGCTGGACAACCGCAGTCTGTGCGGCGTGGCCGGCACGGCCCCGTTCAAGTGGAACGGGAAGAACCCGACGTTGCAGTTCCAGGATGGCCCGCGGTTTGCGCGGGTGCTGATGCGGACCGACCCGATCCCGACGCGGCAACTGGATGAGCTGGCGACGTTCATCGAGCACCTCCCGCCGACGCGCACGATCCCGTGGAGCCGAGTGGGTAAGCCGCTCACGCCCGCGGAGGAACGCGGCCGCAGGCTTTTCTTCGCGAACCAGCAACCCGACGGCACGCCGATTCCCCTGGCGCTCCGATGCCAGACCTGCCACCGGCCCCCGCTGTTCACGGACCGGCTGCTCCGATCGGTGGGCACCAAAGCACCCCGCGATGCGTCGGGGATGTTTGACACGCCGCATCTGATCGGGATCGGCGCCTCGGCCCCCTATCTGCACGACGGCCGGGCAAAGACGCTGGAAGAGCTTTGGACCACGTATCAGAAGAACGACTTGCACGGGGTCAGCAGCTACTGGTCCAAGGAACAGCTGAACGATTTGGTCGAGTACCTCAAAACGCTTTAGGCGCCCACCATGAATACCCAATCCGCTCCGTCAGTCCGCGCCATCGCGCGTATTGTGTTTGTCTGCTCGGTCCTCCCGGGGTTCGCCGCGGCCGCGCGGGCCGCGACGACGCCCGCCGATACAGCGGCCCTCCCGTTTCCCCTCGTGGAGCGGTTCGAGAACTTCGGCGAAAAGGACGGCCTCCCCTCGCACAAGGTGCATTCCGTCCTCAAGACCAAGGATGGCAAACTGTGGCTCGGCACCAACAACGGGCTGTGCCTGCACGAACCGGACGGCAAGTTCCGCTGCTACGGATCGAAAGATGGGTTGAGCCATCCGACGGTGCTGTGGATGGCAGAGGACCCCGGCACCGGTGATCTGTGGCTCGCGACCATGCAGGGTCTTTCCCGCTTCAGCGGAGGACAGTTTACCGTGTTCACGCAGACCAACAGCGGCCTGCCCAATAACGTTGTCTATGCCGTTGCGGTCATTGACGACACCATCTGGGCCGCGACCGCCGCCGGCACCGGAGCGTACCATCTCAAGACCAAGAGCTGGAACATTTATGACCAGAACAACACGGTCATGGAAGAGCCCTGGTGCTATTCCGTTGCCGCGGGCAACGGGGTAGTCTACCTCGGCGTTTGGGCGGGCGGAATCGTGGAGCACGATCCCAAGACCGGCAGCTTCAAGGCCTATCGCGACCCCGACGGTGATTTTCAGTTCCAGTTGACGCCCGACAGCGGGCCCATCGTCGACGTCACCTCCGGGGTCGCGTACGGCGATGACATTCTCTGGCAATCCACCTACTTCGGGCTCTCCCGCTATGACACGAAGCAGGCGACGTGGCGGACGTGGGTCCAGGACAAGACGCCGTTGGTCTCCAATTTCATCAACACCGTCTTTGCCCGTGGCCGGGTCGCCTGGCTTGCCACCGACCGCGGCGCATCCGTCACCGACGGGACCAGCTGGGTCAATTATCTCGTTGATGAGAACGGCCGGGGCGTGGTTCGGATCTATCGGCCCGGACAGGAGCCTGAGACCCGCCCCATGACGACGGCATTGGTGGATGGCTTTGTGACGGCCATTTGGGCCGATGACCACGAAGCCTGGTTTGCTACCTCCAATGGCGTGAGTCACGGCGTCTTTTCCGCGCCGACCGATTCACCGACTGTTGCGTCGAATCCTTGAGCCCGCTCATCCACCAGGAGGCGCCCATGAAGATCTTCGAATTCTGTCTGATGGCCCTTATCGCTGCCGCTCCCGCTGGCGCCGTTCCCACTGGAGCCGCCGGAGGAGATACCAACGCCGCCCCGCCAGCGGCGCCCGCAGAGGTCCCATCGTCGCCGTCCGCCCCAGCGACGTTGCCCCGTTTCATCTACGGCACAGCGGGCGAGAAGTACCCGTATTACGCCGGGCTGCCGAAGGAGCTCTTGCCGTATAACAAGATTGAGCCTTACGAGCGCTTCTTTATCACTCGCATGCCATTTCGCGGACCGGGACGCGATTATCCCCCTCCGCCCGACCTGAAATCGCTCAGGATCGGCTTGCTTGATTCCCCAAAGTACGGCCCCAATTGGGACCGCAGCGTACGCACGCGCGAGGGCGTCGTCCTGGCAATGGAAGAAGCAAACCGCGGTCGCCAGCCGGGCGATCTCCCCTTCGAACTGGTCGAACGGGAAGGCATGGCCCAATGGGGCGGCGCTGCTAATGTCACCTCGGATCTTGCCGATGACAAGGTGCTCGGATTCCTGGGCACGATCGACGGGGCCGAAGCGCACGTTGCGCTGCGCGTCACCCTCAAGACCGAAATCGTCATGATCAATACCTCGGACCCGGACCCGAGCTTGACCGAGACGATGATTCCCTGGCTCATCCGCGTCTTTCCCGATCAGCGACTCGAAGAGGCAAAGCTTGCCGAGCTGATCGTGCACCGGTTCGGTTGCCGGCGCATCGCCATCCTGCGCGAGGGCGACCGGTATGGGCGTCTCGGGGTGCATTCCTTCATGGCCTTCGCCCGACGCCTGGGCTGCCCTGCGGTGCAGGAACTGCTCTTCAAACCCGGAGGATCCGACATCCGCCACCAGATCGCTGCGATCAAAGACTCCCAACCGGACGCGATTTTCTTCATCGGCGAGCCGGACGATATCGGCCGGTTCGCGAAGCAGTTTCGCCAGGAGGGTATCCAGGCTCGGTTCTTCGGCACAAACCTTCTGATGGACGATCGTTTCCTGCAGAACGCCGGCGAGGCCGCGGAGGGCATGACGATCACGTACTTCTTCGATCTCGCCCGCCAGGACCCCCTCTGGGGCCGCTTTGTGGCTCGTTTCAAGGAACGCTGGGGCCATGAGCCCGATGCCTATGCCGCCTATGCATACGATGGCGCCCAGATCATGATCAATGCCGTCCAGCGCGCGGGCCCGAACCGCTGGCGCATCCGGGATCAGGTGTGCAACCTGGACTTCTATCAAGGCGTCACCGGCTGGATGCAGTTTGACGCCATCGGCAACAACATCGCGCCGGTGCCGCTTGCGCGATTTGAACATGGGCGCTGGGTCTTCGAGCCGGAGCCGGAGTTCTCCCCCTCGGTCGCCCAGCGCTAACCCGCAGCGTCCATGCCAGTCGGATTGCGCTGCCTGCTCGCTTGGCTGTTCCTCGCCCCGTTTGCCGGCGGCGCCGAGGTGCGCCGGGTGACGCTGGGGCTCGTGGTGCCGACGAACGGACCGGACGCGACCAGTCTGCTGCGCGGCGTGCAACTGGCCGTCGCCGAGGCCAACGACACCGGCGACGCGCCAGTCGGACTGGAAGTGCAAGGCGAAACCGGCCAGTGGGGGACCGCCGGCAACGATGCGGTGATCCTGGTTTGCAGCCGCCACGTGGATGCGATCATCACCCCGTCCGACGGGGCCGCCACTCACCTCATCCTCCAGGTTTCCGGCCGCACCCGGGTCCCGGTGGCCAGCCTCTGCTCGGATTCGTCGGTCACGGATACCGGAGTCCCTTGGGCCGTACGCGTGGTTCCGCGCACCGATCAGGAAGCCGAAACCCTGTTCGCCGCTGCGCAGCGGACGGATGGTTCTCCGCTCCATTGGTGGGCGGTCGTTCCAGCGGGACGGCCGGGACGTGCGGTCCGCCGCGACCTTGAAACGGCTGCCCGCTTCGCAGCAACCCCGCTGGACCAGATCGTCGAGGGCAGCGACCCGAAGACGGACCTCGCCTCCCTGATTCACATGGTCGTCGCGGCCGCTCCAGGCGGTGTGCTTCTTTGGCTGCCACCTTCGCGGGCCGGAGCGGTTGCCGCGGCCTTGCGAGCCGCGGGCTATGGCGGCCGTCTGGCCGGCCCCAGCCCGCTTAATTCTCCGGCATTCGTCGCCGCCGCGGGCGCCGCCGCGACCGGAGTACTGGTGACGGAGTATCGGGCGGACGCCGATCTCCGCGTGCGAGCGGAGCAGTTCGAGAGGCAGTATCGGCAGAAATATGACGCCCAACCGGACTTCAGCGCGGCGGCGGCGTATGATGCCGCGCAAGTGCTGATTCAGACCCTGCGTCGCGCCGGGGATAACGCCGGCTATCGCCAATTTCCCCTCGCCCTCCCAACCTCGGGAATCACCGGCGTTCTCCATTTCGACAATTCCGGCAACCGAACGGACGCGCTGCAGGTGCTGACCTGTCAGGAAGGCCGGTTCGTTCCCATTGCCTCCACCGAGAAATTACCATGAAGACTCGATATCGGGTCGCGCTGCCGACCACATTCTCTCTCGTCGCCCTGCTGGTCGCCCTCGCCCTGTCCACCCTGGGCGCCGGCTCGAGCTCGGCGACAAGCCCGAGCGAAGCCCCGACGCTGCCTCCGCCGTCCAACGGAGCCATCAGTCCGCAGGATGAGGCCGACTCCTTGCACCTCGTAATCGCGGCGGACCGCGAGATGTACTGTCGCACGTATATCGCGCGGCAGACCGGGGACGCACCCTCACCGAAAGCCTCCGCCAGCGGCAAACCGGGTGAATCCTGGCCTTCGCCGTGCGAGATGTTTCGACAAGCTGCCGAGTCGATTCAGAGCAAAGGGGCCGAGTTCAGCTATGCCCTGCGCTCCCTGCGCCCGATCGATCCGCGAAATGAACCTCAGACCGAACTGGAGCAACGCGGGCTGGCTTTCGTCAACAGCCACCCTGCCCAGAACTACTTCGGCCAGGAGATGCTGGGCGGTCGGCGATACCTTACCGCCGTCTATCCGGACCTCCCGGCGGTCGCCGCCTGCATTGACTGCCACAATCGAAGATCGGCATCGGTTGCGCAACGCTACCAAGTCGGCGAGGCCATGGGTGGCATCGTGGTGCGCGTCCCGCTTGAGTTTTGATCCCGCCAGCGAATTCGCCGGCATCCCCCGGCCGCAGGTCCACGCCCTGACCGATCAACGGAGCTGGTGATCCGATCGACGTCCTTCGGCCCGAAGCCCTCCGACGCCGGATGATTCTCCGCGGAGGGCGGATCCTCCTCCTCAGGGAGCGGGCTACTGGGGCCGGTGCGACGATCCCGTTTGACATCTGACCGTATCATTTCGGCTGAGGGCAAAACTGCCACAGACCAGCCGCAAATGGAGGCGATTGGCCCCGCCATAGCGGCAACTGGCCCCAGAAGTGTTTCCGCAGCCGGGCCACGCCTTCTTAAAGTACCTTGCCGTTTGCCAGTGTCCATTGGAGCAGTTTTTCACCAAACGCATACCCTTGTCATGAAACGATTATTGTCGGTGAGGTGGATCTCCGACGCAGTTGTAGATTACGCTTTCGGTGCCTTCCGTGGCATTGACTGCGTTTTTCCCGGTCGCAGGGTGCTGGGGGTGGAAGCCCCGCTGCTTTCTTTTGCCCGCAACGACCATCCAGGTGTCATCAAATGCCGCGTCGCGGCTGCTGGGCCGTCGGTGCCCGCCTGATCGATCAGACCGAATTCAACAACCGCTGTTCACGGCGCAGGTGGTCGAATCCCAACTACTGGTCGGAAGATGCCGGATTCCGCTGCGCAATGGACTTATCATGAAAAACACCGAGCCAACACGATGCGCGACGCCTTCGGCGGATCCCAAGCCATTGGCGGTCCATGGCGAGGCGATGCTCCGCTTCAGTGCGGCGCCGGGACGGCAGGCTGAGACAGCCCAACCAGGCCCCCGCGTCGAGGTGCGTGCAACCGAGCGGCAGTCCTTCACTGAATACCATGTGACGGGAGCGGTTGGACGGGAGAAGAACGGTACTGACGAACTGCTGGCCCAGGTGGCCGCCGCGGTGGCCGACCGAGGCATTCAGCCGATCCAGGAGAAGTTTTATGGGCTTTCGACCGCCCGAGCCGGAGTGTTGAAGAAGCGCGAGACGGCTTACCGGCGGGAGGAATTGGACTTGAGCGTGCCGGTCACTTGGATACAGGGCGCGCCGCTGGAGGACGGCGACTTTGTCGGCCTGCAAATCTGGGGCATCGTCCCGCGCGACGGCAAGACCGGGGTGACCACCGTCACGCATCCGGCGACGGGTCCGGGAAGGCTGTGGACCGGCCGCGGATTCCGGATGCTCCACCTGGCATCCGTTCGCGGCTCGAAGCCCGGAGGGGAATTGGCCGGGGACGCCTCGGCCCAGGCTGACCAGATGTTCACCAACGCCGGACTTGGGTTGAAGGCTCAGGGGATGGATTACCGCAATGTCCGGCGGACCTGGATCTATTTGGCCCGGCTGCTCGAATGGTACGGCGAGTTCAACCGGGTGCGGACAGCGCATTACCAGCCGGCCGGATTCGGTAAAGAGGGAGGCACCGCCTTTCCGGCGAGCACCGGAATCCAGGGTCGATCCGGCAACGAGGAATGTCTGATGGACGTGCTGGCGTTGGACAGCAAGGGGCCCGCATACGCGGCCGCACTACCGATCTGCCGGAGCCCACGCCAAGATGCCTCGTTCAACTATGGCTCCGCGTTTTCCCGGGGGATGGCCTTCGAGATCGAAGGGCGCCGCACGGTGCACATCTCGGGCACGGCGAGCATCAACGCGGCCGGCGACAGCATCCACGTCGGCAATGCCGAGCTGCAAAGCCTGGAGACCCTGCTCTGCATCGCGGCGATCCTCGAGGAGCACGGCGGGGGATTGGCGAATATCACCTCCGCCACCCTTTTCTGCAAGAACCGCGGCGGGTGGGAGGCGTGGAACCGCGTTTGCCAGTTGCTGCAGATTCCCGCGATCCCCAAAGTCTGCGTTCTAGCCGACGTCTGTCGGCACGATCTGCTCGTGGAGATGGAAGCGGTGGCGACCATCTGATCCAAGAAACGGACAAGGCAGACGAATTCACTCAGATCCGACCTCTCGAAACCCGCCACCGCAGGTCATTATACGTTAGGTGAATCCTCCCGGGCCTGCCGGTCAGTCGCCCCACACTCTGAAATCCTTCAAGATCGAGCCGCCGATGAACTCCCGCAGGATCGAATTGTCGGGGACCCCTTCAGTTTCCACCGGAGTGAACCACTCCAGGAACGCCAGCAGGCGGCGCGCTTCGACAAACTCCGGGGTTCCGTAGGCCACCTGCCGCAGCACCGGCTCCGCCAGCGGGCGCAATACCGAGAGCTCATAGGCCAGCGCCGAGTTGAACATCGCATCGGCGTTATCCTGGTGGGGAAAGATATGGAGTTTTTCGCCGCGGCGCACTGATTCCCAGCGGCTGATGGTGTCGGTGGCGCTGTAGCCGCGGTCGCGCGCATCGCGCACGATCCGCCGGATCAGCCGCGTGTCAGTCGTGGAAACGCGGTTGTGGCGGTCGAGATTGAGCTGCGTCAGCGCGGAGGCGTAGATCTTGAACGATTGCAACGCCAGCGCGCCGGGGAGGAGCCGCGGGTTCAGCCCGTGAATACCCTCCAGAATGATCAATTGCTCCGGCCGCAGGCGAACCATGTCCCCGGGGTACTGCCGGCCTTCCTGGAAACTGTAGCGCGGCAACTGCACTTCCTCGCCCGAGAGCAGGCGCTGCAGGTGGTCGCCGAGCTGCGCCAGCTTGAGCGCCTCGATCGTCTCATAATCCAGCTGGCCGCGGCCGTCCCGCGGCGTGTGCTCCCGTTCGATGAAAAAGTTGTCCAACTCCAGCGCGAAGGGCGATAGCCCCAGCGCCAGCAACTGCACCGCCAGGCGGCGGGAGAAGGTGGTCTTGCCCGAGGAGGACGGCCCGGAAATCAAGATCAGGCGCGCCTGCTTTCGGCGGTCGGCGATCTGCCGGGCGATCTCGGCGATCGTCTGCTCGTGCAGGGCTTCCGAGACGAGGATGATCTCCCGGCTGCGGCCGGCCTCGATAGCGTCGTCGAGCGCGCCGACACTGGAGATGCCCAGCCGCTCCAGCCAGGCGCCGTACTGGCAGAACGCGGCGAGCAGCTTCGGAGATTCCACCATCGGCCCGAGCTTGGTGGGCGTGTGCTGACGCGGGTAGCGCAGCGCGAAGCCGCCGTCCATTCCTACCACGGCAAACCACTGCAGGTACCCGGTGGATGGCACCATGAATCCATGATGATAATCCAGGCGGTCCCCGAGCTGGTAGAGCCGGATCGTCGGCTTGCGGCGGTGGTGCATCAGCCGGGCCTTGTCGAGGTCGTTGCGGCTCTCGAAGTACGCGATCGCCTCCTCGATGGTCACCTCGCGCCAACCGAACGGAAGGTTCTGCGCCACCAGCCGTCGCATTTCCGCCTCGAGGTTCTTCAACTCGCCCGGCATCAGCGGCTCCCGCCCGCGCACGTTGCAGAAGTACCCGCCGGAGACGAGGGAATGGTCGATGTAGAGAAGAGTTTGGGGAAACAGGCCCACAAAAGCCGACTCGAGCAGAAAGGTCAGCGACCGGCGGTAGATCCGCGCACCGTCGGCCTCCGCCATCGTCACCGGCCGGACGCGCGCTTCCAGGTCAATCGGCTGGGTCAGCTCGTGCAGATCCCCGTTGATCATGACGCCGACCAGCGGCGCGGCCAGTTCGGCGACGATTGGCTGGAGCAAGTCGCCCGCGGCCGCCCCGCGCGGACCGCGCAGCGTCCGGCCATCGGGAAGGTGGATTTCGACCTGATCGCTGGGGGTGACAAAATGGCTGGCGGTCATAGGCAATAATCCAGGGATATTACGACACGTTGCCGATGGAAGCGCATACCGAGTGGGCGGAAATATGAGGCGTGGCCGCACCGATTGCGAGGACGGTGTTGGACGGCGCCCAGGTGTCGATGATGATTCGGCTGAAAGAAGCGATCAACCCGAACGCCTTGCCTCCCGGCCGCGGAATCCCATCATGGGCCGAGTATGCCGCTGCACCCGCTCCTCCCGGCCCACGGGGTCGGGCGGCGCTACGGCCAACCAAGAACTCCATGATCACTAACGTGAAGAAATACCTATCCGTTCTTCTCTTCGCGACTTGGATCCTCGCCAGCCTCGCGTTGGCTGAGACCAGTCCGTCCACCACTCCTTCCACCAAAGCGGCAAAACCCTCGAAGACCGCCGCGCTGGAGGCCCAACTCATCGCCCTGGAAACGGGAACCTGGGAGGCGGCGAAGCGCCAGGACGCCAAAGCGTTCGCCGCGGTGTGCCTCGATGACTGTGTCGAAATCTACGGTGACGGCACTGTCCTTCCGATCAAGGATGTGCTTGCCCAGGTTCCGGACACGGTGATCGGAGAGTACAAGATCGAAGACATCGCGGTCACTTTTCCGATCAACCAGACCGCGCTCGTCCGCTACAAAGTCTGGGCGAGGATGTCCTATAAGGGGCAGGAGACCCCGCCGCAGTGGGTCTATGCGACGGCGGTATGGGTGGAAAAGGATGGCGCGTGGAAGGCCGCGTTCTACCAGGAAACCCCGGCGCCGAAGAAGTAGCGCTGCACCGTCCCGAGGGACCGCGATTGGGACGGGGCCACCCGGGAACCGTGCCGGGAATGGCGCCGGGATGAGTTGACGGCGGCGCGATCAATTGGCTCAGGGTGTGCGGGTGCGGACCGGCTCGGGCGCCCGTCGGGCTGCTCCGCGACAAACCGCGACGATTGCATCGGTGGTTCAAGCTTCATTTTCACATTCTGATCTGATAAGCTTTCTTTATGCATGATGTTACTGTCATGTTGAATCGGATTGAGCAGGGTGATCCTCAAGCCGCCGACGAACTCCTGCCCCTGGTCTATGAGGAGTTGCGGAAGCTGGCCTCGGCAAAGATGGCCCGCGAATCCGCCGACCAGACGCTGCAACCGACGGCGCTGGTACACGAGGCATGGCTCCGGCTCGGCGGAGACCAGCAGCCCGACTGGCAGAACCGCGCCCATTTTTTCGCGTCGGCCGCTGAGGCCATGCGGCGGATCCTTATCGAGCGCGCCCGCCGGCGGCACGCCCGCCGCCATGGCGGCGGTCTGGAGCGCGTGGATGTCAACGATTCCGCGCTCGGCATTGCGGCCCCGGATGGAGCCGACGACGAACTGCTGGCTGTGCATGAAAGCCTCGATCGCCTCGCCCGACACGACGCCCGTAAAGCGGAGCTCGTCAAGCTCCGCTACTTCGCCGGTCTCACCATCGAGGAGGCAGCCGAAGTGCTGGGGATCGGGATCGCCACGGCCAAGCGTGACTGGACCTACGCCCGGGCGTGGCTTTTCCAGGAAATCGAGCGGGACCGGCACGGCTGGACCTAGATGAAGACCATGGGAGAACGCACTGGCGGCAGCTCGCCGATTTTGATGATCCTTTTTCGGGAGGAATAACGCGTTGAGAGTTGAACCCACTCAGCTCTCTCAACCTCGACCTCCCGCTCCCATGAAAAACCTCCCCTGCATCATCCTCCTCTCCGCGATCGCCAGCCTGCTGCTCTTGGCCGTCGCCTGCTCTCTCGGCGCTCCCATCCAGTTCTGGTTCGTGGCCTCGCGCATCGCCGCCGTCTCCGGAGCCGCCGGAATGCTGGTGGTCTTCCTGGCAGACTATGCCCCGCGTCGCACCTACCTCGCCGATTACACTGCCGGGACCACGGAATCAGCCACCGCCGTCGTCAGCGGGAGCCGCCGGGTTCGTTCGAGCGAACCGCCCTTTGACATCACGGTCGTCGAAGGCGCCATGGCCACGCTCGGGCTGCGCAACGATCCGGTGACGGTCTCGTTGATCTGAGGCACCCGACCCGGCCCTGCCCCGATAATCCGCCGGAGCTGTTATGAGCGAATCCCGCGAACGAGAAGAACAGATCTTCGCCGAAGCGCTGGCCGTTCCCGCCGGGGAGCGGCCTCGCTTCCTTGACGAGGCCTGCCAGGGTGATCCCGCCTTGCGCCTGCGGATCGAAGTCCTGGTCCGGGCCCACGACTCGGCCGGCGGATTCATGGCGGCGCCGGCGGACATTCCCCGCGCCGAGGCTCCGCCGGTCACGACCGAAATCCCGGGAAACCGGATCGGCCGCTACAAGCTCCTCCAGAAGATCGGCGAGGGCGGCTGTGGCACAGTTTGGATGGCCGAACAGGAGGAGCCCGTGCGGCGCCGGGTCGCCCTCAAGATCATCAAGCTGGGCATGGACACCAAGGCCGTCATCGCCCGGTTCGAGGCGGAGCGCCAGGCGCTCGCGCTGATGGATCACCCCAATATTGCGATGGCCCTCGATGCCGGGGCGACCGAGACCGGCCGGCCGTACTTCGTGATGGAGCTGGTGCGCGGGATCTCCATCACGCGGTATTGCGACGAGAACAGCCTGTCCACCTCGCAACGGCTGGAGCTGTTCACGCAGGTCTGCCACGCCGTCCAGCACGCCCACCAAAAGGGCATCATCCACCGCGATCTCAAGCCGTCGAACATCCTCGTCACCCTCCACGACGGGGTGCCGGTCCCGAAGGTGATCGATTTCGGCATCGCCAAGGCCACGCAGGGCCGGCTGACCGACCGGACCCTCTTCACCGCTTTTGAGCAATTCATCGGCACCCCGGCCTACATGAGCCCCGAGCAAGCGGAAATGAGCGGGATCGATATCGACACGCGCAGCGACATCTACTCGCTCGGCGTCCTGCTCTACGAGCTGCTCACAGGCCGGCCGCCGTTCGACCCCAAATCGCTCCTCAAGGCGGGCCTTGACGAGATCCGCCGGGTCATTCGCGAAGTCGAGCCGCCGAAGCCTTCGACGAATCTCTCAACCCTCACCGACTCGGATCGCCTCATGGTGGCCAAGCTTCACGGCACCGATCCAGCCCGGCTTTCTGTGCTGCTGCGCGGCGACCTCGACTGGATCGTGATGAAGGCAATGGAGAAGAACCGCGTCCGCCGTTATGAGACCCCGACGGCGCTGGCCGCCGACATTGAGCGGCACCTTCATGACGAACCCGTGGTCGCCCGCCCGCCGAGCCGGGCCTACCGGCTCGGCAAGCTCATCCGGCGTAACCGCCTGGTGTTCGCGGCGGGGGCCGCGGTCGCTCTCGCCCTGCTGGCCGGCTCGGTCATCAGCACCTGGCAGGCGGTGCGGGCCACCCGCGCCGAGCGCATCGCCGGCCGGGAACGCGCCCGCGCGGAGGATCTGCTCTCATTCATGGTCGGCGACCTCCGCGACCTGCTCGCCAAGGTCGGCCGGCTCGAGGTGCTCGAGTCGGTCGGCGACAAAGCGATGGCCTATTTCGCCTCGCGGGAGCCCCGCGACCTCGACGACCGTGTGCTCGCCCGGCACGCGAAGGCCCTCAGGCAAATCGGCGAAATCCGGATGGACCAGGCCCGCTATGCCGAGGCGGCCGCGGCGTTCGCGGAAGCCTATCGCCGCGCGGCGGCCCTGGCGACGCGGCATCCGCGGGACGGCGACATCCTCTTCGAGCGCGGCCAGACGGAATTCTGGATTGGATTGGTCCATTGGAAGCGCGGCGAGTTTGCCGACGCCACCGAATGGCTTAAGCGTTATTACGACACCGGCCTGGCCCTCGTGACCCTCGACCCGGCGCGGCAGGCCTGGCGCGGCGAGGTCGCCTATGGGCAACAGACTCTCGCCGTCCTTCGGCAGGAGCGCGGGGAATTCGCGGCGGCTCGCGCCGATTTTCAGGCGCTGCTGGCAACGTTGCAGAAGATGCTCGAGTCGAACCCGGGAGATCTGGAACTGCGCTTTCGGATCGCCAATGCGCACTCCTGGCTCGGGGGCCTGGCTGAGCAGCAGAGTGATTTCACCGAAGCGCTGGATCAATATGGATCGCAGACGAAACTCCTCGAACAACTTGTGGCCGAGGAACCGCGCACCGCGCGTTGGCGATTCCTGCTCGCCGATGCCAATGTGCTCCAGAGCAACATCCAACTGGCCACCGGCCAGCTCTCCGATGCCGAGAAGCGGTTGAAGAAAGCCCGCCGGCTAATCGATGAACTAACAACGTTTGATCCAGCCAACCGGCACTGGTCATCTGCCTCGCTCCACTATCGCCTGCAGGAGGCCCTGCTCGCTCGGAAACAGGGTGATCTGGCCACGGCGGCCCGCCTGGTAGGCGAAGTCCGGCCCGAACTTGAGAGCTTGTCGGCAGCGGAGCCGTCCGATCGCAAGTTCATCCTGTGGCTGGTGACGGCCTGGCGGCTGGAAGCGCAACTGCGTGCGTCCGGCGGCCGGGCGGATGCGGCGGCCGCGGCGGCACGCGCCGTCGACTTGGGCGAGAAGTTGATCCGCCAAGGCCGGGCCACCAATACTGATGTGGGCGAGCGCGCTCTGGCGGGCGTGCTGGCGGGCGAAATCGCCGCCCTAAGCAATGATCTCGCATTGGCACGACGCCATTGGCAGCAGGTCTCGGATCTGCTCGCACCCCGACTGCCCAACACCCGTGACTGGCGGTTGCTCGATCCGGCTGCGCGCGCTGCGGCGTGGATGGGGCGCTCCGAGGAAGCGCATGCCGTCGTGGCGCAGCTCAATTTACTTGGCTACGTCCCGCTCGACCCGTGGCCCGAGGCGGATCGGCGCGGAGCCGCCAGGAGTTCAGTCCCCCCAGATCAATCCAAATAGGAGAATCGAGCAATGAAGAAGACCCCTGCCCAAAGGAGAATCGACGCGGCGATAGTGAAGGCCATGAAACCAGCCGAGGTCACCCTCACAGTGCGCAAGAATTCCTTCGTGGATGTCCTCGCGCCCACCTCCTGCAAGTTAGGCCCCACCGGCGGAAACCTCAGCACGGTCGCCGCAATGAGAATGGACGATCGTCCTCGTCATCCTCGTGTCTTTATTGACAAGAAGGAACCCAATAAGCTGAAGATCAGATCCAAGGGGGCGACCATTCGTTTCACAATCAAACCGGATGGATACTACCCCATTGGGATCGCGTTTAAGTTGATTAAAGGTGAACCCAATCCCGATCAGCTGGAAAGGCTCGGTATCTTGAATTTCGAGACGGCTCAAATGCTCCGGACGATGCACACCCTGACCATCACCGACAGTTTCAAGGACGAGGGCCACGACAATCAGTATAAGTTCTCCGTGGTCATTCAGCGTGCGCGTGATTGCGCAATCGGAATCATCGACCCTGACATCGTGCATGAGAGCTAGCCAGCCCAGAGCCTCTGCGCCTGGCGACAAATAGGCTCAACTCGACCCCAGACGACACTTCGAGAGACCGCTGCTGATCGAATTGACGGCGGCGACCCGCTTGGTGGGTGGGTCCGGCCCGATCGGGACAATTTTTGACGGCATAGCCCTCTGACCACGGATTTGTCCTGTGGCGAATGGCCGAAGGAGGTATAGCCGCGCGTTCCCGCCGGTCGGCCAGCTGCGGCTGGACGGCACCGCTGCGGTCGGTCATTGCGCACTCCCGCCGCTCCAGCCGCCGCCCGGATGGGCCCGCCGAGGATCGGCCTGCAATGATTGCGCACTTCAATTTACTCGGTACGGTTCAGCTAGACTCCTGACCCGATTCGGACCGGATCGGCACCGCCAGGAACTTACTCCCCCTCAACCACGCAAATAGAAAAATCATAGCCATGCTTAAGTCTTCAGAGATCGCCGCGTTAAGGAAGCTGGATGCGCAAATGCGAAAAGACCTCGGACCGGCTGAGGTCAGCCTCGATGTGATCGAATTCAAAGATGTCCTCGCGGCCGGCGGACCCGCCGCGCAACGGGGATCCTCGTTGAGGAAATCGCGGGCCAATTGCCATGGTTCGAGGGCCAGGATGACGTTGACCAATCGGCATCCCCTGGTCCGGATTGAACCAGCCGAGCCCAACACGCTGAAGATCGGTTCCCCGGGGGCCACTCTGCGGTTTACGGTAAGCCCGGATGCCTATTACCCGGTCGGAATTTCGTTTCTCTTGCTGGAAGGTGTGGCTAAACCCGATGATCAGGCGAGGCTCGGTCTGTTGAATTTCGACCAGTCCCAAATTCGCCGGCTGGACCACGTCCTGTATGTCACCGACACTTTTAACGACGAAATACCGTACGACCGGTACAAATTCTCCGTCATCATTCAGAGAGCGCGGGATGGCGCGCTCGGCATCATCGATCCTGATATCGTGCACGAGAGCTAGCCCGGACTAGTCACGCGGGTGGCTTACGGCCGGTGCATCTGCTGCAGCAATTCCAGGTTCTTCCGGGGATCCTCGTAATCGGGCTTCAACTTCAGGGCCGTCTCCCAATGCTGCCGCGCTGGTTCCAGCTGGCCGGCCCGGGCTAAGAGGACACCCAGGTTGTTGTGCGCCTCGGCGTAGTCCGGATTGAGGCGCAAGGCTTCCCGATAGTGGGCGAGGACTTCGGCCTCGCGGCCCGGTACCATCTCCAGGGCCACGGCGAAATTATAGTGCGTCTTGGCCAGGTCCGGATTGAGGCGGAGCGCCTCCTCGTAGTGCGCCAACGCCTCGGGCCGGCGGCCCGGCAGCTTGGCCAGCAAGCCGGCCAGATTATCGTGCGCCTCGGCGTAGTCCGGCCGGAGGCGGAGCGTCTGCGCATACTCGGCCAGCGCCTCGGTCGTGCGACCGGGCAGGGCTGCCAGCGTGTTGGCGAGGCAGTAATGAGTCTCGGCGCTGCCGGGGCTGAGGCGCAGCGCCTGGCCATAGTGCGCGAGCGCTTCAGGCAGGCGACCCGGCAGCTTGGCGAGCGCGTTGGCCAGATTCACGTGGGCTTCGACAAACGCGGGGTTGAGTTGCAGCGCGCGCTCGAAGTGGCCCAGCGCCTCCGGCGTGCGGCCGGGCAGCTTCACCAGCTCATTCGCCAGATTATTGTGCGCTTCGGCGTTGTCGGGCCGGATGCGCAGCGCCTGCTCGTAGTGGATCAGCGCCTCGGGCACGCCAGCCGGCGACTTCACGAGTTCGGCTGCGAGATTGATATGCGCCATCCAGCAGGCCGGATTCCGTTCAAGCGTTGTGCGATAGAGGGTTTCGCTGTCGCGGTACACGCGGCTCTGGAGATTGGACATCACAGCCAGTCCGGCAACAAACAGGGCGCACGACATCCGACCGCTGGCGCGTGCCCTTGGTGATGCCCGGGCCAGCGCCAAAGCAATGCCGGCGGCGGCGGTGGCGATGATGCCTAGGCTCGCCAGGTATTGGAAATGGTCGGCCACGTACGAGAACTGGAAGGGATAGACATTGAGAAACCCCAGGGCCGGAAAGAGCGTACCCACGAAGAACAGCCATCCGGCCAGCGGACCGCGAAATCGCTGACGGATCAGCCAAAGACCAGCCGTCACCGCCAGCACTCCCCCGCCCCATCCGTACCAGCCGGCGGCGGCGGCCGGCACATCCCAGCGGGGATAAATGAACATGAGATCGGCCGGCCAGCCGAGTTTGCCCAAATAGAACCAGACTATCCGTCCCGCCAGGAGGAAGCGCTGCCCGGTTGACAGATCGAAGGCTCCGCCCTCCGCGCCGATCAGCCGGCGCTCGACCCATATTGTAAGCAGTCCGGCGCCCGCTGCCGCGACCAACCATGGGACCAGCGGGACACCGTCGCGCCGCCAGTCGAGCCGCCCGTTCTTCCACCAAAGAACGACGAGCAGGGCGGCCGGCAGGGTGGCCGTCACACTCTTGGTCCCGAGCGCCAGCAGGAAGAACGCCAGCGCCCACCCATAGGCCGTCCGGCTGCGCCGGTCGGCGAACTCGAGATACGCCAGCGCGGCCAGCAGATAAAACACCAAGGAAAGGGTGTTCTTCTGTTCCGAGATCCAGGCAACGGATTCGACGCAAACCGGGTGGACGGCGAGGAGCAACGCCGCCAGCCAGGCGGCGCTGGTGGGCATCCTGGGGGCTGTGGTGTCCGAACGCCACAGCCGGCGCAGAACCAGAGCCAGCAGGTAGCAAGAAGTCGCGTGGAACAGGACATTCACCAGATGGTAGCCGAGCGTCGCGTCGCCCCACAGCCGGTGTTCAATCCAGAATGCGCTGTGCAGGACTGGATAATACTGCTGGGTCGCGCGCAGGTCAGACCAGATCCGGCCCAGCCCCGACCAGGAGCGCAAATCCGGCCGAGTGACATGGGCCTGATCGTCCCACACCAGCCCGCCGCGCAGCGCGGGCCAATAGCAAGCCAACACCAGACCGAACACCAGCACGGCCATGCACCAACATCTGGGCCGGTCAGCCGCCCATGAGGTTCGCACCTGCATCGGCCAAGCCTATGAATCGCTCCGCTGGGAAATCAATCCCGGCTTGGCCGGGATTTGCGCGGAAGGATTTGACGGCGGATTGCGCGGATCGACATGGGGCAGTCGGCAGACAAGAATGGCGACATCCGGATGGAAGCGCGCCGGTCACCTGATCTCGAATCCGGGTGCGTGATCGACCACGAACTTCCCCTCGGCCGCCGTGCGTATCAGACGGCCCTGGTACTGCAGACCCTCGATCACCACGTTCTCGACCGTATGCTCTCCGTCGAAACCTGCCACGATGCTGTAGGGGAGCGCCCCTGCAACCACGTTCAGGTTTGTAACCCGGATATTGCGGATGTGACCGCGAAACCTGGCCCGTTCCGGCCGTTCCTCGGCTGTGAAACGCTGGGCGCCATCCCAAACGCCTCCGCGATCCATCCGCTGTTCGCGTTCCTCCTGGGTTGGCGGCCGGTCAACGCCGTACTGGGCGTAAAGCACCGTGAAATCGACCAGCTTGCGGCGCGCGTCTTCCACCCGGATGCCATCGAACACCACGTCCTCCACCGTCGCGGCATCGCCGTTGTGAATGCTGATGGCGGCGCCGCGCTCCACGTGAATAATATCGATGTCTTCGAACCGGATGTTCGAGGTCGTCCGGCTCCGCATCTCGAAGCCGATTTCGAGGGCATTGCCCCCGGTGGGCATGTTCCACAACACCGCCCGGCGCACGAGGATGTTCTTGGTCTCCACGTCATCCAGATTCTTGACGACCACGCAATCGTCGTTCGTCCGGACGAAGACGTTTTCCACCAGCACGTCGCTCGATGAGACCAGATCGATCCCGTCATTGCCATAATTCACGCTGGAATTCAGGATGCGGACCCCGTCGATATGCGTGCCGCGGGTGCTGCGGGCGTACAGAGTCCAGTGGGAGCTGTTGAAGATCGTAATCCCCTCAACGGTGGCTCCTGCAGTGCCCTGGAGATAGATCATGTTGTCATTGCCGGCCGCATAGGCCGGCACCGCGGCCGTCCCGCTCGCGGAGGAGGACTGCCTGGCCGTTTTCCGCCCAACCTCGGAACCGTCGAGAATCCCACGCCCGCGGATCACGACATTCCTCGTGCCGATGGAACGCACATTTCCTTTTACCCAGGAATCCGGCGCCAGATAAAGCGTTTCACCATCTTTCAGTTCGATCAGACCGGCCTCGTGAATGCCCGGTCCGAAATAGCGCACATTCGGCGCACCCGGTTGCGGCGGATCCTTCTCCGGCGGGTAGGCAAACAGATGGAGCACCTGGGCCAGATCGTCATTGAACTCCACCGTGACCGGGCGGGCGCTTCTGAGCTGGAAGCGGATGGTCTGATGGTCGCTTCCAATCACAGGCGTGATCCCGGCAGATTTCGGGCGGACCTCCACCCAGCGAACATCAAACGCCGCCTGAATCTCGACCTCAACGGGCTGGGCCAGCTCGAATTGCCCGAACGCCCCCTGCAAGAACTCATGCAGGTCGAGTGGCTGTCCGTTCACCCTGACCTGGAATAGAGGCTCGCTCGTGCCCGCGCGCGCGGAAAGAGCGAAGCACCAGAAGCAAAGCAGCAGCAAGGCGGTCGGGATTGTTTTCATAAATACTTCGGCCGGCTCATTCGACCGGGAAAGTGAACGCATCCGAATCGAAGTGGTGAACCGATCCTGTGATTTGCGACGCTTCGGCCAGAGGTACACACCAGGCGACCATTTGAGGATCCGGTACGGCGACATGCACATGAGCGATTATTCGATACATCCCTCTTCTTGCGACGGCGTAATTGGTCGCCTCATTCTGACTCCATGTAATAGACTCCCCCGGTTTCAGGAGACTCACCCACACCCGAGTTCCAGCAAGAACCGAACGCAGCGACACCGTTCCGATCGCTCGCATTTTGCTCCCGGCTGGAGCAAAAAGCTCATAGTCGATGGCAACATTGTCTAGGCCCCAACGTCCATGATCTAATCCTAGGGTGTCGCTGCTTGTGTTCTTGAGCTCAAGCGTTGGATTAAGCGTTATGGATTGGTGCACCTGGTCTATGACCGCTGGTACCGGAAACGAGATCTTTACCGCGTGGTGCGCAACAAGCCCAGGTGGGTGAGCACAGTTGCCGACAAGCACTGAAAGCGCCACCAATATGTAAAGAGACTTCATGATTCTTAAGGACTGGGGTTCGCGGTTGATCGCGAGGTCGGAAGGAGAGCGATCCTAGCACCAAGGCAAATCCGGATCAGTCCGAATCACAGAGCTTAACTGCGTACTTTATGCCCTTCCGAGCTACTATGAGCGCCAGCGCATTTGCCAAACGCCGGGCAGGCTCACACCCGCAGCGGGAAGGCGCCCGAGGGCTCCTCCCACTGGTAGGTGACTTTCTCGTCGCCAAAGCGCCAGACGCGCGGGGCCGTGCTGTGCAGCCAGTCGAGCGGTTCGCAGCCGCCCGGGGTTCCGCCGGACAGCGCGGTCTGCATAGCGCTGCGGAACGCAGCCTTCTGGTCGGGCTGGACAGTCCGCGGGTCGGCGGAAACGAACAGGGCGGTGCCGCTGCGGGCGACGAGGTCGAGATACTGCCGGTCGAATTCCCACGGCGTTCTGTCGGTATGAGCGGCACAGTCGGGATCGCTGGCGAAAAACGTGCCGTGCTGCGGCAGGCGGAAGGCGAGCGTGTTGACGCCCATGCGCCGCGTGCGTTCCCAGATCAGGCCGGAGGTGTCGTCGCCGGTCCGCTGGATTTCGAAAAGCCCGGCGCCGAGATGGCCGATGGAATTGCATCCGAGCAGCACGGCATCACCGGCGCCTTCGCGGAGGGTGCGGTAGAGCCGAAGGATGATCTCCGCGTTCGTGAGCGACTGGTCGGCGAAGTGCCAGCCGGCGTCGGTCAGCTCGGCGCCCATCTCGAATCCCCACTTTGCAAACACGTCGAAGGTGGAGAAATCATGCTTGATGAGCTCGTAGCCCCACGAGCGGATGCGGGCGACATCGTCGCGAATCAGGGCGAGGTTCTCGGGAAGCGTGAGGTCAAGCGGCTTCTCCTGCGCGGTGCAGGGGCCGGCGCGGAGCCGGCGCGGATCGTCGACGGTCATGAGCGCGGTCGGGCGCATCCAAATGCCGGGCCGCACCCCGAGCTTCTTCATGTCGGCGGCTAGCCCCGGCATGTCGGGAAATCGGACCGCATCGCCCGCGGTCCACGGGCCGCCGGGGCAGGAGGTGCCGGGAGTCCAGCCGGCGTCGATGACGCAGTAGGGGCGATTGGTGTGGCCGGACGCGAGTTCCGCGAGGAACGTGGCGTCGCGGCGCATCGCATCGGTGTCGAAGTTGTGCCCGTAGGCGTAGTACCAGTTGTTGTTGCCGCAGATCGGGGCGGCGGCGAGGCGCGGGGCCGGACAGAGCAGGCGACAAAAACGTGTGAGCGCCGCCATCGGTGTCTCTTCCGGCGCGCTCGCAAGTGACACGATTGTCGCGGCGGCAATCTCGCGATCGCCGGGGAGCGACGGGCTGCCGCCATTGCGGAAGTCGAGCCAGAGGGAAATGCCGGCGCCGTCAACCGTCCAGAAACAGAGCGCCGCCGGCTGGGTCATGACCCCGGCCATGAACGTGCGGTCACTCGACGCTTGATGCGCCGCGAAATACCACGGCATGACGCGCTCCGGCTGGAGGTATCGCCATTGCAGGTCGCCATAGCCGCGTTCCCAATGATCGCCGAGAAAGAGCGTGTCGGCAGGAAACGCGGTTTCCCACCGGAGCACCACGCGGGTCAGCGGCCCGGCCGGGCAGGTCACGCGAACCGCCAAGCCGGCGGACGTGGCGGTGAGCGTCACAGCCGCCCGGTCGGAAGTGAAGCGCCGGCCCTGACGGTCCGTAGGCGCGAGGCGCGTGCCGTCGTGGTCGACGAAGACCCTGGCGAGGAGCTCCGGCAGTTCGGTGATCATGGATGAACCCGGGGTTGCGGCCGGGGTCGCGCCCGCGGCGCGGCCGGGCAATGTGGCGCCAACCAGCAACGAGCCTGCCCCGAATTTGAGGGTGTCGCCAAGGAAGGCACGGCGGGTGGATTGGTCAGCGGAGTGCGGCATGGCGGTTTTCGAGTGATCTGCGAATGTCTACGGAGCCTTGGGTGCAGCGGGTCCGGGGAGCGGGGGCACCAGGGGCTTCGCCCCCTCGCGCGTCATCGGCACGGGCTTGATGGTACCATCGGGATTGTAGCTGAGGTCGTTTCGTCTTCGATCGGACATCGCCCGGTCAGGTCGTCAATGGGGGATTCGGGGAGACGGGCATCGCGATCTCCAAGGTAGGCGTGCCAATAGCGGGCAGGCCAGCGGGAAATAACCCACCGGGTAGCAGCGATCTGGCTCCGATCCGAGTTGCCGGCCCGATCGCCGCATTCCCTCCAGCCCGCACCAGTCGCAGTTTCTCACTGACAAACCGCGCGCTGAGGTCTTCATGCAGGCAATGGCATCACTCGCAGAAACGGCCCGTGCTTCTGAAGTGCGCAGCCGAAAGATCCTCGTGGTCGACGACGACCGTCTCAACCGTCGGATTCTGTCGGCGATTCTTAAGCCCGAGGGCTTTGAGGTGGTCGAGGCGGAATCGGGGGAGCAGGCGCTGGAGCTTTATGCCCAGACTCCGCCCGATCTCGTGCTGCTCGACGTGGTGTTGCCGGGAATCAACGGATTCGAAGCCTGCCGCAAGCTGCGCAGTGCCTACGGCGATTCGGCCGCACCCGTTATCTTCATCACGGCCAAAAGCGAATCGGACGACGTCGTGGAGGGACTGGCGGCCGGCGGGGTCGATTATCTGCCGAAACCGATCCGCGCGAAGGAGGCCTTGGCGCGCATTCGGACCCACCTGCAGATCCGGGGGTTGCTGGCGGAGCAACGGTTGCTGGTGGGCCAGCTCAGCAAGGCAAACTCGGCCAAGAACCGGTTTCTAGGGATGGCGGCGCACGATCTGCGCAACCCCCTGGCGTCCATCCGGGGTCTGGCCGAGTTCATGCGCGATGGGGTGGTCGGGCCGCTCACGCCGGACCAGCTTGACCTCGTGAAGACCATCCATTCGGCCAGCCAGGAAATGCTGCTGCTGGTGAACGAGCTCCTCGACGTGGCAACCATTGAGGCGGGCGAACTCAAGATTGCGCCCGAAACCGCCGACTTGGGTGAGATCGTCGCGAAAGCAGTTCATCTCGCGAATATTGAGGCCACGAAGAAGCGGACGAAAATACTCTTGCTGCCCGGCGAGCGGCCGCCCCCCTGGCGCCTCGACCCGAACAAGATCCGTCAGGTGGTGGACAATCTGCTCACCAACGCCATCAAGTTCTCGCCTCCGGGCTCGACCATCAATGTGGAGGTCGCCGCCCTGACCGGCGCGGTCGCGTTTGCCGTCCAGGATCAGGGTCCTGGGATCCCCGAGAGCGAACATCACAAGCTGTTCAAGGATTTCGGCCGCACGTCGGTGCTGCCAACCGGCGGTGAGAAAAGCACCGGTTTGGGTCTCGCAATCTGCCGCAAGATTGTGGAGGCTCACCGCGGCACGATCACCGCGGAGAATCTGCCCAAACGCGGCTGCGTGTTTCGCGTCACCCTACCCTCCTGACGATGCCATTCACCGGAAAAATCCTGCTCATCGATGATGAGCCGCACATCAGAAAATACCTGGCGCTGATTGCCCGTGGGCTCGGCGCACCCGTGATCATTGAGGCCGGCGACGGCCTGGACGCTCTCGCCAAGTACCACCAAGAGTCGCCGCAACTGGTGCTCCTGGATGTGAACATGCCCGGAATGGACGGCCTGGAGATTCTGGCCGCCATCCTCGCGCAGGACCCGAAAGCCCTTGTGGTCATGATGACTTCTCTCGTCAACCGCCAGACCGTCGAGGAATGCCTCAAGCTCGGCGCCACCAGCTATATCCGCAAGGACACGCCCAAGGAGGCCATCCTCGCGGAATTGTCTGAAGTCATCCGCACTAACCTGACCGAAAGCTGAAATCCCATGGCCAAGAACCCTCCCGTGCCGCCTCCGGAATCCGTCCCGCTCCCGGTGGTCGGTGAAGTCCGGTATTCGCTTCCGGAGCTGCTCCGGGAGATTGAGGTGGAACGCCGCGAATCATCCTTTGCCATGGAGACGATCGAGCAGGTCGAGATTCAGAAAATGTTCGCCAACCGCCGTCACCATGCCCGAGGCAAGAAATAAGCGGTTCATTGAGTTCGTCCGCAAGGTTCCGGGCTTCGGCTTCGCCGCCGAACTGGAGGAGCTGGTTGGGCGGCATGGCCCCGATACGCCCGAGCTGTTGCAGGCGATCATCGACGCCAAGTTGCTGGGCAAAGATGAGGCCTGCCGGCAGTGGGCCAACGCCCTCGGTTTCGCCTACGTCGATCCGTTTGCCTCGATTGTCACGGAGGAGGCGGTGGCCAAGCTGCCCCAGGAAGTTGCGCAGAAGACCCAGTCGCTCGGACTCTACCTCATCGAGGGAATCCTCACCGTCGCCATGGCGACGCCCGAGGACGAGGTCCTGGTGCGGCGGCTCTCCCAGATCGCCCAGCTGCCGATCAGTCCGGTCTTCGCCTCCGGGCGCGAGATCACCGACGCGATCGGGATCCATTATTCAAACGACAAGGACATCGAGGAGAGCCTCGCCGCGCTTGAACGCCTGGATCTCTTCAACAAGCCTGATTATTCCCAGGAGCAGCTCACCGCGCTCGCCGAGACGGCCTCGCTGATCCAGGTGCTCGACGCGATCATCTTCTTCGCTATTCGCGAGCGGGCGACTGACATCCATATTGAGCCGCAGGAGCTCAATTCGCGCATCCGCTTCCGGGTCGACGGGATGCTGCGGGAGATGCTGACCTTTTCGCGCAAGCTGCACCGGGCGCTGATCTCCCGTTTGAAGGTTCTGTGTAGCATCAACATCACGGAATCGCGGTTTCCGCAGGACGGCCGTTTCTCGATGCCCGTGGGCGGCGCAGCGACCTACTTCCGGGTCTCAATGATCCCCTCCATCCACGGCGAGAAGGCGGTGGTGCGCATCCTCGCTTCGTCGGGCCGGAAATCGATGGTCACCCTCGACAAGATGATGATGTCGCAGACCATCCTGCACCCGTTCCGCCGCCTAGTTCAGAACCCCAACGGCATCATCTTCGTCACGGGCCCGACCGGTTCGGGCAAGACGACCACGCTCTACGCCGCCCTCCACGAGATCAACAAGCCCGATCTGAACATCTCCACGATCGAAGATCCCATCGAGATCCAGCTGGCCGGCCTCACGCAGAGCCAGGTCAACGCCCATATCGACCTGAAATTCTCCACGATCCTGCGCGCCCTGCTGCGCCAGGACCCGGATGTGATCCTCATCGGCGAGATCCGCGACCTGGAAACAGCCAAGATCGCCACCGAGGCGGCCCTGACCGGCCACCTTGTCCTGGCCACGCTACACACCAACACCGCGGCGCAGGCCATCGTCCGCCTGCTGGAGATCGGCGTGGAGCCGTTCATGGTGGCCCCATCGGTTATCGGCGTGCTGGCCCAGCGGCTCGCGGCTCGCATCTGCGAGCATTGCAAGGAAGCCTATTACCCAACGCCGGAGACCCTCCGCCGGTACTTCCTGGATGAAGGCCTGGTGGAAACCCCGTTTTATCGCGGCCGCGGCTGCGCTAAGTGTCGCGGCACCGGGTACAAGGGACGCATCGCCTTCCACGAACTCGTGCTCATCACCGAGGAGATCCGTTCCCTGATCTCCGACGGCCGCAGCGCCCAGGAAATCACCCGGGCGGCCGCGAAAGTCGGCTACCGCCCGCTGCGCTATGACGGGCTGAAGAAGGTCCTGCTCGGCCTCACCACCATCGAGGAAATCGAGCAGAACACCTCGTTTGAGTGGGCACAATGAGTCCCGCTCACGGGTTGCGAGCCAATCCGGACCAGCCTAGAAGCAAGCTCAGACCAAATCCGCCTTCCCCCGCCAGATTCCCGCCCGCGAGAACATAATCACCGTGTCTCCGCTTGATCCACAGGCCATCGCGGATTTGCGCGCGCTCAACCCTGACGACGTCTCCTTTCTGCGCGAGCTCATCCAGATCTACCTCGACGACTCGCCCAAGCAGATTGCCGAGATTGAGCAGTCGCTGGCCCAGGGCGACGCCCCGCGGCTGACCCGCGCCGCCCACAGCCTCAAGGGCAGCTCCGCCAACTTCGGCGCCGGCCAGCTCCGCGCCCTCTGCGAAAAGATCGAGTACCTGGGCCGCTCGGCGGCACTCGGCGAGATTCCCGCCCGGCTGCCCGAGCTCAAGGCGGAGTACGACCGGGTCAAAGCGGCCCTCGAAGCCCAGCTGCCTGCCGCCTGACGCGGCGCGGAAGACCCGCCGCGCCCCCATCCCGGGAATAAAAAGGCGCCCGGATTGTGTCCGGGCGCCTCGAAGACTGCAGGCGGCCCCTTGCTCCGGGAGAGCGTGGGCCGGATCCGGTTATGGCTGGCTTTCGGGCGGGTTGTCCTTGTTGGCTGCCTCGTCGAGGATGTCGCCAAGGTTCATCATGTCGGTGCCGCTGCTCTGACGGTTGAGCATGTCGTAGGTCGCCGTCTCCGCGGCCAGTTGCTCCGCGGAGTAGTTGGCGGCCTTGATCGACAGGCCGAGCCGGCGCTCGTCGCGATCGATCTTGATGACCCGGGCAGTGACCGCCTGGGCTGGCTTCAACACATCTTTCACCTTGTCTACCCGATCCTCGCTGATCTGCGAGATGTGGACGAGGCCGTCGATGCCGTTGGCCAGTTCCACGAACGCGCCGAAGGACGTGATCTTGGTCACCGTGCCCTGGACCACGTCGCCAATCCGGAAGAAGCTGTCGATATCCGTCCACGGGTCGGTGGCGAGCTGCTTCATGCCAAGTGAAATGCGCTGCTGCTGGGGATCGACGTCGAGCACGATCGCGTCCACCTCGTCCCCCTTCTTCAGAAGTTCGCTCGGATGGTTGATCTTGCGCGTCCACGACATGTCGGAGACATGCACCATGCCGTCGATGCCCTCCTCGAGCTCGATGAACGCACCGTACGTGGTCATGTTGCGCACCTTGCCGCGCACGCGCGCGCCGATGGGATAATTGTGGCGGACCATGTCCCACGGATTGGGCTCAAGCTGGCGGATGCCGAGGGAGATCTTCTGCTCATCCTTCTGGATACCCAGCACGACCGCGTCCAAATCCTGCCCGACCTTGAGAATCTCGGACGGCTTGGTGATGCGCTTCGTCCAGGACATTTCCGTGATATGCACGAGCCCCTCGACACCGGGCTCGATCTCCACGAAGGCCCCGTAGGGCACGAGGTTGACGACCTTGCCCCGGACCTTGGCGCCGACGGGGAACTTGTGCTCGATGTCGTCCCACGGATTCTTGGTGGTCTGTTTCAGCCCGAGGGAAACCCGTTCCTTCTCGCGGTTGACCTCGATGATCATGACCTGGACCTCCTCGCCCTGTTTGAGCATTTCGCTCGGGTGGGAAATGCGGCCCCAGCTCATGTCGGTGATATGGAGCAGGCCATCCATGCCATCCAGATCGATGAACGCTCCGAAATCGGTGATGTTCTTGACGACGCCTTTGCGGATCTGCCCCGGCTGGATGCTCTCCAGCAGGTCGCGGCGCTTCTGGTGCCGCTGTTCCTCGATGAGCTCCCGGCGCGACAGGACGATGTTCTTGCGGTCCAGATTGATCTTGAGGACCTTGAAATCGTAGGTTTGGCCCAGATACTGGTCGAGGTTCTTGGGCGGCTGGATGTCGATGTGCGATGCCGGGAGGAAGGAGTCGACCCCGATGCTGACGATGAGACCCCCCTTGACCTTGGCCTTGACGCGGCCGGAAACGACCGAGCCCTCCGAACATTTCTGGAGAATGTTATCCCAGTTCTTCTTCTGCTGCGCCAAATCGTAGGAGATGATGGGATTGCCGTTCTTGTCTTCGAGCTTCTCGAGGATCACCTCCACGGGTGAACCGATCTGGAGCTCGCCCAGATCGCCGAATTCCCCGGCCGGAATGATGCCCTCCGCTTTCCCGCCGATGTCGACGACAACCTCGTTCTGACGGATTTCGGTGATGACGCCCGGGACAATCGCGCCTTCCTTCAACTTGTCGAAGGAGCTCTGCGCGAGCAATTCTTGCATGACTGAACTCATGAGGATAAGCGAGGCGCCTCCGCCTGCTCCGAGGCGGCTGCCCCCCGCGCCGGCCCTGTGGCCGTTGGTTGGAAGTTAAACTGACAAAATCCGTCCCGCGGGAGCATTGCGGCGATGCGCGGGCGGAGCCTGTAAATGCCGCAAACCGTCAAATTCCCAGCCGGCTGCGTGCGCGGCAAGCCCAAAATTTTCCCGTTCCCGGGGTTTCGTCGGCGATCCCCGTGGCCGCGGAGTCAAGCGCCGGGGACGGAACTCATTTACCCTTGCCGCCTTGCAGCTGTCTCTCCAGTTCCGCGAAGAATATGTCGTAGCCCGACGATTCGCGCAAGGGTGTCTCTGTCGGGCCGCCCGCCGCCCGCTCCGAGCCCTCATCAACGATCTCGGTCAGCAGAACCTGAACCTCGATCTTGCCGCCATCCAGCGGCTCCAGATGAATCGAGATGGACCGTTGCCGCGACGATCCAAAATCACGGCCCCCGTCGATTCGGGTGAGTCCCTCCAGCCGCCCCTGGGCCAGTCCCCCGCTCGCAAAACGATAACCAAGCTTTTCCATCGCCAAGCGCGCCGCTTCGTAGGTCCCGCGGGATTCCCCGTCAACCACCCGGACCTTGGGTGGCACGCCCGCCACCCGGTCCTTGACCGTGTCCCGCATGGATTCAAGCGAATCGCAACCGCTGAGGAATCCCCAGGCCGCGGCAAGCAGGATGAAGGATCGAAGGGTCTTGAGGTTCATTCGGGTTGGTGCCGTTCAGTCTGCGCGCGCTGGACGGAAGGTCAAAGTTGATTTCTCCCCGGCCGGCCCGGGGCCGGCTGCTGCTGCGAGACACAATGCAGCGCACCCAGCCCCCAGACCAGTTCGAGGCAGTCGACGGAGATCACCTCCCGGCCCGGAAAACAGGCAGCCAGCACGTCGGCGGCCTCGGCGTCCTTTCGGGGCTGCCGGAACGCGGGCACCAGTACTGCGCCGTTAATGATCAGGAAATTCGCGTAGCTTGCCGGCAGTTGTTGGGCGCGGTGGAAACACGGCGCGGGCATCGGCAGGGCAACGATGGCGAACTTGCGGCCGCCGGGCGTGCGCAGACGGTGCAGCCGCTCTAGATTTTCCCGCAGGGGCCGGCAGTTCGGATCGCGCCGGTCGTTCTCCACGACGGTGACAATCCCGTCCGTCCGGAAGAACCGGCTCAGGTCGTCGACATGCCCGTCGGTGTCATCGCCGGCAATACCCGCGCCGAGCCAGACGATTCGGCTGACGCCGAGGTTCTCCCTGAGCGCCTGCTCGATCTGCCCGCGGGTGAGCTGCGGATTCCGGTTGGGGTTGAGCAGGCACGATTCGGTCGTGAGTAAAAGTCCGGCCCCATTCACATCAATCGAACCACCTTCCAGTACCATCTCGACCGCGAATCGCCGCAGGTCCAGTGCCCGGCTGATCTGGGAGGGGATCCGGTTGTCGCGCGCGAACGACGGATATTTCCCTCCCCAGGCGTTGTAGCGCCAGTCGGTCACTGCCACCTCGCCGGTCCGGCGATGCCTGACGAAAATCGGCCCGTGGTCGCGGCACCAACAATCATCGGTGGCATGGTGGAAGAGCTCGACGTTGCCCAGCTCGGCTTTCGCCCGGTTAATCAGGGAAAGGGCGCGGCGCTGCAACGGTCGCGCGAGATTGATGCGCACCTTTTCAAACCGGCTGATGACTGCGACCAGTTCGGCAAACCGGGCGGGGATCGCGCGAAACCGGCCAGGCCAGGTTTTTCGGTTGTGCGGCCACGACAGCCACACTGCCTCCTGCGGTTCCCACTCGGCCGGCATGCGGAACCCCAGCGCCGCCGGGGTCCGGTGTTCGGATGCGGATTGCGGAGATGGGGATTGGGAAATCATCGCTTGGCGACCGACCGGTTGTCCAACAGCGCAAACGAGACGCGCGAGAACCGTCCGTCTCCATGAGCCGCATTCACGGATGCATCGCAAGCGTTGAATCAGCACCGGCGCCGCGCACCCTTCCGGGCCGCCCGACCAGCAGGCGCCTTGGCGATGAACTTCCCACCGGCCGTTCGCAAATCTTGTTGAAGCTCTGATCCCGGCAAGCCATGTTGAGGTCTGTGATGACAGCATCGGCCGGTTTACTCCGAGCAGTCTCTGGCTGCTTGGGGACCTGGTGAAAGTTCCGGCCGCTTGACCGTCCGCCCCGCCCCGCATTCTCCCGCCGCATCCAACCGCCGAACCATTTTCCGGAAATCTTCTTTCCGGAGAGTTGAAACGTCAAATCAGCCAACCCCGAATACCCTGCGCAATATGCACCTCGCGATCCTGCCCCTGTTGTTCCTGGCCGCGCTCTACCTCGGTCTAGCGCTCTTCTACATCGTAGCTGCCTGGAAAATCTTCACCAAAGCCGGGCACCCGGGCTGGGGCATTTTCATCCCCATCTACAACGTTTATCTGTGGGTGAAGATCGCGGGAAAATCGGGCTGGTGGGTCCTTCTGTATTTCATCCCGCTCGTCAATCTGGTCATTGCAATCATCGTGGCGATCGACGTGGCCAAGGCCTTCGGCAAGACCACGGCGTGGGGAGTGTGTCTGTTGTTCCTGTTTTCTTTCATCGGGATTCCGATTCTGGGCTACGGCAAAGCCACCTACACCCAGCCAGCCCCCGTCGCCTGATCCCGGTTGCCGCAGACGTCAGGCCTTGCCCGGACTGCCGGCCGGCCTTGCCTGCCCGGCGTCGGGTCCGTCGACAAAACGCTTCGTCAGATCGCCGTAGGCGTCAATGCGGCGGTCGCGCAGGAACGGCCAATGCGTGCGGGTGAGGTCGACCTCGGCGAGGTCGACCGGCACCAGCAAGGTTGTCTCCTGGTCGGCCCTGGCCCGGGCGAGGATCTGCCCGCCGGGCCCAGCCACAAAACTCTGGCCCCAGAACTCAATGCCGTCTCCGCCGGCCGGCTTCTCCAAGCCGGTACGATTGGCGACCGCAACGTAGCAGCCGTTGGCGATGGCATGGGATCGCTGGACGATCTCCCAGGCCGCCTGCTGGTCGGCGCCCTGCCGCGCCTTTTCCTGCGGATGCCAGCCGATCGCCGTGGGATAGAAAATGATCTCTGCTCCCTGGAGCGCGGTGAGCCGCGCAGCTTCGGGATACCACTGGTCCCAGCAGACTAGCACGCCGATCCGGCCGTACCGCGTCGGCCAGGCCCGGAATCCCGTGTCGCCCGGCGCGAAATAGAACTTCTCGTAGTAAAGCGGGTCATCCGGAATGTGCATCTTGCGATAGATGCCCAGCAGCGCACCATCAGCGTCGATGACAACCGCGGTGTTGTGGTAAAGCCCCGCGGCCCGCTTCTCGAAGAGCGAGGCAACCACGACCACCCCGTGCCGGCGGGCCAGCGCCTGCCATGCCTCCGTGCTCGGGCCGGGGATCGGCTCAGCCAGCTGGAAGTTCGCGTGATCCTCGCACTGGCAGAAGTACTGTGAGCGAAACAACTCCTGCGTGCAGATGATCTGCGCACCCTGGTTCGCCGCCCGTTCGGCCTGCGCCAATGTCTTCCTGAAGTTGGCCGCCGGATCCGCGGTGCAGGCATGCTGGAGGAGGCCAAGTGTCAGCGAGGGCATTTTCGACTCCCGATTTCCGGTTTTCGTTTTCCGTTTCCCATTTTCCCTGTCGTGCACCCGTCCGGCGGTCTTCCGCTTTCCCACTTTCGCGCTTTGCAGTTCCCGCTTTCCCGATTTCTCACTTTCCCGATTTGCTGCTGTTCCGCTTTCACGCCTTCGACTCGAATTGGGATCAGTACACCACCTTGTTGAGCGGATATTCGATGATGCCCTCGGCGCCCAGCGCCTTGAGCTGGGGAATGATTTCGCGCACCACGCTTTCGTCGATGATGGTCTCGAGCGCCACCCAATCGGGCGAAGCCAGCGGTGACACCGTGGGATTGCGCAACGCCGGCAGCGCCTTCAGAAGCCTGTCCAGGTTCGCCTTGGGCGCATTGAGCTTCAGGCCGACCTTGTTCTCCGCTTCAAGGGCGCCGGTGAGCAGCATGGCAATGATCTCGATCTTGCGGCGCTTGGCCGGGTTCTCCCAACTGGCCTTGTTCGCGATGAACTTGGTGTTGGTGTACATCAGCGTGTCGACAATGCGCAGCTTGTTCGCGCGAAGTGAACTGCCGGTCTCCGTGATATCCACGATGGCGTCCACCAGATCGGGCACTTTCACCTCGGTGGCGCCCCAGGAAAATTCCACCTCCACCTTTACGTGCTTGGCGGCAAAGTAGCGCCGCACCGTGCCCACCAGCTCGGTCGCCACCCGCTTGCCGGCCAGGTCCTCGGCCTTCTTGACCGGCGAGTCCTCCGGCACCGCCAGCACCCAGCGCGACTTCTGGGTCGAGGCCTTGCTGTAGATGAGATCGCACACCTCCACGACCTGCGACTCATTCTCCTGAATCCAGTCGTAGCCGGTGAGGCCGCAGTCGAAGAACCCGTGCTCGACGTAGCGGCTCATTTCCTGCGCCCGCACCATCCGGCAATCCAGCTCGGGATCGTCGATCACCGGGCGATAGGAACGCGAGTTCACGGTGATCTTGAACCCCGCCTTCGCGAACAGATTCCGGGTTGATTCCTCGAGGCTGCCCTTCGGCAGACCAACCATCAGCAATGGAGTTTTTTCTGGCACGCGGCCAAGGGACACACAGCGCCAAGGACACTCAAGCACAATCTCGCCCGGGCACGCTGCGGTCCCGCTCAGTGCCTGCGGCCCGTCCCGCCGGGCCGCGTTTTGGAACCAACCGAGGTTTCCTTTGACAAATGGTCAGTAATTTGTAAAAACCTGTCGTCGGGTTTTTTGCCACAATTATCTCGTGCACCCCAATCCCATGACGGACCGACCTTTAACCACCACCCCGTTCCCCCGCCCTGCGCGCTCGGAGCCAAAGCCGCTGGTCCTAGTCGTCGAGGACGAGGAAGAACTTGCCAAACTGATTGCCCAGCACCTTGAGGACGCGGGCATGCAGGCCCAGGTCCACAATCGCTGCGCGCATGCCTTCCGTTTCCTTAAGCGCAACTTCGCCAACCTCATGCTGCTCGACCTCACGCTGCCCGATCAGTCCGGCTTCGCGTTGATGGATGACCTCAAAAAGAGCGACATTTCAGTGCCGACAATTTTCCTCACCGGCAACACGCTTGAGGTGAACAAGGTCAAGGCCCTGGAGATGGGTGGCGACGATTATATCACCAAGCCCTTCGGCTATGCGGAGCTCATCGCGCGCATTCATGCGGTACTTCGCCGCGCCGAGTCGCGCACCGACTTCAACATCACCAAGAACGTCAAGATCCTTGACGAGCCGTTCACGTTCCTCGGAGTCAAGATCTCGCCGGTGCGGCTCTCGGCGGAATTTCCGGACGGCATTATCGAGACGATTGGCCGCAAGGAGCTCGGAATCCTCACCTATTTGCAGAACAACCAGGCGGTGGTCATCACTCGCAAGGCGTTGATTCACGCGGTGTGGGGTCTGCACGCCGACGTCCGCAGCCGATCGCTCGACCAATACGTCGTGAAGGTCCGCGACTTGTTCAAGAAGCACAACGTCGGCCTTGCCGCCTTCCGCACCGTCCACGGGGTCGGTTACATCTTCGATCCACAAGGCGTCTCGCCGGAGGGAGTCTAGGCCGGAGACATGCAGATGAGGTGGAGCGCGTTATCCGAGGATACTAGATCATTCGGTGAATGATGTAGGAAGCCCGCTCACGGGCGATTTCTACTCTGCCATCCTCCTCCTCCGGGCCTACGGAGGACAGGTCGTGAGCACCTGTCGGCCGTAGCTTCATGCGAAGGCCGAAGCGCGCTTCCTACAAATGAACAGTCCGGCCAGACTGTCCGCCCTTTTCCTCCCGCCCGCCGCCTTGCTTCAAAAAAGCTCCGCCTGCGCGTAGCGCTGGCGGGCCTCGGTCAGGCCGGTTCTCATCTCCAGCTCATTCAGCAGCCGGAACAGTTCCGCGGGATTGGCCGAGGGTCTTTCCGCCGTGATGGTCGCCAGGCCGAGGTTGAGAGTCGTGAGTTTCAGGTTCCGGCGGACCAGGTCGGACAGCGCGCAGACCGACTCCCGGAAACGCTCCGGTTTCAGCTCGCGGGCATGGGCAATCACGCCCTCGAGGCTGCCAAAGTGCTGCAGCCACCGCGCCGCGGTCTTCGGCCCGACGCCTTCGATGCCGGGAATATTGTCCGACGCGTCCCCCACCAGCGCGAGGAAGTCGGGGATCTGCGCGGCCGACACGCCAAACTTCTCCATGACCCCAGCGGCATCGAGCCGGCGCCAGCCGATCTTCGGATTGGCGGAGGGCGGCGGCAGCATGATCGTGATGCGCTCCCCGATGATCTGGGCAAAATCCTTGTCGGAGCTTACGATCAACACCTCGTGGCCCTGGGCGGCGAGATGCACCGCCTGCGAGGCCAGCAGATCGTCGGACTCCACCCCCGCCTTTTCCACGCCGACCAGACCCATCGCGCGCGTCAGCGCCTTGATATAAGGCAGCTGTTTCACCAGCGCCTCGGGCATTTCCTCCCGCTGGGCCTTGTATTCCGGCAGCAGGGCCAGCCGGTCCTGGGCGCCCCCGAGGTCAAAGAACACCAGCGTCGCCGCCGGTTTCTCCTGATCGGCCAGACGCCAGAGCGATTTCACCCAACCGTGGACGGCGTTTGTAGGCAAACCGTCCGCCCGGGTGAGTTCCGGCACCGCGAAATAGCAGCGGTAGGCGAGATTGAAACCGTCAACAAGCAGCCATTTGGCCATAAGCGCAGCCAAACGGGTACTCGCGCCTTCGTAAATTGCAATCCTTTGTGAATTTCACTGCGCCCTTTGCCCCACCGGCGCCGCGATCGGCGCGGCCGGCAGCGGCTTCACCACCAGCCGGACCGCGGGCGCCGCCCGCGGCGCCCCGCCGGGATTCACCAGGTTTGCAGTGACAAAAATCAGGAGATTCCGTTTTTGCGCACTCTTGCCCTTGGACCTGAAAACTCGCCCGAGCAGCGGGATATCGCCGAGGATCGGCACCTTGTCCTCGACTTTCTTCACCTCCTCGCGAGTCAGCCCGCCCATGATGATCGTGGCGCCGTCCCAGATGGTCACGCGGGTGCTCACTTCCCGCACCGAGAAGATCGGCTGGTAGAATCCCGGAGGCACGGTGACCGTGCGCCCTCCTGAGATCGCGATGCTCGGTCCGCCATATTCGAGGAACCCTTCGAACTCGGTGACCTTGGGATGGAGTTCCAGGCTGATGCTGTGATCATCCTCCTCCACGGAGGGAATGACGCGCAGTTCCATCCCCACGTTGCGCGTGGTGAAATCCTTTGGGGTGCCCGCCGTGATCGCCACGCCAGCCGCGCCGCTGGTGCCGTCGCCGACAGTCCGACCGCTGCCCACCTGGCTCTGAATCTCCCCAAAGGACTGCGGATAACGCATCTCCTGCGCGACAGTGATAAGCGCCTCACTGCCGGAGAGCACCGTCACCCGCGGCGCGCTCAGCAGGTCCGTGCCGCTCTTCTGGGCCAGCGCCCGCACGACTGCGTTGACGTCGAACTCCCCGATCGATCCGGTGATGGCGGCGAGGTTTCCGGCGGCCTGGCCGAGATTGTTCGCCCCGGGCAGGGTCGGCGGCGCGAGCGTGCCGACTGTTTTGTCATCAATGATGATGCTGCTTGACCGCTGGCTGTTCCGGAAGGTGTCGGCGAGTGTCCGGTTGACCGCCGTGCCGTTGGTTGGGTCGGCGGTGCGATAGAGCTCCTGAGACCGCAGCTGCGGCGAACCATCGGCGTTGAGCAGTGGTGCGCCCGACTGCGGGTCGAGCAGCGGCACCGGGCGCCTCGCCACGTTCCATTGAATCCCCAGTTCGTCGAGCGCGCCTTCCTGCACCTCCATGAATTTCGCCTCGATCTCAACCTGCCGCACCTCGCGGTAGCGGCGCAGGATCGCGCGGATACGGTCCAGGTTGCGCGCCGTCTGGGTGACGATGATCGCCGACCCGTCAAAAGCCATGCTGCTGCCGGCCACCCCTTCGAAGCTCACGCCCGCCCGCTGGAGAAACTGGCGCAACGCCTGGGCCTCGTCAGGCGCCGGCCGGTGCTCATTGCCGTCCGGCGCCGCTTCGAGTGACCGGTTCCCGCGGGTGTCCGCGCCGCCTCCCTGCCCCGTCATGCGAATGACGGTGGCGCGCGAGACGGGAAACACCTCCGTGCCCAGCGGGAAGCGCTCGCCGCCCGGACGCAGGACCACAGCGTCAGCCTCGATTTCATACTGGAAACCGACGGCATCGGTCACGAAGTCGAGAATGCGTTTCAAAGTCAGGTTCCGGAGTGTGATCGTCACGATCGGGTTGGCATTGGCCGGATCGAGGAGGACCAGGTTCACCCCCTTCGGCTTGCCCTCGCTGGGGTCGAACTCCTCGGCCAGCGCACCCAGAGCGCTGACGACCCGGTTCAGTTCAACGCTCGTGAAGCTCACGACCGGAATGGAGATGGCATTCAGTTTTTCACGCAGCGGAAGCGCGGCCGGCGCGGCCGCCTCTTCGGGGCCGCCCATCGGAAAACCTTTCGGCCGCTGCCACGATTTCGCCACCCCCTCGAGCAGATCAGCGCGGGCTCTCAGATAATCTGCTTCGGCGGGGGTTGCGGCCGCAGGACCGGCTTCGCAGGCCGTGGTCAGGGCGGCGAGCAGAACGGCCGCCGCCTGGGCGACCGCGCGACGGGACAGGGGCGTATTCATGGGGTGCTGGAGAGATTCTCGATGCTCGGCCCGGCCGCCGTGAGCGCGGGCGCCACCGCGGCTGGGGCATGCGGCGGGCCAAGCACATGGATGGCTGAAACGGCCCCGGCGTTTGCCAGGTCCGCGATCACCACCAGCGGAGGATCTGCGTCGATGCGTTTGACGTAGTAGCTCGCTCCATCGAGCGCGAATAACCCGCCCTCCCGGAGTTCCTGGCGGAAACCCGGAGTCCGGCGGCTTGCGACCAGCGCCAGCAGCGTTCCTGACCAGCATCGCCCGCGGCTCGTGAGCACAACCTCGTTGCCCGTGGCCTCATCTGCCACCGTCGCCTCCGCCATCGGTTCCCCCGTCTCCGCACCGCTCTGGAACCCGCCGCCGCCCGTCACGGCCAGTCGCTTAACCGAAAGCCCACTCCCGGCAAGATGGTCGCCTGCCCGACCAATCGCGGTTTCTCCCCTGCGCATATCCAGAAAAATCCCGCGCAGTTCCCCGGGTCCACCTGCATAGCCGACCAGTTGCAGGCGAAAAGGCTCGCGGCGCACTTCCAGTAGTTCCAAGTCGGGCGGATTTTCGTCGGTGTCGGCCGGCACGAGCTCCGGAGCTGGCGTTGCGGTCAGCGTCCGGCTGAGCTGATCGTAATGCACCGCCGGCGGGGTAAAGAGGTCGTAGATCCAGCCGGGGCCGCGCCGCTGCGCTGCGGGCTCGACCCAGCACCGGGGCGCCCCCTGCGGGCCGGGCTGACCGGATGCCGCGTGGCAGGCGCGGCCCGCGGGAGCCGGCGGCCCCACCAGCTTGCAGGATTCCACTGTGACGGCAAAGCGCGACAACGCCGGTCCCACAGTCTCCACCAATGGCTCCGGGCCGCCGGGCGACGCCTTGCGGGGAGGCGGGTGTGACACCACCGGCTCCACGGCGACACTGCGCACCACCACGAAAAGGTCGCCGGTGGCAAGCCGGTTAAGAAACCGGCGAAGCGTCGCCGAATATCCGGTGAAGGTCAGCCGGAAGGCTGTCGCATCCTCCACGTCCAGGGTCCGGATGGAGAGCCGCGGATCGATTTCAAACACATCGGCGTCGCCGGTCGCGGCCGCTCCGCCAGGTGGGCGGGCCGGAGACGGGTCGGGGGTGATTCCCGCCGCAGGCGCACGTCGCACCGACAGCAGCTGCCGGGGGCGCGCTGCAAACAGGGCCTCCAAAAGCCAGGCGGCTGCCCGGCGCTGGCGCTGAACCGCGGCGATGAGCCCGGGATCTGGACCTTCGTGGGCGTAAGCGGCAAAACCAAACTGCTCCTCAGCGCGAAGGTTCACGCCGGCGCGCTCCGCCTGCGCGCGCATGTCTTTGACAAAGCCCGTGAGATCGAAAAACGCGTCCGTTCGCGATGCTGGCGCGCCGGCGGCTCCGGTCCGGAAAGCGCCGGGTGTCGCGTTTTTCAACTCCTCCTGCAACACGGCCAAAGATTTTTCCGCTCGGGCCAGGTCGGCCTCGATGGCAGCCACCTGGGCGGCAGTCGCAGGCGGATCCAACGTGGTCAGCCGCCGGCATTCCCGGTTCTTTTGCGCCAGGGCCAGGTTCGCCGCCTGCGCCGTCCGCCAGCTCCCGTGCAGGCACCAGCCGGCCGCCAGCACCGCCGCGGTGAAGAGAACCGCGAGCCGGGTTAAGAACCGGTTTGGTTGCATCCGGACCATGAGAACGGGTCAAAACAAGGTGTGTGGCGCCAGCACGATGGTGATTTCGAATCGCAACACGCCGGCCTGGCTGCCATCGAAACGCTCGCTCTCGATCCCCGCCACAAAAGGAGATTCCCGCAGGCTCGCCAGCAGCAACTTGGCCCGTTGATGGGACCCCTCGCCGTTTTTCCCTGCCGGGTTGCCAGCATCAAACACGCTGCCAGCCAGATCGAGTCGGATATCAGCAGCCGGAGCACTTAACCCGGCAGATGCACCGGGCCCAGCACCCTCGGGCCGGCCACCGCCGGCAGTGGGGTGGCCGGGTGCGGCCGTTGGGACCGCCGGGAGCACCTGCAGGTGTTCAAGCCAGACGTCCTCGGTCTTCGCCAGCCGCTCCTGCAGGTCACCGAGAAAACCGGCCCAGTTCGACCGGGCCGCCGCGAGCCTTTGCAGCGTGGAAATCCGTCGGTTGGTTTCTGTCAGGCGCCCGAGGTTGGCCCGATTGCGAGCCTCAAGGCGGCGGAGGCCTGCAAGGTTTGAGTCGACTTCGCCGGCTTGCGCCCGGGCGGTCTTCGCCGCGCTTCGATAACGCGAAGCAGCCAGGAGCAATCCCAGCAGGGCAGCCAGCGCCAGGCCCGCGAGCCAGGGCCAGCGGCGATAGCAGGACATTTCGCGGCGGAACGCACGTGGCAGCAAATTGACCCTGGCCGGCTCATGATGCATGGCCCAAGCAGCCAGGCCGACCAAGTCCGCGGCCTGGGTGGCCTCGGGTCCTCCCGGAAGATCCGCCACAGAGCGGCCCAGGTCCACTTGTGGCCATGGCGCCCAATGCTCAACCCGCACCGGCAGCTTTTCCGCGAGCAAGGCGGGCAGGCCCATGGGCAGGGACCCTCCCCCGGCCAGCAGGAGAATCGGCGGACGGTGCCCGCCGCCCCCCGCGGACAACCCCACGGGCGACCGGGCGATCTCTCCGCAAAGCCGGCGCCCAAACTGTTCGACCGCCAGCTGCACCGCCGTGCGCTCAGGCGTGTCGGCCGGGATTCCCGCGGTAGCGCCAAGCACCTGGCGTTTAATGGCTTCGGCCTGCGCAAAATCCGTCCCCAGTTCCTCGGCGATCTTCTGCGTGACTGTGTTCCCTCCCACCGCCAGGGTGCGGACAAAACAGCGGGACGCTCCGCGCGAATAAAGTTGAGCGGAACGCGCACCGATCGAGAGCGCCAGCACTTCGGCTGGCTCCGGATGCGTGTGGCGCAGCGCCTGCCGAAGCACCGCCCAAGCAGGGACGGCGGCTGCGGGATAGAAACCGGCCGCCCGCATCCGCGCACCCAGCGCCGTCATCACGCTCATCTTGGCAGCCGCCAGAACCACTTCCTCGCCCCCCGCACTCGCGGAAACCGCCGCGTGACTCCAGACCATCTCGTCGAGCGCAGCCGGCAGACCCTGACCTTCCTCGAAGCGGAGGATCTGCCGGCGTTGGTGCGCGGAAACCGCCGGAACACGGATCAGCCGGTTGAAGGTGAGGTGCCCGGGCAATCCGAGCACACACGCGCCATGGAAGCCCTGCCGGCCGCCCAACTCCCGCAAGGCCGCGCCGACTGCCGCCACCCAATCTTCGTCCTTTAGCTCGCTCGGGACTACCGGCCGCGTGCAGAAACGCTCCAAGACCAGCCGCCCATCGGCGGCCGAAAACAGGCCGCAGGCAACATGCGCGGCCCCGCAGTCCAGGGTCAGCACCCGGGTGGTTCGCATAGGGGAATGTTCTGATATATGAAAATTCCCCCTTTATTCAAGCTCAATCGCGCGATGGCGGGAAAAACATTGCCCGGTTCCGCCGGACTGCCACGCTCCGCAGACCCTGCCGCCTGCGGCGCCTCCGCATGTCCCCGGTTCTCCCTTATAAGATCAGCGTCCTCGTCTTCCTTCAAAACCAGGCTGGCGAGCAACTGCTCATTCTCCGGCGCAAGGCGCCCAACCTCGGCAACTGGAGCCCGATCGGCGGCAAACTGGAGATGGCCACGGGGGAGTCGCCCTTCGAGTGCGCCGCGCGCGAGACCTTCGAGGAGACCGGCCTGCGCATCAGCGCCGACGACCTCCACCTCTTCGCGATGATCGCCGAGAAGGCCTATGAGGGCCAGTCGCACTGGCTCATGTTTCTCTTCTGCTGCCGGCGCCGGCTCGAGGCGCTGCCGGCCGACATCGCCGAGGGCCGCTTTGCATTCTACAGCCGCGCCGCCATCGACCACTTGCCGATCCCCGAGACCGACCGGGCGGCGCTCTGGCCGATCTATGATCGCTACCGCGACCGTTTTGTAGCCCTGCGCGCCGATTGCGCCCCGGGCCGGCCGGTGCAGGTGATCGTGGAGGAAGTGACCCCGGCCCTCGCACGGCCGGTCTGAATCGCTGCCGGCGCGGCTGGGACGGACACCATCCCCGCCCCTCCTCCCCGGTTCTCTGAATTGGCGGTGCCCCGTAACGCCGCCACGTCGGGGGACCCGCGCGCCAAAAGGGATCTGGCGCTTGATTAATTGCCGCTTATATCGACCATTACCTGCAGACAACTGCCGTTCTCCCCGTGAGCAAACCAACCTCAGCCACCCTCAACCCGAAGGCAGCGCCGCCCGCCGCGGCGCCCTCGCGGGCCGGCCTGGCGCCCGTCAACGCCCGGCTGACGAACGCCGAGCGCCTCGGGCTCTTCCGCCTGATGATGCGGATCCGGCGCTTTGAGGAGCGCTGTCTGCGGGCCTACCAGCAGGGGCGCATCGCCGGGTTTCTCCATTTGTACATCGGTCAGGAAGCCGTCGCCGTCGGCTGCTGCTCGGTCATGCAGCCGGACGACCATGTCATCACGGCCTACCGCGACCATGGCCACGCCATCGCGGTCGGCATGAACCCCAACGAGCTGATGGCCGAGCTTTACGGCAAGGCCAGCGGTTGCTCCAAGGGCAAGGGCGGTTCCATGCATTTCTTCGACCCGGCGCGTCATTTTTGGGGCGGACACGGCATCGTCGGTGGCCAAGTCCCGCTCGGGGCGGGCATTGCCTTCGCCCTGAAGTACAAGGGCGTCAAGGGGGCCTGCCTCACGTTCATGGGCGACGGGGCGGTCAACCAGGGTGCGGTGCACGAAACCTACAACCTCGCGGCGCTGTGGAGCTTGCCCGTGGTGTTTGTCATCGAGAACAACGGCTATTCAATGGGCACCAGCCTGCGGCGGTCGTCCGCGGGACCGGGCCTTGCCAAACGCGCCGAGGGCTACGGCATGGCGTGGGATCTCTGCGACGGCCATAACCTCTACGAAGTGCGTGAGAAGACGGACAAGATGCTCCAGCTCGCGCGCGAGAAGTCGCAACCCGCGGTTCTTGAAGTCATGACCTACCGGTACCGGGGCCACTCGGTGGCCGATCCCGACTCCACATACCGCACCAAGGAGGAGATCGAGAATTACCGGCGCACGAAGGATCCCCTCACCCTGGTCCACGAGGCATTGGTGGCGGAAGGCGTGCTCACCGAGGATCTCGCAAAAGAAATTGACATGGCCGCCCGCGCTGAGGCCGAGCGGGCCGCTCAGTTCGCCGAAGCGAGCCCGTTCCCCGCCTCCGAGGACGTCCTCAAGGATATTTACTGGGAGGAGGACAATCCGACCCAAAAGCAATCGCGGGGGCGGATCTTCTTCCACTGATTCCCTCCCTCACTTTCACCTTCACTTTCACTCTCACTTTCACTCTCCGATGCCTCTGATCACCTACCGCGAAGCCCTCAACCAGGCACTCGCCGAGGAACTGGAGCGGGATCCTAACGTCATCCTCATGGGCGAGGAAGTCGGCCAGTTTCACGGCGCGTACAAGATCAGCGAGGGCCTGCTGGACCGCTTCGGGCCAAAGCGCGTCATCGACACACCGATCAGCGAGGCCGGCTTTGTCGGCTTGGGCGTCGGTGCCGCCATGCTGGGGATCCGCCCGGTGATCGAGCTGATGTTCTGGAGCTTCTATTCCGTCGCGTTCGATCAGATTCTCAACAACGCGGCCAACCTCCGCTACATGTCGGGCGGCCTGGTGAATGTCCCTATCGTCATCCGGGGCCCGGCCAACGGAGGCACCGGCGTCGGCGCGACCCACAGCCATACGCCTGAAAACATCCTCGCCAGTCATCCCGGCGTGAAGGTCGTGTGCCCCGCCACCGCCTATGACGCGAAGGGCCTCCTTAAATCCGCCATTCGCGACAACGATCCGGTGATGTTCCTGGAGAATACCATTCTTTACAACGACAAGGGCGAGGTGCCCGCCGGGGACTATCTGGTCCCGCTGGGCTTGGCCGATGTGAAGCGCGCGGGGACCGACCTCACCATCATCGCCCACGGTCGCGCGGTCATCAATTCACTCAAGGCCGCGCAGTTCCTCGAAGCCGAACATGATGTCAGTGTCGAGGTGGTTGACCTGCGCTCGATCCGGCCACTGGACGAGGAGACCATCCTCGCCTCGGTGCGGAAAACCAACCGCGCGCTGCTGGTCGAGGAGAACAAGCCATTCTGCGGAGTCGGCGCGCAGGTGGCGTACCTGATCCAGGACCAGGCATTCGATCACCTCGACGCCCCTGTCAAACGACTCTCGGCCATCGACGCCCCGGCTATTTACTCGCCTCCGCTGGAGAAGGAGCAGCTTCCCAGTCCCCAGCGGATTGTCGAAGCGGTGCTGAAGATGCTCTAGCCAATCCCATGGAAGAGCTTGCCTCCCGGCAATGAAATCTCTTTCGCGAGAAAGCTCGTTCCTGCGGAAGAATTCCTCTCGCCTCAGCTCAGTGGACCTCTGATACCTGTACTCCGCCCATCTCCCATGGCCCAGATCATCGAGATGCCCAAACTCAGCGACACCATGACGGTGGGCACGCTGGTCAAATGGCTGCAGCCGGAAGGCGCGACCGTGAAATCCGGCGACCTGCTCGCCGAGGTCGAAACCGACAAGGCGACCATGGAGCTTGAATCGTTCTTCGACGGCGTTCTGCTCAAGCACTTTGTCGCGGTGGGGGCCCAGGTACCGATTGGCGCCGCGCTTTGCGCCGTCGGAGAGAAAGGCGAAAAGGTCGCGACCCCGCCAGCTTTGCCCGCCCCGGCGAAATCCGCCACCGCTCCGGTTCCAGCCCCTCCCCAGCCGGCGGTCGCGGCACCGCCGCCGGTGGCTGCAAAACCGGAGAGTCAGGCCGGCCAATCGGAGAGCAAGAACGAGGCAGCACCCGCCGCCCCGCAACCTGTTTCCAATCCGCCTTCTAATTTCCGCTCGCCGGTATTGGCGGCGCCAGGTGAACGCATCCGCATCTCTCCACTGGCCCGAAAGCTGGCCACCGAAAAGGGCGTCGATTTTTCGGGAATCCAGGGCACCGGTCCGGGCGGGCGGATTGTGCAGGCCGACATTTTGTCCGCAGTCCACGGAGCGCGCAGCGCCCCGCCCGCGCCGTCTTCGGCCTTGTCCGCGGCTTCGTCGCTTCTCGCCAAGGGACCGATCCAGCAGGACGAACTCGTGCCAGTGTCCAACATGCGGGCGACCATTGCGCGCCGCCTGGTCGAATCGAAGACGCAGATTCCCCACTTCTATGTCGAGGTTGAGGTCAACACGGAACCACTCCTGGCGCTCCGCGCCCAGCTCAACAGCGGACTGGAGAAGGACGGCGTCAAGCTGTCGATCAACGATTTCATCCTCAAGGCCAGTGCCGCCGCCTTGCGCGTCGTGCCTGTTGTCAATTGCTCGTGGGAGAACGAAGGGATCCGCCATCACGCCGCCGCGCATGTCGCGTTCGCCGTGGCGATCGACGACGGGCTGATCACGCCGGTCATCCGGGACACGCATCTCAAGACGATCTTCCAGATCAGCGTGGAGGCGCGGGAGCTCGCCGGACTCGCCAAGGCCAGGAAACTCAAGCCCGAGCAGTTCACCGGCGGCACGTTCTGCATCTCCAATCTAGGCATGATGGGCGTCGAACGGTTTACCGCCATCATCAACCCGCCCAACGCCGCCATCCTCGCCGTCGGCGCGACCGTGAAGAAACCGGTCGTGCAGGATGACCGGATTGTCGTTGGCCAGCGCATGTCACTCTTCCTCTCGTGCGACCACCGGGTGGTCGACGGCGCGACCGGCGCGCGGTACCTCGCCGCGCTCAAGGAGCTGCTGGAAAAGCCCGCGCTGCTGCTAGTGTGAGTCCCCCGGCCGGCCGGCCCCGACAGGTCCCTCGTTCAATGCAACAGGGAGTCGATCAAGGACCGCCGGATCTGCGAGTAGAGCTGGCCGGCATTCGGCCGGGCCAGGGTGCCGGTGACGGTGAACGGTTCGCGCAGCTTCAGATAGCCGAGTTCGTCGCGCTCGTCCGATAAGACCGGCAGCTTGGATTTGGAAATCTTTGTCTCCACCGGGCCCATCACCCCCATGTAGACAGGCAATTGCAGCGGCTGGTCAACCAGCGACTTGCCCGCCTCGTAGGTGATGAGTCCTTCGCCCTGCCCTTGCAGGCGGATGACGGGGGAGACCAATGAGAAATCCGCCAGCCGGGTATTCAGCGACTTGTCGCGCGACATGCGCACGTTCAGCTGGTCGAAACGGACTTCAGCGAGCTGGTTGGCAAGCTCCTGCGCCAGCTCCGCCCCCGAGGCAATCACCTCAACTTTCTCCCCGAAACTCCCGAGGAGGCGGGCGGCAAGCGACAGCGTCGTCGCCTCCTGCTGCAAGCCCCGAAAAATCCCCTTGCGGCTCTGCATCACGAACACGCCCTGGGTGCGCTCGATCAAGTCGACCAGCGTGCGGCCCGCGCCTTCCGCCTGGCACCGCACATTGAAACGGCCCTCGATCGTTGGCGCCTTGCTGGGATCCCACGCCTTGAAGACCGGACCGACCTCGAACTCCTTTACATCCAGATTGAGCTTTGAAGCGTACGGCAGCGGTCCGCCAGCCACAAACTTCGTCTCGGCATCGAGCTTCAGCTGACCCTCCGTCCCCAATTTCGCCGTGACGTTCTCCGCGGTGATGCGGAGCGGGCTGATGGTGGCCCGCCCGGTCAATCCGGTGACTTCGAAACTGCGGCCGCAGACCAGTGACTTGACGTTGATGGCCACCTGCCCGGCCAGACCGGCCCATTCCGGTTCGGCCGGCACCGCCGTCGCGGCTGCGAGCGGCGCTGGCGGGGGACTGGCGGCAGCCGGAGCCGGGCGCAGGACGGGTTCCGTCGGTTTTGCCGGCGGGGCTTCCTTACCACGCGCATCGGTGGCGGGATTTCCAGCAGGCCCGCTCGGAAAGGCCCGGGCCAGTAGCAGCGCATCATCCACCACGAAATGCTCGCTGGTGATCCTGACATCAATCGTGCGGCCCTTCGCGGCCGGGCGCAGGGTCGCGGCCAGGGTCAGATCGGACCGTTCGCCCGCACGGTCGATAAGGAGCGGCACCTGCAGCGCGATTTCTCCTTTTTCATTAAAGCCAGCCCGGAAAGACAGGTTGGCCACCGGCAGCGGTTCGCCAGTGGCGGCGGACAAAAAACCGTTGAGGGTCAGCCGGCCTTCGGCGAGGAGATCGTGGTCGGAGGAGAAGGTCGCCTCGCCGGTCAGCTTTCCCTGCCGCGGCACCGCCCCTCCCGCCAGGAATGGCTGCCCGGCCAGCGCCGACACCGCGAGGTCGAACGACGCCGTGCCCTGGAACTTGGGTTGGGCGAAGTCCGGCCCAATGGTTGCTTCGGCCTGTCCGGAAATGAGGTTGTCGCCCGCGCTGGTGCGGACGCGCAACGCGGCCAGCCTCGCCGTCGCCCCCCGTTCGGAATATTCGGCAGCCGGGTCGATCTCAACGGTCAGGTCCCTGAACCAGGCCTGCCCGCCAACGCCGGCGGCCAGCTTGTCCACGCGCAGCGGCGCTGCCGCCGCGATCTGCAGCTTCTCCCCATCCGTTCGCACGACCAGCTCACCCTCACTGAGTTCACCGCTGAGTTCGAGATTACCGCAGAACGCCTTGAGCTGCCCGAGCGGCGTACGCCCGTATTTCACTCGCAAGACTTCGCCAGGCTTTCCCGAAACAGCGGTGATCTGGCGGCGGGCGGGATTGACCCGGAAAGATTGTGGCGATGAAAAACCGAGCAGCAAACGCCCCTCCGGCGTCGCGACCCGCGCATCAAGCCGGTCCACTTGGACCAGGTCGCCCAAACGCGACAACGCGACCGAACCGTGCGCGATCAACGGACCAACCGGCGCATACGCGGCAAGCAGCGTCGGAAGGTTCGCGTCAACCTCTCCCTGCACCGAAATCGCCGGCGACGCCGCACCTGCCGTCATGGCAAGCTCGCCTTTCACCTCAAGCCGGTCGCCGGCCGGGGTCGTCAGACTCAGACCGCCGAGACGGACCCGGGTCTCGCTCCGTGAATTCTCCGCCTCGGCCTGAAAGCTGATGTCGCTGGGAGGCAGGATAGGCCGGCCGGCGCGGGACACCGCGAGTCCGCACACGGTCAGTGGTGCGGTCGTGCGCAACCACACTTTGTCCGCCGTGCGCATGGAAGCAATGAACTCCCCCTTGACCTCGCCCCCGGTCACCTCAAACCCGGGAAGGAAGGGCCGAACCCATGCGACCGGCATGCCATCAAGGGCGACATGAACCAGCTCGCGCTGCGCATCTTCCGCCACCGTCTCGCCCGTGGCCAGCTTCACCGTGAACGGCTGCATCGTCTGCAGCGAAAGCACCGGGCTGCGGCCGCTGATGTTCAGCGCCAGTTCGGTCGCATGCACCTGGCTGCCGTTGTATTCCACGTCAAAGGCGGCGGTGGCGCCGAGTCGGCCAAGCTCGCGCAGCCGCGAGTCGGCGACTTCGAGCCGGCTGGCGTCGCCGGTCAGCCGTCCGGCCAGTCGGACATCCCAGGTAGCGGAATTGACCTCAAACCGGCCCTCCCCCGCAATGGAGAATTCCGGCAGCGTCAGCCCCAGGGCAAACGGCGCCACCTGCCGGTTGTTGGCCAGCACCTGCCAGGAGCCGGCAAGCCGCGCCGATCCGGCGACATAGTCGACATTGAGATTGAGCAAACGGCTGACCGCGCCCGCCTCCAGGGAGTTCAGCGTGACCGAGTAGGTTTCGCCGGCCGAAGTGCGCGCCAGCAGGACATCGGCCTGCCCGCGTGCGTTGGCCGCCAGCAAAGGACCACTCGCCTCGGCCTCAAGATGGACACCGAGGCGTTCGGGCACGAAGCCGGCATTGATCGTCGCCGTCAATTCGCCCACCACGGCCACCTTGTTGAAGGGCGAACCCGGGTCCGGATTGCGAATCGTGGCATCAAAATCGAATTTCGCCTCCTGCCCGGGCGCGAAATGGCCGCCGGTCAATTTCAAACGCGCCTCACCCGGCAACTTGCCGGCGGCCTGGGGAAAAAGGACTTCAATCTCGACGTTGCAGGACCCAATCACCACCTCAACCGGCGGACGAAGGTATTTGAAAGCGCCTTCGAAGGCCGGCACCGGCCGCTCGGGGCCAGCCGCGGACACAAACTGAGAGCCGGCTGGCGGTGCCCCCGCGGAAGGACCCGTAACACCGGCCCGTCCGTGGTCGCCACCGCCCGAGGTCAGAGGTGGCCCTGCGGGGCCGGTGAGGTCCACTTTCAATCCGACCACCCGGAGATCACGCAGCACCACGCGTCGATGGGCGATCAGCTCCCAGAAAGAAACCTCGGCCGAGGCGTCCGCCAGCGTCACCCGCCGGCCCGGCTGGTCCATCCGAAGATCATGAATCGTCATGGATCCGGGTCTGATGACCAGCCGCGCCACTTCTAGTTTCAATCCCGCCCGGCTGCCGGCGGCCTTCAGGGCCGCCCAGCGCTGGACCGACGGGAGGAACGCAACGGCCAATGCCAGCGCGGCCAGCGCGATCACCACTCCCACCACGACGAGCAAAACCCGGACCGTTTTCACAGTTGATGAAAGCATTCAGCTTGACGCCATTCTTGGCAATCATCGACCACAATCCGCGAGGCGGGAGGTGGGCGGAGAATCACCATCCCGCGTCCCGGGATTTCCCGAGCGCCGCCACCCGCAGCGCCCAGTCTTCGGCGCAGCTGAACATGCTCAGGAATGGACGAACTCGTCCGCCAGTCCGATCGCCTGTCGCATCGTCGCGAGCGACACATGGTAACCGTAATTTGCCTGGAGCTGGTTCAGCTGCGCTTGAATCAGATAAACCTGGCTCGAGAGCACATCAAGCTGCGTGGCCGTGCCGGCGCCATAGCGGACGTTGGCGAGACGCAATGCCTCTTGGGCCTGTTCAACCGTTTTGCCTGACGCCTGGACCAACTCCCACGCCTCGATCAGGGAAGAATAAGCCTGACGCACCTGAACCTCGATCGCGAGCGTGGTCGCGGACTGCGAGAGTTTTGCCTGCTCGAGCTGCGAACGGGCCTGGATCACCCGGCCCGCGGTAGCCCGGCCGTCAAAGATGTTCCACTGCGCCTGCACACCGGCCGTCCAGCCGGAGACGCGATTATCCCACGCCACGGAAAACGGGCTGCGAATCACGGAATAGCCTCCAACCAAATCTACTTCCGGAAAGTAGCCGGCCCGGGTGCTTTTCACGTTCTGCTCGCCAGCGTCGGTCAGCTTGGCCAACTGCTGCAGCTCGGGCCGGTGGGCATGGGCCGCCGCCAGCGCGTCGGGCAGCTGGTAGGTAACGGGCTGCCCGATCTCCAGCGTACCGACGAATTCCGGTGCATTGGTCACGGTGGCCGTGCGGCCGCCCACAAAGCCGACCAGCTGCCGCAGCTGCTCGATGGCAATTCGGTAGTCGTTGCGCGCCTGGATCAACGGCGGCTGGCCGTTGGCCAGCGCGACCTCGGCGCGCAATACCTCGAAATTGGACGTTGTTCCTGCCTCAAACCGGTTCTTCGCGTCCTTCAACTGCTGTTCGAACAGGTTGACGTTATTCTCCTGCACCTTGATCTGTTCCTTCGCCAGCAGCACGGCATAGAACTGGATGCGCACCAACAACAGCTGCTGGTTGATGACGCCTTCGAGCTCGAGCATCGCTGCCTCGCGGGCCAGCTGCGCGCTCTTCACCGAGGACCGCACCCCGCCCCCGGCGTAGAGCACCTGCCTCGCCTGAAGCCCGATACTCCACGCAGCCTCGGGCGCCACAGAGTAGCTTGATATCTCCCGGGAATTGCCCGTGTAGCTGCCGGCGGCGCTGACGTTGGGAATCTGCCGGGCCCGCACCTGAATCTCAACACCCTCCTGCTGCTTGATGCGTTCGCGCGCCTGCCGGATGGTGAAATTGTTCTCGAGCGCAAAGGCCACGGTGCCTTTCAGATCCAGCGCGGTGGATTCTGGCTGCTCCGCCCGGAGACCGGGTGAAGCCAGCAACAACGCAATCGCGACGAGGGCCGGCCCGCGCTGCAGCCCACGGCCCGGGGTCATCAGGGAAATGCTGGGATGAGAGTTCATGGAAAAGATCAAAGGTTATTTGGCCGGAGCGGGTGCTTCCGCAAGGCGGGTTTCCCCGCCCCGGAGACGGACATCAGCCGTGTGATCCTTGGCGATCAGCATATAGATGCAAGGCACGACGAAGAGGGTGAAGAACGTGCCGATGGTCAGTCCCGTCACCAGCGTGAGTCCGATGCTGTTCCGAGCGGCGGCGCCCGGGCCGCTGACGAAAACCAGCGGGAGGTGGCCGAAAATCGTCGCCGCGCTCGTCATCAAGATGGCCCGCAGTCGCAGGCGGGTGCCCCGGCGGATGGCGTCGAGTTTGGCGATGCCCTGTTCCTGGAGCTTGTTGGCGAACTCCACGATGAGAATGCCGTTCTTCGCCACCAGCCCGACCAGCGTGATCAACCCGATCTTGGAGTAGGTATTGAGCGACGTGGTCCAGCCGTCGGTCCAGTACGGGATGTTCGGGTTGGGCATCTTCAGGAACGTGAAGATGAGCGCACCGAACAACGCCAACGGCACGGAACCGAGCAGGATGATGAAGGGATCGCGGAAGCTGTTGAACTGCGCCGCGAGCACCAGGAAGATCAGGATGATCGCGAGGACGAACGAATATAGGAATTTGGCGCCCTCCGTCTTCAGCTGGCGCGACTGGTCCTTGTAATCGATGACATATCCCTTCGGAAGGACCTGGCGGGCCTCTTTTTCAAACGCGTCGAGCACCTGGCCGAGCGCGCCGCGCGGAAAGCCGCTGATCGTGACGGCGTTGAGCTGGTTGAACCGGTTGAGCACGCGGGGCTCGGTGGAGTTCTTGATTGTCGCCACGGTGCTCAAAGGGATGAGCTGCCCGCCCGGTCCGGAGACGTAGATGTCCTTCAGCTGCTCGGCGTTCAGGCGTCCGGCACGCTCCACCTGGGGAATGACCTTGTAGCTGCGGCCGTCGATGCTGAAACGGTTGACGAAGTTGCCGCCGACCATCGCGCCCACATCGCCGCCGATCTGCGAGAGGTTGAGCCCCAGGGCCGCCACCTTGTCGCGATCGATGATGAGCTGCGACTGCGGCTGGTCGATCTTCAGGTCAAGGCGGGGCGGGACCGCCCACAGGCCCGCGGCGGTTGTGGTGTCGACGAGTTGCCGGGCAAAGGTGAGCAGCTCGGTTTCCTTGGCGGTCGAGGCAATGACGATCGAGGCGGGAAAGATGCCGCCGCCGCCGGGCAGGGCCGACGGCAGGCCGGCATTGACTTGCACGGCGGGAATCCGGAGGAGTTTCGCCCGCACCTCCGGCAGGATCTTGAAGATATTCCGGTCGCGCTCCTTCCAAGGCTTCAGCACCTGGCCGAAAACCGCGCCGGTGGGAAACGTGACCTGAAACGCATAGGCGGTCTCCGGCGTGGTCTGGATCACCTGGTCGTAGACCGCCCGGGAGTAGATGATGTTCTGATCGAGCGTGGCGTTGGCCGAGGTCTCCAGCTGCCCGAAGATGATCCCCTGGTCCTCGGTCGGCGCGAGCTCGTTGGCCGAAAACATGAACATCAGGGGAATGCAGAGCGACAGTACCACCCATCCGAGGTAAACCGCCCAGCGCGCCTCGAGCACGCGGTCAAGGACCCCGCCGTAGATCTCGCGGAATCGTTCGAAGTGCCGGTTGATCATGCCGGTGAACCGCCCCTCCTCCACCTTGTGCGATAGCATGTTCGCGCACATCACGGGCGAAAGCGTGACCGCAACGACCCCAGAGATGAGCACGGCGCCGGCCAGGGTGAACGCAAACTCGCGGAAGAGCGCGCCGGTGAGCCCGCCCTGCAGGCCGATCGGCGTGTAGACCGCGGCCAGCGTGATCGTCATCGCGATGATCGGACCCACCAGCTCGCGGGCTCCCTTGATGGCGGCATCAAACGGCTTCAAGCCTTCGCGAAGATGTCGTTCGACATTTTCCACCACGACAATCGCGTCGTCGACCACCAGACCGACTGAGAGCACGATGGCGAGCAGGGTCAGCAGATTCAGGGTGAACCCGAACGCCTGCATCAGGAAGACCGCGCCGATCAAGGAAACGGGAATCGCGATCACCGGGATGAACACCGACCGGAACGACCCGAGGAAAAGATAGATGACCACAGCGACGATCAGCAGGGTGTCGCGGAGCGTCTTCTTCACCTCGCTGATGGAGTCGTTGATGTAACCGGTGGAATCCCAGGCAATGTGGTTCTCGAGTCCGGTCGGGAGGTTTCGCTGGATGTCAGGCAGGACCGCATGGACCCCCTGGATCACGTCAAGCGTGTTGGCATTGGGCAGCACCCAGATGCCCATGAAGACCGCGTTCTCGCCGGAAAACCGAACCTCGGTGCTGTAGTCCTCCGCGCCGAGCACGACCGTGGCGACGTCCTCGAGCCGGACGATGGTGCCACCCTCTTGACGGATGACCAGCTGTTTGAACTCGGGCGCCGACCGCAAATCAGTGTTGGCGGTGAGGTTGACCTGGATCATCGCACCCTTGGTCTGGCCAAGCGCGGAAAGATAATTGTTCGCCGCGAGCGCCTGGCGCACCTGGGCCGCCGTGACGCCGAGCGCCGCCATCCGATCGGGCTTCAGCCACATCCGCATCGCGAACACCCGTCCGCCGAGAATGTCGGCACGCTGGACGCCCGGAAGCGACGCCAGGCGCGGCTGGACGACGCGGACCAGATAATCGGTGATTTCATTGGCCGCGAGCACGTTCGAACTGAAGCTGAGGTACGCGCTGGCGAACTGGGAGTCAGCCGTCTGGATGTCGAGCACCGGCACCTCGGCTTCCGGTGGCAGATCGCGGCGGACCTTGTCGACTTTCGAGCTGATGTCGGCCAGCGCGGCGGTCGCGTTGAAGTTCAGCTTCAAATGGGCCGTGATGGTTGAAATGCCCTGGGAACTCGACGACTCGAGATAGTCGATGCCGTCCGCCGAGGTGATGGCCCGCTCAAGCGGCGAGGTGATGAAGCCGCGGACCAGGTCGGCATTGGCCCCAACATAGATGGTTGTGATCGTGATCGTCGCGCTTTCACTGACCGGGAACTGGCGCACATTCAGCGTGAGGTACGCCTGAATGCCGGCGACAATGATCACCAGGTTGACTACGATCGCGAGGACCGGACGGTGGATGAAGATGTCGGTAAATGATTTCATGGCGGGCGAGACTCGCTAGGCGCGAAATGCGGCGGGAAGGGACGCGAGCAGCGCGCTCATGAATCCTCCGGCTTCGGCGTGAGCGAGAAGGCCGGCGACAGCTTGTTGTCGACGATCACGACCCCGCCGTTGTGCAGTTTGAACGCGCCGGTCGTCACGACCGTCTGCCCGGCTTTCAACCCGGAGATCACGACCACAAAATCGCCCCGGCTTCTCCCCAGCCGCACAAACTGCTGCCGGACCACCTTGGAGGCCACGCCGGTGGCCGCGTCTTTTTTCTCCTCGATGACGAAGACCGAGTCGCCATAAGGGGCGTTGAGCACCGCGGCGGAGGGGATCACGAGCAGGTTCTCGATGTTTGGCAGGATGACCGCGACATTGGCAAACATGCCGGGGCGGAGCCGCTCATCGTGGTTGGGCAGGGTGGCCTGCACCCGGACGTTGCGGGTTGAGGATTCGATTTCCCCGTTGATCGCCGTGATTTTGCCTTCCACCACCACGCCAGGGAGGGCGTCGCAGGTCAGCTGCACGGGCATGCCGGTCGCAATCTGCTCCAGTCGCTGCTGCGGAAGCGTAAAATTGGCGTAGATCGGATCAAGCGCCTGCAGCGAGACGATCGGGTTGCCGCGGTCGACAAACTGACCGCGGTTGATCTGCCGGATGCCCAGCTGGCCGGCGAAGGGTGCCCGGATGATCTTCTGGTCAATCGCCGCTTTGGTCGCGTTCACATCGGCCTGGGCCTGCTTGAATTGCGCTTCCGTGGAATCCAGTTCGGCCTTGGAGGTCGTATTGTGGGCGAAAAGGTCGCGAGCACGGTCGACATTCAGGTTCGCCAGTTCGGCCCGGGCCTGGGCGGACTGCAGCTGCGCCTCTAGGACCGAGACGTCAAACTTCACCAGCAGATCACCCGCCCGAACCCGCGAACCCGCCTCGAAAGCGATTTCCGACACGATCCCGGCGGCCTCGGTCGTCACGGTGACGCCCTGGTAGGCGGCCAGCGAACCGACGGCGGTCAGGGTTGGCTGCCATTTCTCCTCTCGCACCTCCATGGAGGTCACCGCCTCGGGGGGCTGCACGGCGGATTTGGCGGCTTCGCCCATTGTCTTGAACTGGGAGATCTTCATGGCGGCCAGCCCGCCCACTAATGCAATGAGGACCACGATGGTGATGAGGAATTTCTTGAGCATGGTGAAAAAATGGCGTGGCTACAATTATCCGTGGCAATCGGTCGCGTGGGGGATTTTCAATCCGCCCTGCGTGCGGAACTGACGCCCTTCGTGGCGGCCGGCAGGCTTTGCTGAATCTTTCCCATTAGCGTCACCAGCGTCTTGCGCTCGGCCGCCGTCAGCGGGCTCATCAGCACCGCCACGCGACGGAAATAATCAGGCAGGATTTGGTCGAGGAAGTTCCGTCCCTTGGTCGTGAGTTGCACGAGCATCATGCGGCGGTCATCCGGGGCATGCTCGCGCTTGACAAACCCATCGCGCTCCAACGTGTCGATCAGCCCGGTCATCGTCGCGCGGGTGACATCGGCCCGGTCGGCCAGATCGGCGGGATTGACCGGCTTTCCCGGGTCGCGATTCAAGAGCATCATCACCCCGAAGCGCCCGTCCGAGAAATTGTGGCTGGCATGGGCCGCCTTGATCGATTCGAGGATCTCGGTGCTCGTCCGCAGGAAATGCAGGAAGGCCTCCATGGCCGATGGATCGAGCTCGGGATACCGTTTGGCCCGTTCGAGCAGGCATTCGTATTTGGGCACTTCTTTGAGCAGGAGCATTCTCAGGTGGAATGGTTAGGCAGGGAAACAGTAAGGAGGCAGATAATATGGCTCCTAACTACTCCAACAAGTCGAAACCGTCAAATCCGGCGCACATCCCGGCAACAGAAGGTGGACTAATCCCGCCGTTCAAATGCGGACACCGCGGTCCAGCGAGACCCCACCGGGTTTAAGCTTCCCGCCGATGGTTTCCCGCCCGGGAGTTTCGTGCCGTCCGCTCAAAACAACTGTCCGCCGCCCTGGAAGAGCGGGTCCGTCCATTTCCATCAGCCGCGCTGCCTCAGGAATGTACAAACTCATCCGCCTGGCCGATCGACTCCCGCAATGCGGCAAGCGCCACGTGATAGCCGTAGGAGGCCTGGAGTTGGTTCAGGCGCGCCTCGGTGAGCGCCACCTGGCTGGTGAGCACGTCGAGCTGCGTGGCCGTGCCCGCACCGTAGCGGACGTTGGCCACCCGCAGAGCTTCCTCGGCCTGCTCGACCGTTTTTGCGGAGGCCTGGAGGAGCTCCCAAGCCTCGACCAGCGAGGAGTAGGCCTGCCGGACCTGCACGTCGACCGCGAGCATGGTTTCCGCCAGCGAAAGCTTCGCCTGCTCCAATTGCGAACGGGCCTGCACCACCCGCCCGGCCGTGGCCCGTCCGTCAAAGATGTTCCACTGGCCCTGGACGCCGGCGGTCCACCCGTGCAGGTTGTCATTCGACGCGGCGGAATACGGATTGCGCATCCACAGATAGCCGCCCACGAGGTCGAACTCGGGCAGGTAGCCGGCGCGGTTGGCCGTGATGTTCTGCTCCCCGGCCTGCTCGAGGCGGGCGAGCCGCTGCAGTTCGGGGCGCCCGGCATGCGCCGCCTCCAGGGCAGCGGTCAGCTCAATCTTCACCGGCTCCCCCACCGCGAGGCTGCCCGAGAATTCCGGCACTTTGGTGGCCCCCGCCCCGCCGGCCGGCGAGACGAAGCCAAGCACCTGTCGCAATTGTTCGATGGCAATCCGGTAGTCGTTGCGCGCCTGAATCAGCGGCGGCTGCCCGTTGGCCAGGGCCACCTGCGCGCGCAGGACGTCGAAATTGGACGTGCTGCCGGCGTTGAAACGGTTTTGCGCATCAACCAGCTGCTTCTCGAGCAGGCGAACATTTTCCTCCTGCACCGTGATCTTCTCCTTTCCCAAAAGCACGGTATAGAATTGCGTCCGCACCGCCAACAACTGCTGGTTGATGATCCCCTCCAGCTCGAGCTCCGCCGCCTCGCGGGTCAGCCGCGCGCCCTTGATGGAAGCCGTGACTCCGCCGCCGGCATACAGCACCTGGCGCGCCTGCAGCGCGATGGTCCAGGTGCTCGTGGTCGGAGGGATATACTGGGAGATCGCCTGGGAATTAGCGGTGTCGCTCCCGCTCGCGCTGACGTTCGGGATTTGTCTCGCCCGCACCTGGATCTCCACGCCCGTCTGCTGGCGGATGCGTTCCCGGGCCTGGCGAATGGTGAAGTTGTTCCCCAGCGCGAAGGCTATGGCGTCCTTCAGTTCGAGCGAGTCAGGCACGAACGGCCCGGAATCGGGCGCGGCCCGAAGACCAGCCCCGGCGAGGCCGATGGCCGCGGCCAGGGCAAAACGTGTGAAGAGAGGCTTCATCGACATAGGGGAAATCATGGGCATGAATCAGACGCCCGGTTGCGGGTGTGATTTCAGTGCCGGCGCAACGGCGCCGGCGCCGGGTTTCTGGCTGTCGGCCTGGTGATCGCGCGCCAGCATGGTGTAGGCGGTGGGCACGACAAACAAAGTGAAGAGGGTGCCGACGCTCATCCCTGTGGCAATGATGAGCCCGATGTGCTGGCGGCTCACCGCCCCCGCGCCAGAGGCAAGAACCAGCGGCATGACGCCGAGCACCATCGCCGCCGTGGTCATGAGAATGGGACGGAGGCGCACGCCAGCGGCCTCCTCCACGGCTGCGCGCCTGGTCTTCCCCTCCCGCTGCAGCTGGTTGGCGAACTGCGTGATGAGGATGCCGTGCTTGGTGACCAGACCGACCAGGGTGATGAGACCCACCTTGGTGTAGATGTTCAGCGAAAGCCCGTGGAAACCGACGCAGATGAACGCCAGCGCGCCCGAGACCGCCAGCGGCACGCTCAGCATGATGATGAGGGGATCGCGGAAGCTCTCAAACTGCGCCGCCAGCACGAGGAAGATGATGATGACCGCAAAAGCCAGGGTGGTGAGGAAGGCGCCGCTCTCCTGCACGAACTGCCGCGACTGGCCGCCGTAGTCGACCGTGTAGCCCTCCGGGAAGACCTCGCGGGCCTTGGCGTTCAGGAAATCGAGCGCCTGCCCCTGGGTGACGCCCGGCTTGGGCACCAGGGTGAGGGTGGCGGCATTCAGCTGCTGGAAGCGATTCAACGACTGCGGTTGCGCCTGGTAACGCACCGATGCCACCGTCGACAGCGGCACGAGCCCGCCCTTGCCGGTGCTGATGTAGTAGTTGCCTAGCTGGTCGGGGTTGAGCCGGAAGATGCGCTCAACCTGCGGGATGACCTTGTAGCTGCGGCCCTGGATGTTGAAGAAATTGACGTAATTGCCGCCGAGCAGGGAACCGAGATCCCCACCAATCTGGGCCATGCTCACGCCAAGCGCGGCGGCCTTGTCGCGATCGACGTCAAGGTAGGCCTGGGCCTGGTCGAATTTGAGGTTGCTGTCGGCATAGAAAAACAGGCCGCTCTTGACGGCTTCCAGAACGAGGGCGTCCGCCACTTGGGAGATGCGGGCCGGATCGTCCGTGGAAACCACGACAAACTGCACGTTGGCACCGCCGGCGCCGGGGAGCGGCGGCCGCAGGAAGGCCAGCATGCGGATGCCGGCCACGCTACCCAGTTTCTGGGTGACTTCCGGCAGCAACTGCATCGTGGTGCGCTTGCGTTGGTCCCAGGGGGTCAACGCCATGAGCGTGATGCTGTTGTTGCTGGCGGGATAACCGTTGATCTGGATCGTCCGCGCGGTCTCCGGGAAGCTCCGGAGGATCTCGGTGATCTCGTCGGAGTAGTCCGCCAGCTGATCAATATTCGCATTGGCCGCGGCCGTGCCGATGGCGATGATCATGCCCTGGTCCTCGTCCGGCGCGAGGTCGGTCTTCGACAGCTGATAGAAAGGCACCAGACTCGCGAAGACAATCAGCGCAAAGGCCACGACCACCGGGCGGTAATCGAGGGTGGAATTCAGCAGGCGTTCATAGGCGCTGCGGATCTTCGCGAACTGCTGGTCCAGGAAGTGGGCGAACCGCTGCTGGCTGCCTTCGTCGTGCCGCAGCAGTTTCGAGCACATCATCGGGGACAGGGTGAGCGCCACCACCCCGGACACGATGACCGAGCCGGCCAGCGTGAATGCGAATTCGCGGAAGAGCGCGCCCGTGAGCCCGCCCTGGAAACCGATGGGGGCGTAAACGGCGGCGAGCGTGATCGTCATGGCGATGACCGGCCCGCCCAGTTCCCGCGCCCCCTTGATGCTGGCCTCAAACGGCGACAGCCCCTCCTCGATGTGTCGGTGGATGTTCTCGACCACGACAATGGCGTCGTCCACCACCAGCCCGATGGCCAGGACCATCGCCAGCAGGGTCAGCAGGTTGATGGTGAAGCCCATCGCCAGCATGAGGAAACACGCGCCCACCAGGGAAAGCGGCATGGCGACGATCGGAATGATCACCGAGCGGACCGTGCCCAGGAATAGGTAGATGATGACGACGACAATCAGCAGGGCCTCGATCAGGGTGCTGATGACCTCATCGATGGCGCTCCGAATGTAATCCGTGGCGTCGTAGGGGATCGAGCCGGACATGCCGCGCGGGAGTTCCGCGATAATCTGGGGAAAGACCTTGCGGACATCGTTGATCACCGTGAGCGCATTGGCAGTCGGCAGGACGTTGATGGCAATGGCCGTGGTCGGTTTGCCCCCGAACTTGACCGTCGATTCATAGTCTTCGGCGCCAAGCACCACGTTGGCCACGTCGCCGAGGTGGATGATGGCGTTGTCCTGTTCCCGGATCACCAGCCGGCGAAACTCGTCGACCGTGTGCAGGTCGGTCGACACGTTCAGATTCACCGAGATCATCGATCCCTTGGTCGACCCGACGGCGGAGAGGAAGTTGTTGGTCGCGAGCGCCTGCCAGACTTGGGTCGGACTGAGCCCGTAGGCGGCGAGCCGGTCGGGCTTCAGCCAGATGCGCATGGCAAAGATGCGGCCGCCGACGATCTGGGCGCTCTGCACGCCGGAGACGGCGTTGAGCTTGGGCTGCACGACGCGGTAGAGGTAGTCGGTGATCTGGTTGGAATCGAGCACATCGCTCGAAAACATGAGGTACATCGCCGCCGTCGACTCGGCCATCTGGACATCGATGACCGGATCCTGCGCGCTGGCGGGCAGCTGGTTGCGCACCTTGTTCACCTTCGAGGTGATCTGGGTGAGGGCGGCGTTCGGGTCGTAGTTGAGCCGCAGATGGACGGTAATCATGCTCACGCTGGGCCCGCTGCTCGACTCCATGTAATCGATGCCATCGGCGCTCGCGATCTCGCGCTCGAGCGGCGTCGTGATGAAGCCGCGCATGAGGTCGGCGCTGGCGCCGACGTACACGGTGGTGATGGTCACAACCGCAATGTCGCTTCGCGGATATTGCCGGATATTGAGCGATTCGATGGAGCGGAATCCGACGAGCAGGATCAGCAGGCTGATGACCGTCGCGAGGACCGGCCGTTTGATGAAGATGTCCGTGAAGTTCATCGCGGCTCAGGGATGATCGGGCGTGGGGGCCGCGGCATTGCTCGGCGTGACCTTGTTGTTGATGACAACGCTGGCTCCGTTGCGCAATTTGAGCTGGCCGGCGGTGACCACGACATCTCCGGGTTTCACCCCCTTGGAGACGGCCACCTGATCACCGCGGGTGGCGCCGGTCTGCACGAACTGTTGGCGCACGACCAGATCGCCGCCTTCCTTGCCCTGGCCCTCCACCACGTAAACGGCGTTGCCGTAGGGATTGTAGACGATGGCGGAGAGCGGCAGGGTGACGACCTTTTCGGAGGCGGGCAACTGCACCTCCACGGAGCCAAACATCCCGGGGCGCAGTTTGCCGTCCGGGTTCTTCAACGTGGCCTGGATCTGGAAATTGCGCGTGGCGTCATCCACGTCGGGGTTCAGGGCGTTCACCGCGCCCGCAAAGACCTCACCAGGATAGGCGTCCACACTGACCCGCACCGGCTGTCCCGCGGCCACCTGCGCCACATTCTGCTGCGGCAGCGCAAAGTTGACGTAAATGGGGTCGAGCATTTGCAGCGTCACCACGGCGGCGCCGCTACGCAGGAACTGGCCAAGACTGACCTGCCGGATGCCCAGACCTCCGTCGAATGGCGCGCGAATGGTCCTCTTGTCAATCACGGCCTTGAGCTCCTCGACAGTCGCGTGCGTTTGCTCGGATGCGGCGGTGGCAGCATCGAGATCGGCCTGGGCATTGGTGCTCTGGGCGCGCAGTTCCTTGGCGCGATCAAGGTTGAGCCGCGCCAGCACGGCGCCCGCCTGGGCGTTGGCGAGTTGCGCCTCCTCGGCCGAAATGTCCTGCTGGATCAGCAGGTCCCCGGCCTTCACCGTGGCGCCCGATTCGAACGCGATGCGGGTGACCGCGCCGTCAAGCTGAGCGTTGACGATGATGCCTTGAACGGCGGCCAAGCTGCCGACCGCATGCAACGTCGGTTCCCAAGTCAGTTCCCGGGCTTCGGTGACCGAGACCGTCGCCGGCGGCGGCTTCTGCGCCGCCATGGCCTTGTTCATCATGTAGCGCCCGTAAAGTTTGTAGCCCAGGACGCCTCCGACGAGGAGGCCCATCGCGAGCAACATCAGGATCATTCTCTTGGCCATAGGAGCAGCGGGTTGAGGATTGGATCGGCAGCGGAAAAGTACGTTGGCAGACCATAAGAGCTGCTTAACCACTTTCGCAAGTCCGTCCACCAATCTTGCGCGGCTTGGGCGGATCCGCTGTTCCCGGGAAAGAGCGCTTGCGCCGTGACCAGCCTCGGTGAGGGCCGTCTCGGGTCGGCCGCGAGGCGGGCGCACTCGCCGGACCCCCGGGCTGCGAGTTTTCTCTCGTCACCGGAAAACTGCGGTTGGCGCGTTTGGTTACAGCGAATTCGCCGCCGCGACGACCGCATCCGCGGTGATGCCAAGCTCCTTCATCGCCAGTGGCGCCGGGGCGCTCAGGCCGAATCGGTCGATGCCGACCACTTTGCCGTCCAGCCCGACGTATTCGCGCCAGAGCGGCGTTACGCCCGCCTCGATGGACACGCGTTTGCGGCACGACGGCGGCAGGATCGCCTCACGGTACTCCGCGGGTTCGCGGTTGAAGCGCTCGAATGAGGGCATCGAGACCACCCGCACCCCGGCCCCAAGCACCTTGGCCGCCGCGATGGCGAGCTGCAATTCGCTGCCCGTCGCCAGCAGGATCTGCGTGAGCGGAGCGGTTTCCTGGACCGCAACGTAGCCGCCCTTGAGCACGCCGGCGCGGCGGATGTGCGGCGGGATCTCGTTGAGATTCGGCACCGCCTGGCGGGTCAACGCGATCAGCGTCGGCCCGTCCGTGCGCTCCATGGCAGCGGCAAACGCAGCCGCGGTTTCTTCCGGGTCGGCCGGACGGATCACGTCGAGCCCCGGGATCAGCCGCAACGACGAGATCGTTTCGACCGGTTGGTGAGTGGGCCCATCCTCGCCGACTCCG